>WNFR01002371.1_pt1 | contig 19643 bp, 18 predicted proteins | sample 5400221 | NCBI WGS metagenome assembly WNFR01 (sample SAMN13153357, study PRJNA577476) | soil metagenome | isolation source: 40 cm soil under Madrone tree | place: USA:California | collected 2016-06-14 | reverse complement strand
GCCGGATTTGCGGAATTCCGGCGCCCGCTCGATCACATCGTCGCCATCGACGACCGCGACCTTGATGTCGAGGCCGCCGCGCCGGGCCGCCTCGCGGATCGCCGCCGCGCAGCCGCGCGGATTGACCGCACCGGCATTGGTGACGATCTTTACGTTCTTGCCGGCGAGATCGTGCCCGGCCAGGGCGACGATCTCGTCGGGGAAGCCCGGGACGTAACCGGCTTGCGGATCGCGCTGCCGGTTGCGCCCGGCGTGAGGCATGAAATATTCGGACAGATAATCCAGCATCAGATAATCGAGTTCGCCGCCGCGTAGCAGCTGGGGGATCCCGACGATGCCGTCGCCAAGCCCGGCGCTGCCGCCGCCAATCCTGACCATGCGTTGTGGGCTCATTGGATTGCTTCAAGGGCGCAGTGCGGTCAGCCGGGATTGCGCCAGGATTTGAACGTCTCGACATCTTCGTGCATGGCGCGCCGCATGTAGCCGATATCGCTCGACAGCGTCAGGAAGCGGACGCCGCGCGTGAGAAAATCCTCGGAGCATTTGGTGTCCATGCCGGCAGCACCGGGTGTGATGCCTCTCTCGTTGCAGACCGCGATCATGCGATCGACGGCACCGAGGATCGGCGGCGACGGCTTCAGCGACAGCGACAGGCCGAGATCGAGCCCCAGATCGGCCGGGCCCAGGAACAGCCCGTCCACGCCCGGCGTGGCGGCGATGGCGGCGATATTCTCGAGCCCCGCCTTGGTCTCAATCATGACCAGACAGGCCGGATCGATACGGTTCGGATCGTCGACATAATAGCCGCGGGTCGGGCCAAAGGAACGCACCCCTTGGGGCGGATAGCGCACCGCATCGGCGGCAAAGCGCGCCTCTTGCGGGGTCGAGACCATCGGCACGATGACGCCGGCGGCGCCGAAATCGAGCGCGCGCATGATCGACGGCTGCTCGTTCCACGGCACCCGCACCACAGCACAAGAGCCGGCGCCGTCGATGGCCTGGATGATGGCGCCGAGATCGGCCCAGCCGACGCTGCCATGCTGCAGATCGACGACAACGCAATCAAGGCCCGCGCGGGCCATCGTCTCCGCAGTGAAACTGCTGCCCACGGTCAGCCAGGCGCCGATCGCGCGGCGGCCCGCCAGCTTCGCTTCCAAGATCGGATTGCGCCTCATAACCTATGCTCCGTAGTTTCGGCGTGTTGGCCCGCCGCGTGGATGGAATGTCGCCGCGCGGATCGCTCTCACGCCGTTGCCGGCAGGATCTTGCCGGGATTCAGGATGTTTTTGGGATCGAGCGACTGCTTGATCGAGCGCATCAGCGCCAGTTCCTCGGGCGAGCGCGTGATGGCGATATAGTCCAGCTTGCCGGTGCCGATGCCATGTTCCCCGGAGACCGAGCCGCCGAGCTTTTCGAGGCAGCCATAAACGACATCGTCGACCTTGTGGTAGGCGTCCGGGTCGTGCTTATCGAGGCTGACCGCCAGATGCAGATTGCCGTCGCCGGCATGGCCGTAATAGAGCACGGTCGTGGCCGGCCTGAGCTCAAGCAAGGCCTTCTTAGTCATCTCGACGAAGGCCGGCATGTCCTGCAGCGCCATGCTGACATCATAGGCCACCGCCGGCTGCATCGGCCGCATGGCCTCACCCAGATCGTCGCGCACGGCCCATAGATTGGTGCGGTCCCGCGCCGTCTGGGCGATCACCGCATCCTCGATCAGCCCGGTTTCCTGCACCTCGGCCAGAACTTCCTGGAACAGCTCCATGTCGCGCTCGGGATCGCCGCCCAGCGTTTCGATCAGGGCATAAAGCGCGTGGACCGGCGCCATCGGCTGCGGCCGGTACTGCAGCTGGGCCTTCGAGACATATTCGTAGAAATCGTTCCACATCAGCTCGAAGCTGGAGAGCTGCCCGGCGAAACGCGCTTCCAGCCGGCGCAGCAAGCGCGGCACGCAGTCGAAACCGGATATCGCCACGAGGGCCGTCTGCGTGCTCCGCGGCAACGGCCGAAGCCGCAGCACGGCGCGGGTGACGATGCCGAGCGTGCCCTCGCTACCGACCAGCAAATCCTTCCAGCGGTATCCGGCATTGTCCTTCAGCATCTTGGTGAGCGAACTCACCACCGAGCCGTCGGCCAGCACCGCTTCCAGCCCGATCACCATGTCGCCCGCCATGCCCCAGCGCAGCACGCGGTTGCCGCCGGCATTGGTGGCGATATTGCCGCCGATGGTGGCCGAGCCGCGCGCGCCGAGATCGAGCGGCATGATGAAATCCTTGGCTTCGGCTGCCTCCTGCACGCGCTGCAGCGGCGTCCCGGCCTCAACCGTCATGGTCATCGACTGCTCGTCGATTTCGAGGATACGGTTCATGCGCTCCAGTGACAGAACGATGCCGCCGTCGCTCGCCATGCCGCCGCCGACCACGCCGGTGCGACCGCCGAGCGGGGTGATCGGCACGCCGCGCCGGCCGGCGAGCTTGACGATCTCGACGATCTGCGCGGTATCGGCGGGGCGTACCACGAAGCCCGGCTGCGAGTGATATTTGTGGGTGATGTCGGCCGTGTAGCGCTCTTCGATGTCGACGCCCGCAAACAGGTTCGCGGCGCCGACGATAGAACGCAATTCTTCTTCCAGGCACCCCTCGCGGATGATGGCATCAAGCATCACATAATTCCCAAGGGGATGGCTCGGACGCGCAAGATAAGGCTTCATTCGAGTCGCGTCTTGATGCGACGGGACAATGCCGATGTCACGCTCAGTGCCGGAAAACCCAATCAGCGTGCTGTTACGATACGGAGCAGCTACCATCGAGGTGACGATGAACGCGAGCAGCCCGCGAACTCCCGCGGATATTCCGTCGCACATCGACCCGAGCGACGTGGTCGACTATGGGATCTACGGCGACAGCCGCTTTCGCGCGACGGGTTTCGCCGTTCGCCGCGAGCTCCAGAATGACAGGCTTCATGGCAAGCGCCGTTTTGGGTTTGCTCGGACCTTGGCGATTCCATGAGAGTCGGGGTCGTCATTCCTACCTACGACAGTTATGGCAATGCGGGCGTGATCCGCCGACTGATCGGCGAAGCGGAGGTGCTCGGCTACGATTCGGTATGGTTCGGCGATCACCTCATAGTACCCGGCTATGCGGTCCGGCAGACCGATCCACATTGGTACGAGGCCATGAGCTGTGCGATTCTCGGCATGGGAATGACGAGCCGTCTGTCGTTCGGCACCGACGTACTGGTCGCGCCTTATCGCAACCCGATCCTGCTGGCAGAGATGGCGGCGACCGCCGCGGAACTGTCGTCGGGTCGGCTCATGCTCGGGCTGGGAGTTGGGTTTCTCAAAGGCGAGTTCGACGCGTTGGGCGCGCCTTTTGTGCAGCGCGGCGCCATGACCGATGAATATCTCAAGGTGATGCGCCTGCTGTTCGAAGGCGGCGGCGGACCGCTGTCGTACAAGGGCGAATGGGTCAGTTTCGACAACGCGTATTTTGGGCCGATCCCGGCCACGCCGCCGCCGCTGCTAGTCGGGGGAAACCACGAGCGTGCGCTCGAACGCGCCGCCCGGCTGGGCGACGGCTGGCATCCGCTGTTCACCTCTCCCGAACTCTATGCCCGCGGGCGCGCGCGTATCAATGAGATCCGCCAACGCGAGGGTCTGGCCAGCCGGCCGTTTACATTTTCCTATAGCTGCCCGCAGACCCGTTTGCTGGCGCCGGGAGAGCCCTGGCCACCGCCTTTTTCTCAAAAGGTGAAGGCGCCCCGCGATTACGAGTACATCCCGGAGATGGGGCGAGCCCCAGACGGGCGACAGCGGTTCATCGGCACGGCGGAGCAGTTGCTTGAAGACATCGAGGCGTTCGCGGCCGCCGGTGTCGAACAGATCGTGCTGCGCTTCGCGTTGCCTCATGATGCTGTGGTCACCGTCGACGGGATCGGCGCGCACTGGCGCAGCTTTTCCGAGCAACTGTTGCCGATTTGCAGGGCGCTTTGACGCGCCTGCGCTGACCTGTCAAAGATCTGTCTCATAAGATCAAGATATAAAGCGCTGCCAGCCCAAACATAGCGTACGTCGATACGGATTTTCGACCGCTACGTTCAGTGAACGTGTCCGACAATAACGACTTAGGGGGGGATTTATGATGCGAACCGGACGGTATTGGTGGGTGCCCTGCTTATTCACCGCGGCGCTGCCGTTGATGATCGCGGCACCGGCCGTGGCTCTGGACACTGCGGCCGCGACAACAGCGTCCGACACGGCGTCGGATAACGGAGGGCTCGAGGAGATCGTCGTCACGGCGCAGCGCAAGTCGGAAAATGTGCTCCGCGTGCCCGTGTCGATTTCCGCGGCAACCGGCGACCAGCTGATCTCCTCAGGCATCGACCAGATTTCCTCATTGCAATTCACCACGCCCGGCTTCTACACGGACAACGGCGTGGGGTATACCCAAATCTATCTGCGCGGTATCGGCAACAACATCTTCGTCGGCGCCGACCCCTCCGTGTTGACGAATATCGACGATGTGCCCCGCATCTACGGTTCGCTGGTCAACAACTTCGTGAATGTGGACCGAATCGAAGTGCTGAAGGGCGCCCAGGGCGGCCTCTACGGCCGCAACGCCACCGGCGGCGTCGTCAATATCATCACGCGTCAACCCAGCGACACCGCGGAAGCCGATGCACGCGCCTCGTATGGCCAGAAGAACACCCTCGAGGTGGCACTTTACGGCAACCTGCCCATCAACGACGTCATCGCTTGGAATGTTGCGTTCCAGCGGGATTCGCACGATAACTACGTGAAGAACCTCCTTCCGAACAATCCGCTCACGGCCGCGAATTTCCCCGACGGCGGGGGCTTCCTGCTAGGCTTGCCGCCCAACCTAGGCGGCCCGTCCACGACCGTCGTGACGCCTGCACAGACGGCGGCCTTTTTCAACTCGGCGATCCACCCGCAAAGCGGCTACGGAAACCAGGATTTCTGGGCGGGCGACACCAAGCTGAAGCTGCAGCTGGCATCGAATTTCAAGGTGACCCTGGACGCCGATTGGTCCCAGAAGCACGATTCCGACGGCGACCAGTGGTTCTTGCAGACGCCCGCCTATTCGCAAGGCTATGACGCTGCGGTTTTGGGGGCGTTCGGGGTCACCCTCGTACTTCCGCCGGGGTTCTACAAGCCTGTAACCCACGCTTTCACGACCTACAACTCAACGCCCGCGGCCGCTTGGCTGACCGACTACGGCGTCTCGATCAAGCCCGAGTGGAGCTTGCCCGGTGTCGACCTCACGAACATTGCCGCCTATCGCCAGCAACAGACCGTCTACAGTAATAACTACGCGAGTCCGATCACCGTCGACATACCGGTCGTGCAGAATTCCAAGTGGTACCTGTACGAGGAATTACGCGGAGTCTCGACGAGTGACGGCCCGTTCCACTACCTGGGAGGAGCCACCTATTTGAAGGACCACACTCTCGGGAAGACGACCAATGTGCTGTTTCCGCCCCTGTGTTGTATTCCCGCCCTCGCCGGGGTAGGAATCGATACCTTCGTGCAGTCCACTGACCTCGTCAAAAACTGGTCCGTTTATGCACAGGTCGGCTACGACATCACCAGTAAGCTGAACTTCACGACGTCGCTGCGGTACATCCATGAGACCAACAACGCGGACTTCACGAACCCGGTTAACTCGGAGTCTTCCATTGATGCCAAGAAGTACTTGCCGTCGGCAACGTTGAGCTATGCGTTGGACGGCGGCGGGAATGTCTATGCCCGCTACGCCAAGGGCTTCAAGGCCGGCGGCGTGAACCCCGTCGTGCCGCCGAGCCTTTTCCCGAGCGATTTCGGCAAGGTGTTCGGACCGGAGCAGGTCAACACCTACGAGATCGGCTACAAGGACGAGCTGTTCGATCATCACGTGCAGGTCACGTCGGCTGTCTTCTACAACGATTACAACGGCCTGCAGTACACCACGGCCGGCAACCCTCAACATCCGCAGCTCATCGAGGCGATCATCAACGCGGGAACCGCCGAAACCTACGGCGCGGAGGGAAGCGTGGCCTGGCGAGTCCTGCGGCCCCTGACCTTGACTGCCAACGCCGCCTATCTGCAAGCCAAGTACCGAAGCTTCTCAAACTCGGACGGGTCGGTTCTCGCTACCTTCAACTTCGATGGCCACCGAATGATCAATTCACCGCGGTGGCAAATGGCATTCACGGCGGGGCTCGACCAGCCGCTCACCGGCAACCTGAACCTGACGGGAACTTGGCAGACCGCCTACACCAGCAATGTCATCACCGGGTACACCGTCTATCCGGGTGTGCCCAATGCGACGATTCCGCAGTTCTGGCTCACGAACGTTCGAATCGGCGTCAAAACAGCGGACGATCGCTACGCGGTCTCCTTATTTGTCGACAATGCATTCGACCGGGCCTACTACACGTTCGCTTCCATCTCGAGCTTGGGCGGTAATACTCTCTGGGGCAATCCCCGCATAGCCGGTGCCGAAGTCCGGGTCAAGTTCCATTAGGGCTTGCCGGGAGATTTCCCGATCGAGGCTGGCGCGGCGAAGGTGCTGCGCCGGCCTTGGGAAGGCGGCAGGCATCAGCTGCAGGCTTATGTCAAATCCGTGTGGATAAGTACCGACTGACGGCAGTTGCTGCTGCAACGCCACAATTATGTCTCACAAAGTCAAGACATCGCCGGCTGCTGGTTTGAACATGGAATGGCTGGAATTGCGGGGGTTGATTATGGACACGAAATTGTCGATGCGTGAGACCGGCGGCCTCGGCCGTTGCCAGGTTGGATTGTCGATCGCGGACGATGGCAAGGTCATCGGCAACGAGTTCCTGAGCAGCTTCGGCGACGTAGTGCGCGGCTTGGGGGGCGATCCGGAGTCGTTGATGCTGGAGTCCGGGATCGAGCCATCATCTTTGTCTCAAGCGGGCGGCAAAATCCCGTTGCTGGCGACGGCGGGTCTTCTTGAAAATAGCGCGAGCGTATTGAATTGTCCCGATCTCGGTCTGCGGCTCGCCGAGCGGCAGAACGGCACATCGATCATGAAGCCCCTCGACCGCCTGCTCAGCAATGCGCCGACGGTCGGGGAGTCGATGTATTGCTGCATGTGTTATATGGGGGCTTTCAGCTCCGGCATCTGTGCCACCCTGGAGCACGACGCCGCACGCCAGATGCACTTTTTCCGCATCGAGCTCTTGTTGGATGGATTCGCCGCGCTTCCGCAGATAGCCGAACAGATCGCCCTCCTGACGTACAACGCCGTAGTCGCGCTGAGCGCAGGCGTCGCGCGGCCCCGCGAGATCTGGTTCTCGCATCTGCGCGTCAGCCGCGCGCGGGCGTACGCGCAGAGATTCGGGATCCCGGTGAAATTCGGGCAGGCATTCGACGGGGTGTTTTTAAAAGACTCCGATTTCAACACGAGAATCGTCGACGGTGACCCCAGCGTGTTCGTGTCCGAGTCTCGAACGATCGCGGCCCGATTTGTTGCTCAGCCGCCGGGTATCGAGATTCAGGTCCGACAAGCGATCGGGAGGGCGCTCGCGGAAGCAGAGTGTACCCGCGAGCGGGTGGCAGCCTCTCTGGGCATACACTCGCGCACGCTTCAGCGCCGCCTCTGCAAGGTGGGACTGAGCTTCGAAGCCATCAGGGACGAGGTTCGGCGCAATCTGGCGGTACGCTACCTGGCGCGGAGCGACCTGCGCCTGACCGAAATCGTGGGCCGTCTCGGCTATTCGGAACCGGCCGTATTGTCCCGCTCTTGCCGTCGATGGTTTGCCGCCACGCCGAGCGAGCTGCGGCGCAACCTCGCTCGCTGAGGGCGGCGGCAGCGCGGCGGCGCCGCATCGTGTTGTCCTATGGCATCAAGAAGTGATCATCGAAGGGGATGAGACTGATGGTTCGCTATCAGGAGTGTAATTTATGAGCAAAAGTGTTACATCGCTGCGTAAGTCCGCGCCGACGGCGCGCGAACTGCTTGCCGGCATCAAAATCATCGACGTCGACACACACATAAGCGAGTGGCCCGAATTATGGACCGAGCGTGCGCCGGCCAGCATGAAGAACCGGATGCCGCGTATCATCGGTACCGGCACGGACCGGCGCTGGGTGATCGACGAGGATATCTTTCTCTACAATACCGGGGCGGCCTCGGCTGTCATGAAGGACGGCACGAAAACGCGCGGCTTCGAGTACGTTACCACCGAGTTCCCGGGCATCAGTGCCGCCGCCTATGATGTGAGTGCGCGCGTCAAGATGATGGATGAACAGGGCATCTACGCGCAAATTGCATACCCGAACATTCTGGGCTTCAGCGGGCAGAACGCCATGAAGTCCGACCCCGCGCTGCGGCTCATGGCCATGCAGATCTTCAATGATGCGATGGGCGAGATGCAGGCAGACTCCGGCAACCGCATTTTCCCGATGGCGATGCTTCCCTGGTGGGATCTGGATGAGACGCTGAAAGAGGCGGAGCGCTGTCTGAAGATGGGCATGCGAGGAATCAACTGGAACCCGGATACCCACGCCCACGGCCTGCCGTCGATTGCAGAGCCGCATTGGACGCCGCTGTGGGAGATGTGCACCGCCAACAAGTTACCGATCAACTTCCACATCGGGGCGTCCGATGAATCGGTGTCGTGGTATTTCCAAGGCTCCCTGCCGGGCTTCACCCCCAACCAGCAGATGGCGATGGGCAGCGTCATGCTGTTCATCGGCAACTTGCGCGTCATGGGCACCATCATTGCTTCACGCTTTCTCGAGAAGTATCCCGATCTGAAGATCGTCTCGGTCGAAAGCGGAGTGGGTTGGATTCCGTATCTGCTCGAGGCACTGGAATACATGAGCGTGGAGGCAGGGCTCGACTACAAGAGCTCTCCGACCGAGGTGTTCCGCCGCCAGATCTATGCCTGTTCCTTCTTTGAGAAAAAGAATTTCATTTCCACGGTGCGCCAGGTGGGCGCCGACAACATCATGTTCGAGACCGACTTTCCGCATCCGGCGTGCCTTTATCCGGACGGTCTCGATTACCTGGTCGACGTGATTGCCGAGTTGACACCGGAGGAGCGGGCAAAAATTTTCTCCCTGAATGCGGCTAAGCTCTACAACATCGACGTACGGTAAGATGATCGCTGCGGGCTCGCGGACACGCGTCGCGGCGGTGTGGCTCGTGCTCGTCGCCGCGACCTTCTTTTCGTGGGAATCGGCACGCAGTTGGGGCGACTATCGCCTGGCGAGTTCGGCCGTGCTGCTGATCGCATTCGTGAAAGCACGCCTCATCGGGTTGGAGTTCATGGAACTGCGAGCAGCGCCGCTCGCGCTGCGCCTCATCTTCGAGGGGTGGGCGGGCATCGCTTGCGCCGGCTTGCTCGCGCTTTACTGGTGGGCGCCCGCCCCCGCCACGCTGTGACGATGAACGCTACCACCCCGCGGACCCACCCGGATATCCCGTCGCACGTGAGGCCCGGCGACGTCGTCGACTATGACATCTTCGGCGACAGCCGCTTTCGCGCGACCGGCGATCTTCATGAGGGATTGTTCAAGCTTGCCGAGGAGGAGGGCCGGGGCATCCATTGGACTCCGCGCAACGGCGGTCATTGGTTCATCAACGACCACGATCTGTTGTTCCAGGCGGCCCGTGATCCCGAACTATTTTCCAATAACAAAGAGGCCGCCGGCGAGGGTACCATGGTCATGATCCCGCCCATGATGGGAGGCGGCGAGCCGCGCTTTGGACCGCAGTCGATGAACCCGCCGCGCCACGGCGTGTACCGCATGCCCAACGTCCATGTTGATCCCGAGGAGCTGCCAACCTATCGTCCGGGGCTCAACCTGACGATTTGCAAGCTGCCGCTGATCTGGGATGCCGCCGGCCGGCCGGCGGGCGCCTAACATCGAGGTGATGCGTTTGATGGCCACGTGGACGGCGATTTATGGCCGACATTGCGTTCCAGCAAAAGAGGCTCGGCCCACAACACTTTGAGGCGATGGCCTCGCGGAGTCCTGCATGGCGTCCAGCGCGACGGTGTGAGTATCCCTCCCCGAGCGGAGCACCTTCCCGGGAGTGGCGCCGGTATGCTCGGCGTTCTTTACGATCTGTACCCCGTTGACGAAGACGTGGTCGATACCCTGCGCGTCGGCATAAATACGAAATTCATCGCCGGGCACATCGTGCCGGTAGTAGCTCGGGCCGCGACCCACTTTTTCGGCATCGAAGATTACCAGATCGGCGTGGTTTCCGAGTGCGATTCGTCCGCGGTCGATAAGACCGAAATATGTCGCGGGGCGATCCGTGATCCGATGCACGGCCTCCTCCAATGTGATAACGCCATGCTCACGCACGCCTTTTTCGAGCAAAGAAGTCGAGAACGCAAAACTGTCGATGAGATCGAGATGCGCGCCGGCATCAGAGGCGCCGATCAAAGTTCTGTCGTCGTGCCACAACTTGCCGCGCAACTCGTAAGCCTTACGGTCGTGGCCACCAATGTCGGGCGCGAAGGTGGCCTTGAGCCCGTCGTCCAAGGCAATGTCGAGCATCACGTCGATCGGCTCGCAGCCTTGCTCGGCGGCGATCTCTGCAATCGTGCGGCCCTCGTATTTCTTGTTCTTCTCGGCGGTCACCGAGACGACGGTGTATTTGGGCAACTGCGCCATCGCTTCCAGCGCGGCTCCAGCCGGCATCGTGGCAGCATCCGCGGACAATTGTTTGCGGAGGGATGGATCCCTGAAGCGCTGGATGCGCTCAGCCACGGACCATTTGAACACTTCGCGCCAGATGCCCGGAAGCGCGTCGAATACAAATCCGGTGTAAAAGTTCATGTAGACCGAGGGGGTGCAGGGTAGGGTGAGGGCAATCACTTCACCACCGCGCTCACGGGCGAAGTCGCTTACCGCCAACAGGCGGGCAGCGTTTTCGGCGGCATCGGCACGTCCGTTGATTCCAAGCACATTCCAGTTGACGGGCCGGTTTCCTGCTATGGAAAAATCGGCGATCAGTTCCTGGATGCCCGGACCGAAGTCAAGATCGGGTAGCAGCTCGAGCCCCGTGCCTGGATGGTCGCGTACGACTCGCGCCAACTCGATGATCTCCTCGTGCGATGCCCAGCGCGACGGGACTGGGTTGCCATCGCCGTCGTTATGCGTCGCGGAAATGGTGGTCGAGAACCCCATTGCGCCTTCATTGAGTGATTTGCCGAGCAGGGACTTCATTGCCTCAATATCCCGCTGAGTGGCCTTCTCTCCCACGGCTCGCGTACCCATCACGATGCGGCGGATGGTCGAATGGCCGGCAAAAAAGCCTGCGTTGAGGCCGATGCGGCCTTCGATGCATTCGAGATATTCGCCGAATGACGACCAATTCCACGGCACTGCCGCGTCCAATGTCTTGAGCGGCATGCCTTCGACCCGGGCCAGCATCGGTTTGATGTAGCCGGCTGCCTCAGGTGTCATGGGTGCAATGGAGAAGCCGCAAAAGCCTCCGATGACCGTGGTGACACCGTGAAAGCAAGACGGGCTCAACGCAGGATCCCAGAATACCTGGGCATCGTAATGCGTGTGGACATCGACGAAGCCGGGCGCGACGATTCGGCCGGCAATCTCAACTGTCTTCCGCGCTTCTTCGGCGACTTGCCCTATGGCGGCGATGCGGCCATCTTTGATTCCGATGTCGCCAGGGAATCGCGGTCCGCCACTTCCGTCGACGATCGTTCCGCCGGTGATTTTGAGATCAAGCATGGCACGGTCCTCCAATTTTTCAGCGCAAAGGTGCCATGTACCGGCTCATCCAACCGCGGCAGGGCGCATAGGCGCCGCGTTGAGCTTACGCCCAAGCGCGTAATCGCCTGCGATTGTCGTGCGCTGCATGACGCGCGTCTCGTCCACGGGGGCCAGGGTGACCGAATGCAGCATCCGCCAGTTGTCCCATAGCACCATGTCGTCGAGCGTCCAGTGGTGATGGTAGGTCGGGCAATCTAGAATATGTCGCGCCAGATCGGCGAGCAGGGCGTCGCCTTCGGGGTTTTGCATGCCTTCGATATAAAGCGCGAACAGCGGCGACAGGTTGAGCACCTTGCGCCGAGTCTCTGGTTGGGTGAACACCAGCGGGTGTGCGAGCGGCGGAAAATCCGGGTGAATGCGTTCCAAGGCCCGGCGCGCATGCTCGGCAAGCTTCACCACGCGCACTCTGCTCTTCCATGCGTGGGGAAAGCTGTCGAGCGGCCCCATCTGATAGACGACGCTCAAATCCTCGATGCGGTCCTTCAAGGCCTGCGGCAACCGCGCATAGGCGTCGATCTGATCGATGAACCCGGTGGCTCCGCCGTGGGTCGTCGTCTGGAGAGCACGCAGCAGGCCCCCGTGATTGATCGTGTCGGTATATACGAGATCGGAATGCCACCCCAGCCAGGCGCCCCCCGTCTGGCCGTCGATCTCGACCCACGTCGAGTCGCCCGGGATGGAGGTGAGACGAATCAGATCGGGATTGGCTTCGACTTGAATCTCGCGAATGGGATGTCGTTCCAGCGGGCCGAACACGCGACTCAGTTGAACCTGGAAATCGTCGCTGATTTCCCCGCCGCAGAAAACCAAAAGCCCGTGGTCCACCCAGGCTTGCCGCAATTCAATGCGTACCGATTCCTGAGAAATGTCCGAGGATCTAAGTCCGCGCACAATCTTGCCGAAGCCTAATTGCGGCGAAAGCCGCTCGATATGGTATGTCATTGGTGCTCCTCGATCGCTTCTTATAGGCTTGGGATGCCAATACGTATTGATCTCTCGTGCCAATCCGTAACAGGGCGCGAAATGCCTGGATTCGACCCGAGAGTGAAGGCGCCGCCGCCCATGTCTCATAGGGTCAAGACTGCGAAGCTCGCTGACTGTAAGTTCATGATCCAAGGGCGAATGTGCGAAGACTAGCGAATGCCCTCGCGGGAAGGCGGCCCTTGGAACGTGAGATCCTTTTGTCAGGCATCGGCGGTCAGGGCATCCAGCTCGCCGCAAAATCACTGGCGGTGGCCGCGATGCGCGAAGGGCGGCGCGTGCTGATGTTCGGCACCTACGGCGGCGAAATGCGCGGCGGCGACACCGAGGCGGCCGTCGTCGTGGGCGCCGGTAGCCTCCTCACGCCCCCGGTGATCGACTTCGCCTGGGCGTGCCTCGCAATGCATCCTAAGGGCTGGCCGAACATGGCCGCAAAGCTTCGCCCGGGCGGTTTAGTCCTGATCAACACAAGTGTATTCGAGGAGACGGTGGTTTATGACGGGACGGTCATTCCTCTGGCCGCGACCGGTATGGCAACCGCGGCCGGGATGCAGCAGGCGGGAGCCATGATTGCACTCGGCGCATTTGCAGCCGCAACGGCTATTGTCCGGATCGAGACCCTTCACACGATCGCCGAGGAGGTTCTTCCGCCGTATCGCCGCCAATTCGCGGCAGCCAACCGTCGCGCCCTCACGATCGGATACGAGACGGTGACAGGCCCACTCTGTCCTGCGTGGCAGGGATCGGACCAAGGGACATGAGCGGTACAGTGTCGCGTGGCACCTTGGTCATCGATATCGACCGCTGTAAAGGCTGCGAGCTGTGCATCGAGGCGTGCAGGCCGAACGTGCTGTCGATGACGACCGACCGGCGCAATGCATTGGGCTATCTCTATCCCGTGCTCGAGCCCGGCTGCGTGGCGTGTCACGCCTGTGCCTTGATCTGCCCGGACTTCGTCTTCCAGGTGTGGCGATATGCAGAGCCTGTCGCGGCTGAAGAGCAGGGAGGCGGGACATGAGCGCCGAGCTTCTCGAAGGTTCGGAAGCGATCGCGCGGGCAATGGTGTCCGCCGGATGCAGATTCTTCGCGGGTTATCCGATGACCCCGTTCACGGAGGTGCTGGAGGGCATGGCCAGATTACTCCCGGATGTCGGCGGTGATTGCGTGAATGCCGAAAGCGAGCTGGAGGCGATCGGCATGGCATGGGGCGCGGCCGCCGCCGGCGCGCGGGCCGCAACGGGGTCCGTCGGACAAGGCCTGTCGCTGATGCAGGAATCAATCGCGGAGCTTTGCTTCGCGCGCGTGCCGATGGTGGTGCTCAACATGGCCAGGGGGCAGGGGGATTACTATCAAGCCACTCGCGGCGGGGGCCATGGCGACTACCGAACCATCGTGCTGGCGCCGGCCGACTTGGGTGAGGCGGTGAGGGTGGTGCAGCTGGCCTTTTATCTCGCCGACAAATTCCGCAATCCGGTGATGTTCATGGGCGACTATTATCTCGCGCATGTGTTCGAGGCTGTCGACACGGTCGCCGTGGATTTCGGCAAGCTGCCCCCCAAAGACTGGGCGCTCGATGGTACTTCGAGCGGCACCGGCAACGCGCGCATCGTCTCCTCGATCATGCCGACCAAGCGAAATGCGGCTGTCTATGTGGAATACGGCGCCTATCTGGAAACCAGCGGCGAGAAAATCGCGGCAATCGAGTGCGGGATGGATCCGCTGTACGAAGAGGGATGGTGCGAGGATGCTGATTGCGTCGTCGTCGCCTATGGTACGCCGGCTCGTATCGTACGCTACGTCGTCGGCCAGCTTCGCGAAGAAGGATTGAGGGTGGGGTTTTTTCGGCCCGTCACGCTCTGGCCCTACCCTGCATCCCAGCTTTTCGCCGCGACGCGCTCAGCGCGCGCCATCGCCGTCTATGAGCTCAACGCCGGGCAGATGATCGATGATGTTCGCCTCGCCGTGCGCGATCGGTACGCGAGGTCGATCGGGGGGCTGAGCTTCGACAGTTCGGGCTTCGGCATCGCTCCCGCGCTGACGCCCAGGAAAGTCGCGGCGCGGATTCGAGAGGTCATGACGGACATCCGCCAGGGGGTGCCGGCATGACTGTCTTCGTCCGCACCGACTCACCGCCGGTTCAGCCTGCGAAGCTCGTCGATGATTTCGCGCCGCCGCTGATACTGCCGGGAGCACACAAGCTCTGTGCCGGGTGCGGCGAGCCTGCCGCCATGCGCGCCGTGGTGGAGATGATCGACGCGATGGGATTTACCAACCGGGCGGTGGCTGTGTTCGGTATCGGCTGCTATACCTCTTTTTCGCCCGGGCTCGATGTCGAGGTGCTGCAGGCGCTGCACGGCCGTGCGCCGAGCCTCGCGACCGGACTCAAGCGCGTGCACCCGAATAGCATCGTCTTCACCGTGCAAGGCGACGGCGACATGGTGAACGAGGGTCTGCAGGAGGTGATTCACACGGCAGCGCGCGGCGAGAATGTCACCTGCATCATGCTCAACAACGGAGTGTTCGGCGAGACGGGCGGGCATATGACCGCGACCACCGTGCTGGGCCAGCGGACCAAGAATTCGCTCGAAGGACGCGACGCGAAGAAACACGGTTTCCCGATCAAGCTGGCAGAAATGCTCGCTCCGCTCGATGGCGTCGCCTATGCCGCCCGCGGCGCTACCAACAACGCCCGCAACATCTTCAGGACGCGCCGCATGCTGAAGGGCGCACTCGCGGCGCAGGAAGGGCGGCGCGGATTCAGCTTCGTGGAGATTCTGACCATGTGCCCCACGGGCTGGTTCATCGAAACGGCCGATGCGCCGGACTATCTCGACGACAAATTGGCGTCGTTCCATTCGATGGGCGTGATCAAGGATGTCGCCACTGGGTCCGAATGATTCATGACGCTGGGAGGGCTTTGATGGGACAGTTGCTGGTCGGTGACATCATCAGAACGGCTGCCATTCGTACGCCGCGGCGAATTGCCGCGTGGCACGGCAATCGGTCCTTCACATTCGCGGAGGCGTCGGCGAAGTCCGACGAAGTGGCGCAGGCTCTGTTGGCCGCCGGTGTCGGACGTGGCGATCGCGTCGTCTGGATCGCCGATAACTGCCTTGACGCCATCGTCGTTCATTTCGGAACGGCGCACATAGGAGCGGTTTTCACCCCGCTCAATCCAAAGGCACCGCCGTCGGAGACCGAGCGGCTGGTCATGCATGCCGATCCGGCAATCGTCCTTGGCGACTGTGCCAGCGGCCGGATGACGCTCTCGGAACTGCTCGCGCGATATCCTGCACGCGGCCGAGCGCTTCCCAGCGTTCACGAAGACGATGCTCAGGTGATGCACTATACGAGCGGCACGACCGGCAATCCCAAAGGCTGCCTGCTCTCGCATCGAGTGCAGCGGATCCGGATGGGCGCCGGGAGCCATTGGCCCGTCCCTCCGACGGTGGTGATGTTTCCGCAATTCCACATGGCGGGCTGGGCGAGGGCTCTCTTGTGGTGGCTGCAAAGCTCGGCGGTGATCTATGTCGACCGCGCGGAGACCGGACTATTGATCGATGCCGTCGCGCGACACCGGGTGTCGACGATGTATTGCATTCCTGCCGTGTGGCGACGCATCGTGGAGGCGGATCGCAGAGGCTACGATTTGTCGTGCCTTCGCTTCGTCGAGACCGGTACCTCGATGGTCACATCGGAGTTGCTGGGGCTGATCCGCGGTGCTTTTCCCGGCGCGCAAATTTCGATCGCTTACGGCTCGAGCGAAGCGGGATCGGTGTGCACCCTCGGACCGGACGACATTGATCGCAAACCGGGATCAGTCGGCCTGCCGGTACCCGGCGTAGCGATCGAGGAGGGTGCGAACGGTGAGATGCTGGTTTCCAGCCCCATGGTCTTCAGCAGCTATTTCCGCGATGAGGCCGCGACCTCGCGCGCGTTCGAGCGGGGCTTTTTCCGCACAGGGGATCTGGCACAAATGGATGCGGAGGGGTATCGCTCGGTGATCGGCCGCGCGGGCGATCTGATACGCTCGGGTGGGGAATGGGTGTCTCCGGCCGAGGTCGAGTCCGTTCTGCAGTCGCATCCGGCGATAGCCGACGCAGCGGTGCTGGGCACCGTCGATGGCGATTGGGGCCAGATCGTCACTGCCTATGTCGTGGCGCGCGCTGGACACCAGGTGACGCTCGATAGTCTGCGCGCCCACTGCGCCTCGAGCCTTGCCCCGCACAAGCATCCGCGCCGGTTGAAATTGGTTGACGTGCTGCCAAGGACCCCGGCCACCGGCCAGATCCAGCGGCGCTTGCTGGAAGCCTGACATGGCCGGCGGCAAACCCGGTCTTCTTTTGTTCACGTCCAACATGGATCGGATGTGCGAGCCCATCGCGGATCGGTTCGAGGTCTTGCGGCTCTGGACTGAAACCGACCCCGATTCGGCAATCGGCGAGCGCGGCGGACACGTCGTTGCCGTGTTGACTACCGGCAAAGAGCGGATCGACGCCGCCCTGATGGACCGTCTCCCGGAGCTCCGCCTCATCGTCGCTGTCGGCGCGGGTTACGAGGGCGTCGAGGTCTCGGCCGCAAAGAAGCGTGGAATCACCGTCGCCAACGCCGGCGACACGCATAGCGGTGATGTGGCAGATCACGCCGTGGCGCTCACCCTGGCGGTGATTCAGCAAATCATTCCAGGCAACACCTGGGTGCGCAGTGGAACGTGGGTAAAGAAGGGCTATCCGCCGCATCGCCGTGCCCTGTCGGCCGAGCGCTTTGGCATCCTTGGGTTGGGTCGAATCGGACGGGCGATCGCGTGCCGCCTGGCGCCGTTCGGTGGCGAGATCGGCTGGTGGGGTCCGACGGATCGGCCCGCCCCATGGCCGCGCCACGACAGTGCGCTCGCGCTCGCCACTTGGTGCACGGCACTCATCGTTGCCGCACGCGGGGATGCGGTGGCCGTGGTGAACCGCCGCGTGATCGATGCCGTCGGGCACGACGGTTGCATCATCAATATCGCGCGTGGGCAAGTCATCGATGAGGACGCCCTGATCGCCGCGCTGCGCGAGGGCCGGTTGGGCGGCGCCGGCCTCGATGTGTTCCGCGAGGAGCCGACCTCGCCCGAGCGCTGGGCGAATCTTCCCAATGTGGTTCTGTCGCCTCATGTTGCGGGAGTGACCACAGAGGCGATGGCGCGCCTGCGCGATACCGCGGTTCGAAACCTCAAAACGGCGCTCGAGGGCGGCGCGGTCGTCAGTGAGGTGCTTTTATGACGGGAACTCGGAGAAAGTCACACCATTCGGGGGAAATTCGATGAACACATTCCATGTTTCCAACCTTCCGGGGCAGGACGCGTTCGGCGCGGTCGTTACGCAATTATCGCCGCAATCGCTCGATGATCCGGAGACACGCAAAGCTCTCTATGACTTGTGGATCGAGAAGGGTGTGATCGTATTCAAGGGAATGACCGGACTCGATACCCAACTTCGCCTCTCGGAGATATTCGGCGAACCTGAGATCCATCCCTTGCTGGTGGGAGTCGACCGCCCGCGAGAGCACAAGGTCATCGCCAACATTGAGTATGATCAGGAGGACGGCGACCTGTACGAAATCAACGGGGAGCTGCGCGGCGGCTTCCTTCCCTGGCATTTCGATCTGGCCTATATGGACCGGATCAATCATGGCGGAATTCTTCGGCCCGAAACATTGCCGAAAACCGGTGGCGAGACGGGGTTCATCGACCGGATCGCGGTTTATGCGCTGCTGCCGCTCGAGCTGCGCAAACGCATCGAGAATCTGAGCGTCATCTGTCAATATGCAATCGATTCCAGCAAGGCCAAATTTGGCGAGCGTCCCGATAAATGCCTCCGTCTGTCGCGCAACATCAGAATTGCCGCGGAACACCCCTCGGTACGACAACGCGTGATCCATCCCCTGGTGTACACGCAGGGGGAGACGAATAGGAAGGTCTTGAATATTTCGCCATGGCATGCCGTGGCGATCGAGGGGATGGAGAACGAGGAGGGCGACGCGATCTTGCGCGAGGTGGTTGCATACGCCATCCGGCCGGATCTGGCTTATATTCATCAGTGGCAGGAGGAGGACATGGTGCTGTGGGACAATTGGCGCATGCTCCACAGCGCCCGCGGAGTACCGCCCGGCGAGCGGCGGCGGATGCGCCGAACCACCATAGCCGGTGATTATGCTCTGGGTCGGCGCGAGGTCAAGGTCGCATAGTCAAAGCGGCCGTGCGAGACCAGGCACGGCGTACAGAGCCGGCCGGCTGCTACGCAACGTCGCGAAAAACTTCACCGATCTTCTTGCCATCCTCAAAATAGCCCAGACCGTAATCGCCCTTGATCGTGGTTCGCAAAGTCTGCCGCTCGTACTTGGGGTCACAGCCTTCGACCGCATGCACCATCCGCCAATTGTCCCAAATGACCATGTCGGTCGGCTTCCACTCGTGCCAATAGGCACTCGAGCCTTTACCGAGTCGGTTAATGGCATGGCAGACCTCGTCCAGGAAAGCATCGCCTTCAGGAACTTCGTGGTGTTCGACACCCACGGCCATCCACGGCCCGACATGCAGTACTTTCTCGCCGGTCTTGCGCGTCCAGATCGCAGGATGCATGGCCCGCGGAAAGATCGCGACTTCCTTGAGTAGCGCTGAGATTTGCGCGGGCTCGCCAAGCGGCCGAAAGTTTACGCCGAAGCGCATCTTCGACAGGCGGGTGTCGAGCGTATAGATGACGTTGACCTTCGCAAGTCGGTCGCGGAGATCCTGCGGGAACTGTTTGTAAAGCTCGACGCCATCCATGAAACCCGTCCGTCCGCCCACCGGTGGGTTTATTGGCGCGCGCAGCACGCCGCCGCGGTTCAGCTCGTCGTTGTAGCA
>WNFR01002369.1_pt1 | contig 19656 bp, 13 predicted proteins | sample 5400221 | NCBI WGS metagenome assembly WNFR01 (sample SAMN13153357, study PRJNA577476) | soil metagenome | isolation source: 40 cm soil under Madrone tree | place: USA:California | collected 2016-06-14 | reverse complement strand
ATACAATCAATATTTGATGGAGACAAAATCCAAGTCCAGGGCCCCAAGTTCCATGGACTCTTGTTCAAACCGTATGATGATGATGGCCGTTTGGCTTGGAACTCCGTGTTGGCAGGCATCGCACTGCATTTGCTCCTGACCCGAGCCGTGCCACAAGTTTTCGAACACTATCCTCAACTCGAATCTGCGATTGGCCTTGATCTGGGAGATGCGATCGTCGCCAATATCGGAATCCGTGGCGACCGTGAATTGATCAGCGTGGGGAGCCCGGCGAATCACGCTGCGAAGATACTGGGCGGGTCGGATACGCTGACTGTCGCAAAGAAGCTTTACGATTGCCTATCGAGAGACCAGGGAGCACTTTTCTCCCAAGTGAGCGACGTTTATCGCGTAAGACCAGATTCGTTGCCGGAGGCAGAGGACTTGATCCGGGAGGAGGGGTTCGTTTGGTCCGTTGAGCAGTCCGCAAATCATATGGCCGACACGCTCGATCAGCATACTTTGGAAGATATCCTAATCGAGGAAGCGCGGGAAAGGATCGACCCGCTTACATTGGGACCGCGTCGGGCAAAAATCTGCGACGGCGCATCCATCTTTGTCGATGTCGACGGATATACGAAGCTGATAGATTCACTGGTTGCGACCGGGGACTCGCAGAAGATCACGCAGGCGGTGAAATGGCTCCACCTGTTCCGTTACGAACTGCGGCAAGTCACGGAATGCGATTTCGACGGAATCACTATTCAACATCAAGGAGATCGCTTACAGGCGCTGTTTCACATGCCGGGCGGATATGATACCCGCGTCACTCGAAAGGCGATAGATGCGTGCGTCAGCTACAACTCCTCGATCGAAGAGATTCTGAACAGCCAACACAATATCTTGGGACCAATGCACGTCGCAGTCGGCTGCGCTTTCGGGAAGACGCTGGTGAGTCGAACGGGAGTGCGTGGCGACCTTGATTTGACCTGCCTAGGAGGGGCGACGCAATCCGCAGAAACGATGCAGACCCAAGTGAAAGGCAACGAGATGGCAATCACCGCGGACATGTACGAAACGATTTCCGATGAGGCGATCAAGTGTATGTTTTCGTTCGATAGCGCGCGGGGCAGCTATGTTGGAAGCAACGTAACGTGGACTTCGATGGAAGACGGGGAACGGGGCAGGAAATACGAACTGTCTGCGAAAGCCGCGTACACAACCGCTGGCACAATCGCGGTTGGCAACGGTATTCCTTCGGGCGCGCGGGTGCTGAAGGCAACGCGACCGTGGTCCACATGAGGCGCATCCCACCTTGGTACAAACTGAGGCCCCAGAGGCTCACCCTAGAGAGAGAAATTCTGCGAGGTCTGCCCTATTTTGAATTGCGGAGCGATAGCTTTGATGAGAACGGTCATTTCCGACCGACCGGGACGGTTGTCTACTGCGGCGAGTACTCCGGGAGAATTGAGAGGTTCGATGTCGCATTGGAATACCTCGACCGATTTCCTCATGCCTTCCAACTTGTCTACGACGAACAGAAGAGATTTCTCATTTGCGAAGGTGGCCATTTGTTTTCCGATCATCAGTTGTGCCTGACTCTGCTCGAGAGAAACGAATTTTCTCTTGGAAGCGAGACGCTGACGGAGGAAGTGTTGGGCGCCACTTTGCTCTGGTTCGACAAGAGATTGATCTTCGAGCGGCGTGGAAGGAAAAAATGGCCGGGGCCGCAAGAAGTTCACGGCTTTAGAGCAAAAGTGAATTTTGCGTTGGAGCAGTCCGGTCTGCTCGGCAATGAAAAGGCAGTGGAGTGGGCGAATCGGCTCTACAACCAGGTGTGCGAAACTCATCGGTATATTGCGATCGATCCGTACTCTCCATGTCCGTGCGGAAGCGGTAAGAAGCACAGATTCTGCCACGGTGAAACAATCGCACGGTTGACACCAATCCTTCAACGGATCGCGCAAATTTCGTCGGGCTATTCACCGCAAGACCGGAATTGATAGTAATGCCAGTTCAAAGTCGAACGGATGATTCGCCTATGAAAATAGAAAGATTGGCTGGTGTGCTTCAGGGAGTGCAGGACCAAATTCGGTTCTGCGACACCAAGGCACAGGTGATCCTGGGACTAAATGGGATTCTTGCGGGGTTTCTGGCTACACGCGCGTCGGAACTGGCTTCCACGATTGCCGGTGAGTCACGGCACGTGATTGCGGTCGGGCTTTTTCTGTCGGTAGCTCTCTATCTCGTCTTTCTTGTGTCGTCCTTTGCGTTCGGAGTGAGAGTCGTTCTCCCGCGGTTAGATGTATCACAACCCGATTCGTGCGTCTTTTTCAGTCACATTGCGGCCCAACATAAGAACAACTATGAAAAGATCGCGAAGGAACTCCCTGGCTTATCGGATGAAGACCTCGCCGCAGACATGGCAAAGCAGATTCTCGCCAACTCTCACGTATGCGTTAGAAAGCATCAATCGCTTCGGAACTCTTGGGTCTTGACGACTTTGTCAGCGGCGTGTTGGGTTTCGACATGGTTGTTCCTGTTCGCATCTGCGTTTCATATTTCGCCCGGGCGTGTTTCGCCTTGATGTGAGCGAGATCAGGTCGCGATCAAGCGGTGTTACTGTGCCGCGGAGCGTTTTTCAACTACAGTTTGCATGAAGAGCGTACCGCAGACCTGTAGTCTGCGCCGCTCATCTTGAGCTGTTTACGATTGCGCAATTGGGCTGTACAAGGGCTTCGACAAGAAAACCGGCAATGGCTAGAATCCGTGTACGTGATGAAACCTGTAGCCATCGACCTCTTTTCAGGATGTGGTGGTCTCACTCTCGGCCTGAAGCGCGCCGGGTTTCGGGTCATCGGTGCGGTCGAGATCGACCCGCTCGCAATCGAAACATACAGAGCGAACCACAAACGGATCGTGACGTGGCCGCAGGACATTTGTACTTTACCGGTCGTACAAGTCATGCGGCGACTAAAGCTTCGCCCTGGCCAGCTGGACCTGCTCGCTGGCTGCCCCCCTTGCCAGGGCTTCTCCACGATGACGACACTCAACGGTCGGTTAGAGCGAGATGATCCGCGTAACGATCTCGTTTTTGAGTTTGTTCGTTTCGTTCGAGGGCTGCGTCCCAAGGCTGTGATGATGGAGAACGTCCCAGGCCTCGCCAAAGACAAACGAATCCGGCAAGTTGTTGCTGCAATGAGAGCTATGGGCTACCACTGCACTCGCGATGTACTCGATGCAGCCAATTACGGCGTGCCCCAGCGCCGCAGGAGATTCATTCTTGTCGCCGGCCGTGGCGGCGAAATTCCATTCGGTCAGCCAGCCCGTCGGAAGCGGTCAGTGCGAGAAGCGCTGGGAAAACTTGGAAAGCGCGCCAGACTCGATCCGCTTCATAACTTTCCGGAGCGACGCACCGAACGCGTCAAGCGAATCATCCGCCTTGTCCCGAGGAACGGCGGTAGCCGGTTGGATTTGGGTCCCAGAAGCCAACTCGAGTGCCACCGTAAGTGCGATGGCTTTAAGGATGTTTACGGGCGCATGGCTTGGGACGACGTTGCACCGACCATAACGGGCGGATGCTTCAATCCTTCGAAGGGACGATTCCTACACCCGGTTCGCCACCGCACAATAACTTTGCGCGAAGCGGCCCTCCTTCAAACATTCCCTCCAAGCTATTTCTTCTCACTTCGGCGTGGGAAATCTCACGCCGCCCAAATGATTGGGAATGCGTTGCCGCCTGAATTTATTAGCTGCATGTATCCCTTCGCCGAACAGCTGATTGCCTATCAGGCCCATGACCGCGGGAAGCGGATCGGCGGACTGGTCCTGGAAGTGAAGGGAGACTTCTGCCACAAAGTGCGGGACATATTGCAGCGCTACAGAAGGGAAGGCGATTACGTCGAAGTCAGCCTCGATTCTGAGTACCGCTACAACCCCCTGCACAATGACCTCGACGCGCATGCCTTGGCTTACAACATCGCATCCTTATTGAACAACCTCTTCGGCAAAGGCAAGGAACCCTTCTGGCAACAGGCTTACACGAACCTTGTGAAGTTCATCATCCTGCTCCACAAGGTGGCCTTCGACTACGTGACCCTCTTCGATGTCTACCACTGTGCGATTTCTCCCGAGCTTTTACAGCAGCGAATCGAGCAGGCGGAAGAGCTGCTTTTTGACAAGCATTTTGTCTTCATTCCCAAGGCCACTTACGAAGAGCATATCCAGGTGCTCATCGATTTCGATTTCCTTCCGGATGAAGCCAAAGATACGGACCAGTACCGGGCCCCAGCCACACTCGCGTTAGAACAGCATCTGAAGAAGCACGCGATTGAGTTCCGGGAGAAGACCGTCCCGGCACCTGAGAAATCTGAGCCGGACAATCGTGCTCAATTGGAAGCCGTCAAGCGTTGGTTCTATGACGACTGGCTGCGGATTGAGCCGAAGCTCAGGACTTCGATTGTCGAGGGAATTTCCGTGTTCCTCTCACTCTTCGACGACAACCCAAAAGTGAAGCGGGTTTTCTGCCCGCCGAAGGAGTGCTAAGACAAGGAGGCCAACGCGGATGGCAAATACGGCAAGCCTCTGCCTTCGTTCTCCTGGCTGATTGAAACCGGCAGAGTCTGCGCGCTCAATTTCCCCATCGGTATGAACCCCGGCTTGGCGAAGGCCATCGGGGCAATGATGAAGCTCGACTTCGAGCGAGCGGTGTTGAACCGTGTGCCCCAGATCGAGGCCCATCCGTGGTGATATTTCCGCCAGGTATTCTTCATCTGTGACGAGTACCAGCATTTCGCAACTGTGGGGGAGAGCGAGCCGACTGGGGATGAAAAGTTCTTCGGCCTATCACGTCAGGCGAAGTGCATCCCGATCATCGCCACGCAGAGCATCAGCTCGCTGAAATCTTCATTGCCGGGTGAGACCTGGCGCACGCTTTTGCAGACCTTCCGCACGAAGATTTTTCTGGCCCTTTCGGATGACTTTTCCGCAAAGATTGCCAGCGAGCTTTGCGGTAGGGAAGACCAGCTCAAGATTGGCTATAACCTTTCCGAAACTGGCCACGACACCCACGTCAGTTTCCTGACGGGCAAAGCTCAATCCAACAGGGCCAATCTCACAACATCGAAGACCTACTACCAGCAGAGCGATTATCGGTTTGATATGAAGACATTCACGGAGCTGCGCAACGCGCAGTCGGTGACGGTTGCCTACGACGGGTTCAATCCGATGCCGCCGATGTTTTGCTACCTGAAGCCCTATTTCAACGACCCAAACAAGTCTTATTTCCGACAGGCAGCAGACGGGGAGTTGTGAACACGGAGAGGAATGGCGAGTGCCCGGAACGGATAGAAGCCAGCGTTTTTGCACAGGCCGGCGGATTTGATGCGTCACCCTATGCACCATGACTCTGCTAAACTTTCGCCCCATAGGGCGATTGAGTCATCGAGAGAAAGAGACTCGATGGCGAGACGCAGGTATCAGAAGGGACAGTTGTGGCTTGACGAGAAGACCTGGTATGGCCGATGGCGTGAAGACGTTATCGTCGGCGGGGTTCGGAAGCGTATCCGACGCCAAGAGGCGATTGGGTCGTTTCAGGACTATCCAACGAAACGGCTTGCTCAGCGTGCCTTGGATGACCAGGTCGCGCACGTCAACAAAGTCAGCTATAGGCCAAGGCCAACGGCCAAGTTCCGAGACTTTGCTCAGAACTGGAAAGAAAAAGTGTTGAGTCAATTCGGGGATTCCACGGCAATCAACTATCGGACTCACATTCGGAAGCACCTTGTTCCGTTTTTTGGTGAGTACCCGATGAAGGATCTCAATCCCGAGACGGTTCAGCAGTTCGTTTCTAGTTCTGCGGTGGGCGCGAAAACTACCCGGAATATTTGCATCACACTCCAGAGCATGTGGACCACGGCAAAAGCGTGGAGCTATGTCGCTCACAACCTCATGGAAGGCGTCGTACTCCCGGACGTAAAGCGAGTGCAGCGATTCTTCCTCTCTCAGCGGGAAATCCAACTCATTCTTGCCAAGGCTCGAGAGCCACACCGCACATGGTATGGACTTGCGGCGGAAACCGGCTTGCGGGCCGGCGAGGTGTGCGGGCTGACGGTGGATGACATAGACCTAGAACGCGGAATGCTTCAAGTGCGGCAGAGCGCATGGCGGGGAAAACTAGGCGATCCGAAAACAGAGGAGTCAATCCGGGTTGTCGAGCTTTCGCCTCAGGCTGGCAGGCACCTGAGGACGTTCTTGGAGTCTTGGCATCCGAATCAACGTCGGCTGCTCTTCGCCACTCGCAACGGAACGCCGTGGGATCAGAACACGTTGCTCAAACGAAAGTTCAGACCTTTGCTTCGGGCGCTCGGTATCCAGGTGCGACGCGGCAATGGCTTCCACGCGTTCCGTCATGCGAACGCAACTCTGATGAGCAGTTTCGGAGCATCGCAGAAATTGCGTCAGCAGAGGCTCGGTCACGCCGATGGTTCGCCAGTCACGGAGACGATCTACACGCACGTGATCAGCGAGGACGGAAAGCGAATTGCGGCGCAACTTGGCAACGCAGTTTGGGGAATTTTGGACGCTAGTTGGACGGAAAAGCGAAACGGCCCAGAGGGAGCATCCTCTAAGCCGTTTCGAATCAACTAGAAATGGTTGCGGGGGTCAGATTTGAACTGACGACCTTCGGGTTATGAGCCCGACGAGCTACCAGGCTGCTCCACCCCGCACACCCACTATATCGGACGCGCACGCTTCCGTCAAACCGAGGCAAGTCATTGGCATGTTTTTGTGACTCAGAGAGGGCAGCTACCACTCGTTGTAAGGCGTTTGATCGAAAGGGGAAACCCGGCCCGAATTGGAATGAACGTCAACCATGCCTGTACTGGTTTGTTCCGGGCTCAACACGACGGTATCGTATTGGGGCACCCAGTCCTTCGCGCGTGTCATCGGATCCGCCGGTACTGAACGCAGGTAACCGGCCTGCACAAGGTCATCGATGGATTGTGGCGCCGCCTGCTTGTCGAGCGTGTAATTGTCGATCGATGTTCGAATCGTCTGTAGATTGTTTTTCAGTACCGCTTCGTTTGCCTTCTGCACTGATTTGTCATAACGCCCCACCGCGATGCCAATCAGGATGAGGATGATCGTAATGACGATCATCAGCTCAATGAGCGTAAAACCCACTCTCGGAAGTCCGCCTTGGCCTTTCCGTAGCGATGACTTACTAGTCTGAATTTGCGACCTCATTTTCAATTCAATTTCCCATTCAAACTACCAATCTGAATACTTTGTTCCATCCAGCGCCGTCCCCGTCGACTTCGAATATACGTCGAACACGTTCTTGCCCCCCCAGCTCGTGGAATCCGGGTCGTCCTGAACCGCGCGCAGGCCCCAGTCGGCGCGCCCGGTCATCGGGTCTATAGGAATCTTCCGCAGAAAACGAATTTTTCGGTCGTTGCTTGCACCAAGCTGCACTCCCTTCACCAATGTCTCCAGGTCTGGTGGATAGCCTTCGCTGCCAATCTCCACGCGGATCTGGTTCCGGTCGGCCGCGTCTTTGTACCGGTCGATCGCATCTTTCATCTCTCGCAGATCGCGGCGAAGTTCCGCCTCTTTCTGTCGAACAATGGTGTATTTCGCGATGGGCAGCGCTGCGGAAGACAGAACCATCAGAATCGCGCAGGCGATGATCAGCTCCAGCAGCGTCATCCCGGTCTCGGACGAATGCGTCCTCCGCTGGATTCCTCTATCTATTCGCCAGTGATATAAGATGCTTCGCAATATCGCAGGCCCCATTCGATTACGGCTGGACTTGAACCGTCGCCTCGCTAGTGATCAGTGGTATCGAATTCTGCCGCGAGTCTTTCGCGTTCACCTGCACGATCGACAGATTCGACGAGCCCGCCGCCAGCCCCTTGATAACGATTCCGATCAGCGTTCCGCTCCCGCTCACTCCCTGAGTATTCGGTCCGCGCGTCGCGGAAATAATCGACTGTCCCTTATCCTTGAAAGGCTGATGAACGATGGCAATTTCCTGTGTTCCCCCGGAGAGGAATCCGCCGTGCCGCACTTCTTCGACACTGATTACCGCAGGGTTGTATTGCAACAGAAGTGGAATGGAGAAGAGGTCTGTCACGTTCTCGACCACCACGCCGATTGTTGCCGTCTGCCCCGCCTTCAACGACAAGCTCTGGGGCTCAAAGCGTATTTTTGCCGCGGCAGCTGCGGGTGCGGCTGTCCCCTGTGCCGTCCCGCTTGGCGCGGGTGCTGCAGCTCCCGGTCCTGCGTTTTGATTCGTCTGAGGCTCGGAGGGCTTTGGCTGTGCTGGTTGCTGCGCAGGTGCATGGAGCTCGCTCTCGCGCTTTACCTGTACGTTTGCCTCGGAGCCCGAATACAATGGCCGCAGATTTGCTTTCGTCCATTCCGGAATTCGCACGATCCGCGGCGTCAGGACAATCAGCACTTCATCTTCTTGGTGATCCGTCTTGTCGTGCGAGAAGAGGTATCTCAGCAAGGGGAGCTTCGCAAAGCCCGGCCACCCTTCCAGAGTCTTGCTGTCGGTCCGCTGGATCAGGCCCGCAAGAATGCTGACCTCGCCTTCCTTCAACCGGATGTCATGCTCGATGACGCGCTGGCTGATCACCGGCTGCGTAATCCCGCCGATGCTCACGTCATTCGTATGCGCAGACACTTCCACTTTCAATTTCAAGCTGACGTCGCGATTTGGATGTACACGAGGCGTAAGGTCAATATTCACGCCGACATCCAGGTAGGTGAACTGTGTATTTACCAGCGGGCTTATTCCGCCCGCGGTTCCGGCGGCGAGCCCGAGGCCGGACGAAAAACTGCCGGTCGCGACCGGTATGCGATCGCCAATCTTCAGTTTTGCAGTTTGACCGTCAACTGAACGCACTTCCGGGTTCTGGAGAATCTTTGTGCCTGTGTCGCTCAGGAGGAAGTTTGCCGTCGCAGTCGGCAGTGTGAAGACAACATTATTTCCGTTCAAGTGGCGTAGCTGATTTAGAGTCGTGCCGCTGTTGGTCGAAGGAGTACTGCCTGACGTAGTTGTATTCGGGTTGATCGCCACACTGGCGCTTTGCCCGGGGAGTATCCCCAGGTCCCTCAGCCGGTCCGTGCGTGCCTCCAGTACTTCAACCTGCACCACGACCTCAGGCTTGGCTTTGTCGATATCGCGGATCATCTTTTCCGCCAGCAGCAGTTTGTCCGGCGTGTCGCGGACGATGATCGCGTTCTGCGAGTTGAGTTGCGTAATTCGTTTCAGATCCAGCAATTGCCGCAGCCCGGTTACGATTTCGGTCAGCTCCTGCGGTTGAACCGTATTTGAAACGTATAAGGTCTTGACCACCTGTTCTTCGTAGTCCCGGCGCTTTTGCGGCTGGTCGGGAACCACAAAAATGGTGTTTTCCGTGACCGGCTTGACGAAAGCCTTGCTCTCCAGTTGCGCGATTTCCAGCGCCTGCTCCAGCGTCACATTATTCAATTCCACGGTAATCCGCCGCGCAGGGAAGTCCGGGTCGTAAATCACCGTCAGTCCCGCAAGTTTTCCGATCGTGTCGAATACCTTCTTCGCGTCCTCGGACATCTTCAAGTTGATAGGAGCCCGCGAGAGAGGCTTGATTTCCGGCGGAAGGGCCGCCAACGGCTGGTCGTTTGGATCGGACGGCGGTTCCGCCGCCGCGTCGGCTGCTCGATTCTTCTCCGCGATCATTTCGACCGTCTTGCGAAGCTCCTGGTCGGCTACTGGGCTTGCAGGATCGATCGTCTGCGCCCTCTGGAATTCGCCTGCTGCCCCCTGCAAGTCGCCGCGATTCCGCATCTCAACGCCGCGTTTAACATGCATTTCGCTCGCTTCGAAGCGTACACGGTTTAGTTTAATCTTGAAGCTTGCGTTGAAGGGGTCAGCTTTGGCGGCTTTTTGGTAATAGGTATATGCCGCGTCGTAGTCCTGGAGCGCCTCCGCCTTTTTACCTTGGTCGTAATCGGGTTTGCCCTTCGGACAGCCGGATGCCACCAGTCCGAAACCAATGCACAGGAATAGGCTTCCCCAACGGTTCATACACTCTCCGAGGCCTCGACACGAAGCCAATGCCTGCAGTCTAACATTCGATTTAGAGGCCCGGCAAGGACGCTTAGGTTGGCCGGTCGTGCATCCAATAACCCTGCTTTTTGTCGAGAGTGACAAGTTTTGACGCAGCAGTTAAGATGGAGCGTTGTGGCCAAGCCTCCAAAAAAGACAGAGAAATCTGCTAAGTCCGGCGAGCAAATCGTCGCTCAGAATCGCGCGGCCTCCTATAACTACCATATTCTTGAGAAACATGAGGCCGGCCTCGTGCTTCACGGTACCGAGGTCAAGGCTCTGCGGGAAGGCAAGGCCAACATCCGCGATGCCTACGTGGATTTCAGGCCCGGAAGCGCGTGGCTCGTTAACGCGCACATTGCACAGTATTTACCGGGCGGCCCCTGGAACCACGAGCCTTTGGGTTCGCGCAAGCTCCTGCTTCACAAAAGAGAGATTGACAAGCTCTCCGGCCGTACCGAGTCCAAGGGTTTGACCGTCATTCCCCTCAAGATTTACTTTCGTAACGGCATTGCCAAGGTCGAAATCGCCCTGGCGCAGGGCAAGAAGTCCTGGGACCGCCGCCAGGACGAACGCACCAAGGAAGCTCGAAGGGAAGTCGAACAATCCATGTATCGCAATCGGAGGCGATAACGCACCATGCAGATCACGCTTGTAACCCAGCCGTTTGCTGCACTCGAAGCCGATGCCCTGGTCTCTTACGTATTTGAGGAATCGGACCCAGTTCAAGGTCGCGTCGCCGAAATCGATAAGGCCGCCGCGGGCCTGCTGCGTAAGCTCGCAAAAAGCGGGGAGTTGACCGGCAAAATGCTGGAGTTCACCATGGTCCACGCCCCCGCGGGCCTCAAGGCCGCGCGCTTGCTCCTGGTTGGAGCAGGGAAGCGCGAGCAATGGAATAACGCCACGCTTCGCAAGATCGCTGGCTCCGCTCTTCGCTACCTTAAGGCTCGTTCCGTCAAAAATTTCGCTCTCTTCGTTCGGGAAGGCCACGCCACTGAAGAAACCGCCCAAGCCATCGCTGAGGGCGCCCTGGCAGCCAATTTTGAAACGGACAAATACAAAACCGATAAGAAAAACGACAAAAACATCGATTCAGTCCAGATTGCCGGCTACTCGGACTTGGAACGCGCCGCTGGCGACAAAGGTCTTTCAAAGGGTCGCATTATCGCTGACGCGCAAAACTTCGCGCGCGACCTCATCAACGAGCCCGCCAACAAGCTCACCCCGCGCATCATGGCTGAGAAGGCCGAAGCCATGGCCAGGGAAGCCGGCCTCGCCGTTGAAGTTCTCGACGAAAAGAGAATCGCCGATCTCAGAATGGGCGCGCTTCTCAGTGTCGCTCAGGGTAGTCCCGAGCCGCCCCGCGTCATGGTTGTCACGTATACTCCCGCCAACTTGAAACCCGGCGCGCCGGTGATTGGTCTCGTCGGCAAAGCCGTCACCTTCGACACCGGCGGCATCTCCATCAAGCCCGCCGACGGCATGGAAAAAATGAAGTACGACATGGCTGGAGGCGCGACCATGCTCGGCGTGATGCGCGCCCTCGCCGCGCTGAAGCCCAGCGTCAAAGTGATCTGCGTCGTGCCTTCCACGGAAAACATGCCCGGCGGCAAAGCCCAAAAGCCCGGCGATATCCAAACCGCCATGTCGGGCAAGACCATTGAAGTCCTCAACACCGACGCCGAAGGCCGCCTCATCCTCGCCGACGGCATCCATTACGCCAAGCAGCTTGGCGCCACGCATCTCGTCGACGCCGCCACGCTCACCGGCGCCATCGTCGTTGCCCTCGCCAATATCAACGTCGGTGTCTTTGGCTCCGATCAGGCCTTCACCGACAAGCTCCTCGCCAGCTCGAAAGCCGCCGGCGAAAAAATGTGGCAGATGCCCATCGACGACGACTATCGCGATTTCATCAAGGGAACGGTGGCCGACATCCAGAACATCAGCAGCGGCAAAGGCGGCGGCGCCATCACCGGCGCCATGTTCATCAAGGAATTCACCGGCGACACGCCCTGGATTCACCTGGACATCGCCGGCACCGCCTGGAACGACGACGCCAAGCCCTGGCTAGCCAAAGGCCCCACTGGCGTAGCTCTTCGCACTCTCGTCCACCTCATCATGTCCTATTAAGAGTAGAATCGCTTTCTTCTTTGAACCCGCGAGAAATAGGAGAGGCCATGCGCAAACTAGCAGTCGCCATACTCTTGGTTTGCTTGATCGCTATAACACTGCCGGCCTCTGTCGCAGCGCAAACCGCTCCAACCTTTGTGGGTGTGAGAACCTTCCTGAGCGCGCCTTACGAGCCGGACCTCGACAAGTTGCACGCTGATTTCGCCGTGCTTGGCGTGCCATTTGACGAAGGCACCTGGGGGCAGCCCGGAGAACGCTACGGCCCGCGCGACTTGCGCGAAAACTCCCAGGAATATGCCCACGATCTGACCGACGGCTTCTATTACATCGACGGCGACCGCGTCGTCCTCAAGGGCAAGCGCTGGGTCGATGTGGGCGATGTGATTGTCTATCCCACGGTTCCCGCGGAGACCGGCGAGAAAATCACCTTCGCCGTGAAGAAAATTCTCGCGAAGAAAACCTTTCCGATTATCTTGGGCGGAGATCACAGCATCACGTTCCCTGTGATCCGCGCCTTCGATGTCCCCCTGACGGTCGTGCACATTGATGCGCACTTGGATACTTGGAATGGCGCCAAGGGCAATCTCGATCACGCCTCCTGGGTTCTCCGCGTGGCCAAGCTGCCCTCGGTGAAGAGAATTGTGCAACTCGGCATGCGCGGCATCGCCAATGACCAGGAAGCAGCCGCCAATGCCAAAGCGCTCGGCACCAAAGTTGTTACCAGCGAAGAAATTCATCGCCGCGGCGTTTCTGCGGCCATCGACGCGATTCCCCGCAGCGAGAATATCTATGTCACGTTCGATGTCGATTCCATGGATCCCAAGCTCGCGCCCGGCACGGGAACCTACGAGCCCGGGGGCCTCAACTTTGCGGAGATCGACGAACTGATGAAGCAAATCCCCACCAAGGGGAAGCTCGTCGGCCTCGACATTGTCGAGGTTAATCCCTATCGCGATCCCAGCGGCCGCACCGCCCAGACCGCCATTCGCCTGATGGTTGATTTACTCGCTGCCGCTTTCTGAAAATGCCGCTGTGGGTTCGCGCTGGGCATGCCGTGAGGGGAGTTCACATTTTTTCTGGTGCGCTGATTCCCAGCAGCGACAGTGCCCGCACCAGTTGCGCCTCCACCAATTCCGTCAGCCGCAGCAGAAACGCCCGCTTCTGTTCATCCGCTTCCGACAAAATGTGATACTTGTGGTAAAAATTGTTAAACGCCTGCGCCAATTGAAACGCGTATTTCGCCACGAACGCCGGCTCCTGCGTAGCGATCGCCGCATCCACCGCGTAATCGAGTGAACCTGCCGCCACCAGTAACTCCCAAAGCGAATTTCCATCCGCCCCCGCCAGCAATTTGCCCGCGGATTCCCTTGTTACCTCCACGTCAGTCGCGCCCGCCTCTTTACCCTTCCGCCGAATCCCGCGAATTCGCACCACCGCATACTGGCAATACGGCCCTGTCTCCCCCTCAAAACTCAGCGCATCCTTAAAGTCGAACGCGATGATCGCGTTCCGCGTGAATTTCAGTAGAAAAAATCGCAGCGCCCCAACCGCGATCGCATGCGCCGTCAGCTTCTGTTCCTCCGCCTTCATTTCCGCATGCCGCTGCTGCACTTCCTCGAGCGTCGCTGCCTCAAGCTTGTCGAGCAAATCATCCGCCTTCACCCCGAAGCCTTTGCGCCCGCTCACTTCCACATACGGCTTCTTCGCCTCCTCCGCAGTAAGCTCGTAACCCATTTCCGCTGCGCATCGCGGAGTCAGCGCCACAATCTCATACGACAAGTGAATTGAACGCTCCGCCGCCTTCGCATGTCCCAGCGCCCGCAGTCCTGCGGCCACCACCTTTTGCAAATACGCTTGCCGCGCATCAATCACGTTGTAAACGCTCGATGCCGGCTCGCCAAAGTGCGGCGCTGCCGGATCATTCGCCGCGCTCGTCGTAGCCCAAACCGTTTGCCCCTCCGGCGCGTTCGGCCACTTCCGGTAATGAAAGTCCTTACCTAGCAACCCGAATTTCCAGAGCTGGTAAGCAATGTCCTTCCCAACGTAAGTCACCGTCCCGTTCGACCGCACAATAATTTTGTCCTGCGAATTCTCCTCCTCTTCTTCTACGCTCTTTTCCTTTACCTCCTTTACTTCCTGAACTTCCTTTACCTCCTCTTCCCACGGCATCACCCAGCATCCCGCCATCTTCCCGCTAGTCGCCAGTTGAATCGCCCCCGACTTCTTCAGCATCTCAAACGCCGCATCCCAGAACTTCAAGTGCAAAATCTCACTCTCCCGTGCCAGCAATTCGTACCCAATATCCAGCCGCGCCATCGTCCGCAAATGGCATCCCACAATCGCATCCGCTACCACTTGCGCTACCTCTGCATCTTCGCCCTTGCCTTCCTCAATCGCACGCAGAGTCTCCCCGCGCAATTTCGCCGCCCGCTCTTTGTTCTCCGCAAAAAAGCTCGTTGCCTTCGCGTACAAATCCCAGCAGTAATAATCGAACTTCGTTTCCGCGGCCCGGTTCCTCACCCAAACTGGCGTAACCTTTTCCATGTGCAGCAGACCAATCACCACGTCCGCCACCTGCACGCCTGTATTATCAATGTAATTTTGAATCTGCACCCGGTGGGCCACATGCCGCAGGATTCGCACCATCGTGTCGCCCAGCACCGCGTTCCGCACGTGTCCGATGTGCGCCGCCTTGTTCGGATTAATGCTCGTATGCTCGACAATGATTTTGTGGGACAGCCAATCCTGGCTGTCCTTCTTCTGCTCCCCTCCTTGTTTCAGCGCTTCCCAAAACGCTCCCCGGTCAAAATAAGCATTCAAATACCCGCCACCCGCGACCTCCACCCGAGCGATCCCCTCAACCTTGCCCAAACCGTTCGCAATCTCCTGCGCAATCTGCCGCGGCGCCTTCTTCAACCGCTTCGCCAATTCAAAACATACTGGCGAAGCTGCCTCTCCCATCTCAATCTTTGGCGGCCGCTCCAGAACGATCGCCAGCTCCACGCCATATTTCTCGCGGATGTACCCAGCCAGCGCCTCGCGCAATCGCTCCGTCAGTCTCTGGTACATGGTTCTCCGTTCTTTTCCAAGGCCATCGAGTATAGGGGACTCGCACAACCGAACACCAGTCTCCCAGAACCGCACTTTTCAACTCGTGTTCGCGTCTCCTTCCTAAATTGCATTTTCTCCTTCAAGTTTTTCTTGACTTTTATTACTCCTGTGGTACACTACCTCTCGTATAAATCTGCATCTGGAGTGCGGGAGCTTGCTCCCGCTTTTCTTTTTCAGCTGAGCCATTTCAGTCTTTGCCAGCCCAAAACAACCAAAATCGTGCCCTTTAGAATCAATCATTTACGAAATGCAAATATTGTAAGCCCTTTGTTTTGACATTCATGCAAATTGGTGGGGGGTGCGCTAGTCATTTCGTCCGCGCCCCCGTCACTAGTCACCCCTTCGGTTTGACACCCTTACCCTCCGCCGATAGTATCAATCTGCATCCGGCGGAGAGACGTTTCAGGCGGCAAACAGGCGCGCACGGCAGCATCCCATGAAACTCGCTTATTTCGATTGCTTTTCCGGCATTAGCGGCGACATGACGCTCGGCGCCCTGGTTGACGCTGGCTGCGATGTGGAGAATCTCCGCGCTGAACTCCGCGGCCTGCAACTCCCCGGATGGGAGCTCACCATCGAAAAAGTCTGGAAAAATGGCATGGCCGCCACCTACGTCAAGGTCAAGACCGAGGACCAGCAGAAGCATCGCTCGCTAAACGCGATTCTGGAGATTCTGCAGAAATCGCAGCTTGCGTCCGAAGTTCGCCACCGCGCCGCGGAAATTTTTGTCAAGCTCGGCGAAGCCGAAGCCCGCGTCCACGATGTGCCGGCCGAAAAAATTCATTTTCACGAGGTCGGCGCCGTGGACGCCATCGTGGACATCGTCGGCGTCTGCATCGGTTTCCACGCGCTCGGCGTCGAGAAGTTCGCCTGTTCCGCTTTGAACGTGGGGGGTGGAACCGCGAAAATGGCCCACGGAGTTTTGCCCGTCCCTCCGCCCGCCACGGCAAATTTGTTGAAAGGCAAGCCGACCTATTCGAACGGCGTTCAGAGGGAACTCGTCACGCCAACGGGTGCGGCGATCGTCGCCACTCTTTGCGATACTTTCGGCCCGCAGCCTCCGATGAGTGTCACCGCCATCGGCTACGGTGCGGGCACGGCTGATCTCGAAGGCCAGCCCAACGTTGTCCGTATCATGATCGGTGAAGCTGCAGAAAAAACCGTCGCAGGCTTCGACGAAGAAATTGCTGTCATTGAAGCAAATCTCGACGACATGAACCCGCAAATTTACGGCTACTTCCTGGAAAAAGCCTTGGCCGCCGGCGCCCTCGACGTTTACACAACGCCGGTGCAGATGAAAAAAAATCGCCCCGGCACGCTACTCACGGTCCTGTGCAGGCCGCAGGATACCAACGCGCTGATGTCGCTCATCTTTGCTGAAACGACGACCTTTGGCGCGCGCACCTACCGCGCCCAGCGCCGAACGCTCCCGCGCGAGTTCGTGAGTGTCGCCACAGATTTCGGCGACGTGCGCATTAAGATTTCCCGCGTCAACGGACGCATCCTGCATGTTGCGCCTGAATACGACGACTGCCGAAAGCTGGCCGTCGAAAAAAATGTCCCTCTCCAGCGCGTGATCAGCGAAGCTCTCCGCGCCTATGAGTCGACCGCTTGATTTTTCTTAGTCGAAACTGAAAACTGAAACTTAACGATGCCTGGAAAACCAAAATACTACCTGACCACGCCGATCTATTACACGAACGGCTTGCCGCACATCGGCCACACCTATTCGACGATCGTGTGCGACACCATTCGCCGCTACAAACGCATGCGCGGCTACGACGTGGTGATGACCACCGGTACCGATGAGCACGGTGTCAACGTCGAGCGCTCCGCGAAAAAAGCTGGCGTTCCGGAATCCGAATTCGTCGCGAAAATGGCCGCCGAGTGGCGCGCCCTCTGGGACGAACTTGGTGTTCAAGGCGATGAATTTATTCGCACCACCGACCTGAAACACGCCCACACCGTGCAGTGGCTTTTCAAACTGTGCCGCGAAAACGGTTTCGTTTACCCCGGGCACTACACCGGGCAATACTGCATTTACGACAATGCTTACGTGGACGTGAAGCCCGGCGAAAACTGTCCCGATTGTGGCCGGCCGACAGAAACTGTCACCGAGCCAAACTATTTCTTCAAACTGTCTGCCTTTCAAAAACCTCTTCTCGACTGGTATGCCAAGCACCCTGATTTTATCCAGCCGGAAGCCCGCCGCAATGAAGTTCTCAGCTTTGTCGAAGGCGGCCTCCGCGATCTCAGCATCACGCGCACCACAATTCGCTGGGGCATTCCCGTCCCTGGCGAGGAGCCACACGTTTTTTACGTCTGGTTCGATGCGCTGACCGCGTATCTCAGTGCTGTCGGCGGCCCGAATTACGAGAAAATTGGATACTGGCCTGCCGATGTCCATCTCGTCGGCAAGGAAATCATCCGCTTCCACGCCGTTTACTGGCCTGCATTTTTGATGGCCGCCGGCCTCCCGTTGCCAAAACAGATCTGGGCCCATGGCTGGCTGCTCATGGACAGCGCCAAGATGAGCAAGTCCCTGGGCAACGTCGTTCGCCCGCGTCCCATCGTGCACGTCCTGGGCCTGGACGCGCTTCGCTACTATCTCTTGCGCGAAACCGTCTTCGGTCAGGACGGCAATTTCAGTTACGACGCACTCGTCCAGCGCTACAACAGCGACCTCGCCAACGGCCTCGGCAATCTCGCCAGCCGCACCGCCGCGATGATTGAGAAGAACTGCGGCGGAAAAATTCCCAAGCCCGCCGCGCTTCAGCCGCAGGACACGGCGTTGGCCGCAAAAGCGCAAGAGGCCATCGGCGAAGTTCTGGAGCAATACGACAAATTGGGATTCTCGCTCGCGTTGGAAGAGATTTGGTCGCTCATTGCCGCCACGGACAAATACCTGACCACCGAGCATCCCTGGTCGCTCGGCGAGACCGAAGCCGACCAACAGCGCCGTGCCACGATTCTCTGGACCACTGCGGAACTCCTTCGAGTCGCGACGGCGTTGACGCATCCCGTCTTGCCGGAGAGCACCACAAAAGTGTGGTCGCTACTCGGCCAGTCCGGGCAGCCTGGATCTATTGCGCTGGATGGTTTGCGGTGGGGACAGCTTGTCCCGGGCACGCCGCTTGGTAAGTCACTAGCACTTTTTCCGCGCATCGAAAAAGCAGAAGCAATTGAGAGGATGGAAGCTATGGAAAAGGAAGAACAAAAGCAACCGTCACCAGTTAGTGCTCCCGCGGCCAAGCCCGCGAGCGCGCCGGCCGCTGGTGGCGCTGTTGCTGCCGCCGCTCCGGCCGCAACGGAAAAAATCGGGATCGAGGACTTTGCCAAAGTCGAGATGCGCGTTGGGCAAATCAAGACCGCCGAACGCATCGTCGGCGCAGACAAACTGCTGAAGCTGACCGTGGATATCGGCACCGAAATTCGCCAGATTTGCGCCGGTATCGCCCAATTCTACGAGCCGGAAAAATTGATCGGTCGCAAAGTCGCCGTCGTCGTCAACCTCGCGCCTCGCAAACTTCGTGGCGTCGAATCCAACGGCATGATCGTCGCCGCCTCCGTCGGCCCCGAAGGCCGCCCCGTCCTAGCCGGTTTCCCCGACGAAGACGTCGAAATCGGCGCCCGCTTGAAGTAGGGACACGATATACCGTGCCCCTGCGGTTGCCGAACAATCCCAATTTCCGCCCATGGAACTGATTGACTCACACGCGCACATCGACTTTCCGCAATTCGCGGAAGACCGCGAAGCCATGCTCGAGCGCGCCCGTGCCGCCGGCGTAACGACCCTTCTTGCCATCGGCACAGGCCCGGGCCCGGAAAAACTCGATGCCGCGTTGCCGTTTGCCGAGCAGCACGATTGGATTTACACCACGATCGGGATTCATCCCCACGAAGCGAAAGAAGTCACCGACCGACATTTGGACGAGCTGTTAAAATTGGCGAAGCATCCCAAAGTCATCGCCTGGGGCGAGATTGGTCTTGACTATTTCTACGATCATTCTCCGCGCGACGTGCAGCATCGCGTTTTTCGCGACCAGATGGCGCTGGCGCAGCAAGCCAAGCTTCCCATCGTCATTCATTGCCGCGATGCCTGGTCCGATTGCTTGAACATGATCGAAGAACACTGGCGGCCAACCGGCCTCGGCGGAATATTGCACTGCTTCACCAGCACTCTCGAAGACGCTCGCCGCGGCGTTGAAATGGGGTTCCTGGTTTCCTTCGCGGGAAATTCTACCTATCCGAAAACGCAGAACCTTCGCGACGTTGCGAAGGCTTTGCCGCTCGAAAACATTTTGATTGAGACGGACTCTCCGTACCTCGCGCCGCAA
>WNFR01004582.1_pt1 | contig 19665 bp, 11 predicted proteins | sample 5400221 | NCBI WGS metagenome assembly WNFR01 (sample SAMN13153357, study PRJNA577476) | soil metagenome | isolation source: 40 cm soil under Madrone tree | place: USA:California | collected 2016-06-14 | reverse complement strand
AGGCAGGACGAATCGTCGGCACGCGAACCGCGGCAAAACCCACTGCTGTTATGCCAATCCACGACAGTGCTTCCGGAGAAAATCATGATCCCATTCTCTTCCGGAATGGCAACCGGTAGATGCTGCCACCGGACCAGATCGCGGCTGACCGCATGTCCCCAACTCATATGGCCCCACTCGTTTCCGAACGGGTTGTATTGATAAAACAGGTGGTATTCGCCCTTGTAGAAGATGGGGCCGTTGGGATCGTTCATCCAGTTCCTGGCGGGGGTGAAGTGGAACTGAGGCCGATAGGGTTCGTCGTAACTTTGTGAGGCTCTCGTGCCGGCTATAAGCCAGCCGCTGAGCAATAGCCAAGCGCCAGCGAAGAAGACGGTGAACCTACTCCACCCGTGTTGCATTGGTTGTTCCTCTGCGGCCGAAGTGCATTGGACGCTCGCTGGGCTGCGCCGCGATGGTATACAGAGGGGGGCGCATCGTGCGGGCGATGCGCGCCCCATCCCGTCTGTGCACGAGAAACGTACACGCGTGTTCAACTGGGTTTCGATCAGAAGGTGATTCGCGCGCTGAGCCGAATAGTCCTCGCTTGTCGCGAACCGACGGCTTTCCCAAAGTTACCGTCTGCTAGGTTGGTAACCCAGTTTGTCAGATTGACACGGTTAAAGAGGTTGAAGAACTCGCCCCGGATCTGCAAGTTAGCCCCCTCACTCGAGAACCACGGCAGGCGGTTATTCTTCGCCAGCGACAGGTCAACCTGCGCGAAACCGGGCCCACGGAAGGTGTTCCGACCGAGATTTCCCTCAACTCCGCACGGTACGGCAGTCGGACACGGAGAAGGAAAATCGGAGGCCTTGAATACACCCTTCATGTAATCAGAACGGCTCAACCCGGTCTTTGTATGCCCAAATGATGGGGTATTGGGAAGGTCGTAATTGTTGCCATCCAAGTTGTAATCCGTTGCCGGACCTCCTGCGATGAAGACCGTTTGCGGCGTACCACTTTGGAACGAGGCTAAACTGCTGAGCTCCCATCCCCCCAGGGTTCTGGCCACAAACGCATTGTCGGTCTTCGGCTTCGGAATGTCCCAGTTGAAGTTGAAAGACAGCTGCTTGGACACATCCTGATCGGACAGACCGCGTTGGAAGCTAATGTTATAGGCATCAAACACATTGGCGTTTTCAGAACATTTGTTGCAGCCTGGTGCCGCGCCCATCAGGTCAATGGTCTTGCCTTTGGTAAAGGCCACTTGGAAGCTATAGCCAGCATCGAACCGCTTACGAACCAGGAACGTGCCTCCATTAAACGAGGAGTGATTGCTATTGTCAGCGTAGTTGATCCGTCCGAAAAATATATTGGGGCGGGTGACGACAAAGGTCACTGGATCACGGTCTCCCACAACACGGTTACGGTCGATGATCGAATAGAGATGGACGCCAGTGGAACCGGTATAGTCTGCCTCCACGATCCAGCTACGGCCGAAACTTCGCTGCACACCCAGGAACCAATTCTCAGCATATGCCTGCTTCAACCCGGGAGTCGGTCCTCCGATGTCGACCTGTGCACCGAGGGGGCCGCCCCTTTCATTAAATTGACCGGGCGACAAGGGAGGGATTGGACAGTTGAACGGGAATGTGCCGGAAGCACAGAACCCATAGACTGGCTGGGGCCCTGAGGGATTGTGAATGTCGGCCGTAAGAGACGCGCCAAAGGGTGGATTATTGCGAGTTGTATCGCTCCAGACATCGTTACCGCCACGGTTGAAGAAGATGCCGAAGCCGCCACGGACAGACCAGTTCTCAACCGGCTGCCAGGCAAAACCGAAGCGCGGTGCGAAGTAGTATATTTTGTGATCCTGAAAATACTGCTTCGCGGGTCCGACCGAGAGGCCAGTAATTCGTTCCAGCAGGGTTGATCCCGTCCCGGGTTTCAACACGGAAATAAGGCCCTGCGTTTCGGTCGGATTCGAACTGTAGTCCCAACGTAGGCCCAGATTGACCGTCAAGTTCGGCTTCACCTTCAGGTCGTCCTGCGCGTAGAATCCGTACGTGCTACTGACGTTATAACGGTTGCCGTTCTCCGCGCCTCCCGTACGCGGGTCAAAATTGATGCCGCCCTCCTGCGACGGAGTATCGGCGGCAAAATCGAATACGGTTTCAAAATTGTAGTTTGGGCGATCAAACACCGGAGTGAACGGAGCGTAGTCCTGGTTGTGAAACATCTCGAATCCTGCTTTGAGAACATGCTTGCCGTGCACAAAAGACACCATGTCCCGCCAGTGAAAGTCGTTCTGCGCGAACGTCGCCGGGGCAAACCCATCTCCGAATCCATTGTTGATCCCGTTGATTGACATCGGCACGATCTGGCAGAGATTGCAGGGGATGAACGCAGTTGTTCTCGTGAATCCGCCGGCCGCTTCATTCAACAATGAGGGCGAAAACACATGCGTCCAGTTCAGCCCGATAAAGAGCGAGTGTTGAGGGATCACGATGTTGAACGTGGGCCGAACGGACTCTCCGCCGGATTCATCCAGCGTAGTGCGATAGACGTTTCCGTAAATGCGGTCCTTGGAGTTTGCGAAACTGTGATCGATGCGCGTGTTCCATTGCAGGCCATTGTGGATTGTCGAGAACGCGTGGACACCATTCGTCAGCAAATTCATATCGCAGGGCATCCCTAGTGGACCCGTACCCGAGCAAACTACACCCGTCTGCGCAAACTCCACCTGTGCCACCGTCTGCGGGTGGTTCAATCCGGTCAGCGCCGGGGTATATTTCGTCAGAAGAGACGTGGAAATATTGTTGGGAAAATTCGTTTTCATGAAGGTCGTGAAATCCGCTGTCTCTGCAGTACTGGAGAATGCGTCAGAATTCGTGGATCGAACCTGGTCCCAACTGAATTGGAAAAACGTCCTGCCCTTCTTGATCGGCGCGCCCAAAGAGCCGCCGAATTCATTGCGGCGGAAAGGATTGATAATGTGCCCCGTGATGGGATTGGGTGTGTTTTGGTTGAAGTTTCGCGAAGTCAGCTTGTTGTCCCCGTGATGCTCATAAAGGGAGCCGTGGAACGCATTCGTACCGGACTTACTGGTGATCAAAGTGATTACACTGCTGCCCTTGCCGTATTGCGCGGAGTAGTTGGTCGTGGAGACCGTTAACTCCTGAACGGAGTCAGCGTTGGGGACAAGTTTGGCGTCCCCCTCTGACGGCGAATCGTTGAGTGAGACTCCGTCCAAATAGTACGAGTTCCCCGAGTTGGGCTGACCATTGGCGTTGACCGCAGGTACCGTGGTCGCATAAAAAATGTCGGCGGTAGGCTGCCCCATCAAGCCCACGCCCGTCACTCCGGGAGTCTGCGCAAGCACGTTATAAACGTTGCGGCCTTCCAGAGGCAACTCCTGCACTTCGCGTTCGGTCGTAACCGAAGAGATCTTCGCGTCGTCCAGTTCCAGCGGAGTCGGCGCCGCAGTCACCTCGACACTGGTCTGACCGCTCGCGACCTGCATTTTCACCGGTACGGTCTGCACTCGCATGGCCGTCAGGTCGATGTTCTTTTGAGTCACCGAACCAAATCCTTGGGCTGTCACGGTGAGTTTGTACTCTCCCGGCCCGAGGGACGCAAAGCGGAAATACCCTTCGGCACTCGTCACCGTCGAGTGTTCTACGCCCGTCTCGGCTCCGGTCAGGACGACGTTTGCGCCCGCCACTGCGGCACCGGACTGATCGGTTACAGAGCCCTCAATTGCGCTGCTGAATTGTGCATGCAGGGGCGATGCTATGAACAACACCACCAGTAAACTACAAACTGCCGATGAGATTCGCCCGTGGGTCATGATCCCTCCTCGTAGAGGCCAGTCAACCTCAAGGTCAACTGAACCAGATCAACGGATGCGGGGCAGCCTATACATGTTTTGTACTATTGTCAAGACATTTTGTAACTTTTTTATTGACAGCAATCGCTGAGTTGTATAGCTGCCTACACCAACAGGCGAGGATCGCCCTGAGAGAGATCGGTGAGCTGACCGACAAAATTCATCCTAAGTATATGATAATAAATCTGTATTTTGTTATGGCAGCCGCATCCTCCATCACAGACCCCAACGGGTTGTGACAAAAGGAGCACGACAATATTTGCGCCTTGTATTTACATGTTGCGATGAATGTGATACATAGCTGTCGGGAAAGCTAGCGTCTCTTTTGACGCACCGGTACCAGTCAGGAAGGTATCCACGCATATGGGCGCGCGTTCGGACGGAAATGGCGCAAAATACAAGCGCATATACGAAGAATTGCGCGAGGCAGTGGCAGCAGGCCGCTACCGCCAAGGCGACAAACTCCCTAGTGAGGTGGAACTAGTCGAACAGTTTAGTGCCAGTCGACCCACCGTGGCTCGTGCCTTGGCAAAACTGGAATCGGATGGGTTAGTTCAGAGGCGTGCCGGTTCAGGCACTTTCATCACCGACCCAAGTCGTCACAAGGGCTATGTCTTCGGTCTTCTCATTCCCGAACTCGGGCAAACCGAGATCTTCGAGCCAATCTGCCAAGGCCTGTCGCGCGCTCGGATTGGCACTCATCATGAGTTGCTGTGGGGGCCCACCTTACAGCCGGGAGAACCGAAGGAAGTCGAAGCTGAACACCTCTGTGAATCCTACTTGAAACGAGGTGTGACTGGGATTTTCTTTGCACCACTGGAACTCACCGAAGGAAAAGACGAGGTGAACCTGCGTATTACCCGTGCGCTCGATGAGGCGCGTATCCCCGTTGTTCTGCTGGATCGGGACATCTACGAGTATCCGCAACGCAGCTCCTATGACCTGGTGGGGATTGATAACCAGCGTGCTGGGTTCAAGATCACCGAGCATCTCCTGCTCTCAGGCTGCAGACGGATCGTGTTCTTCGCACGTCCAAACTCTGCGCCGACAGTGAAAATGAGGATCTCAGGCTATCGGGCCGCCCTACATGCGTTTTCGCAGATGGAAGCGGCGGAACTTCTGGAAATTGGGGATCCGCGCGATATTTCCTTCATCCGACAACTGCTCTCACGTTTGCGACCCGATGCCTTTGTCTGTGCGAACGACTACACCGCGGCTCAACTGATGACCACGCTTAACGGGATTGGCGTAAGCGTACCTTCAAACATCCGGATCGCCGGCATCGACGACGTCAAGTACGCGAGCCTGCTGCAAGTACCGCTCACTACAATTCATCAGCCCTGCCAGGAGATTGGAGCTACTGCGCTGCTCGCGATGCTGGATCGCATTGCTCACCCGAAAGCGCCGGCTCGCGACTTCCTTGTCGATTTTCAGCTGATAGTTAGACAATCTTCTGGTTCAAATCCGAGCGTTGTACCTGATGCCAATGAACTTGATCAGCGTAGGTGAGGTGTTGTGGGACGTGATCGGCGAAGCCGAGCACTTGGGCGGCGCTCCGCTCAATTTTGCCGCGCATGCGGCCAGGCTTGGGCATGGTTCTTATCTCATTAGCGCTGTCGGCACGGACGAACGGGGCAAGAGAGCGATCAGCCAAATCCGAGCCCTCGGTCTAGACACGGAGTACATTCGTTCCTTACCGGATCACCCCACCGGATACGTCAGCGTCAGTCTTGATCACGGTGGTCAGCCTTGCTTTACGATCCATCGGCCCGCCGCTTACGATTTTGTAGAGTTGACCGCCAGTCAACTCGAACAATTAGTACGCACAAAGCCGGGCTGGGTTTACTTCGGAACCCTTGCGCAGACGAGCTCCATCGTTCGATCAACCACCTCCCGAGTCATCGAGGCCGTTCCCTCTGCGAAGCGCTTCTACGATGTCAATTTGCGAACCGGTTGCTACAACCGAGAAGTTGTCTTTCATCTACTCTCCTTCGCTACGGTTGCCAAGCTTAACGACCTGGAGATCGGGCTTCTTGAGAATCTTTTTGGAGACATCCACCACAACAGAATCGAAGACTTCTGCCGGAAGTGTGTTTTGCGTTTCGGCTGGGAGGCGGCCTGCGTGACTCGCGGTGAGAAGGGCTGCGCTCTCCTGCTTGGAGACGACTATGTAGAATCGGCAGCTTACCCCGTAAGAGTCCTCGATGCGATCGGGGCGGGAGATGCGTTTGCGGCTGGATTGGTGCATGCCCTGAGCGCCGGCTGGGATGCCCCGCGAGCTGCCGACTTCGCGAACCGGCTCGGCGCCCTCGTTGCCAGTCGCGCCGGAGCCATACCGGCATGGAGTCTCCAGGAAGCCGAAACTCTTCCAAGACAATCTGTTCTATGAAGTTCCGATGTTCACCGACGATACGGCACGCAGCCATGTTGGCCATCGCATGCATGCTCGCCCAAACTGCGTTAAGCCGGGCTTCGGACCGATCTACAGACTACGCTCGCGCCGAGGCATTCGTCCGCCAGGGGCACTGGGATCAGGGAATCGTGCTGCTGGTGCCTCTGCTCAGTTCCGATCCACGAAACCAGAAGGCGCTTAACCTGATTGGCATCGCGCTTACTGGCAAAGGAGAACTGAAAAAAGCAAACCAACGGTTCGAGCAAGCGCTACGGATCAATCCTCAATTTCTCCCCGCGATGAAGAACCTCGCAGTCAATGAGTTCACTCTCAAGGATATTGGTGCCGCGGAACGACATTTATTGGCGGCATCAAAGTTGGCGCCCGAGGATCCTGTCGTTCATGCCTACTTGGGAGAGATCGCCTACAATAGACAAAACTACCGTCAGGCAGTAGACCACCTTCCGCGGGCGGGAAAACTTCTGGCCCAGGATCCGAGTGTCGCCGCACATCTGGTTGTGAGCTATCTTGAGATCGAGCAACAACCGAAGGCGCTCGACTTGCTAGATACGGTGGACACGCAACGTCTCAAGCCACGCACGCAGTTCGAGCTGGGCTTCGCGCTTGCTCGGCACGATTTGTCTAAGCAAGCAATCCCTTATTTCCAGGCAGTTCGGCAGTCTTTTCCTGATTCTTACAACGTGGGCTTTAACTTGGCCGTCTGTTACGTTCAGTCGACGAACTACTCTCAAGCAATCGAGGTGCTGCGGGGACTGGCTGATCGTGGGCACAAAACGAGTGAACAGCAGAACCTTCTTGCGGAAGCTTACGAAGGAAACCAGCAAACGCAAGCGGCTATCGACACACTTCGCGAGGCTACGCTCCTCGCGCCTTCGGATGAAGATAACTATCTCGACCTGGCTGCTCTATGCATGAATCATGACTCTTTTGATCTCGGCATGGAAGTCGTCAACGTTGGACTCCACTACCGTCCCCAATCCGGTCGCCTGATCTTCGAGCGCGGCCTGCTTCACGCAATGCTGAACCAGTTCGAACTTGCTGAGCAAGATTTCCAGCAAGCAGCCGAACTCGCCCCCGAGAATAACTTCAGTTACATTGGCCTGGGGGTAAGCTACATGCAGACGGGCGATCTTCCACAAGCGATTACGGTCTTGCGTCAGCGTACACGCCTAAAACCCGACGACTCCGTTTTGCAATACCTGCTTGGCGAAGTCCTGATTCGATCGGGCGCAAAGGCGGGCGATGCGTCCTTCGACGAAGCGCGAACTGCCCTGGAGAAATCAATCAAACTGAATCCAAACTTCCCGGAATCGCGTGTGGCGCTAGCCAAGATTTACCTCAAGGAGAATCAGATTGAAGACGCGGTTGCACATTTGGAGAAAGCACGTACGCTCGATCCCAAAAACCAGGCCGCTTGCTCACAGCTGGCAATTGCTTATCGGCGCCAGGGAAAGCCTGAGCTAGCGAAGCAGATGCTGAGTTCGTTAAAGGAGCTAAACGAGCAAGAGCGGGCGAACTCCCGGGGGCGTACCCGCATCGTCAGAACGGGTGCCCCCCAAGATGCAGCAAGCGATCCGCAGCCGCAACACCCCGAATAGGACTGCAATCCGCGCGGGCGCTCGCTACAAAAAAAGCCGTACCACGAGCCGAGTGCCCGGTTCTATGTGAGCTAGCGGAAAGATTAGACGGATGTACAGTTCACTCTTGGAGGAGTCGTCATGGATCGCCGTAATTTTCTCCAAGCATCTGCAGCCTTTGCGTTGTACAGCGGGCTTCCGGTTCCACTCAAGGAACTCCAGGGCAGCGTGCCTATACTACTTCCGGACAATATGCTGAGAGATAAGCTCATGCACGATCCTCTGCGGCCGCAGTACCATCTGCTGCCCCAGGCAGGATCAGTTGGCGATCCATGCGCGCCACGATTCTTTCGCGGGGAGTACCACGCGTTCTTTCACGGTAACTTTGGCGGAAGAGGCTGGGCACATGCCATCAGTTCCGACCTCGTCCATTGGAGACATATGCCCATCGCACTCTCGCCCACGGCTGGCAGTTACGATGCGTATGGCACCTTCACCGGTGGCGTGCTGCCGGGCGGCGAAGGTGCCAGCATCATCTACACCGGCGTGACCAAGGTCCCGAGGGAGCAAGAGACGATCCGGGCGGAGGGTCTACGGGAAGTGCAGTGTATCGCAACATCGATGGACGACGACCTTCGAACCTGGAAGAAACGGGATAAGCCCGTGATCGACGGTCCGCCGCCGAGCTTGAAAATTACGGGCTTTCGCGACCCGTTCTCGTGGAAGGACGGCGACACCTGGTATGTAGGTGTCGGTTCGGGTTTCCCACAGACTGGGGGGGCCGTGCTGCTCTATCGCTCAGTGGACACGCTAAATTGGGAGTACGTCCATCCGCTGGCACAGGGAACATGGAACGGCCAATCATTTTCCAACCCGGTGCCCAGTGGTGAGATGTGGGAATGCCCGGACTTCTTCCCCCTCGGGGACAAACATGTTCTCCTCTACTCCACGGAATACACTACGCGCTGGGAGGTTGGTACCTACGATAAGCTCAACCTCCGCTTCCACTCCGAGAAAAAAGGATTGCTGGACCATGGTGCTTATTACGCACCGAGGAGCATGTCCGATGGCAACAATCGACGAATTCTATGGGGGTGGGTACAGGAGACCCGTTCCCGCACTGATATCGAACAGGCGGGATGGTCCGGGAGCATGTCTCTGCCGCGGGTGCTGACGCTTAGTATGGAGAATGACATGCAGATGGAAGTCGCTCCAGAGTTTGCATCGTTGCGGCAAAGCACGATTGTGGTCAAAGAGCCGCGTAACTCGACCGAGCTCAGCGATGCACTCTCACATGCGACCATTCACAATCGAGCGGCAGAGATTAGTTGCACCTTCAAAGCACGGGAAGGCATCTGCGGACTTGAACTGCAGCTGCAATCAGGTACTGGCACGACCTCACTATTCACCGTTGCGTACTCACAGGCGAATGGTGCGCCTTTCGTAGCTATTGGAGACAAGTTGCTGCCCCTCAGCCCGGACCGTGATGGACTTTCAACGCTGCATCTCTGGATAGACGGATCGGTGATCGAAACCTTTATCGACAAGAGGCAGGTAATCACAACGAGGTGCTACGCGGCACCAGCCGGACCCGCTGAGATCCGCGTGGTGTGGAACGGAGCCTCCAATCTGCTGAAGAATCTCAATGTATCGGCTATAGGGCCAATCTCGAGTGATCGTTTGACGACCTGAGCCTAAGGCACTCACTTGGTTTTTCGCTAAGCGGGCTCAAGCACGCAAGCGGAAGCTCTAAAGTGTTAAGTTGAGCGACTGCCCTTTCGGAAAAGGAGACGCGTAGGCTTTGAGCGTCTCGGCGAACGGCGGTGGTGCGATCAGCAGGCTGGAGCCGAAGAGGAACTCCGTGCCGATAGTCGCAGATCTGAGTCTGGACCACACTTACGCCGCACACTGAGAAGAACGGGGTAATCATGAATCTGAGGATCTCACTCTCGGCACTCCCAGCCTTTGTGGTGCTGGTCGCGCTCGCAACTTTTTCCCAAGAACGCAGAGTGACCTCGGAGTCCAAAGCTTCTGATCCGGCCCCCCCGAAGGTCGAGTTCGTGGACATCGCCGCGCGCGCTGGGTTGATGGCGAAGACCGAGGATGGCGGCGAGAAGGCGAAGACGTTCATCATCGAGACCACGGGCAGTGGTGCCGCTTTTATCGATTATGACAACGACGGTTGGCCCGACATCTTCCTGGTGAATGGAACCACGCTCGAAGGTTTTCCCAAAGGCCAAGAGCCAACCAGCCATCTTTACCATAACAACCATGACGGGACCTTTACGGACGTGACAAAAAAGGCCGGTGTAGCGCTCACGGGCTGGGGCCAAGGAGTCTGTGCTGGCGATTACGACAATGACGGTTGGGTGGACTTGTACGTCACATTTTGGGGGCACAACATACTGCTTCATAACAATGGCGACAGCACTTTCACCGACGTTACGAAGAAGTCGGGACTGTGGCACGATGACGTACGCTGGAGCACAGGTTGCGCTTTTGTTGATTACGATCGAGACGGTCATTTGGATCTTTTTGTGGCCCACTACGTAGATCTTGATCTTGCCAACACACCCACGCCTGGAAGTAGGACTTCCTGCCAATGGAAAGGACTTGCCGTTATGTGTGGCCCGCGGGGCTTGAAAGGCACGCACAGTTCGCTGTATCACAATAATGGGGACGGCAGTTTCAGTGATGTCAGTGACAAATCGGGAGTCGCCAACACGGAACCATACTATTGCTTTACGGCCCTGACGGGAGACTTCGACGGCGATGGATGGCCGGATATTTACGTGTCCTGTGATTCCACTCCCGGCATGCTTTTTCATAACAATCGCAATGGCACGTTTAGTGAAATTGGCGTCGCTGCTGGAGTAGCGTTCAACGAAGACGGGCGCGAGCAAGCCGGTATGGGTGCCCATGCCGTGGATTATGATGGCGACGGCTGGCTGGACATCATCAAGACGAACTTCTCTGATGATACCGCTACCCTCTACCACAACAATGGCGATGGCACTTTCACTGACGTAACTCTTGCAGCAGGGCTAGGTGCGAATACGCAGTTTTTGGGGTGGGGCACACTGTTTGTCGACGTTGATAACGATGGCTGGCCCGATCTCTTTATGGCCAACGGGCATGTCTATCCTGAAATTGAAGGGAAGAGCTTGAGTGCAAGCTTTCGACAACGCAAGATCCTCTATTGGAACCAGCACAACGGGAAGTTCAAGGATATCTCGCTTGAAGCGGGACCAGGTATCACGACGCGCTTCAATAGTCACGGCGTAGCTGCTGCCGATTTCGATAACGATGGTGCCGTGGAGATCCTTGTAAACAACAGCCACGACGCTCCCAGTCTGTTGAAGAACTACGGGACACACGAAAACTGGATTCTGTTGAAACTCATGGGAACAAAGTCAAACAGAGATGCAATCGGAGCCCGCGTGATCCTGGTCGCCGACGGCCATCAACAGTTGCAGGAGCTGCGCAGCGGCGGCGGCTACATCTCCCAGAGCGATTTTCGCTTACACTTCGGGCTTGGTAAGGCAGCCAAGGTTGATAGGCTGGAAATCCGCTGGCCGAGCGGACTCGTCGATAAATTGGAGAATGTGCAGGCCAATCAGATCGTGACGATCAAAGAAGGTGCGGGCATTCTCAGACGTTGATTTGCTCTGTTATGCGAAGGGCGATCGATTATCCGGGCAGAGGTCGTGGCTCCCCGGGACAGACGAAATCCCTCAAATTCGTCGATGGACTAATGGACTCGTCTTTGTAAGAACTGTCGCACCAATCCCTTTGGTTGAGGCCAATTCTTTGACATGACACGCCCCACTCCTAGTTCGGCAAGTTCCGATCGAGCTTCTGAATCCTCCAGAAAGAGTTAGGCAGCCGCTCATTAAGCGGCGGCAAAGGGAATAATCTTTGGTGCGGTTCTGTCTGGTACCAGAAGGCGACGCTGGTGTAATCGTCTTCCCGGTCGTTGGCGTGCCCGTGTTCAATGGTTGCGCGAAGAGACTTTTGAAAATAGATCGGGTCCTCGATATGGAATCGGTACATCGTATGGCTGCCAGTCCAGTCCCGATTCCCTTGCTGCGAATACCCGATGAAGGGATAACTGAACTCTCTCTGGAACGTCCACGCATTGTTGAAGTAGTCTTCTAATCCGGTTCCATTGATGGTTGCGCGAGAAGTTTCTCCATCAATGAAGAACATATCGTCGCCCTCGCCCCACCATCCGGTCGAACGCCCGAAGATGTTCAAGATCGTTCCTACATATAGACCCCTGCCCTTGGCCTCCATGAATACGTAGTTATTCCTGCCATCCACATTCTTCCCGCCGGATTCGGACTCGGGAACAGAACGTGTCAGTTCGTGCCTCCACTGAGCATGAAAGCGGCCCTTGTCAGCGATGCTCCGCTCATCCGGCAACTGCTGGTAATCGATGTGGAAGTAAAGGTTGGGTACGTCCTCGGAGCCGTCGTTGCTCAAAGTCACTCTTGCTCCCTTTCCAAATGGCATCTCGAAGTAGCAGTTCATGGCACGATCCTGTACCGTGAGGGGTAAAGACCACCAGGATTGGTATTTCTGCCCGCGATGCCCGCCGGGAACATCCTCGTATTCGAACCCGGTTCCAAAAAAGTCGCCAATAGGAACTTCCACGCTCGGCTCAGCTTCACCGTCCCAGTACATGCGGAGTGCTAACTCCCGCAAGTGAAAGGGACCGGGCGAGTTGATCGTGAACCACATATGCCGGATCGAGCCCGCGCCCTTTATATCCGCAAGCGTGACTGTGGCCTTAGCCTTGACTTCAATCCAATCCGTGTTGCCACCCGAGGGATCGGCACTCGAAGTCCGCTTGGAAACCGCGTCGCTGAGGTTGGCCAGTCCCTCCAGAGGACTACTCTGTTGCGCGAGAACGAAAGCCGAGAGACACAAAAGAACAGCAACAGCCCGTATTACCAATGTTCCTCCTGTAGATCGCAGTAGGAAAGTTATCACAGCGCTCGTACGCTCCGAAGTCCCCAAGGTCTGTCCCGAGTTCGCTAGCCTTGTACCTCACAACCCGGGGCGTTGAGCTTGATCCGGCAATTCTTTTCGGAAAAATCGTATTCAAAAAACTAAGCTTGTCGCGCGAAGGTAAACCCTTTAGTGTAAACCCTACCCTTTACTGCCCCCACAACACGGAGGCAACTCTGGATTCCCATTCGTAAGTCGTTGAATGCAGGCACGAGGGTATAGTCCGACTCTCGCCGAAAGGTGAGTCAGATTGCATAACCCAAAAGTCGGCGGTCCAAATCTGCCCCCCCGCCACCATGAACGCAGTGCCGAAATGCAATGGCGTTCGCCCCTTGCAGAAGCTTCCGTTCCCAAAAGCCGCCCTCAGACTTCCCATAAGCCCGTTTGTCGGTACTAAGGCTCGGCAGATCAAGCGTACATGAAACGGTATTTGTTGATACCTAGGTTCGCAATTTTGGATGCGAGAGTTTGCCGTGGAATCCCCAACCTGCCGGCGGCACCAGATGGCCCGGAAAGTCGCCCTCCGCACTCTGCCAGCGCTGTCTCGATCATTTCTTTCTCTTGGTCTTCACGCAGGCGAAGCCGCTTTTGGACCGACGGGGCCGTGGTTTGAGGTTCGCATGACGATACTTGCGCGAGCCATGTTTCATCAACGGACAAGGTTTCGTCGTCACACAACACCACGGCCCGCTCGATCATGTTTTGCAGCTCACGAATATTGCCAGGCCACCCGTATTCCCGGAATAACGTGAGAGTCTTCTTGTCGATGCAATTAATCTCTTTGCCGGCACGTCTCGCATAGATCGCAGTTAGGTATCCGATGAGTAGAGGGATGTCTTCGAGTCGCTCCCGCAGCGCCGGTACTCGAATTGGAAACACGTCCAGCCGATAGTAAAGGTCTTCACGGAATTTGCCGGACGCGACCATGGCTTTGAGATCCTGGTTTGTGGCGGCCAGTACCCGAACATTAATGTTGATTGGCTGAGTGCTCCCGATGCGTTCCACTTCTCGTTCCTGCAGGACTCTCAGCAGCGCAATCTGTGTTTCCATTGAGATGTCGCCGATTTCATCCAGAAAAATGGTGCCGCCTTGCGCGGCTTCGAAACGACCGACACGGCGCTGGGAGGCTCCCGTGAAAGCCCCCTTTTCATGTCCAAAGAGTTCAGAGGCGATTAGAGAATCGGGAATTGACCCACAGTTGACTCGAATGAACGGCCGGTTCGCTCGGTTCGAACGCTTTTGTATGGCGCGTGCAACCAGTTCTTTGCCTGTACCACTTTCGCCGAGAATGAGAACGGTGCAATCTGCCATTGCAACCTTGCCGATGTGNNNCAACAATCCCTTCAAACGTCGAAGCGGGATCAATTGCCCCGCACAACGCAATACCTTTGTGCAATGAGTTTATTTGCTCAGCATCCTCAAAGTGCAGATGGCTCGGAATCTCGTTTTCGTTGCGGTAGAGAGTGCCCATCGGATTGGGATTTGCAGAGGCCATAATTTGGTTCCTTTCGGGCATCGGTGCGGCTTCGTTATTTTGTCTGCATGCATTGTCGAACGAGTTCAGGTTCACGCGCATCCCCAAATGGAGTCTTATAGCTCCTATATATAGGACAGCCGTAACAGGACTTTAGGGCCAAGAGCTACCTTGGATGGGGAGCAGAACTAGGGTTTTCGGTCATGGAGATCGATGCGCTTCCATCCAAAGAGACGTGCGTCGACGGAAAACGCTCCAGGTCCAAGAAGTGCTAGGGCAGCAGCGAGGGTTGCCAACAGGACGTAAATCCAGGAGTCTCCGGACTGGGAGAATATTGTCCAAATTTCAATGATTGCTACGAGCGTTGCTGCGATTGGTGTCCATAAACCTGCGAATAGAAGTAATCCTCCGCCGACGGAAAGGACGAGAAGAGTCGCTCCGATCGTGGGTTTGCCCGTTAGTCTAGTGACACCATTGGAAATTAGTGCTATGCCGAGCACCAGACGCATGAGCAGCAAGCCTGCTCCGGGACAACCGTGGGCGAATGTCGAGAATAGTCGTTGCAGAAAAGGCCCTATCTTGGCATGCCTAGGTTAGGGAGTTCCTGAGGGTACCGAAACCCCAGAAAGAGCGAGAACCAACACTCTTTCGAGTGAACTAGACCTCGATGATACCGCGTCTTATACCGATCACAGCGGCATGTGTACGGTCATTAGCGCCCAATTTGGATAGGATGTTCTTCACTCGGCCCTTGACGGTTTCTTCCGTGATCCCTAGCTGGTCGGCAATCTGCTTATTCGCATTCCCGGCGGCAATCAGGCGCAAGACACTGATTTCGGCTGGGGTTAGAGCGTCCTCGGTGAGGTGTTCAGCAAGTTGGTAAGACGCCTCAGGGGAAAGCGTCTTCTTGCCGGCATGGACGGCACGGATCGTTTCGAGAAGTTCCTTGTGCAAGAGATTCTTCAACAGGTACGCCCTGGCACCGGCTTTGAGAGCGCGCAGGATCTGTACATCGCCGGTATAGGTGGTCAGTACGACGATTCGTGCTTCGGGGAATTCATTGCGAATCGCGATAATTGCATCGAGGCCGTTCATTTCGGGCATCTGTAAATCCATCAGAGTGATGTCCGGACGATGCGCACGGAATTGCTGGATCGCGTCCCGCCCATTCGAAGCCTCGGCAACCAGACTCATATCCGACTGAACCGCAAGAAGCCCAGAAATCCCTTGACGCACCAGAGGATGGTCGTCTACCGCTAAAATTCGAATCGACTTTGGATCGGCACTCATGAATTTGGTTCCACTCCTACCCGGAGAACATCTCGGATAGCCACGACCTGCGGCGAGCGGGAGATCGCGCATATGCGGCGGAGGCCGGAATGTTTAAATCAACCTCGGTGCCGGAACCGATTTCGCTCCAGACATCGAGGCTCCCGCCCACAAGTTTGGCGCGTTCGCGCATGCCATGCAACCCCCAGTGGCCAGCTCGACCCGCTCCTTCAAGCACTTCCGGATCAATGCCCTTGCCATCGTCTCGCACTCGCAAGCGAAGCTGGCGTTCATCGTATCGGATTTCGACTTCAATGTTTCGCGCCTGAGCGTGATGGAATGCATTGCGCAACGCCTCGGTGGCAATCCGATAGATTTCGTCTCGAAGGATCGGATGGAGATTTCGAGGTGTGCCTTCCATCGCCACTTGAAAGTTCGCACTATTATGGTTGCCTTCATCGGCCGCCAGTTCTTCTCCAATGACTTGTATTGCAAAAACAAGATCGTTGACCTCGGTAGTAGACGCACGCAACCCCTGTACGGCATCGCGACCCTCGGTGATGGCTTCAGCGGCCTGGTCAATCGCGCTGGCGAGGTGTTGCTTGGCCTCGGCTGCACGTGTGGGGAGAAGATCGTGCACCGTTTGAAAACGAAGCAAGAGTCCGTGGAAACTTTGCAAAAGAGTATCGTGCAGTTCACGCGCGATCCGGGTTCGTTCGCTGACGCGCTCTTCCAGGCGGATGTTGAACTGCCGCGCCAATTGTTGGACGCGGAATTGATAGAGAGCCCAGAGCAATAGCAGAGATACAGCTGCGCACAAAGCGCGGAACCAGTTCGTCTGGTAATAGGTCGGCTCGACCTCGAAGGGAATCGCAGTTTCGACACCGTTCCATGCACCGTCGCTGTTGCTGGCCGTAACACGGAAACGGTACGAGCCTGGGCCCAGGTTGGTGTAAACAGCTTCTCGTGCCGCAACCGGCTCGCTCCAACCGTGATCGAAGCCATCGAGAAAGTATCGAAACCGTATCCGCTCGGGCGCTGCAAAACTCAGGCCAGAATAGGAAAATGTAATTTTCTTTCGAGAGGGTGGAATACGAACCGAGCCTCCAATATCGATTGGATTGCCGTCTGCTGAAATCACCTCGACGTGAGCTATTGCCGGAACTGAACCTTTGGGAAGTTGAGACGGATCAACTACCGACAGACCTCGGCTCATGGAAAACCATATCCTTCCCTGTGAGTCCGCAACAACCGAATTGTTTCTTTTCACGCCTTCAATGCTGCGCAGACCATCTGCTGGCCCATATTCGCGTACATCCGCTGGTTCCAGCTGGCCAGCGACGAGATGGTCACGTTGTACCCTCATGACGTGGTTCGAGGTTGCGATCCAGAGCCATCCATGCTTGTCGAGGGCTATCCCGAGGATTTGACCCTTCAACGACTCGGGAGCCTCGCGGGGAACTTGAATATGGCCGGATTTGAAAAAGGCAAGGCCCTTCGAGGTTCCGATCCAGAGCACTCCAGACGAATCTTCGAAAAGACAGTACAGACTCTTGTCGGGCAGTCCGTCTTGTAACGCAAAAGTTTTCCAGTCACCGCTTGACAAAGAACTCAGGCCATTGGGAGTGGCGAACCACATGGTGCTGTTGCGCGTCTCTGCAATCGCCGAGATGCTATTGGAAGCAAGTCCACTCGCGATCGTGTAGGTAGTGAAATGGCCTTCCCGGTATTTACTGACACCGCCCGTTAGAGTTCCAGCCCAGACAGCTCCGTCACGGCTCTGGTAAACCGCATATATGCTGTTCTGCGCTAGTCCGTTTGCTTCCGTGTAGGTTCGGGTTCTTACGACTCCATTTCGGTATTGCAGGTAGGTCAGGCCGCTGTGTTGCCCACCAATCCATATCTTGTCATTCCGTCCGCCGATCGAATAGACCACATCGCGGTCCAATGGAGCGCTTGTGATGGGTTGAACTCGGCCGTCTTTGAGGATGTACAATCCGCCCCTCGCGGGAGCGAACCAGGCGCGGTTGTCAGAGTCTACGTAAATCGGTCCGTTGCTTTCTGACGGTAGGCTTGCGGCCGGCGAATAGGTCAGGAAAATACTGTCTTGGACACGTTCCAGGCCTCGAGCACCGCCTACCCAAATGTTGCCTTCCCGGTCTTCAAAAAATGCATTGATACCGCCGTCCCCACGCAGTTCTTTTTCCTCCGCTAGAGCCACGCCTCCAGCGTTAATGCGTATGAGACCTCGAGCTGTTCCGATCCAGCTATTCGAATCTCGATCCCGTAGCATACTCAACACCTGAACTTTGCGAAGTGTAGCTGGTAACTCGGCTCGCTTTAGTTCGGTTCCGTTCCAACGGAACAAACCGCTATCTGTGCCAACCCACAAATTGTTGTCGTCGAGAGGTAACAGACAATTGATTTTGTTGTCCGGGAATCCAGCGGTAACGTGGGCGAGACGGCCTTTTTCCAAATAGAAAAGACCCGTTCCCAGCGTACCCATCCAGATTTTTCCATCGCTTGTTTCCGCTATTGAGATCACCGTCGATGATCCTGGCGCCACATTTTGGCTTGCCACGACTTCCAGTTTTTCTCGGCGGAAGCGGAGTGTACCTCCGATAAGATCGGAAAGGAGCGCTCCACCGCGCTCGTCTTTTCCCATTGCGGTTACGTGGGAGACAGTCGGACCAGTTCCCGACGACATACTTTCAAATCCCCGACTATTCTGGCGCAATACCTGGCCCTGCAAACGCACTAACAAATTGCCATCGGCATCGGTAGCTAAACCCAGAACCGGGCCATCCGATAATGGAGAGGAGGGTGTTAGCGAGACGATTTGGAAGTTGAATCCGTCGAAGCGTATTAATCCATTGTCAGTCCCGATCCAAAGATATCCGTTCGCCGTCTGTGCAATCGCACGAACAACCCCACCCGGAAATCCCTTTTCGGTAGTCCATTGTTCTCGGACATATTGCGACACCATGCGATGCGGATCGAGTGCGTTCGCGTCGCAGAACAGGCACACAATTCCCACTGCAACCAGAAACCACCTTGACTTCGTCGGTGTGCATCTCAAGGCAAATACTCGAATCTCTCGACAACCACTTCCATTTCATTTTTCAGAGGAATCTCACCCTTGCCGAACACATACAAGTTCATATGCACAGTATCCCCGCCGGCGGAGGGAACTCCTGTGGTAAAGACATGTGTTTTGACAAGGCCCGTTTCCGTAGTCCGGCGTAATCCGACATTAGTAGAGAATGTCACTTTTCCAGGCTCCCAAGAGAACGAGTGCGTCATTTTCCCGGCAGGCGTATGGAATTGAACTACATTGGTGGGAATGTAGTAAGGCTGGACGACATAGTGCGTGTTGCGGTCTTCACGTCGGCCCCAACCACTGATTTCGATATCGAGTTCGCGACGATTTTGCTCCGTACCTAGCTCATCCCAGGTAAAAAAGGACAAGACCGCAGAAGGCTCAAGATGCGAAATGTCGCGCACAACAAAGACGTATGTCCCATATCCGAGGCTGCGCGTGAGCTTGATTTCCGCGGCGGTCCAACCGCCGGGTGTTCTTGATTTTGCGATGCGAAGGTGCAGAGCTCCACTCTGGTCTGTCCAGACGTTCGCGGGATCAAACGAATTCCCTGAGCCGCCCCGTAAGCTTGCCGCGGTGCGAACCGTCCAATCGTAGCCACTGAAGTGAATCGTCTTCGGAGAGTTTTGGGCAGGTGCGGGTCCCACGCCTTTGCTGACTGTCGCCGCGACCACACCCACACCTAAAGAGGGGAGTGTTTCGGTTGTATCCGAGGGAGTGTACCCGGAATCAACGAGCAGGGCTGCATATTCCGAGCCCAGATGGGTTTGGTTTTTCCAGCTTGAATCTCCAAGAATTTTCGTGAATGGGCGGTCGGTAAATGGCTGTACCCACCACAGTTCGCCGCTTTTGACATACAACACGACCTGTTGGCCCGGGCGAACGCCGGTAGCATGACCTTCAATCGTAACGAGCTTATCGGGGCCGCCCGCGTCGGCTACTGGGAGTGCG
>WNFR01002366.1_pt1 | contig 19665 bp, 18 predicted proteins | sample 5400221 | NCBI WGS metagenome assembly WNFR01 (sample SAMN13153357, study PRJNA577476) | soil metagenome | isolation source: 40 cm soil under Madrone tree | place: USA:California | collected 2016-06-14 | reverse complement strand
GCCGAAGCGGTTTGTCCTTCGCTTGAGGCTGTGACGGATACACTTCCCGCGGCGACAGCAGTGACAAGTCCCGAGACCGAGACCGTCGCGATTCCGGTGTTGCTTGAACCCCAGCCGATCACGCGGCCAGTAAGCACGTTGTTGTTGGCATCGAGTGTAACAGCAGACAGCTGCACAGACGATCCCACTTGCAGGCTCGCGGTCAATGGCGACACCGATACCGACGCTACCGGAATGGGAGCAGGCGCACTGACGCTTAGGCGTGAAGAGTTTGACTTGCCCGTGGTCGAAGCTTTGATCAACGACTGGCCGGGCCCGACTGCTTTGACAGTTCCCGTGGTGGTGTCCACAGTAGCGACGGTTAAGTCGGAGCTTGACCAAATAACCGTTCGCCCGGAGATCGGATTCCCGCTCGAATCCGCAAGTATCGCCGTGGCCTGCGCGGTCTGGCCGATTAGGACCGCCGAGGGATTGACCGCGACGGCTACGGTTGCGATTGGAGTGGGCGGAGGCGGCACAACTGCCATGCTCGCCTCACCGGCGACGCCTTCGCTAACCGCGCTAACCACCGCGGTGCCAGGTGCGACCGCCGAGATTATGCCGGAATCGCTAACGCTCGCGATCGATCCGCTCGAGCTGTACCACAATACCGGGCGGCCGGTGAGGGCGGTCCCATTCGCGTCTTTTGGAGTTGCGATAGCCCGCGCCGTCTGTCCGGCTGCGAGTGTAGCGGGAACCGTGACGGAAACGGAGGCAACTGGCGTCCGTGTGTTTCCGACCTCGACGAGCGAGGTCCCATATGAGCCGCAAGCGACAATGACAGCACAGCCGGTCACTGCCAGGATGAAAGTACGCGTTGACATGCGTCCTCCTCTGTAGTGTGATTCGGCGGCTCGACTGGCTTGGCGCGCAAAAACGCGCTTTAGCCTCGTAGCTTTGCGTCGCCGGCTTTCGCCGGGTTTGCCTTTGTCGCACACCTCCGAGAAGGCTTGCGATCCTGCCGTTCTATTTATGTGAACACTCGCCATTACTTGTATTGGCGAGCCTTTTCTCTCTCTACACATGGCCGACGACTAATCAAATGAATTGTCACAATGCGCAGAGTTGTTCCTACCTACAGGGCGTTTAGCTCTTCTAATGCATTTAGCTCTTCGGTTATTGGCACGCCTATTTGCCAGGAGCATGCCAGTTGAGGCCAATTCAAGTGGCCACTCGTGGTTCGGTCCGCGCTTCTCCGAAGAACTGAGGAGCTCCATCTCTTAGCTTGGCGATATGCGACTCTTTCAGAAAGAAATAATTGATGCTCCGGTCACCTGGCCGCCTCTTAACCAATCGCTGGCCGTCGAACCACCACGATACATACGACAGGTCCTCAAAGATGCTGAACGTTTGCATGGCACGAGTGGCAGGCTCATCAGGATCTCCCAATACTTCGACAAGCCAAGCCGGACCGTGCGAGTTAAGAACCATCTTTGCCCCGAACAGACAGGCTAATTCGTGACCTTCCACGTCGCATTTCACGAAGCCCACTGTGCCTTTCCCAGCCACGAGCATATCCAGCGTCAGCGCGGGCACCCGCACGTGCGGCATTGAATCAACGACCTTCTTTTCCGCGGGATCCACGACTGTCGCTTGATAAAAGTTTATGCCACCCGTGCCATAGTTTGGCAGCTCCATGACAACGTCGCCGGCAGCGTCTGAAATCGCGACGTTCACACAGGAGACGTTGCCGATTCCGAGAGATCGGATATTCCGCGATAGGACATCAAATGTCTGTGGGACCGGCTCGACACTAATCACAGTTCCGGTCGGCCCAACAAGATCGGAAAGAACTTTCGTGTAGACTCCGATATTCGCGCCGAGGTCCACCGCCAGTGTCCCTCGTTGAACGAGTTCCCGGACTACCGCTAGATCCGGCTCGTCAGTATCTGGAAAGGAGCGTAGTGTACGTCGATGATGCCACACTCGGAGCGGCTGAAGTATTGAATCTGGCAAGAGGTCTAACGCGCGATTCTTGACGAAAGAGTAAATCCTGCTCACCGTCAGCCTGCCGTGTGCGAATAGTCACTAGCGCGCGGTGCGCAAAGGTTATCCGTCTGGTTCAATTGTGTCATTCGCCTGAGTGAGATTGGAATTGCATAATAAATATAAGATGGCTGGGCATTCGGCGATCGATGCGTCCAAGCTCTGCCAAAGGTTGCCTCTCCTTATCTCTCTCCAATTGCGTACGCGTGCCGGCACCACACGGTGCTCTCGCACGCGCCTCTGACGCTAACCTTCATCTCTGTGTCCTCGCAAACGTACAGTCCTACCCAGGGCCCATTGGTCCTTCATGTTCTCGCGCCGGGGCGAGAAGGCGGTCTGGAACAGGTGGTCGCCATGCTGTCTGCCGGCCAGAGGATGAACGGCGTGCATGTCGCGGCGGTTCTCGCTCCAGGCGAAGAAGATGGTCACCCATTCATAGCAAGACTTGAAGCCCTGGGCGTGCCTGTCACGTGCGTGGTTGTCGGGGCGCGCAGTTACATTAAGGAATACCGGTTGCTGCGTGCTCTCATCCACCGGGTCAAACCGCAACTTGTCCACACTCATGGCTACCACGCCGATGTGATAGCGGGCGCGCTCGCACGGGCACATCACATCCCCACAGTCAGCACGGCGCACGGCTTTACGGGTGGCGGGCGGCGCAATCGCCTTTACGAGCGGATACAATATCTCGCTCTTAAACGCGCGAACGCGGTGATTGCCGTCTCGAAACCGTTGGCCCTGCACCTCGCCAGCGGTGGAATCTCACCCAACAAGATCCACCTCGTGCCCAACGCATTCACGCCCTCTCCGAACAATGTGACGCGCGCGGCGGCTCGCGACCGGCTCGGTATCGCACATGACACATTGGTTGCCGCGTGGGTGGGGAGGCTGTCGCGTGAAAAGGGCGCGGATGTAATGCTCGAGGCGCTGGCGCAGACCGATCCGTCGTGGCGGCTGTCGATCATCGGTGACGGGCCGGAGCACGATGCACTCCGGCAGCAGGCAGCGGCTCTCGGCATAGCCGATCGCATCACCTGGCACGGGCTTGTCCAGAACGCGGGATCGTTGCTCACCGCATTTGACGCTTTTGTTTTGAGCTCGCGCACCGAGGGCACGCCAATCACATTGTTTGAAGCAATGCATGCCGGTGTCCCCATTGTGGCGACAAGCGTTGGTGGTGTACCCGATGTCGTCACTTCCTCGCACGCGATCCTCGTCCCGAGCGAGCAGCCGAAGATGATCGCTCGCGCTCTTGCCGAGCTGGCGATCGAACCTTCAGCCGCGGCACGTCGAAGCATGCTCGCGCGCGAGAGACTGCTCCAGTCGTATGGAAGTGCCGGATGGCTCGACGCGATCGACGCGGTTTACAAAGCCGCTTTCACGTGAACATCGAAAACCAGGAGGCCAGTCGGCGACTATTTGTGATTGCTCGCCGCCCTCAGTCCAGGCGAATCGCCCGACGCACCCGACATCAGGTTTTGATATAAGCCGACTAGCTTTTGTCCAACTACGCGCCACCCATAATGTTCTTCCGCGGTCCTTCGAGCTTCGCGGCCCAGACGGTCCCGCAGATCGCCATCGCGCAATACCTGAACGACGGCCGCCGCAAATTCCGCCGGGTCGTCGCGAATCAGAATGTTACGACCGTCAACGGTCTCCAGACCTTCACATCCGACAGAGGTGGAAACGGTCGCCTTACCCATTGCCCAGCCATCAAGGATCTTGAGGCGCGTGCCTCCTCCGACCCGAATCGGCACAATCGATACGGCGGCCTCAGCGAAGTGCGGTCGAATGTCCGGCACGTGACCGTTACATGTTACTCCCGGATTGCTTTCGAAGCGCACCTTCTCCTCAATGGAATTCTTCCCAATCAGGTGAAATGTGCTTTCCGGGCAACGCTGTCTGATGAGCGGCCACGCGTCTCCGAGAAAGAAGTCGATCGCATCGCGGTTCGGAAACATGTAAGTCGGGCCGAGGAAGGCAACGCGTCCGGCAACCACATCCTCTGAAGAGCCGGGTCGGAAGAAATCGACATCCACTCCGTTTGGGATGACAGTTGTCCACGCGCCAGGCGCAAGCGTGCGCAGTCGTTCCGCGTCGAGCTCTGACGTCATCACGTTGAGATCGAAACGGGAGCATAGTCTTCGTTCGACTCTTTCCACGAGGTCCGCTTGATGGTTCAAGTAGGCGCGGACGACACGATTCGGGAAATGGTCAGCCTGGAGGCGCAGTAGCTCGGATTCAAGGCTGTGGTGCGTGCACGCGGTCGGAAGAGCGGGGAGGGAGGGAAGCCAGCGGTAAAGGTCCAGGCTGTCAAGGTGGATCAGGTCAGGTGGAGCATGCTCGATCGCTTTTTGCAACTCTTGTCCGAAGCGCGCATCTCCGTACTCGTAGAAGACATAGGGCTCTCGCGCCACGACGCTCCGCGCATGATTACGAAGCTTGCGTGCGAGCGAATAATCCGATCTGATCGGCACGGGATTCATCACGCCGAAAAGTTCTCGACGCAATGCCTGGGCAGCTCGCGCCAGAGACGCGGCATCGGGTTGGTGATCTCGTCGTGAGAATGCAACCAGGGTGACGTCGAACTCTCGCTGCAGTTCGTGAAGGATGTGATACGTCCGTCTGGTCACGCCGCTGTGCGGCGGGAACGGCAGACATTGCGACAAAAAGACGATGCGGCGCCGCATGCCTAACTGAGTTCCGCTTTTTTCTTTCGAAGCGATCGCGCAAAGCGCATCATGGACTGCCGTAGCACACGTGCAACACAATGCTGTCGATGTGCTCCACGCGGTTGCTCTCGGTTGCCCTCAACTGCCTGCAGGACAAGGAGTTGGGCGCAAGGATCCCGGGCACGTGCAATGCTTTCCCCTTCATCCGAGCAGGGCTCGCTGGACGGCGCCCTGGCTCGCCACTCTGCGAATCAAGCGTCACTGAGTTCCCCAAGTCCGTTTAAGGGGTCGGTTCGCCTGCAAACCTTCACAACTCGACTCCTCACCAGTGTTCGCCCTCGCCGTCGTGATCGCCGCTGCTCCAATTGTTACAGCAATTTATGCGTATGTCGCGTATCCGGCGATCATCTGGGCTATCGCAAAGATGCGCCCCGCCGGCCATGGAAGATTGCAAAACGCAGATTGGCCTGCGGTAACGATCACGGTTCCTGTTTACAACGAGGTGTCCAGCATTCGGACAACGCTCGAGCGTCTCCTCGAGGTTGACTACCCGAAAGACAGGCTTCAACTGATCGTTCTCTCTGACGCGTCGAATGACGGTACCGACGCCATCGTGCGGGAGTTGGACGAGCGAGGAGTCGAGTTATTGCGGGCGCCAACCCGGCGAGGTAAGACGGCCGCGGAGAACGCAGCTGTGGCGGTTGCTCGCGGAGACGTCATCGTCAACGTTGACGCGACGGTCGTCATCCCTCCGGGATCTCTCAAACAGCTGATTCGCGCCTTCGACGATCCGACGGTTGGAGTGGCCTCGGGACGTGACGTCAGCGTTGGCGCGGGTGACAAGAACGATGCCGGAGCCGAGTCGAGTTATACGAGCTACGAGATGCTGGTGCGTGATCTCGAGACGCGCGCGGGATCAATCGTTGGCGCAAGTGGCTGCTTTTATGGCATCCGGCGCTCGATTCGCGTGTCACCGCTGCCCTCCGGACTCAGCTGGGATTTCGCATCAACACTCGTGGCCCGGGAGCAGGGATACCGTTCCGTGAGCGTACCGGGTGCAGTGTGCCTCGTGCCGCGCACCGCGGAGATCCGGTCCGAGTTGAGACGTAAGACCCGCACGATGGCGCGCGGTATCAGCACTCTGTTCCACTTCCGTGCGCTCATGAATCCGCTCAAGTACGGTGGCTTCGCGCTCATGCTTATCAGCCACAAGCTTTTTCGGTGGCTCCCGTACTTACTCTTGCCCGCGGCGATTCTCGCGCTCGCACTGCTCGCTACTCAAAGCAGCGTTGCCGGAATTCTGCTCGCGATCGTTGTTTTTGGCCTGGTCAGTGGTGCGGCCGCGATCAGGTACGGGAGCTCAATCAGGTTCAAGCCGGTCACTCTGGTGGGCTTCGTGGTAGCCGCAGTCAGCGCTGGCTTTCTGGCCTGGGTCGACGCCTTCCGTGGGACGCACTTGGTGACTTGGGATCCGACTCCGAGACCATCAGTTACGCACGGTTGATTTCAGAGATTACTGGTTCGGAGCGATGAACCCTTGTAGCAACAGCGCAACGCAAACGTGGCGCATTACGCGCAGCATCGACCCGTTGAAGTTGTATAAGTAAAGGCTGCACAAGGATTTGCGGGGGAGAGCGCGGAGTACGGGATTTGCCCAGATGGCATTTGCGTCGAGTTTCTGGAAATCGATCCAGCACTCTGTCAGTCGTGGATTTGAGTGGAGCGCAGTTGGACCTTTCTCGAGATATTGCAATGGTTCCAGTTGGTACCGAGGCTAGCCCCAACTCCGATCGCGCCAGCCAGGCGCAGGCCTTTGCGGATGCGATGGTTACGGAAATCCCGGAGGATCTACGCATTTCGGCACTGGCATTCGAGCGTGCTAAGAATCCGGCTATGCCCCGTCGCACCCCAAGGGTCTCGCTCATCGTCGTGCTTCCCGAGAACCACGTCGTGTCTCCCGACCGGCTGGCCGAAGGTCTTCGCGCGCACGGAAGTGAGGATATCGACATCGTAGTTGCATGCGCCGGGCAGCCCACCAATCTGAGCGCGTTGCAACGAAGCGTTCGGGACGCGCAATTCCTCCTCGCGCCCGCGGGAACCAGCACCGAGGATCTGCGGGAGCTGGCCATGCGGCAGGTTCCGGGAGACATAGTGACCCTGCTGAGTGGTGCACTCCTGCCCGCGGTTGACGCCGATACACCACTGGTCATGTCGAGCTAATCCCGGACATATGCCTTCTCCGCGCCCGCTCTCAGTTATTGTACCCGTGCGCGATGGTAATGCGACACTCGGCCGAGCTCTAACGGCGATTCTCGCCAGCGAGCTGCCCCGTGATGACTATGAGCTGATCGTCGTGGATGACGCGAGTAGCGACTCGTCCCCGGAGCTCGCCGCGAGGTACGCCGATACCGTCGTTCGTCTGACGGCGCGCAAGTCGGGCCCGGCGTACGCGCGCAATCGGGGCGCCGAGCTGGCACAGGGCGAGGTCCTGGCTTTCGTCGACGCTGACGCGATGGTACAGCCGGACACCCTGCCTCGGATGCTCACAATGCTCACCGATCATCGGCGACTCGACGCCGTTTCTGCTTCGCACGATCAGACGGCGGGAGCGCACAACCTCGTTTCGCAATACTGGAATCTGTTGCTCCACTTCGGCGAACAGAGACAGGCGGGCACGAGCGGAGACGTCGCGTCGCCATGCGCCGTCATCAGACGCGATGTCTTTCTCTCGTCGGGGATGTATGACGAATGGCGTTTCGAGACGGCGCGCCTCGAAGGAATCGAGTTTGCCCAGCGCCTCGAGGATTCGGGCCGCAACGTATTGTCGAGCAGAGATCTCGCGATCACGGGGTTGAAGCACTGGACTCTGCGTTCGCTTTGCCGTGAGGTCTGGGATCGAAGTGCGCTCCTCGCCCGATCGCTGGGATATCAACGTACCCTAGCTGCGGTGCCGGGCGACGTGGTGTTCACCCTCAGTCGCGCGTTGGCACCAGCCTTCGCGGTGCTATGCTTCCTGGCGTTTTCGGCCGCCTTCCTGCCGACGCCGAATGCGGCTGCCAAGGTGGCGATTGTTCTACTGGGCACAATCGCGCTCAATTTCCCGGCGTATCTGTTCTTCGCGAAGGCGCGCGGGATCCCTTTCGCTATTGTCGTAGCGCCATTGCACCTCCTCATGCAGGCCGTGAACGGTCTCGGGCTGTGCGCTGGCTGGGTGCTGCGGGATATGGTCGGGGACCGCGAGCCTGACGCTGCTACGCAGGCTTATGCAGAGGTCGGCGTTGAGATCTGGCCGCCGGTGCCTCGCGCCTCGGGTCGCTGAGCCGCTCTACCAGCCGCCCTTGCGGAAGAGCATGACCGGCACCGTCTTGGCCATGATCATCAGATCTTCTCCAACGCCCTGGCGTTGCAGGTACTCCAGATCGTACAGCACCTTTCTGCGGACGTCGTCCAGGCTGGTGTCGTAGCTTTGATTGATCTGCGCCCAGCCCGTGATGCCTGGCTTCGCGCGCTGCCGAAGAGAGTAATCAGCGATATCAACGCGAAGGCGCGAGAATATGCTGGGACGCTCCGGCCGCGGACCGACGATGTTCATGTCCCCATTGATCACATTGAAAAGCTGCGGCAGCTCGTCGATGCGGAGTTTCCGCATTAGCCCGCCGACGGGCGTGACCCGGGCATCTTCCTTTGATGCCCACACAGCGCGATGACGGATCTCGGCACCGACGTACATCGTGCGGAATTTGTAGATGATGAAGGGAAGGCCTCCAAGATCACGCGTTCGGCGATCGTACACTTTCGATCCGGCGGATGAACGCCTGCGGTCGAGTCCGACGCGCGGCTGCGAGTAGAATATCGGCCCTGGAGAGGTGAGCTTGACCAGCGCTGCGAACATCACCATCACCGGACTAGCCAGGAGCAGGCCAAGCGAAGCGATGATTATGTTCATTCCACGGTCAATGATGTTGGAGCGCGATCGAAGCTGTACATCCGGCGACGTCGCGCCCTCAAGTTGAACAGTCTCGCACGTTAGCGGGATCGCCCGCTCTATTTCGATCCTCCCGCCGCCCCGGGGTTGCACGCTAGTGATGAACTGCGAAGAAGATTGCACTGAGACTCGCGATCGTGCCCAGCACAGCCGAAGCGGCCGGGTTGAAGAGTTGACGCTGTCGACCTACGACAAGTTCGTCGCCGGCAGTCAGACCGAACTGATCGAGTGTGAGCCCGTTGGCGACGGCCTGGCGCGTCTCGTCGGCAGAGCGATACTCGCGACTTGCCCTTCTAACTACGCTTCTCTCTACGTCCGCCGAGGAAGTCGGTCCGCCGGCTTGCATGATCGCATCTGTAATTGGAACGTCGGAGCGCAGAGCGAAATAACCCGGACGCGCGACCTCGCCCAGGACAGCAATCCTGGTGAGTGGTGTGACTTCCACCTGATTCGCCTTCACGTACTTCAGGACTTCCGCCGTAACTCGGTCTTTGAGCTCGGAGCGCAATACACCAGACAGCGGCAGGACGGCTTTTCCCGGAAGATCTATAACGCGGCCGGCCCTCACGACCAGCGTGTCTGTGCGCGCGGCGTCGGAAAAAACTGTGAGAAGGATTCGATCCCCGACCTGAAAATCTCCATCGTGCAATCGCTGTCGAATCGCCCCTGCCTGCAGAGGATTTCGGGATTGCTCGGCGTGGGCGGCCGCGGCGGAGAGCTCATCGCGTGAGCTCAATGCGCCAGCAACGGTCTGGCCGCCAACCACGACGGGAACCGAAGCGATCGCGAGGGAACAGGCCGATAAGACGATTGCGAATCGGATGACGCGATTCTGGTGGCGATGCGGTGTGTCGGTGGAAACGCTCGGGACGTTGGGCAATGTAGGCATTGTGGGCGGCATGGATGCGGTCGAAGAACGCACTTGCCATGCTAACCCGTCAACAGTCGATTGCCTGAGTTAACGTGTTGTTGCTCTTATTGTTGCAATGACTACGACCGAGCTGAAATCATTTACGCGGACGCCATGTGTTGCGCCCACCCTACATAGCTTTTGGCTGGCGCCACAGATGATTCGAATCATGCCGCAATCCGAGCCGAGGCCGCTCGACGCTCGAGATCAGGCCCGCAGTACGAGGCCTCTCGGGGTCGCGAGATCCGCGAGCGATTCCTGCGTGGAGTCGCCTTTGTACTCGTAGTCGGCTCCGTAGTAGCGATATGCGCCTCCGCCGGGAACGGCATTGAGCACCGCTCCAAGAATCCGGATCGGGAGGCGGTCGAGTACGTCGAGCTTCGCCGCTGCAAGCTTGCGGTCAGTTTTCGCCGGCCGGAGCACGATCAGCATGCTGCCGGCGGCCGCACCCAGTGCGTAGGCGTCTATTCCGGCCGCGAGGGGCGGCGAGTCGATGATGACGACGTCGAATTGAAGGCGCATGGCATGGACGAGACTATTCATCAGCTCCGAGGTCAGGAGCTCGGGCGCGCGGTTGCGTCTTGTACCCCTTGGAATGAGGAAGAGATTTTCAGACGCCGTGGAGCGAACGATCGAATCGACCGAAGCGTGGCCATGGAGATAATCGACTAGTCCTGGGGTTACAGGAATACCGAAGGTGCTGTGCAGCGCACCGCACCGCACATCGCCATCGATGAGAAGAGTCCGGCTGCCAGCGCTCGCGAACGCAAGGCCAAGATTCGATGCGACAAGCGATTTCCCGTCGCCGCGCGCCGGGCTCGATATTCCCAATACAATCGGCAAGTCGTCTGGAAAATCGTACCGCAGCGCCAGACGAATCGTCCTGAACGACTCCACCGCGTGTGACATAACCTCGAGCTTGATGTGGCCACCACCGTTCGCTTTGATCCTTGGTACTGTGCCAGCGATACTGAGCCCGAGTTCGCGCGTAGCCTGCTCCGGATACCTGAAGCGCCGATCGAGGCGGTCGAGAATTAGAGCAAGGCCGAAAGCGATGCCGATACTGGCGAGCACGGCGAGAAGCAACAGGCGCGGCGCATCGTTCGACGTCGGGAAGGCAGGTGCCACAGCGGTGTCGAGAACGGCGAGGTCCGGTGTCGTCTGCGCTTCCGCGATGGAAAGTTCCTCGTACCGTGCCTTGAGCGTGTTATAGAGGTTCTCGCTGGCGACCACTCGACGTGCCAAGCGCATCTCCTCAGTCGACCGAGCGGGAATGGCCCGCAATTCCTGCGACCCGACATCGATGCGAGTACCCAGCTCCGGCTCGCGCTCTTTGAGGGAATTCAACACGGACACCGTTATCTGCGGAATCGTTTCCGTTTCGAGAACGCGCACCGCTTCGGCTAGTTGTTTGATCCGAGGATTCGCATCAGTCAGGAACTGCTGCTCGGTGCGAAGCGTGGCTTTTCGCATCGAGAGTTCCTCGATCGCGCTCCGAAGCTGTGGGGCGTTATTAAGAATTGTCGGAAGCTGCAGAAATCCCTGCGTGTTGATCGGCCCACCCTTCGCATCGGCGATCATTCTTTCCAACGCCTCTCGTTCGCTCCGAACTTCATCCAGCGCTGCTTTCTGCTGGAAGTAGTTCGCTGCGACCGGGTCCCCTTGGGCGACTGCGGGCCCGATTGGTGTACCGGCTCCACGCGGAAGAGTGATTGTGTTCACGCGGAAGCGTTCGAGCTCGTCTTCCGATGCACGCAGTTGGCCCTCTGCCAACGCAAGCTGATCGCCCAGGATTCTCTTGAACTCGAGCAGATGACTCTTCTTGAGATCGCCAGAGGATCTCACCAGTTGTGCCGCCCACGCGTTGACAATCCGAGCGGTGCGGCGCGGACTGGTCCCGGTGAGGGTGATCTTCAGAAACTGCCCGTCCTCCGGCAAAGTGGCGCGTACCGCACCGACCAGGGCCGCGGAGGTACCGCGTGGGGACGTCACTGCGAACCCGATAGTCCGTCGGGCGCCTAGAAAGCGTTTGTCCGGAAGCCACGTCATCCCGATCTTTCGACCGACAGAATCGCCAACCGCACCGCGTTCCAGAACAGTGCCCGTCGCAGTCGACAGCACGTAGGTTTGCCCGTGCTCGTCGATCGTTAGTGTGTATGCTCCGGATCTAGTTGCCGGCGTCCATGCAAAGTTGCTGAAAAGCGCAGAGTCGGCTGGCCGTGTGTAGCTGACGTTGAGCTTGAGGTCGCGGACAACCGGATCGACGACCGCAAAGCTCCGGAGGAGCTCCACCCACGATACAGATGTAAGGAGCTGCGGCTGTCTGATTGGACCGGTCTGTTGCGTGCCGTTTGGAGGAGTGTTGATCCAGATGGTCGCGTTCGCGTCATAAAGGAGACTGACGCGCCGAGCAGCATAAAGCCCGATGAAGGAACCCAGCAGCGCTACCGCCAGGATTAGGAGCGAATGACGCCAAATCGCGTCAATGTAACGCGACCACGGTATGCCTTCTGACTCGAGCGAGCCATTCATTCTTGGGGGACCGCCGTTCCATGGGGCTGCGCCACTGGAACCGGCATTCGGTGGAGCGATAGCGAAATCAGAGGGCGAAGAGCGCACGCGCATTCTCAAAAGCGATAGTGGGAGTGATTTCGGGGCAATCCCCGCTCGGGTGTGTAGCCGTAACGCAATTAATCGCCCATACTGATTGTCTTCTGCTGCAACGAGTTACGCGAGTTTGCACTGCTGACGTGTTGCGGCACCGCAACGGTCGAGTGGAGTGGTCACACAAGCGGCTTTGTCGGACATTTCCGAGTTATGCGTGCACGCCGCTGTCAATCGAGAGGGCCGCCAGCCGTACAACTAGCGCGGACGGGCTCTGAGCGTTGGCAGAATTCCGTGTTTTACACCGATGAAACGTCCGCCAGTGGTGGCGGGCTGTGGTCGGCGCGCAGCGAACTATCCGCGAGTTGTTCAGTCACACCAGCCGATTCGCTGAAGTCCCGCCGGAAACCGTGACGCTCGAGCAAACGATAAAGCGTCGTTCGGTCGACGCTTGCCAGCCGCGCTGCGCGAGACATGTTGCCCGACGCCCTCGCAACCAGCCTCGTGACGTAGTTCTTCTCGAAAGTTGCGAGCACCTGTTCCTTTGCGACGTGGTAAGCGTCGCTTGACGGCATGATGCCCAGACCGTTGCTGGGGGCGCCTGGATCAACCTCCTGATCGAGCGGAAGGTGGTGGATCTGAATCTTTGCGCCTGGCTGCGCGAGAATGGTCACGTGCTCGACGAAATTCTGGAGCTCGCGCACGTTGCCGCGCCATGGACGCGATGAGAGAAACTCGAGAGTGTCTTCGCTGAACGATGGAACGACATCCTTGGCTGCCCGGTGCCGTCCCCAGAATACGCGAAGGAAGTGGTTTGCGAGCAGCGGGATATCCTCAACCCTTTCCCGCAGGGGCGGAATCGTTACCTGTACGACGTTGAGGCGGTAGTAGAGATCCTCGCGAAGTTGCTTGTTTCGAATCGCCTCTCGGGGATCCCGATTGGTCGCGGAAACGAACCGAACATCGACGACAGCGTCCTCTTGCTCGCTGCCGACTCGACGCACGATTCCATCCTGAAGAACGCGTAGCATCTTGGCCTGAAGCGGCATCGACATCTCGCTCAGCTCGTCGAGGAAGAGCGTGCCACCATCTGCGAGCTCGAGAAGTCCCATCTTCTCGCGATCGGCACCGGTGAAAGCTCCTTTGCGGTGGCCGAACATTTCGGATTCCAGGAGCTGCTCCGGAATCGCGGCGCAATTGATTGGAACCAACCGCTTTCTGGCGCGACGACTGTGGTAGTGGATGTACTGGGCTATCACCTCTTTCCCGGTACCCGTCTCGCCAACGATCATGACCGACGCGTTCGTCGGCGCAGCTTTGCGCGCGAGTTCCGTTGCGTTCTTGAAGGCAGGCGAGGTTCCGAGTAGGAGACTGCCGCTGGTTCCAAGCGCCAGCGTATCCCCTGCCGGCGCGTCCTGCTCGCGCCTTGTCGTAAGTGCGTGCGCGGCGCGGCCAACCAGCAACTGAAGCTGTGTGCCGGAGTAGGGCTTCGGGAGGTAATCCCAGGCGCCGATTCGCATGGCCTCGATACTCGAGTCTACGCTCGGATTGCCCGTCATGAGGACGACGAGGGTGCTGGGCGACGTTGCCATCACCGCCTTCAGCACATCGATCCCCGAAACCGGCTCCAGATATACGTCGACGAACATGATGTCGAAGCGCGACCGGTGGATCATCTGGATTGCTTCTTCGCCGCGCCCGGTCACCTCAACGTTGATCCCCTCGGCGCGGAGCACGCTGGCGCATCCTTCCCTCAGCGTACGGTCATCATCGACGATCAGGGCCCGCATTTTTTCGTTGACGGGACTGTACGACGGGCTTGAATCTGAAGCTGCGCGGAAGTCTTTTCGAGCTAGGGAGCTGGTCATTTTGTTCCCGTCGGTCGGTCCATTGTGGAAAAAGTTGCCGCGCGAAGGTACGTGATAAAGCGGACACAACGATAGCAAACCTGCTGAGTTCGGCAAGGGTGGTCTTTTTCCTCAACAGCAACTGCGGCGGCAAGGCAACAATTCCGTTAAGCCGCGCTATTGCTGATTAACATCTGTCCTGAAGGGCGAGAACTGGATACGGTTCCTGTGGAGGCGACATAGTGTTGCGCGGGCGCAACAACGGAGCGGGCTATCCGCCACAAAAAGCCTGTTGGCGTGGCTATGCTATAATGTAGCGCTGGCCATAATCGTTGTCGCTTAGGTAGCTTGATTGTCCATCACACCCGCCCAAGTATCAGGTCGATGACTGCTTCCGAACCCGGATTAAAGGAAACCATCCTCCTCGTCGACGACGAGCAATCCGTGCGGACGATTGTGCTCAAAATTCTGCGGCGGGCGCACTATAACGTCCTCGAAGCGGAAAATGGCGAGGCGGCGCTACGTATCGCGGAGGCTCACCAGGGCAAGATCGATCTGGTGATCACCGACATGTTCATGCCCGGGCTGCGGGGCCGGGAAGTTGTCGAGCGGCTGGCGCCGACGCGTCCCGGACTGCGTGCTCTCTTCATATCCGGTTATGCCGATCAGGATGCGCGGACTGGAGTCCCCGGCGGCGCGAATTTCCTCAACAAGCCGTTCTCAGGTAAGGAGCTGGCTACCGCTGTGGAGAGGGTGCTGAAAGGCCCGACAATTTCGTAAAGCGAAAGCTGCGCGCGATCAGACTGGCACGCCCGCTCTTGCCACCAGCTGCTTCAGTCCTTCGAGTGGAATCGCCCCCGATTGGCGCGCGACCTCCTTTCCACCGCTGAAGACAATCGTCGTCGGAATGCCGCGAATGTTGAATCCCGACGCGGTTATGGCCGAGTGATCGGTGTTGAGCTTTGCGATGAGTGCTTTTCCTTGGAGGTGCGCGGCGAGGGCGTCGACGGCGGGCGCCATCATCCGACAGGGGCCGCACCAGTCGGCGTAGAAGTCGACGGCGACCGGGACGTCGCTTTCATTAATAGTGCGGGTGAATGTCTCGTCGGTGAGCGGGACTGGACGCTCCAGGAGGATCGGCTTTGCGCACTTTCCGCACTTCGGACCGGACGTGACTCTGCTTGCTGCGATGCGGTTCCATGTGTTGCAGAACTGACAGCGAACCGTGAGCTTTTTGATAGCTTCTTTTGTCTCAGTTTCCATCCGACCCTCAGGACTCGTTAGGTTCCCGCGATGACCGTTACACAACTGCAAAATTCGCCGCAGGTCGGAGACCTCGCCCCCGATTTTTCCATAGCATCTACGTCCGGGAACCAAGTATCGCTCTCGTCGTTCCGCGATAAGCGAAATGTACTGCTCGCGTTCTTTCCGCTCGCGTTCACCGGGACTTGCTCAAAGGAGCTGATCTGCTTTACTGAGGACTTCGATCAGTTCGCTGGGGAGGGAGTCGAGATCCTTCCTATATCCGTCGATTCGACGGCTTCGCTCAAGGAATTCAAGAACAAGCTGCAGATGAAAACCGAGCTTCTGAGCGACTTCAAGCGAGACGTTTCGCGGGCCTACGGAGTCCTTAATGAGGAACGGTTTTACTCCAACCGCGCCTACTTCCTGATAGACCGGGAGGGCCGGGTTCGGTGGTCTCATGTCGAACGCAACAATAGTGAGCGACGAGATAATTCAGAAATCCTGGCCGCGATCAAACTGCTGAGCTAGGGTTTCAAGGGTTAATGCCTCTTAGGCGGGCTTAACTCAGTTTAACTCGGTTTTTTGGGTTGCAGGCAAGTGCCCTATTCGTCCATCTCTAAATAGAACGCAACGCAACTGGGGCGTCGTGGGTCTCAAACCCGGCGGCTCCGACGGAGGCTTTCAGTATGGCGCCAAGCTCGAGCAAAAACGCCACGAAGCGCGCGCTTAAAGGATTCTCCATCTTTGAGATCGCCATCGTCCTGGTCATCATCGGCATCCTGGCAGCTATGACGGGGCCCGCGATGTCGCGCATCGTACGCCACCAGCGTGTAAATCGCGCCTCAATGATAATTGTGTCGGACATGCAGAACGCCTTCGCGGTGGCCGCTCGCCAGCGCGAGCCGGTTCGCGTTCAGGCCGACTCGGTCAGCCGAAGCTACCAGTTCGTCGACCGCAAGACGGGCGCAGTGCTCCGCATCAGAGCATTCTACGGCGACACTTCGGAATACCGTCTTTCTACGCTTCAGCTCACTCCAACCACGTTTGACGTGTTCCCCAACGGCGTTTCGTCGTCCGCTGTTACCATCAGGCTCGCCAATGGCGATTACTCCAAACAGATCACCGTCAGCACGGCGGGATTCGTGAGGCTCGTACCATAATGAAAACCTCAATCCGCAACTTCGATCGCGGTGTGGCGACAGCCACGACTGTTACGAACGATTCCAGAAAGGGCATCGCCATCGTCGAGGTCATCGTGGCAATGGTGCTTCTGGCGGTCGCCGTGGCTTCGCTCGCGTCGCTCATATACTCAGTGTCGCAGAGCTCGCTGATCGCGACCGGTAATGCCTACAGAAACGGCGTGCTAATGCAGGAGATCAATCGTCTCGAGGGCCTCCCGTACGATTCGGTCACCGTCGGGACGACCAGCGTCTCGGTGAGCACCCTCCCCTATCCCCACACCCGCGTGGTCACGGTAACCGAGCCAGTCGCCGCTGTGATCAAGACCGTAAAAGTAGTAATCACGCCGACGAACCTGAAGTTCAAGCCCGACACCGTAAGCTTCACACGGACAAAAGCACGCACGTCAAAGGTTCTCTGCACCGATTGCCCACAAGGGTGACCCCAATGAGACACTATAATGTTCGCCGCGTTCGCAGCGGCTTCACGATCATCGAGCTCCTCGTTGGAATCGTGCTCTTCGCCATCGTCGGCTCGCTTTTCACCAGGCTGCTGACCGTGCAGGGCAGATTTTTCGACCGACAGGGAATGGGCAATGCGGCGCGTAACGTGTCGCGAGCATCGCTCAACCGTGTTGTGTCCGACTTCCGAATGATCGAGGCCACTGGCGGAGTCGTCGCCGCAACCTCGACTTCGCTCACGCTGCGGATTCCTTTCGCGATCGGCGTCATGTGCAAGAACTCGGGCCTCGGTACCGTTCTGAGCCTGCTCCCTGTTGACTCAACCACGTATGCCCAAGCCACCGCCAACAATGGTTTCTACGGCTACGCATGGAGAAACTTCATTACGGGCGCCTATTCATACGTGGAGACTCTGGCCACAGAGTCAGTTGGTAATGCAGCGGATTGCACGAGCGTCAGCATCACGATGGTTCCAAATGGGAGAACCGTACTGGTCACGCCAGCGCTTCCGGTCGGCGGAGGACTTGGAACGCCCGTGTTTCTCTACAACAAGATCAGATATGAGTTCAAGGCTTCGACTGCCGTTCCGGGTAAGCTCGGCCTCTTCCGCACGATCATCACGTCTGCTGGAGTCGAGACGTCCGAGGAGCTCGTAGCACCTTTCGCCAACACCGCGGGCTGGAAGTTCTTCGCGGTAAACGGTGGCTCTGTCGCCCAGGTGAATCCGCCGGCTAATCTGGCGGACCTGCGCGGCCTCGAGCTCCATCTCGACGGCATCAGTGAAAACATTGCTCCGGGTCAGATAACAAACGAAAATGCGCCATTCACAACCGCGGTCTTCTTCAAGAACCGCACAAACTAGCCGAGAGGCTTGACTATATGCCCAACAACGCCGAACGCCGTGGATTCGCGATTCCGATTGCTCTTCTTGTCATCGCTGCTCTGACAATCATGATCGCCGGAGGCTTTTCTCTGGTGAGTGCAGAGCGTAGATCGGTCGCCGACCAGAAATCCCAGATCTCTGCTTTCAGAATTGCGGAGCAGGGACTCGAGATCTTTCTTGTCCGTCGCGATTCACTGATGGCGGGTCACCCGGGCTATTCCCATGTTCCGGGACTTACACCTGACACGGCTGTGATCCCGATGGCCGGTGGCACGGCGACGGTGACGCTGACCCGTCTGCGGCCTGTGAAGGGCTCGCAGTCGGGGCTCTACGTCGCTCGCTCGAGGGGCGTCGAGACCTCAGGCTCCTACCCGGGTGTGCGTACGGTCGCTCAGTACGTGTTATGGGAGCCGGCTCCGATGCAGGTGCTGGCGGGATGGACGGCACTATCAGGTCTTCAGAAGAACGGTGGTGCCGGCACGCTCGGCGGAATCGATCTCTGCGGAGACTCGGCAACGGTCGCGGGTGTCGCAGTTCCCGTGAACCCCGGATACAGCGGCAAGACGGTAGCGGTGGGCGACCCGCCGGTCGATTCCATAGCTCCAGACTCGGTCGCGATCGACTGGAACGGAATCCTCAACCTCGGAGCCATCACGCCTACCATTACGATTCCGGGCGGTTCGTGGCCAACCGCCGCGATGCAGGCGTCCTTCGCTGACACGCTGTCGACCTATTATCCGATCATTCGCGTAAACGGTGACTTTGCTCTTCCGTCCTCCGGAACGGGAATGCTCATCGTTACCGGTTCGCTCACGCTCAACGGTTCAGTGGGATGGAGAGGCGTGCTGCTGGTGGGCAATGACATCACCTCAAACGGAAACAACGGAATTGTCGGCGCCACCGTGAGCGGACTAAACGTGAAGCTGGGGACCTACGTGCCCGGCTCAACCGCCAACGGTACCAAGCAGTACAATTACGACTCCTGCGAAGTTGCGAAGGCGACGACCACCATGGGTGCGCTGGTAACTCTGCGCAACACGTGGGTCGACAACTGGGTGGAGTACTAGTGCCCGCCGACGGTAGCCCGGCACAACGGGCCCGTCGCGGTTTCGTGATCGGTGAGCTGCTGATCGCGTTGTTACTGCTCGCAGTTGCTGTATCCTCGTTAGCTGCACTGATGTATTCGGTCTCCCGCCGTCCAACGATGCGCGCGGAGACCGAATGTTCGGCCAGCGCGGCGGCAACCGGCAAATGCGTGCCGACCGTGCCGGTAGCCGGCGGCCCGTCCAGGCTGCTTCGTTCCGGATGCGCCACGCGCTCGGTCTATGACCAGCGCGAATGCAAAGACACTGTAGTAACCGGGGACAGTTCTGGCGGTACGGTCGTGAAGGCGCGAACTGACTCCGCATCGATGGCGCTCCTGGCGAAGAAGCAGAAGGCAGAGCGCGCGACTGAGCGGCCGGATCGAGGCTTCATTCGCTGAGCGGGCACAATATTCGGCGTCGTTGAAGGCCGGATAACCCAGATGTAAGTTAGGCGGAAAGGCGGAAACGCATTTCCGCCTTTTTCTTTCAACATCCGAAGTCCATCCCGCCCCGATGAGAATCCTCGTAATCGAAGACGACCCGACCGTCGGACAGTTCGTCAAACGGGGCTTTGAGGAGCAGCGCTGGGGCGTCGATCTCGTCGCGAACGGAGACGACGGGGAGGCGCGCGCCATAGCGGAGGAGTACGATGTCGTCGTCCTCGACATGCGGCTCCCTGGCAAGTCCGGAGCGCAGGTGCTGCACGATCTAAGGGCTCGCGGCTTCGACCGGCCGGTGCTCATACTGACCGCACAGGACGCCATCGACT
>WNFR01008785.1_pt1 | contig 19668 bp, 21 predicted proteins | sample 5400221 | NCBI WGS metagenome assembly WNFR01 (sample SAMN13153357, study PRJNA577476) | soil metagenome | isolation source: 40 cm soil under Madrone tree | place: USA:California | collected 2016-06-14 | reverse complement strand
GGGGAGTGAATTACATCTATGGCACCGCGCTGGTTCTGCGCGGCCTGGAAGCAATGGCCATCGACAATCACGAGCCGATGATTCAGCAGGCAGCCGAGTGGTTGCGCATGGTGCAGAACCCCGATGGCGGATGGGGCGAGACGGTCGGCTCCTACGACGATCCCACCCTTCGAGGCACGGGCGACAGCACTCCGTCGCAAACTGCCTGGGCGATCATGGGCCTGCTCGCTGCCGCCGACACGCGTAGTGATTCCGTTGCCCGCGGCGTCGCCTACTTATTGCGTACGCAAAAGAAAGACGGCGCCTGGGACGAAGCTTTTTTCACCGGAACCGGATTCCCGCGAGTCTTCTACCTCGCCTATCACCTGTACCGGCAATACTTCCCGCTGATCGCGCTGACAACGTACGCGAAGGTGATGAAAGCCAGCACTTAGCAATTAGCGCTGAGCATTCAGCTGAAGACTTCGGTGAACTGACTGCTGGGAGCTAAATGCTAGCTTTTGTCACTGGCGCCACCGGATTTCTTGGCAGTCACGTTGCTCGCGCTCTCGCGGAACAGGGAGCGCGTTTGCGGTTGCTGGTGCGGACGACCAGCGATCTGCGCAATATCGCGGACCTGAATGCCGATCGCGTCGTCGGGGACCTGCGGGATCCCGCTTCGATTGAGAAGTCGTTCGCGGGTTGCGATGCGCTCTTTCACGTCGCCGCCGACTATCGGCTTTGGGTGCGCGATCCGGAACAGATGTACCGTTCCAACGTAGGAGGCACACGTAGCCTGATCGAGGCCGCTCGCAAGCAAGGCGTACGCAGGATCGTATACACGTCAAGCGTCGCGACCATGGGATTCAGTTCGAATGGCACGTTGGCGGACGAGAACAGTCCCGTGTCGCTCGATGACATGATCGGTCCCTACAAGCGCTCAAAGTTCATGGCGGAGCAACTAGCATTTGAGGCGGCACGGTCAGGAGTCGATGTAGTCGTGGTCAATCCAACCACTCCCATCGGCGAAGGTGATCTTAAGCCGACGCCGACCGGGCGAATTGTAGTCGACTTCCTCAAACGGAAGTTCCCGGCCTACGTAGACACCGGCTTGAATCTGGTAGACGCGACCGAGTGTGCACGCGGCCACATTCAGGCGCTGGAGAAAGGAAGATCGGGCCAGCGCTACATCCTGGGAGGCGAGAATCTTACGCTAAAGCAGATTCTGGACCGGCTAGCCGCCATCACCGGATTGCCTTCGCCCCGAGTCAAGTTACCCTATGTCTTCGCACTGGCCGCCGGCGTAGTGGACGAAACCGTGACCGGACGCATCCTGGGGCGTGAACCTCGCGCGACCATCGACGCCGTCCGTATGGGACGCAAAAAGATGTTCACCACTTCAGCGAAGGCCGAGCAGGAACTGGGGTGGCGTCCAAGCACCGTAGATGGTGCTCTGCGGCGGTCAGTGGAATGGTTCCGCGCCCACGGATATGCGTAAGATCGCGATCGTCACGGCCCTGAAAAGTGAAGTGGCGCCGTTGATCCGGGATTGGAGCGTCCGATTTATCGACCATGCAGGAAAGCGTCACCAGCTCTTTGAAAACGGCCACGCAGCATTGCTTTGTGCAGGAATAGGACCCGAGGCGGCCCGGCGCGCGACGGAGGCAATTATTCAGGAGTTTCAGCCATCTCATATATTGTCGGTCGGTTTCGTCGGCGCTCTGGATCCTGGACTGCGCGTCGGCGAGGTGTTCGAGCCGCGCACCGTAATCAACGCAGGAGACGGCGCCCGAACCGATACAGGATCCGGGCAGGGGACACTTGTGAGTTTCGATGCAGTAGCCGGCCCCGAGCAGAAAGAGAAGCTGCGTATAGCATACGGTGCGTCTATCGTAGATATGGAAGCAGCAGCCGTAGCACAGGGAGCAGAAACTCGCGGAGTGTCCTTCGGCGCATTGAAAGTGGTATCGGACGAAGCCGCATTCGCAATGCCGCCTGTGCACGGTTTTGTCGCGCCTGATGGAAAATTTCGAACCGCCAGTTTCGCCGCGCATGTTGCCATTCGTCCATGGTTATGGGGACGAACTTTTGTACTTGCCCGGAACAGCACACGCGCGCGCCAGGTATTGTGCGTTGTGACCGTATGAAAAATTGTCACATCAAAAACGTGTCACCCTGGATACCGGTTGCGCTTCTGGCCACCGTCACAGTCTGCGTCGCCGCGGACTCCAGCAAAGTCATCTACTCCGAAACGTTCAAGAAGGGCGCCACTCGCATTACGGAGCAGACGCTGGACGTAGCTCTAACTCCCGAGCACGCCCGCCAGGAGTTCAAAGTCCTTGACTCAAACGGAAAGCCCCGCTACACCCTGCGTTTCGTGCCCGACACTCCCACCGGCGACACGAAGGTTGTCGGATGGTTTGTCAGGCTTGCCGATGCGCATCACAAAATCTACGACAGCATCCTTCCCACATCACCGGACGTCTCGCAGGACGCGCAACAACTCTGGTGGCTGGACGCCAAGCCCTATGCCAAGACACTGCTGCAGGCCCAGCGGGTGTTCAAAGTGGAGCAGTTCTATTGCGTGATCCAAGTGAAGGATGTGAAACGGCTGGTGCCATCCCAGGCTTATCTGAATCAAATGAATGTAGCCGTACAGTTCACAAATACCAAACCATAAGTACAATGCCAGGGACACTTTCCAAATCGACCGATTTCGCCGAGACGCAAGCTATTCCGTCCACCATGAAGGCAGCCGTCTATCGCGGCCTGAACGACGTCCGCCTCGAAGAAGTGCCCGTTCCCAAAATCGGACGTGGCGAGATCCTGGTCCGAGTTCACACCTGCGGAATCTGCGGCACGGACCTCAAGAAAATCTCAACCGGCTCGCATTCAGCCCCACGCATTTTCGGACACGAAACCTCCGGCCTAGTGGCTCGCGTCGGCGAGGATGTCAGCAAGTTCCGCGTCGGCGACCGAGTCGTAGTCTTTCATCACATCCCCTGCCGCGAATGTTTCTATTGCCGCACGAAGACCTTCGCGCAGTGCGAGACATACAAAAAAGTCGGCTGTACCGCAGGATTCGAGCCCTCCGGCGGCGGCTTCGCCGAATACGTTCGCGTGATGGACTGGATTGTTGAGTACGGTACCGTACCAATCCCGGACGGCATCAGCTTTGAGCAGGCCTGCTTCGTAGAGCCCGTAAACACCTGCATGAAGGGCATCCAGACGCTTCAATTGCGGCGCGGAGAGACCGTTCTGGTCATCGGACAAGGCCCGATCGGGCTAATCCTCGCGGTACTGGCCAGACGGGCGGGCGCCCGCGTGATAACTTCCGATTTGTATCCGGCGAGGCTTACAATATCTAAAGAACTCGGCCTCGACCAGACAATAGACGCTTCACAGGCAGATACAGTTTGCACTGTCCGCGAGATGACCGAGGGACGCGGAGCTGACGCCGCGATCCTTGCAGTTGCCGGAAGCGCCCTGATCCGGCCTGCGATGGACGCAACCCGTCCGGGAGGTCGCATTTTGTTGTTTGCGCAAACTGTTCGCGGTGAAGCGACCATCGATCCCGCGGCCGTGTGCGTCGACGAAAAGACGCTGCTGGGTTCTTATAGCGCGTCCGTCGACTTGCAGGAGCAGTCAGTACAATTTGTGATGAACCGCGAAATGGACCTGGAACGATTGATCAGCCATCGCTTCCCGTTGAGCGAGAGCGTGGAAGCGCTCCATCGGGCAACCCATCCTCAACCGGATTCCATGAAAATTGTGATTCAACCGGGCAGCGCGTGGGAAGGACGTTCACTGTGAATGGCAAAATGACGGCTGCCGTGCTGTACGGCAAAGAAGACATCAAAATCGAACGAGTGCCCATCCCCCGGGTCGGAGATGGCGAAGTCCTCGTAAAAGTACAGGTAGCGCTGACCTGCGGCACCGACTTGAAGGTTTATCAGCGCGGCTATCACGCCCGCATGATCGTTCCTCCCGCTCTCTTCGGACACGAACTGGCCGGCACCATCGAAGAGGTAGGACCCGGAGTTCGCGGCTTCAAGAAGGGAATGCGTGTCGTCGCCTTGAATTCCGCTCCCTGCGGCCTGTGCTTTTACTGCTCCAAGCATCAAGGCAATCTTTGCGAGGATCTGCTCTTCAACAACGGCGCCTATGCCGAATACATTCGCATCCCGCGCCGGATTGTCGAAACCAACATGCTGGTCGTCCCCGCGAAAGTTAGCTTCGAAGACGCCGCCATGACCGAGCCACTAGCCTGTGTGCTGCGCGGATTGCACGAAACCGGAGTCGAGATCGGAGACACAGTCACGGTGATTGGCGGCGGCCCGATCGGATTAATGTTCGTGCAAGTTGCCAAGGCCATCGGCTGCAACGTGATTGCAGTTGTAAAGCGTGATTCGCAAGTGTCTTTGGCGCGCCGCAAAGGCGCGCAGGAAGTCGTACAGATCGGCCAGGTTACCGATCCGATAGAAGCCGTGCGCAGTCTGACTTCCGAAAAGCGCGGCTCCGATGTCGTCATCGAAGCAGTAGGCCGTCCCGATGCCTGGGAATGGGCCGTGCAGATGGTGCGTAAAGGCGGTACCGTGAATTTCTTCGGCGGCTGCGCTGCCGGAACCAAAGTGCAGCTCGATACCAACCGGCTGCATTATTCCGAGATCACGCTGAAAGCCACGTTCCATCACACTCCGGAGACCGTCCGCCGTGCATTTGGACTGATCACCGAGCGGAAAGTGCGTGGCACGGATTACATCACGGGTGAAGCTCCGCTCTCGCGGCTGCATGACGTATTGCGTCACATGCTGAACCGCAACGGCGATATCAAGACGGGGGTGGAGCGCTCTTCCGCCCGAGTACGCCATCCCGGAAACAGCCCCCTCCAACTCGGATGCACGAAAATACTGTGAACGCCTGGCGCGCTCGCACTACGAAAATTTCTCGGTAGCCTCTTGGTTTCTGCCGTCGCGACTGCGTCAGGATTTTTTCAACGTGTATGCCTACTGCCGAATCTCCGACGATCTCGGCGACGAAGTCGGTGACACAGCAGCGTCCCTCCAGCTCTTAGATGAATGGGAAGCCGAGCTGAACGCCTGCTACGACGGCCTTCCGCGCCACCCAGTATTTGTCGCGCTGTCCGAAACGGTGCGCAAGTTCGAGATTCCGAAGCATGAATTTGTCGATCTGCTGACCGCCTTCCGTCAAGACCAGACGGTTCACCGCTACGAAATGTTTGCTGACCTGCTGGGCTACTGCCGAACCTCGGCCAATCCGGTTGGACATCTGGTTTTGTACCTGTGCGGTTACCGCGACCCAGAACGCCGGCACCTTTCGGACTACACCTGCACCGCTCTGCAACTCGCAAACTTCTGGCAGGACGTCAGCGCCGACTACGGCAAAGGCCGCATCTATCTTCCGCTAGAAGACCTTCGCCGCTTCGGCGTAACCGAAGGCGAAATCCACACCGCCCGCAACAGCGCCGCTTTCCGCGAGATGATGCAGTTTGAAGTGCGGCGGGCGCGAGAGTGGTTTGCCCAGGGATTGCCGCTTGCATCCAAAGTTAGCGGAGAGCTCGCAATCGACATTGAATTATTCAGCCGCGGCGGCCTGGAAATATTGAACGCGATCGAAAGCCAGGATTATGCCGTTCTGGGGCGGCGTCCCGCAGTCTCGAAGACCCGCAAGCTGGCGCTGGTCGCACGCGCGGCCTTGGGAAAGATATTATGAGCGCCGCCGTGGGAAATGCTCCGATTCAATTCGCGCCCACCCCGTCGCAGCTCGACGTTGCTTATTCAGTATGCCGTCACATCGCCCGTTCGGCAGCCCGGAACTTCTACTACGGCTTTGCGGTTCTTCCGCGTCCCAAACGCAATTCGCTGAGCGCCGTCTACGTGTTCATGCGCCGCTGCGACGACATCGCTGACGACAACACTCTCAGCCTCCACGAGCGACGCAACAAGCTGGCCGAGTGGCTCGACAGCGTTCATCGCGCGCTAGCGGGTTATCCGACCGACGACGCATTGTTGCTTGCGCTCGCCGATACTCAACGCCGCTACCAGATTCCGATCGGACTGCTCGACCAGCTTGCGTATGGCACCGCAGCCGATCTTGAGCGGGAGCCCACTGAGGCCGAGCAGGCGGGTGCCGTTGCTCCCCGCTACCGTACTTTCGACGAACTGCAGCAGTACTGCTATGGCGTGGCGTCTGTTGTAGGACTAGTCTGCATCCGGATCTTCGGCTATCGCGACCCCACTGCCGAAGCGCTCGCCGAGAAATGCGGCCTCGCTTTTCAGCTCACCAATATCATTCGCGACGTCAAAGAAGATGTTGCCGTGGGCCGCCTCTATTTTCCTGAGGAAGATCTGGCCGAGTTCAATCTTTCGCCCGCCGACTTCACCGCTCCCAATGCAAGCCGCATCGCTCCATTACTAGCCAAGCAAGCGGACCGCGCTCGCGAAGGCTATCGCGCCGGCGAAGAGTTGATCCCGCTCGTCAACGAAGACAGCCAGCCTGCGCTCTGGGTGCTCATTACGATCTACCGGCGGCTGCTCGAGAAAATTGCGTCCCGCAATTACGACGTCTTCAACGAGCGCGTCAGTCTGAGCCTCCGCGAAAAGCTCACGGTCCTCGGCAAGGGATACGTGAAGCGCCTGCTGTGATGACATCTCCCCCGAAACAGAGTTCCACAGTCGCCATCGCCGGTGGCGGTTTAGCCGGTCTGGCCGCCGGATGCGCCCTTTCAAGCGCTGGATTCCGCGTGACTCTCTTCGAGCGGCGCCCCTATCTGGGTGGTCGCGCGTCCTCGTACCAGCACCCGGGAACCGGCGAAGTCGTCGACAACTGCCAGCACGTGCTTCTCGGATGCTGCACCAACCTGATCGACTTGTATCGCCGCACCGGAGTCGAAAACAAAATTCGCTGGTATGACAGCCTGACATTTTTGGAACCCGGCGGACGCGCCTCTGTGATTCGCGCCTCGAGTTTGCCCGCGCCTCTCCACGCCGGCCCGTCCTTCTTGCGCGCTGACTGCCTAACACTCGCGGACAAGCTTGCCATCGGCCGCGCCATGCTAGCACTCGCACCTTCGACGCCCACCGAAAGCTGTGAAACATTTTTGAACTGGCTGAAACGCCACGGACAAACCGGGCAAGCCATCGAGCGCTTCTGGAAGACGATCCTGGTCAGCGCCCTCAACGAAGACCTGGATCTTATTTCCGTTTCCTACGCCGCGCAAGTCATCCGCGAATCGTTTCTGAAATCCGCTCTAGCCGGGCGCATGGGCGTGCCGACAGTTCCCCTCACAGAGTTGTACAGCGCCGCCGGAGACGCAATTCGCTCACGCGGCGGTGAGGTGCAGTTGCGGGCAGGACTCGAATCGTTCCGTGCGCAGCCGTCGGACGTGACAGTGGTCGTCAATGGACAGGAGCAAAAGTTTGACTACCTCGTGCTCGCCGTCTCCTTCGATGTGCTGGCCAAGATCCTGCCCAACTCGCCGGACGCCGCTCCACTGGCACAAATGCTGACACATTTCACGACCTCGCCGATCACCGGTATCCACCTTTGGTTTGACCGCGTCATCAGCGATCTCGATCACGCCGTACTTCTCGATCGGACGATTCAATGGATGTTTCACAAGTCACGTCTGATCGAAGCGCGCGAAAGCCCGGAAAGCAAGAACGGTAACGGCAGTTACGTCGAATTGGTCGTAAGCAGTTCGAAGAGTTTGGTCGAGAAATCACGCGGAGAGATCGTCGATTTGGCAGTGAAGGAACTCGGAGAATTCTTTCCCGCCGCACGCGAAGCGAAGCTGCTGAAATCCACTGTGATCAAGGAAGTGCACGCGACCTACTCGCCGCGCCCGGGAGTCGATCAACACCGGCCCAAGCCCGAAACCGCCTGGCCGCGAGTTTTTCTAGCCGGCGACTTTGTCGTCACCGGATGGCCCGCCACCATGGAAGGTGCCGTCCGCAGTGGTTACCTGGCGGCGGAATCTCTGGCGCGGGTGGCAGGCGGGACGTCAAGCTTTCTTGTACCGGACCTTCCCGGCACAGGCTTCATGCGCATGTTCTCGTAGCATCGTTCGCTTCGAAAGCCCATAATTCCCCAAATGGCTATCGGCATTCCCGACGATGTTCTTCAGTTACGTCAGTTCTGAATCCGCGTAACTTCATCGCCATTCTAAAGTCCGGTGTTACAGCATACGATCTCAAATAGACAGCCATGCCGAACTCGAACCGCAAAGAGTTCCCGACAGAAGTAGAAGATCGCCGCCGCAGTCCGCGTGTTAACTGTGCTGGCTTGGCGAAGATCATCAGCCTGCCTTCGGACGGCCTCACTGGCCCCGCGAAGGTGCTCAACCTGAGCCTCGGCGGATGCGGCATCGAAACCGACTTCCCTCTCAAGAGCGGAACGCGGGCCGAGATTCTATTACAAGTGAACGGATCATCGTTCCGCGCCACCTGTCAGGTGCGAGCGCTTCGCGCTCCGCATGGAATCGGCTTGGAGTTTGTCCACCTGAGCACACTCGGACAGGACATGCTGAAGGAATTGATCCGGGAGTTGGCCAGGCAGCGCGCCATCGCCAGCCCGAACAGCGCTATTCAACGCAAATCTGCCAGTCATTGGGAGCGCCGGGAATTCGCAGGACGGAGAAGCGAACTCTCTGCTGGATCGCGTTTCGTTAATCCTGGACCGCGAGCTGGATTTATTTATCTAGCAAGAGAACGCGCGAGCCGCGAAGCGGCGGAACGTGAAAGCCCGGCACGTCAGTGCCGGGAAAGCTGTGGAGAGGATTGAGGCCCGCAAGGGACGTTACTCTAAATCGCCATGAGCGCCACGCCACCCGCCACCAGCAGCGCGGCCAGCATCCGCCGCCGCCCCACCCGCTCATGCAGGAAAATTCGCGCCGCAAACGCGTTAGCGACAAAGGTAAGCGAAGCCGAAGCCGGTACTACCAGGCTCAAATCTCCCCATGAGAGCGCGAACAGCAAACTGTAAAACGCCACCGCCATAGCCACCAGACCAAGAAAAAAAGTGGGCGTCGCCAGTACCCGCCCAACAACTTTCAGCAGCCCGTAACGCCTCCATAGCTCTCCCACATCACCGACTCGTTTCATTGCATACGAGAGCAGCACATCGCCGGTAGTCGAGGCGAGTACGATCAATCCGATGGCCGCCCAGGTGTAGGCTTCCTTCACGATTGGGCCTCCTGTGAGACAACGTCGGAAACCAGCGCCGCTTGTTTATGAGAAGTTGTGTGAGACGGCCCCGCAGCCACAAAGCCCACGCCCGCTGTAATCAGTGCAATGCCCAGCCAGCGCGTCGGAGGAATCGCTTCGTGAAATCCGAAGCGCGCGACCAAAGCGACCAGCACATAGCCAAGAGAAGTCGCGGGAAGCACGTAGGTGAGATCCGCCCACGACAACGCCGACATGTAGGAAGCGAAAAATGCCAGCAGCAGCAAAATTCCGCCCCGAAACGCCGCCGAGATCCTTCATCCCGCGTGCCAGCAGGGAATCGCCGGCTGTGCTGAAGACGGCCACGCCCACCAGCACGAGGTATTTTCGGAATGTCACAGCCGCCGCGACTCCCGGCCCTAGGCCTTAGCCGGCTCGACCGCCGGAGACTCTTCCTTGCGGTTTTCTTTCACCCACTTATGGCGCTGCGCCCGCAGTTTCAGAAACGACCGCGCCTCTTTGTATAGACGCTTGCGCTCCGAATTGTTGAAGACAGCCTTGCGAAGAATCCGGTACGCCGCTTTGGGACGGAAATAGTACTCGTCGTAAAACCGGTGAACGGCTTCCATCACCTCAGCCCCCGGCAGTCCGGGGTATTCAACCTGTACCATCTGATGTCCGGCGTCGTCCACCATCTTGCTCTCTTGCGTCATGAAGCCATTCTTCATGGCGAACTCATGCAATTCCGTCCCCGGATAAGCGTGCGCCACGGAAACTTGAATCGTTTCCACGTCCAGTTCCTTGGCAAACTTGATAGTGTTCTTAATCGTGTCGCGTGTCTCTCCCGGCAGGCCGAGAATGAAATCTCCATGGATCACGAGTCCCAGCTTGTGGCAGTTCTTGGTGAACTCACGAGCGTGCTCGAGCGTCGCGCCCTTCTTGATGTTCTTGAGAATCTGCTGATCGCCGGATTCAAAGCCCACAATGAGCAACCGGCAGCCAGCGTCCTTCATCGCCTTCAACGTCTCGTAGCTGGTGGTCACGCGCGACGTGCAGGACCACGTAAGCCCCAGCGGTTTCAGTTTGGCGCACAACTCAATCGTGCGCGCCGATTGAATGTTGAAAGTATCGTCGTCGAAGAAAAACTCTTTTACGTACGGCCAGTATTCCTTCGCCTTCGCCATCTCGCGAGCCACGTCATCGGTAGAACGCTTGCGCCACGGATGCCCCATAAGCGTCTGCGGCCACAGGCAGAACGTACACTGCGCCGGGCACCCGCGAGTGGTGTAGAGCGCGACGAACGGATGCAGCAGGAATGGCACATTGTACTGGCGTACGTCGAGATCGCGCTTGTAAACGTCAGTTACGTGCGGCAACGCATCCAGATTTTCGATCTGCGGACGATCGGGATTATGAACAATGCTGCCGTTCTTCCGATACGACAGCCCAAGAATGTCCTCAAGCGGCTTCCCGTTCGCATACTCGACGATCGTATGATCGAATTCCTTCCGGCAAACCACGTCGATCACGCTATTGTCCTGCAGCGACTTCTCCGGAAGCACGCTGACATGTGGCCCCACAAACGCAACTTTGATGTGCGGGTTACTGTCCTTGACTGCCTGCGCCAGACGGATGTCGCCCGGGAAGCCCGGAGTGCTGGTAAACAGCACCAGCAACTCATAATCCTTGCACGTGCGGATGGTCTCTTCCGCAGTCACATGGTGCGGGGGAGCATCCAGCAGACGGGCGCCCTCCAGCATTCCCGCCGGGTAGGCGAGCCAAACGGGGTACCAATAAGACTCGATCTCTCGTGTAGCCGGCCAGCGCGAACCCGCGCCTCCATCAAAGTTTTCAAACGAGGGCGGATTCAGAAACAGTGTCTTTAGGGGCATATGGGCTGATCTCTAATTCTAACATTCCGGGACTTACCTCATTCCCACGGGACGCTACCATTCAGGTACGTCCGGCGCCGGTTACGGATAATCCGGAACCCGTTACAACAGAGTGCCTTAGCGGCCGGTCAAAGTGCAAAAAACTGCCGTTGAACGTCGCCCTGCGGTATTAAAGGGAGAGAATCAGACCCTGGGCGGTGACGCCTATTTTGCTGGATTCGTCAGCGCCCACTTTTCGAGATCTCCTGTGACGCGCAATAAGTTAAGCCGGACCCGCTGGTATTCGAAGTCGGCATCCTGGGAAATGAGATAACGCTCGCTCGCCTGGCCCCGGGCATCGACCAGATCATGGAGCGAGCCCGTTCCCGCGTCGAGCCTGGTTTGCGCCGTCTCCACTCCAGACTGCGCCAGTTGATATTCCAACTGCGCCACTTCCCGCGCCGCCGCAAGCTGTTCGACCGCTCGTTGCAGTTTAAGGGTTTCCTCCGACACCTGATTGCGCGCCGCTTCCGCTTGTTTCTTCGCCTTCATAGCCTCTGCATCGGCGCTTTGTGCCCTGGCTCGTTGCGAAGCATTGAAGATTGGGAAGCGGAACGATATCCCGATTGTGGCGTTGTTAGGTTGGAAATGGTTGTAGAAGAGATCGTAGTTGTTATAAGTCGACAACCGTGCATACTGGGCCGCAAAGTCAAACGACGGAAGCAGCGCGCGATGTTCACCCGACGCACGGAACGCTGCCGCGAGCGCATGCTGATCCGCCGAGTGAATGGCTGGACTCGAAGCAACCGCCTTGCTTGACAGATCGTCTTCCGAACTGACCGGACCCAACGACGGAATAGTCTCTGGAGCGACCTCAATTGACGATACAGGCAGACCCGTCAAAGCGGACAGGTGCCGACGCAATACGTCCGCGGAACCGCGCGCTTCCGCGATCCGAAGGCGAGCCCGAGCCGCAACTAACTTGGCCCTGTTGAGATCTACCGCGCTGTCCACACCTTCCTGTACGCGCTGTGCTGACGCCTTTTCCAGTTTCGTCGCCTGGGCCTCATCTTGCTCCATGTGTGAAAGCCGCGTCTCCCACTTCGCGAGCTCGGCATAACTGAGGACGACATCTTGGATCACGGCGTTGCGCTGATCCTTATCCTGAAACTGCGAAGCGAGCCATTCCGTCTTGGCGGCATTCTGGAACTGCCGCTGCGCTGGATTGAATACCGTACTCTGCGCCACGACGTTGATGATGGACGGCGCCGAACCCTCCAGCGTCAACGGAAAGCCATACGAATAGCCGAGTCCCGAACCTACCATCAATTGCGGAATGTAAGCGCTGTGAACCTCGCGGTAGGCGGCGAAAGTCCGCTGCACGTCCGCTTTCGCAATCGCTGAGGTCGTGCTGTTCGCCAGCGCCAGTTGAATCGCGCGTTCGAGCGAAACCGTTTCCGCATTCATGCGGAGCCCCGCTAACAATACAGTTGCGAATAAAAGAAACACGTTCACTCGGAGTTTCATCTCGTCACCTGTAAATAAGCCGCGGCTCAGCCGGGACGCACAGATTGTAGTTCGCGGAAGGCGAGCCGGGCAGGGAATTGATGGAAGCTATTTGAAACGTGTGAGATTGCCGAAGAGCACATCCTCACGGAGCGACCCGTTGCAACGATCGCTGCGCAGGCTCGTAATTGTGCGCCAGCGCCAGCGCAGCGCGATATTCGGTCGCGGCACCCGCCTTGTCGCCCTGCTTTTCGAGCAATTGGCCAAGAAGGTAATGCGCTTTGAAAGCAGGCGCCTCCTCGACCGGACCCTCCGCAAGATAGCGTCGTAGCAATTCGATAGCGAAGGGAAAAGCTCTGCCAGTGCGCAACATCGAGTTCGACGCTTCCACCAGCACTTCGCGATGCGGCATCGGCGCCCGCTGCATTTTTACGAATGCCTGTTCCATGTCGCCATACCGCTTTTGGTTGCGATAGAAAAAAGCCAGATTCAGCCACGCTTCCGCGTCTCCGTTTCCATCCTGAACCATCAAGCGATACTCGCGCTCCGCACCCGCAAAGTCCTTGTTCTTTTCAGCGATCCGTCCATAGACCCAGTGTTCCTGCGCCGCACTGATTTTCCCGATGAGCTTGGCCTGCTCGCGAGCCTTGTCATGTCCGCCGCCCATCATGCCCGGAGCCTCAATGTAATACTCGGCAACATCGATGAGCGCGTTGGAGTCGCGGGGATCCAGTTGCGCAGCGCGCTGAAACTCATCCCGCGTTTTGAGCGCCAGTCCGATCGGCAGCGTAGCCCGTTCGGCTTTCTCGCCATACACGCGCCCCAGCCACCGATGAAAGCCGGAATTGTTAGGCTGGAGCTCCACCGCTCTCCGGCACCGCGATTCCGCGCGATCCCAGTCGTCGTACTGAAAGTACGCCCGACAGAGCAGATGGATCGATTCCGCATCGCGCGGATTCGAAGAAATTTGTCCATTCAGTGCGCTGATGGCGTCATCCACCCGCCCCGCCGCAAGCATCTCTTTAGGAGAATCCGCCAGCGCGGACAACGAAAAGGAGAGAAGAAAGGAAGCGGTTACAACCCGCCACGTTTGCTTAATCATTCAGTACTTGACCTGTGTCCCGTCGCCAATCGGTTTGCCGTTTAACGAACTGATCGCGACCAAATCGTTGAGAGCGAGCCCGCGCGTGATTTCGACCTCCGTGAGATTCGAAATCGCAGTCTCGACACTCTTCCGTTTGAGTTGCCGCCCGACCACCTGGAGCACATAAGGCTTGCTATCATCCATTCGCACTGCCTCGCGCGGAACCACCAGTGCGCTATTTCGTTCGGCAGTCACAATCGTTACCCCGACGTTCACGTTCGGCAACAGCTTCACGTCATTGTTATCTACGATGCTGATCGTCTCGCCGACGTTACGCGATCCCCGCAACTTCACGGTAGAAGGAATCGCATTGACGGTCGCACGCCAGATCCTTCCCGGAACCGCGTCCCACGTGATTTCAATCGGATTTCCGGGTGCCAGTTTGCCGACATCGGGCTCGTCTACAAACGCGCGAACCTGAACTTTTCTGAGATCGGCCACCTGCAACAGGAGATCGCCGCTCGCGACAAATGCACCTTGTTTAACCGGAAGCGAGTACACGATGCCATCAAACGGTGCGCGTACGTTCGACTTGGAAAGAGTTTCTTGTGCCGCGTCGTAGCCTGCTTGCGCTTCTAGTCGCTGCGCCTCGACACGTGCGATTTCAGGTTTTGAATAGCGTCCCGTTTGTTTCTGCTGAAGCAGATGGAGTTGAGCATCCGCCTGCGCCAAAGCATTCTCCGCAGCGCGGACTTCTCCCGCCGTGGCGGCGCCCTGCTGCTGAAGCCGCTTCAACGCCTCCAGATTCCGTTGCGCGGCGTCGCGATCTCCACGCGCTTTCACAAGTTGCGCGTCGACGCTGAGAACTTCCTCCTGATTTCCGCCTCGTTCCAAGCCATTGATTTCAGCCAGGGCGGCTTTTAGTTGAGTCTGCGCCCGCGCAGCTTGTGTACGCGCGTCGGCATCATCAAGAGTCACCAGAAGCTGGCCCTTCTTGACCGCATCGCCTTCCTTGACGAGAAGCCGTCGCACGGTCGTAGTCAGTGGGGAGTGAGCCTCGAAATTCTGTACCGGTTCGATCTTTCCGTTAGTCGAGATCAGGCTCCGGATCTGCCCCTGCTCCACCTGCGCCGTGCGCACCGGGATCGAGTCATCCTTACGCGTGACGAACGCCGCCAGCAGGATAACCGCCGCCAGAATTGCCAGCCCGGTTACCCACCACCGTCGCGGTCGCCGCGCGGAACTGTTTCCATTCAATGGCATACGGAGAAAATCGCAAGCTTCAATGTATCACTCGCGCGCCCCAACAGCAGGTAAAAGCACGTTCGGGAATTACTAGTTTAGATGCCGGCAGATCCCGTTCCGCAGCAACGTTTTATGCAGTCCCTTGAGTCGCCCGCAGCCTTCGGTTCTACGAGGACTCGGTACAATACTTGAATGGCGAAATCGCCCCGCTACACTTCCGAACATGCCAGCGCTGGCCTGGACCATAACTTCCCTGAAATCGAAACCTGGCCCAATCAATTCCCCGGTTACGAGATTGTCATCGACGACCCGGAGTTCACGTCCGTCTGTCCGAAGACCGGCTTGCCCGACTTCGGAAAAATCGAAATCCGGTACATGCCCGACCGCCTCTGTCTGGAACTGAAGTCATTGAAAGAATATCTGCAATCTTATCGAAACCTCGGAATTTTTCAGGAGAACGTAGTCAATCAGGTGCTGAACGACGTGGTCCGCTGGGCAAAGCCGGTGTGGGCTGAAATCAAAGGGGACTTCCGGCCACGCGGCGGGATTTCCACCATAGTGATTGCGAGATGGCCGAGAGCGAAGGGAAGGCAGAAGTAAGAAGTCAGCGTGTGGAAGTAGGCTTCAATTAACGTGTTGCGTTCGCTACCCGCGGTTCGATCAATTCGATCTCGTCCCCATGCTCAGCCTTGACGCGGCTGACCTCATAGGCCTCTGCAAATTTCAACCAGAACTGTTCGGTGGTCCCGAAAAAACGCGACAATCGAACAGCCGTATCAGTGCTGATCCTACGCCGCTCCAGAACAATATCGTTGACGCGCGGCGCAGAAACCCGAAGTCGCTTCGCAAGTTCGTAAACTGACATCCGCATGGGCGCCAGGAACTCCTCGCGCACGATTTCGCCGGGATGAACTCTCCAGTTCGGTGTGCCCTTTCTGATCGTCATATCAATTCCCAGTGGACATTATAGGAGCTCGGCGGCATTAGGCCCTCATGCTATATTCGCTCGACCGGTGACCCCTACTAAACTCCAAGCCCGAACGGCGCTGCTCGTGCTCACCGCGCTGAACCTGGTCAACTATGTCGATCGCTCGGTGCTGAATGCGGTGCAACCGCTGGTTCAGACAGAGTTCAACCTGACGAAAACCCAACTCGGTACTCTCACGAGCGCCTTTTTGATCTTTTACATGGTTGCTGCGCCATTTGTGGGGCCTCTCGCTGATCGGTACTCTCGCAAGCGCATCATCGCTCTCGGCGCGTTCTTTTGGAGCGCGCTCACCCTTCTCACCGCTGTCACCCACAATTACACGGAGTTGCTCGTTCGACACACTCTGGTGGGGATCGGAGAAGCGACGTTCGTCACGATTGCGCCCGCATTCGTTGCCGACCTCTATTCCGAAGATAGACGCGGCCGAATCTTGGGGGTGTTCTATCTGGCAATTCCCGTGGGATTCGCGCTGGGATATCTGCTTGGCGGTCACCTGGGGCCCAGCCATGGTTGGCGTTTCCCGTTCTACATCGCAGCTGTCCCAGGGTTCGTGCTTGGAATTGCCGTACTCTTCCTGAAGGAACCAGAGCGAGGCCAGTTCGACTCACTACAGGAGACTCCCGAACGGAGCACGATTCTGGGACTTGCGCGCAATCCCGCGTTTCTTACCGCGACCTTGGGCATGGCCGCGATGACTTTTTCACTAGGCGGCATCCTGGTATGGTTGCCCCAGTTCTTGTACAGTGAGCGTCACTATTCCCTGAAGGCTGCGAACGATATCCTGGGCATGAGCGTCGTAGTGGACGGAATCCTCGCGGCTCTGGTGGGCGGCTGGCTGGGCGACTACCTGCTGCGCAGATGGAAAAGTTCGTACTATCTTGTTTCAGCAGTTGGCATGGCCCTCGGCGTTCCGTTCATGATTGTCGCCTTGTTCTCAACTGGACGCCTCATGGTTCCGGCGATTGGCGTGGCCGCGTTCTTTCTATTGCTGAATACCTCTCCTCTTAACGCCGCGGTTATCAACTCCGTGGGTGCTCACATTCGAGCGACAGCCATCGCGGTAAACATATTCATCATCCATAGCCTCGGCGATGTGCCGTCGCCCACGATGATGGGATGGGTCGCCGACCACCGCTCGCTTCAGGCCGCCTTCATTCTGCCGGTTATCGCCATGGTGCTTTCCTCTGCCATACTGTTTTACGGGATGAAATACGCTCCTCCAGTTCGCGTCGGCAACGCATCCACTGCAGCGGGGGCAACCTAGGCCGGATGTCTTACTTTCTGTGGATTGCAGGTGCGATTCTGGCCTTGGCCTGGTTTTCGCGAATCGTGGACGCCGCCCTCGGCATGCCCCACGTCGCCGACATCGCAAAGCCGGAATGGGATCGCAAACTCGCAGGCGAGCCTCGCATCAGCATCATCGTCCCTGCCCGTAACGAACAAGAGCACATCCGCGAAGCGCTCACTCAACTGTTGGAGCTCGATTACTCTAACTACGAAGTGATCGCTGTCAATGACCGCTCCACCGACCGCACGGGCGCAATCATGGACGAAATTGCGGCCAGCCGCGAGGCGCATGGCAAGCTGAGAATCCTCCACGTCACCGATCTTCCTCCGCGCTGGCTAGGCAAAACGCACGCCATGTGGACCGCCGGCCAGCAAGCCACCGGAGACTGGCTCCTGTTCACCGATGCCGACGTCATGTTCAAGCCCGACGCTCTGCGCCGCGCAATTGTCTACGCCGAGGCCGAGCACGCCGATCATCTCGTCGTCTTGCCCCGAATGCACATGAAACTTCCCGGTGAGCAGATGATGATGGCTTTCTTTCAAGCTCTCTTTGTTTTCGGACATCGTCCGTGGAAAGTTGCCGATCCCAAAACCCGCGATCACATCGGCGTGGGTGCGTTCAATCTCGTCCGCCGCTCGACCTACCAAGCCATCGGCACCTACCAGGCCTTGCGGATGGAGGTGCTCGACGACATGAAGCTCGGCAAGGTCATCAAAAACGCTGGCTTTGCCCCGCGTGTTGTTTTCGGGGATGACCTGGTCTCCCTGCGTTGGGCGAAGGGTGCATTCGGCGTCGTGAACAATCTGACGAAAAACTTCTTTGCACTGCTGTCATTTCAGTGGTGGCGCACGATAGCCTCGGTCATCGGCGTGGGTTTTCTAAATCTAGGACCGTTCCTCGGAGTTTCGCTCACTCACGGATGGTTACGTCTCCCATACGGGGTTGCACTTCTTTCGATCCTTGCGATTTACTTTGGAATGTCGAACCGCTCTGACGTGCGGCCTTACTATTTCTTTCTCCATCCTGTCGCCACAGCCCTGTTCATGTACGCCCTGATGCGTTCCATGTTTCACGCGCTCTGGCATGACGGAGTCATTTGGAGAGGGACAAGGTATCCGCTGGATGAATTGCGGAAGGGGCTGGTTTAAGTAGCGCGACCGTTCCGGCGGGCGTCCTCGTCCGCCCCCGAGGATCGTTCGACTACTCTCGTTACGTTTGGTGCACGCGTCGAGGGGGCACAGTCTGCGTCGCAACCCAACTGTGACCTCGGCAGTGCGATGCGAAGTACGCAGGTAGCCGCGAAGCGGCGCAAGAATACAGCCCACGGCGGAAGCCGTGGGAAGACAGTGGAGAATGATCGAGCCCCGAAGGGGTGAAAGAATAGTCGCGATGCAGACTCGAGCTCTCCATCAGCCGGCAAGGACCCCGGGCGTTACTGGCTTTCGCTCGGGTCTTCAATTCCGACCCCACGTCCCCGCTTGTGATGCGTCTTCTTGGCCACCTTGGGATATTTAAACTTCCCCGGACTATATTTGCCCCTGCGTTCTACGTCGTAACTCTTGGGCAAGGGTGGCACCAGTGCCGCATCTTTGCCCAGTTGTCGCGGACGCCGCAGGATAATCTCCGCGCGGCCGTCATAATCCTGAATGGTGCCGCTGACTTCAATCGCCCGCCCTTTGAGGTGCCGCACATCCCCAACATGTTTCAGATCATCCGGGAACACCACCACCGTAAACGGACACGTATCGAAGTTCTCGCAGAAGTCGAGGAACGTCACTCCCTTTGTACCCTCTTTTATGTTGAAGACGGTTCCACTGACGCAGTGGGTCTTTCCGATGTGTTGATGCGCATCGGAAAAAGAAACGCACTCGGCGGAAGCCGGGAGCGCAGCGATCACCCAAATCGCCGACGCCAACACGCACGCGACGCGCGAGCAAGTCATGAAGAACTGGCGAACAGAACTTTTTCTCCAGTTGCGATGATTGTAGGACGCACAGTGCTCGCAGAAGCAAGGGACGGCAGATATATCCGAGGATTCGGGCCTCGGCTCCCCAAAACGGGAAACGGGCGGTCCGGAAGGACAAACCGGCCCGCCACTCCGATACTCAGAAGACCGCTGCTACTTGCCGAAGGCTTTCACCGCATTCGCCTCATCGTCCTTAACGTCGAAGACGGTATACAGCTTGGTGATCTGCAGCAGGTCGTGAACTTTCTTGGTGAGATTCAGCAGCTTCAGTTCGCCACCTTGATTCTTGGACGTGGTGAAAGCGCTGACCAGCTCGCCGATCCCCGAGCTGTCGATATAGTTGACGTCGCCCAGGTTCAGCAGGATTTTCTTGTGTCCCTTCGAAAGCAGATCGCGTACCGTATCGCGCAGGACTACGCTGCCTTCGCCGAGAGTAATCCGGCCGCTGAGGTCGACGATGGTCACCCCATCCACCTGACGAGTACTGGACTTCATGGTCACTGGGAAGCCTCCTTGGAGTCCCCGGCACTGCCGTGGACATGCTTGATCATTTTAAGTT
>WNFR01002364.1_pt1 | contig 19670 bp, 14 predicted proteins | sample 5400221 | NCBI WGS metagenome assembly WNFR01 (sample SAMN13153357, study PRJNA577476) | soil metagenome | isolation source: 40 cm soil under Madrone tree | place: USA:California | collected 2016-06-14 | reverse complement strand
CCAATCCTTCTTCGAACAGCTCGGCATTCAATTCCGCTGCCGGGATCGAAAAGTGCTGCCACAGCCCGGGAAAATCCACAAACTTTAAATCCACTATCTCTACCTTGTTCTTCTTCGCCATCTCTAGGGCGTCTTTGACACTCATCTAACTGCTCCTCTCTTTCTCGTTGTAATCGCGCAGGTAAAAGGAAAACGCAATCGTGTTATCACATTCTTTCTTAGACAACCACCCTTAGCACGGCAAATCTATTCATAGGCGCGTTCATTGTGCTGACTGAGATCCAACCCCATTCGTTCTTCATCATCGGCGACTCTAAGTCCCATCACGGCTTTGACGATGGTCAGAATAACGTAGGTCCCGACTATCGCCAAAGTCAAAGTTACGACAACGGACACGAACTGAATCCAAAGCTGGCCCGGGTTGCCGAAGAACAAACCATCGTTGCCGGCCGCGTTGACGGCCTTGGACGCAAAAAGTCCCGTAGCCAGGGCTCCCCACGTTCCACCGACGCCATGTACGCCTACGACGTCCAAGGAATCGTCATAGCCAAGCTTCGGTTTCAAGCTACACGCGATCGAGCAGAGCACGCCGCCGCCGATACCAATCCAAATTGCCGAAATCGGATCGACAAATCCTGATCCTGGTGTGATGGCCACGAGCCCGGCCACCGCACCGCTCGCGGCCCCCAAAACGGTCGGCTTATCTCTAAGAATCCAATCCATGGCAAGCCAGGAGAGTGCCGCGGCTGCAGTAGCAAGGTGAGTAGCAACGAACGCTGACGTCGCCAAACCATCAGCGGCCAGAGCGCTTCCGGCGTTGAAACCAAACCAGCCGACCCATAATAATCCCGCCCCGATAACGCTGAACGGCAGATTATGCGGCGGCATTGCTTCTTGTCCATAGCCGATCCGTTTACCGAACATAATTGCCGCCACCAGCGCCGAAGCTCCTGAGCTAATGTGGACCACTGTGCCGCCGGCGAAATCCAACGCGCCCATTTCACGCAACCAACCTTTCACGCCCCAAACCCAGTGGGCCAGAGGATCATAAATGAAGGTCGCCCAGAGAATAATGAAAACCATAAACGAACTGAATCGGACTCTCTCAGCGAAAGCGCCGGTGATTAGAGCCGGCGTGATAACAGCGAACATCATTTGGTAGATCATAAATGCGGCGTGTGGAATCGTCGCCGCATAGTCTGCATTCGGCTGCGGGCCGACGCCCTTCAAGCCGAGCCAACTGAGGTCACCTATTATTCCACCGATGTCCGGGCCGAAGGCTAGCGTGTAACCGCAAAGAGCCCATTGAATACTGATCACCGCCACGATGATGAAGCTGTGCATGATCGTGCCGAGGACATTTTTGCGCCGCACCAATCCACCGTAGAAAAGAAACAATCCCGGAATCGTCATCATGAGCACGAGCGCCGAAGAGGTAAGCATCCAAGCCGTGTCGCCTTTATCGATCTTCGGTAGTGGCGCAGCGGCTGTTGCTTGAGGCCCGCTTGGGACCGCCACAGCGGGAGGTTCAATTGTTTGCGTACTCTGCTGAGCAATGCTCAGGAATGGTATCGACAACAAGAGTAAAAAAGCGGTTAGAGTCACCAACGATTTCAGGCTTTGACGCGTCACAATTAACCTCCTTAATATGCGTAATAAATGAGCAATCAGATGTAAATTCAGAGTCGTTTTAGCCACTGACAGCAATGCTTATGCCGTAGTATGACAATACAGATAAATTAGTCATTCTAAGTATTTATATTTGATTTAGGTCAAATGACTCGAGTAATTGTGCACAATAATAGAGCAAACGCCTAAATTTTAGGCATATATCGACTGGACGGATGGTTCTGTAGCGCTGTTGTAAAGCGGATTTGTTTGTCGAAGAATTTGGAGAACTTCCGCCTGGCAAGCTAAGCAATCTCGGCGCGCGCGAAGTAACCGTAAGAAAGGACGATAGTGCTCCCCACGGGCAGGTCAGGTGCGGATTTATTTGGGGAGAAAGAAACGCTTTGAGCGCGGGGAAGTGAAATCAACTACTGCGGGGATATGGAAGTATTCGCAAATTATTTGCTGCGAATATACGGAGAAGGCTCGTGCTGATGGCACTTCCGCAACGGCGGGTATCCCCTGACCCGCTTGCAGTTAATGAATTAAGAAACACCGGATATCTCGCGCGGAAGCGCAAAATGAATATTTTCCTCGACGAAACCGATGTGATTAACTTCGGCACCATTTCTTTGGAAATATTCCGCTGCTTCTTGCACCAAACGTTCAGGGACTGATGCGCCGGAGGTAATCCCAACGCGCTTGACTCCCACCAGCCAGGCAGGATCGATAGCATGGTGATCGTCAACCAAATAAGCTGGTTTTCCTTCAGTTCTGGCGACGTTGCACATTTGATTTGAGTTTTCGCTGTTCTGCGATCCAATCACTAGAACCATGTCAACTACCTTACTGAGTTCCTTAACGGCATCTTGGCGGTTTTGTGTCGCATAACAGATATCCTCTTTTGCGGCTGTGACAAGCTTGGGAAATCTTGCCTTTAGCGCGTCCACGACCTCACGTGTATCATCGACGCTCAAAGTCGTCTGGGTCAAAACAACAATTTTTTCCTGGTCTGCAATCTCCAGTTCAATCGCGTCATTAACATTGGCGACAATTCGCACACGTTCCGGCGCTTCGCCGCTGGTGCCGACAATTTCATCATGTTTGGCGTGGCCCACGAGAATAATCCAATAGCCTTGCGCGGCGAATTTGCGAACTTCACGATGGACCTTTTCTACCAGCGGGCACGTGGCATCGATGATAACTTGCAACCGCTTCTCTTTGGCTTGTTTCCAAACGGCTGGCGAAATGCCGTGCGCGCTAAAAACAAGCTTCGCACCGGACGGAACATCGTCTATGGACTGAACAAAATGAACGCCCTGACCAGTAAACGCGCGGACCACGTGCAAATTATGAACGATTTCGTGAAAAACGTAGAGGGGCTGACCATGACGCCGAAGCGCCCTTTCTACGGTTTCGATGGCCATCTCCACACCCGCACAGAACCCTCGTGGTTTAGCCAATATTACCTTTTCAATTGCCATGTTTCACAACAAAGTCTGGAGGAATCAGCCGAGGGTGTCAACCCGATTGGCTACGCGGGAACGCTAACAGCAGTTATTACAATTTAACGGGAGCGATGGTCGAGGAGCGCGAGTATTTTTTCAGCCGCCACATCAGCGCCATTCAATGGAACAGTCGGCCAGCGTCTGATCCGCTTCAGCAATCGAATGATGTACGGTTCGATATTGCCGGAAAGCAGATCGTCTTGCGGAATGAACTCCGCTACCGCCAAATCATTTAGCGCTTGAACCAGACGCGGATATTCAGGAAACTCACCTCGCTCCGTATAAAGTACCGGCGTTTGATGGGCGATCACGTCGGCGACGATCCCGTAACCTGGTTTGGTGACAATCACATCTGCAGCGCGAACCAGGTCTTGGTACTGGCGCTGAGCATCAGGTAGGGTTAACAAGTTGCCATCACGCCGCTTCGAACCGCCGGTCGCCACAAAATAATACTCGCCAAGCTGCTTTAGCCTCTTTTCCGGCAAGCGCTTAAGTCCGAGCCCGCCAAAGCTCAAAAGAACGATGGTCGCCGATTTTGGCAGATCGAATTTAGCTTTGGCTTCTTCTCTATTCAGCATGGACATCCGCGCGATCCAAGGGATCGATTGCCGGATCGGGAAGACCTCAAGGTTGCACGGATATGGCAACGTCAAGGCCACGGTTGCTGTATGGTAAAAGCTTTTCATTTCTTCGATCAATGGGAGAAACGCCGGATATGCTCCGAGATATGCACGGTAGATCCAGTCCCAAGTGAAATTTGTGATCGCAACCGACGGAATAGACGCCCGGGCGGCGATTTCGAAAGCGATCGGCGGAATATCGCCTAGAATTAGGCGAATGTCGTGCTCCTCTATGAATCTGATTTCCTTTCTTACCAGGCGCGGGATCTTGGCGTGCAACGCGTGGCAGGCTCGAAGTGTCTTACCGAGATCCATCTCTAGGCTGTCCCTTTGGAGTATCCCCACGTCGATAGCCAGGCGGGAATAAGAAACCGGCGCCGTCGGGCTATGAAACAACCACTGCGGCGCGGTCGTACGAACATGAATCTTTAAACCGGGCGCCGCTCGCATCAGAGCTCGGATCACTCGATTGGAGCGCACGGCATGACCAAAACCGTGTCCCGAAATATAATAAGCAATTGAACTCAAGCGGCTTTTAGATATATGAAGTTAGACAGTCCACGCTAAGAAGTAACGAAGAAATGTCAATCACCACGAATGGCCGCCAAAACTTCGCCAGGGGAGAATAGTATGACCGGAACGATAAAAAAAATCATCAGGCAAAAAGGATTCGGTTTTATTACTCCGGACGATGGCACAGAAGACGTTTTTTTTCACCGCGGCAGCCTCGCACCGCGCAGTCAGATCGAAGACTTGAACGAGGGTGATTCGGTACAGTTTCAGGTCAGGAAAGGGGAGAAAGGTCCAGTCGCCCTTGACCTGAAAGTTCGTTGACCACGTCGTGACGTAGCCCGCCGAGGCCGACTCTCATCAACCTGTTCACGAATGCAACTTCCTCGCTTCACGATCCGTCCCGGCTGAACCGCAGCAGTCCGAAATTCCATGTCCAGCAAGTCCGCCTTACTAACAGCGGTCACACGAGGGTGGAACAGCAACGAGGCAAGGCTTGTGGTCTTTCCGAAGACATTCGGTATTGTTGATATCAGTCCTGTTCTTCAGCGCGCTACTCATGGAGCTTGCATCTCTTCGTCAAATCGCGTTCCACGACTTGCAGGTCTATGACTGGATACAGAAACACCGATCATGCGCCCTCGATCGCGTCGCGTCATTCGTAAAATATTGGACCTTACGGGACTGTCGTCTTAATCTTCTCAGTGAGTGACTGGGTATCGGGGTCGGCGGCACGTTCGCCGTGATCGTGATCGGCGGGGCGTTATTAGCGAATGGATAAAAGAATTCGTGTCGCGGCCCCGGTCCAGCACGTTATCATTTATCGATTACGGCAGTAGCTTCCGAGCGGTCATGTCACCAGCCCTTCGACGATTTTCGGCTCCACTTATTATTTTCTCTGCAGACCTGACGTAACCAAATGGTGGCAGAAATTACTTGGAATCACCATCGTCTCGGTGCTGATTTTGCTAGTGGGTTTTCAGTGGATCTACTTCCACCCATCGCTGGTTTTCTGACGTCGTTGGCGGAGCCCTTATAGGGCCGGATGGTTCTTTTTTACGATCCAGTGTTTTGCTTCCCGCGTCGGTGCGCGATCGGCCATCGCGGTTGCCGGTGCCTTCGCCTGCGCCTTTCTCGCTTGCGATTGCTTCCTGCGTGGCGCGTCAATGTTCCGACACCCATGGTTTTGCGCGGTGATTCTGCGAGCCCACTCGAATCTCTCCGTCTGCACGCCGACTGAGGTTCAGAAACGAGAACGAAGTCTCGGCGCCGGAGCATTTCCGTTGTACTCGAATTTTCTGCGGCCGCAAAGATTGATCTACTTGCGCGTTTCGACTCCCTCCGGTTTGTGTTAGCGTGCCTGTAATCTGACCCGAAAGACGTTAATTCGATGGCGACCCCACATACCAATCGTTTAATCCACGAAACCAGTCCGTATCTGCTTCAGCATGCCCACAATCCCGTCGATTGGTACCCGTGGGGCGATGAGGCGTTTGAAAAAGCTAAAAGTGAAAACAAGCCGATCCTTCTGAGCATCGGCTATTCGGCTTGCCACTGGTGCCATGTGATGGAGCGAGAGTCGTTTGAAAATGAAAAAATCGCCGCGCTCATGAATGAATCTTTCGTCAATATTAAGGTCGACCGCGAAGAGCGGCCGGACTTGGACGAGATTTATATGAACTCGGTGCAAATGCTCACCGGCCGCGGCGGCTGGCCGATGACGATGTTTCTCACACCAGAGGGCAAACCGTTTTATGGCGGCACTTATTTTCCCCCGGAAGATCGCCAGGGCATGCCCGGGTTTCCAAGAATCTTACTGGGCGTGGCTCAAGCCTATCGCGAGCGGTCGGCAGACGTCGAAAAAAGCGTCTCGCAGATTCTTGAGGCGCTTCAGCGCATGTCGGAGTCTAACCTCTCGGACAAAGATTTTGCCCCGCAGATAATCGGCGAGAGCTGCGAAAAAATTGCCCGCGCCTATGACTCGGACAATGGCGGCTTGGGACAGGCGCCAAAGTTTCCCAACGCCGGCGTGTACGAACTCTTCTTACGTCATTATCATCACGCCAAGAGCGAACGTTATCTGGAAATGGTCGTTCATACGCTGAGCAAAATGGCCCAAGGCGGGATCTACGATCATCTGGGCGGCGGCTTTCACCGCTATTCGGTTGACGCCAAATGGCTGGTGCCGCACTTTGAAAAAATGCTTTACGATAACGCGCAGCTCTTGCGCATTTATGCTCAGGCGTTCGTGATCACGCACGAGCCACTTTTTAAATCGGTAGTCGAAGAAACCGCGGGTTATTTGCTGCGCGAAATGCTTCACCCCGAGGGTGGATTCTACTCGACTCAGGACGCCGACAGCGAAGGCGAAGAAGGAAAGTTTTTTGTTTGGACGCCGGATGAAGTTAATCGGTTGCTCGGGGAAGCGGACGGAGAAATTTTCTGCCGCATGTATGATGTCACTGAACAGGGAAATTTCGAAGAGAAAAATATCCTTCATCCGATTCTAACCATCGAGCAAGCAAGTAAATTTTTTCGTAAGGAAAGAGCCGAGATCGAAACACTTGTCGCCAGGGCCAAAGAAAAACTTCTCGCAGCCCGAGAAAAACGGATCAAGCCCTTTCGCGATGAAAAGATCATCACGGCGTGGAACGGCTTAACGCTTTCCGGCCTCGCTGAGGCGATAAAGATTTCCGATAATCCGGCCTGCACCGAGGCGGCGAATCGAACGATCGAGTTTATCTTCAATAAAATGTTCCGTGATGGGTTTCTGCTGCACGTGTACAAAGACAATCATGCCAAGCTCCTCGGGTATCTGGACGACTACGCCTTTCTGGCAATCGGTCTGCTCGATTTGTACGAAGTGATCTTCGACCGTTCGCTTTTGGAGCGCGCGTCGCAACTCACTGACACCCTGCTGCGTGAGTTTTGGGACGAGCGCGCCGGTGGATTTTTTTACACCGGCAAATCGCATGAGCAGCTCATCAGCCGCGCCAAGCCGATATTCGATGCGTCGATCCCGTCCGGCAACGCGATCGCGACTCAGTTGCTGCTCCGGCTTTATCACTTAACCGGCAATGAAGATTACCGCGTGCGCGCCGAAAGAGTTTTGCGCTCATACTATGAGGCGATGGAGGGCCAGCCTTTTGGTTTCGCTCACATGCTGTGTGCCATGGATCAATATCTGCACCCAGCTAAGGAAATCGTCGTTGTAGGAAACCGCGAGGATCCGCGCACGATCGACTTATTAAAGAATATTCACCAGCTCTATTTGCCGAACAAACTCTTACAGCTTGTCGGACCCGATCAGCCGCTCGCGGATATCTCTCCGATACTTCAGGGAAAAAGCCAGATCGGCGGTCAGCCGACGGTTTACGTTTGTCACAATTTCACTTGTTCCGCGCCGGTGACGAGTTGGCCGGCGCTCAAGCCACTATTGGAAAGCTAAGTTCACGCGTAGGCATTAGGTCGCGAGGACTCGTCGGGGCCGATGCTGAAACGGCGCCTGGGAGTTTAGGAAGGAGCCGGGCTTTTAGTCATCGTTTGAATGATTCGCTCGAGATCCGGCAGGGTGTAGTATTCAATCTCGATCTTACCCTTGCTCGTTCTAGCTTTTGGGATGAGCCGCACGCGCGTACCGAGGGCGCGCTGCAGTTCCTCGACGATTGATTTCAAGTCGGGATCACTGACGAGCATCGGCCGACGTCGCTTCCGACCCATGACCAAATGCCGCACCATCTTTTCGGTTTCGCGAGTCGAAAGTCCCTTCGCGATAACTTCCCGGCAGGCGGACACCATTAACGGTTCAGTGTGAAGCCCGAGCAGCGCGCGCGCTTGACCGGCGGGCAGATTTCCCGCTGACACTTCCTGTTGCACTTCCGTTGGAAGACTCAAGAGCCGGAGCGCATTGGCAACCGCTGGTCTGCTCTTAGCGACCTTCTCGGCCATTTCTTCCTGGCTCCAGTGAAACTCCTCTTGCAGGCGGCGATAGCCGTTGGCTTCTTCTATGGGATTTAGATCTTCGCGTTGGAGATTTTCCACGAGCGCAAGTTGCAGGGCTTCGTGATCGCTGGCTTCACGCACCACCACCGGCACGCGGCTCAGGCCTGCCTTCATGGCGGCGCGCCAGCGCCGCTCACCCGCGATTAGCTCAAAGCCGTCGCCCTTGGGTCGGACAACCAGTGGCTGAATGATACCCTGATTGCGAATCGACCCGGCGAGCTCTGCGATTTTACCTTCGTCAAAGGCGCGCCGCGGCTGGAAGGGACTTGGGGTAATTCGGTCGACGGCGATCTCAAACGGCGCTTGTTCGCTCCGTGTTTCTATTCTGGTCTCCGACGCGCTAGGTATCAGCGCGCTTAGACCTCTACCCAAACCTTTTTTCTGCATCGGCATTGTGCTCTCCACGGCTAATCAACTCCTTGGCTAGATCACGATAATCTTGTGAGCCCGCCGAAGCGGCGTCGTACAAGCAGATCGGTTTACCATAGCTCGGGCTCTCGCTCAGACGCACGTTTCGGCGAATAATCGTACGAAAAAGTTTGTCTGGAAAATGCGCGCGAATTTCTTCTACGACCTGGTGCGATATTCGATTACGACTGTCGAACATCGTAATCACGATGCCCTCGAGCCGCAGTGCCGGATTGAAGCTCTTCTGCACTAGGCTCACGGTTTCGAGAATAGAACTAAGACCTTCCAATGCGTAATATTCGCTTTGAATGGGTATGAGCAGCGAGTCTGCAGCTGTAAGCGCATTGAGCGTCAAGAGACCCAGTGATGGCGGACAATCTAACAGGACATAATCATATTGAGTGGTGATGGCCGCTAAAGCGTCCTTGAGCCGATACTCTCGTCGGTCACCGTTGACCAGCTCCACTTCAGCGCCAACGAGATCTTTGGTCGCCGGAACTAACAGCAGCTGCGGCAGCTCGGTTTGACACAGAACCTCGCCGATGAAACGGGTGCCATCAAGCACTTGGTACAGACTCGAAGTCAAATTAGACCGAGCGACGCCGAGACCGTTTGTGCTGTTTCCCTGGGGATCGATGTCAACCAGCAGACTTCTTTTCGACTCGAGCGCGAGCGAAGCCGCCAGATTGATCGTTGTCGTAGTCTTGCCGACTCCACCTTTCTGATTCGCTATCGCAATAACCTGACTCACATGAATTCTCTTTATATTTCAATATGTTACTAGATATATAGTTTATCTATACTATTATCACAGTGACTTGCAAAATAAAAGTAAATTATTCCGTTTCACGTGAAACGTGGAAAATCGAAAAGACATTCGGGATGCTAGACAAACGACAGGTATCTCAGGCAGTTTTTTTCTTGATGTAAAAGGAAAGCAATGAAATCGCGGCGGGAGTTATCCCGGGGATCCGGGAAGCCTGACCGAGGGACTGCGGTTGAATCCTGGTTAACTTTTCGCAGACTTCACGGGACAGTCCACTGATCTTGGCATAATCAATATTGACCGGAAGGCAGACATTTTCCATCCGTTGAAAGCGCTGCACGATTTCCAGTTGTCGATCTACGTAACCTTGATATTTAATATGAGTTTCCGCCTGGGCATCGATATCTCGATCATACGTCGGTGTTTCCGGATTCAAGACTCTAACTTGACCCAAGGAAATCTCAGGGCGTCGCAGGAGCTGAGCCAGAGACGCTTGGCTGCGCAGCGGCGCCGACTGAAACGATTCGAGCAGCGAATTTATACCAGCACTCGGCGCCATCTGTTGACTCTCAAGGTAAGTTATCAGGGCGGTAGTTGCCCGCCGTTTATCACTGGTCCGCTTGGTTGCCGCACCACTAGCTAGGCCGATTCTATACCCAATATCGGTTAAGCGTAGGTCGGCATTGTCTTCGCGCAACAAGAGCCGGTATTCGGCCCTCGACGTGAACATCCTATATGGCTCGTTATCGGTTCCCTTGGTGACCAGATCATCGATTAACACGCCGATGTAGGCCTGTTCGCGAGAAAAAATTAACGGAGCGTCGCCGCGAGTGCTGAGAACAGCATTCATTCCGGCCACGATTCCCTGTGCCGCGGCTTCTTCATACCCGGTCGTGCCGTTAATCTGACCGGCGTGATAAAGTCCACGGATCAACTTGGTTTCCAATGACGGATAGAGCTGTGTGGGTTCAAAGTAGTCGTATTCGATGGCGTAGCCGGGCCGCATTATATCAGCCGACTCAAGTCCTTCGATCGAGCGAACCATCTCGACTTGAACGTCCAAAGGCAAACTTGTCGAAAGCCCGTTCGGATATATTTCGACGGTGTCCAACCCCTCAGGCTCGAGAAAGATCTGATGTCTATTTTTGTCGGCAAAGCGATGGATCTTATCCTCGATGGATGGACAATAGCGGGGCCCGCGGCTCTTGATCACGCCCGAGTACATGGGCGAGCGATGAATTGCCGAACGAATGATCTCGTGGGTCCGGTTGTTTGTATAGGTGATATGACACGGCACCTGACGCTGAGTAATGCCTGAGCTTGAAAATGAAAACGGCGTCGGGTTCTCATCGCCGTGCTGTACGGCCAATTTGGAAAAATCTATCGTGCGCGCATCTAGCCTGGGGCATGTTCCGGTTTTGAGTCTGCCGACCTTGAAGCCCAAATTGACCAAAGACTCGCTTAAGCCATGAACGGCAAAGTCGCCGGCGCGACCTGCTGAGTAATTTCGATCGCCGATGTGGATCAGTCCCTTTAGAAAAGTCCCTGTGGTCAAAATTATCTTGCGACCATAAAACCTTTCGCCGATCTGTGTTTCGACTCCCTTCACTTCACCATTTTCAACAATCAGCGCCTCGACACTGCCTTGGCGAAGCGTGAGACCCCGGCAGGTTTCCAAGACGCGCTTCATTCGTTGACGGTAGAGCGCCTTATCTGCCTGCGCTCTGGAAGCCTGCACAGCGGGACCTTTCTTGGTGTTGAGAACCCGGAACTGAATACCAGTTTCGTCGATCGCGCGACCCATTTCGCCGCCCAGAGCGTCGATTTCCTTGACGAGATGGCCTTTGCCGATTCCTCCGATTGCCGGATTGCAGGACATCTGACCGATGTGGTCGAGATTTAATGTCAGCATCAATGTACTGCAGCCCATGCGAGCCGCTGCCAAGCATGCTTCAATCCCTGCGTGCCCGGCGCCAACGACAATCACGTCGAAAGCTTCTCTTTGCGCAATGCTCATAGTTTCACGTGAAACAATCTCGCTGAGCTGCCACGAAGCAGAATTTGCCTCGGCAATCTCAGAGCTATCCTACAGATTATTTACCAATGCAAAAGTTCGAAAAAATTCGCTCTAGAATATCCTCGTTGTTAATCAACCCGGTGATTTCCTCGAGTGCTTCGCGAGCTTCGTTGAGGTCAACTGCTATGAACTCCGAAGCGTAATTCTCGCTCGCTGCCATCGTCGCATGCTCTAACGCTACTTGCCCCCGCTGTAGCGCACTCCGATGGCGCAAGTTGGTAATCACTACAGGGGACTCGACTTCCGAGCCAAGGATTAAATCTCTCAAACTTTCTTTCAACCAAGAAATCCCTGCACCCGTTTTAGCCGAGACGTGACCGATTTTTTTCGAACATCTAAACCGCGTTAGTTTTTGCTGCACCAACGATTGAGGCAGGTCGCTCTTGTTAATAGCAACCAAAACTCTGCCGCGGCTGGCGCATTCGAGCAGCGCTTCGTCGTCTGGCGTGAGTTGTTGGGATCCGTCAAGTACAACTATAACAGCATCAGACTTGTCCATATGCCGGCGCGCCAAGTCAACACCCATGCGCTCGATCTGATCATCAGTTTCGTGAATACCCGCAGTATCCCAAAGCACTATGGGTAATCCGGCTAGGTTGATTGACTCCTCAATTACGTCTCGAGTGGTGCCGGCCACAGGCGTGACAATCACCCGGTCTTCGCCGAGGAGTGCGTTCAGCAAACTGGATTTACCGACATTTGGCCGCCCGCAAATGCATACCTTCGCGCCTTCTCGAAACAACTTTCCCCAATCGTAAGTATCTGAAATATAAGATAATTTATCTGAAAGGCCGGAAATTCTTCCGATCAGTTCCTGGCGCCGAAGTAGCTCGATTTCCTCTTCCGGAAAGTCGATCGCGGCTTCCACTTGAACCAAAATATCCAGCAACTCTTCACGCAATTCATCGACCCATCTGGATAGCGCGCCGCTCGTTTGGTCGAGCGCGAGACCCGCGCTTTTTTCCGTACGCGCGCGGATGAGATCCAGCACGGCTTCGGCCTGTGCGAGATCCAGCCGTCCGTTCAGAAAGGCTCGCTTGGTGAACTCTCCCGGCTCGGCTTGTCGCGCTCCTTGAGTTAAAACAAGTCTTAAAATTTGTCTGATTAGAAACGCACCGCCGTGACCGTGAATTTCGACCACGTCCTCACCGGTGTAGCTGCGCGGCTTGCGCATGATCGTGAGCAACACTTCATCGAGAACCCGCTCGCTCATCGGATCGCGGATTTTGCCGTGGTACAGCCGATGCGTTTCGAATTTACCACTCTTCCCATGCGCACGACAAAAAATCTTTGCCGCGATATTTTCCGCGCCGATGCCGCTGATGCGCACGATCGCAACTCCACCTTCACCGGGTGGCGTGGCAATCGCGGCAATCGTGTCTTGTTCATACATAAGAGGCGACTAATCTTAACAGCTCGGCGGCTGAAGGCAATAATCGCATTACGCGAAGCCGCTCTAGCGAGCATGACGTGTTCGCGACCCAATGCTGGTACGATGAGAATACCTACGAATTGCGGATGGAAACACCAGGGCAATCCGCTGTGCCTGTGTTTCTTGGTCTAGTCTGCGATGTCGACTAGGGTCGGGGGTTTACCGGTGATCGCTATCCAACTTAGGGGCACGACGAAATAAAACGGCACCCGCCCGATTCGTTTCGGCGAATCGCACGAGTGCCGCTATCAAAAGGATTTTTTAAAATTATCGTCTGACCATCGTCAGTGTTGCGCTCTTGGTCACGCCGCCATATGTGGCCGCGATGCTGACGCTGGTCTTCCTATTCACTGTCGTTGCGACGTTAAACGTCGCTGAGCTCGCGCCCGCGGGGATGGTAACGCTCGGCGGAACGCTCGCCCGCGTCGAGTTGCTGCTCGCGAGAGTCACCACTGCTCCACCGGTCGGCGCGGGCGAGGTGAGATTTACCGTTCCCGTCGAACTCGAACCGACGACGACCATCGACGGATTGAGCGTCACGGACGAAAGGGTCGCAGGCGCGGCAGCATTCACCACCAGCGCTGTCGACTTGCTCACGCCCGCGTAAGTCGCCGTGATGTTTCCCGCGGTCGTCGCGCTGACCGAGGTCGTGTTTATGGTGAAATTGGTCGACGAAGAATTTGCCGGAACGGTGACAGAACTCGGCACTGTGGCGGCGGGATTGGCACTCGATAAAGTCACAAGCGCGCCCCCCGATGGCGCGGGCGAGGTCAAGGCAATGGTTCCCGTCGCGGTTTGCCCGCCGATCACCGTCAATGGATTTAAACCCAGCGAATTCAAACTTGCCTGGCTGGTTGGAGCCGGATTGTAGCCCAACTCGATCACCTCGAAATCGCTGGCGGTCACATTGCCGAACGCTGGATTGAGAATATCGTTGTTCCAGCGGGTGTCATACGTACCGGTGATATACATATCGGAGCCGTTATCGGCCACGATCAAGCCGAACTTCTGCATGGCGCGAAGGATTTTTTGCATATTCGGATCGCTTGTGCGCTGAGTAATATTGACACTCGACTTCAAGCGCAGCCGCGCTCCCATCGGCAAGGCGCCGGAAGTCGAACCGGCGCGGTGCGACGCCGGAAAAACGTATCCGTTGGATGCGCGTACGGTTACCCTCAGTGCGTGGCGAATTTCCGTAATCGTCGGATCGTAAACTTCATCGTACCTGACCAGCCCGGGAAGAATTGCCAAACCCGCCGCGTCCGCCGACGTCCAAGTATCCGGTCGCCGGTTATTCGTGTTCATGTCAAAGAATGCGCCGGAACCCGCGACCCACTTCCCCTGGCTCGAACTGTAAAAAACGTTGTAGAGCTCGTAAAGATAATTGCGATCGCGATCGACGATCAACAGATGGCGATCTTGGCTGCTGCGCCGGTCGACATTGCCGGGATCGCCGCCTTCAATCCAGCGCGCCTGTGTAATGGCTTCGGGGGGAATCGGATAAAAAGGAAAACTTACACCGGTGTTCAGATTCACGCCGTCGCTCTCATCCCAATATTGAAACTGCACGCTCTGCAAATCCGCATTCGTAACGCCCGTAACCACCGCGTACGGTATTCCGTAAATTCCGTTCGGCGTGCTGGTGTCGTTACCGCCAAAGTCAGGATGCAAACGGCGCGTGCCGCCGTTGTTGATGAACGAAATGTAGTTGGCCGAATTTCCATCCACCGGCCAACTACTGATATCACGATTCCACCAGTTATCGGCCGGCAAAAGCGGCAACGGCTGCGGCAGTGCGCCGCCGCGAATGGAACTCATCGCCCACGCTGGAATCGTCGAAGTGGTTTGAAATCCCAGCAAGGTCACGAGTGCGACCAGCGACGGCAATCGCTTGGTCAAACGACGAAAATAACGTCCAATCATGCGCTCCTCCCCGGATGAAAATCAAAACCTCAGGAAGACGGCGCAAGCGTCATGCCAGCAACAAGATGAAAAACCCCCGCGTGGAACTACCAAAACGTCCTGCGAGATCAGCGGTCAAAGAACCCCCGCGCATAAACGGAAAGCGCGCGTGACATAACTGTTCGCGCGCGCCATCACCCGAAAAGCGATACCCAAGAAAAGAAACTTATGCGGAAAATTCAGGAAGACAACGGAGCATCAGCCGGATACCAAAGTCTTTTGCCGTAGGGTGAGATCTTCTTGGCCGGAAAAGGCAAATTTCCGCAGCGCGTCTTGACTGAGTTCGATACCCAAGCCGGGTTTCTCTGGCGGAATTAAATAACCTTCTTGAACCTTGAACGGCTCGCGCAACAACTCCTCGCGCAGCGGATTATAGGTGTAGTCGAGTTCCATGACGATACAATCCCTAAGCGCCGCAGAGAGATGAACGCTGGCGGCAAGTGCCACGCCGTCGCCCCAGGTGTGAAAGGACACCGGCACTTTGTGTTTGGCGGCCAGCGCGGTAATTTTTTTTATTTCTGAAATACCGCCGGCGCGCGCTACATCCGGTTGGATGAAATCCACCGCCTGGCGCACGATGAAATTCTCGAATGCGTAACGGGTATGCAGATTTTCACCGACGGCAATCGGTGTCTTGCCTTTCTCGCGAAGAATTGCGTGCCCTTCGATATCTTCCACAAACAACGGCTCCTCGAGCCAGAAAGCGCCGCACTCGGCGAACGCATCGGACGCTTTGAGCGCCACATCCACGCTGTAGCCCTGATTCGCGTCGGTCATGATGATAAAATCTTTTCCTAACTCCTGACGTACGGCGCGCACAATGCGAATATCTTGATCGAGATCGAAGCCGACTTTGATCTTCACGCCGTGAAAACCCTGATCGGCAAATCCGCGCGCGCGTCTCGCCACTCTAGACGGCTCTTCAGGATAAAGCGCCGTCGCGTACACCGGAACTTTGTCGCGGCATTTGCCGCCGAGCAATTGATAGATTGGTAGACCGCGCACTTTGCCGAGGATATCCCAGAGCGCGATATCGACGCCGCTTAATGCGACGATACCGATGCCGCGGGTGCCGAACTCTTTGTGGCCGCCTCTCATGTAAGCTCTGTCCCAGATATCTTCGATTGCCGTCGGATCCATGCCGACCAGCAACGGTTTCAACACTTTTTCAATGATAATTTCGATGAGCTCGCCGTTGCCGGAACAGGAACCGATTCCGGATACGCCATCATCAGTTTCGATCTGCACGAGCGTCGTCGACCGGGTGTTTCTCACACCTGACCGGCTGAGCACCTGTCCTTCGGCGGGAATCGTCGCGCGCAGGCGAATCGTTTTAACGTCCGTGATCTTCACTTTTCACCTGAAATACTTGTGGTACTCGTTATTGTAACGGTTGTAGTCGTCGGGGCTCACCGGATTTAACACCAAAAGCTTGTGCCCCTGAATCAGCTTCGGCGGGTTCGGCAAAACATCTTTGCGCACAGTGATTCGGCTAAGCCCCTTGAGAACCTGTTGTCCTTCTTCCGAGAGACAATACTCGATAAAAAGCTTGCCCGCCGACGGATGATAATTCTTCGCCGTAAGCGCGAGAACCTGCGCGTAAACAAAATGCGGCTGCAGCGCTATCCACTCGATCGGCGCGCCGGATTTTTTCATTTCTTCGACGCTGGTCGGATACTGTGAAACAACCAGAGAAAATTCACCGGCCGCCAGCAGTTGCCCGATAATCGTGTTGCCATCGCGCGCTTGGACGTTTTGCCTGCTTAGCGCCTCCATGTATTTGCGACCCCTTTCTTCGCCGAGGGTCTGCATCATCGCCACGTACCACTCGGTCTTGTTGAGATCGAGGCCCAATTTGCCTTTCCACTTGGGCAAGAGCAAATCGTCGTAGCTCTTGGGAATATCATCGCCTTTGACCAGACGCGTGTTGTAAGTAATCGTCATCGCGTTAAGAATCACCGGCGCCCAATAGTCGTCGTTGGCGCGCAAATTTTCGTGGATCGCTTCCCGCTCCGGCGAGCGGTAGCGCGCCAACAAACCCTTTTGTCGCAGCGTCGCCAAAGGAAAGACGCTCCCTTGGTAAACGTCCGGCAGAAAGGTGTTGTTGCGGACCTCAGTTAAATACTTTCCCAGCAACTTATCTTTGCCGGCGCGAAAGTATTCCATCTTTAAGAAAGGATATTTCTTTTCGAACGCAGCCTTCAGCGCGTTGCCATCGTTGGCGGAAGCTCCGGTGTAAAAGACGACTTTGCCTTCCTTCTTGGCGTCCTCGATCAACTTGGCGCGCTCGGCGGGGGAAAACTGAGCCCTGGCTGAACCCACGAAGCCAAACATCATCGCAAGAAGAAAACCGAACAAGCTACTTCGCATGTGTGCAACTGCAGCTAAATGGCTTGACTGCAAACGGGGGGCGACATCGCGCGCTGCGCCGATCGATCTAAACTAATCGCGCAAATCGGGGTTATTTCATCTCCCAGTACTGTCCCTCGACCACTTGACCATCGACGACGATGAAATCCATTTCTTCGTTCTGTCGCTTGTTGCCTTCGGTATCCACACGCACGGCCGTCGGCTTGTTACCTTTCTTTGCGCTCACGCGAAACAAGGCGAGCGGCTTATCGCCGGTGCTGGCGAAATAATAATAATGATTTTCCGGCAGCAAGATACCTTCGCCTTTATTGAGCACCGTAGGCTGATGATCCTTGTTGTAGAAAGTCGCCTGACCGTCGATCACGACGAAAGTATGATCTTCGCCCGGGTGGGTGTGCAGTTTATTTTTTCGGCCGGGGATATAGTAATTGAGCCCGATCGTCATATTCTCAGTTTGTGCGAGAGGAATATGACTGCGTCCGCCGGTGATATGCGGCGTCTTCAGTTTAAACGTCGATGCTTCCATTTTTCTAACCCTCCTTTGTCGAGTTCGGTATATCGCAGAGCCCGAAACTTGAAAAGGGGACGATGGCTGGTCTATTTTGACTCTGACCGGACGTCTTCAACTGCTTGAACGTTTTGAACCGCCCTACAGCTAAGGAGAAAAAATGGCCAACATAGGTCTCGCCTGGGTCAACCCGGCGCCATTAACGAAACCCGAGAACGTCGTCAACTTCGCCAAGAAATGCGAGGCGATGGGTTGCCATTCGATGTGGACCATCGACCGGATCGCCTATGACAACCTTGAACCCCTGACCATACTCGCCGCAGCGGCTGGAGCTACACAGCGAATCAGGTTGGGCACATCGGTCTTGCTCGGCAACACGCGCCACCCGGCGCACCTGGCCAAGATCATCGCGACTTTGGATTTCATCTCGAATGGCCGGGTGACACTCGGTCTCGGTTTTGGCAGCCGCGAAAGCGACTACAAAGCCGTTGAGATTCCCTACGAGCACCGTGGCAGCCGGGACGTCGAGCAAGTGCAATTGATGAAGCGCCTCTGGACCGAAGAAAACGTCACCCACAAAGGCAAGTTTTTCAATGTGGAGAACCTGACGGTCGGTCCGCGGCCGATTCAAAAACCGCACCCGCCACTCTGGACCGGCGGCAGCGCCGACACCGCGCTCAAACGCGCCGGCACGTGGGCGAACGGTTTTATCTGCGGCAGCTCGGCGATACCGGAATTTTCCGTGACATGGGAAAAGATCTCCCAGTACGCCCGCGCGGCGGGACGCAATCCAAACGAGATTACCAAAGCCGGCCTCACGTTCATGGCGATCGATGACAACCAAGCCAAGGCGCTAAAATCTGTCGAGGACTACGTGATGCGCTATTACGGCCGGCTGCGCGGCGACCTTTCGAGCACATCCTTGGTCGGCCCGCCGACAGCCGTCGCAGACAAAATCGCAGCCTTCTTGTCCCGCGGTCTCGATACGCTGATCATCGGCGTCGCGGATCCTGATCCGCGACAGTTGGATCTATTTGGGGAGAAAGTGCTGCCGAAGCTAAAGTAGTAACAACGCTCTCCGTTACGGCGTCGACGCCAACAAGGATTTGACGTTTCTCGCGCCGCCGGGCCGGTTTCAAAGGAAGTGCCCATCGAGCAAACCTCGATTCAGTTTTGCAAAGAACGCAGACAGCGAGCTGACACAAGCGGGCTGGAAACCTTAGAATAAACTTTCACAACTGAGAGGGGCATAGGCGCGCTGATCGGTTCGCGGACCTGACCAAGATAGTTAGGTGGTCGGAGTTTGTCCCTGTGCCCTTGCTGCTAAACGATTTGAACGAAGCGCAGCGATTGAACGACTTGAACGGTTTGAACGATTGGAATCCGTTAGCCTAGGCTATGTATCATTGAGTCGCTCGTAGAGGCGATCGGCGAGACCCCATATTTGTAGACGACGGTTTAATTTCTATAGGAGGCACAGCGACTCGGCATGGCGCAAAAATATTATGTGGTATGGACAGGACGGCAGACCGGTGTATTCACGGATTGGGCGACCACCCAGCGGGCCGTGGAGAAATATGCCGGGGCGCGCTTCAAGTCCTTCCCGACCCGTGCGGAAGCCGAGCAAGCCTTTGGCCGCGGCGGCTATGCAAGCACTCCGCCGAAAACGTCCAGCAGGCAAAAAACCCGCACAGGCGACAGCGAACGCGCTGCCATGCATAGCGCTCATCAGTTCGATGTCAGCATTTATTGCGATGGTGCCTGTGACCCCAACCCCGGCCATGCCGGCTCCGGCATTGTGGTGTATCGAGAGGGCAAACTCGCGCAATTGTGGTATGGCCTGTACAACCCCATGGGGACCAACAACACCGCTGAACTGAACGCGCTCTATCACGCCTT
>WNFR01003304.1_pt1 | contig 19676 bp, 11 predicted proteins | sample 5400221 | NCBI WGS metagenome assembly WNFR01 (sample SAMN13153357, study PRJNA577476) | soil metagenome | isolation source: 40 cm soil under Madrone tree | place: USA:California | collected 2016-06-14 | reverse complement strand
CAGCAATTCGCAGACGCTGAAGCCCAACCTCAGCGTTACGGAAACGTTCGGATTTATTCGCCAGAAGGTTTACAGCACCATCTCTCAACCATTTTCGCCGGCTGATTTCGGCATCAACACTTTCGGTTCCAATGTTTTTCCCGGCATCACCATCGTGGACGATTTCGGCAACAACGCCGCCTACAATCCGAATGCCGTTTCCAACCCCGCCTTGACCATGGGTGAAGGCGCGGCAGCCCAAGGCGCATTCACGGGCGTATTTCAAAACCGCTTCATGCCGTCGGTCAACGCCATCTGGACGCACGGCAAACACACTTTGACCTTCGGCGCCAGTTACGCCTACACGCAACTCAACACGCGCGACCAAAGGACCAATCAGGGAATTATCGGCAGCGCGGACTTCTCGCAATTTCTACAGGGATTAGTCACCCCTTACAGTGTCAACGGCTTCGTAACCTCATCGTATCTGCAAGGCGACGCCAACCGTTATTTGCGCGCAGGACAAACGGGAGCCTATCTCCAGGACAAATATCAGTTGCGTTCGAACCTCAGCGTCACGCTCGGCCTTCGCTACGATTGGAACGGCGGCTTCCAGGAAAAATACGGGCGCATTTACAACTTTGATCCTTCGAAATATGCGTTTGACGATTCCACCGGCAACGTCACTTCCAGTGGTTTCATCGTCGCCGGGCAGAACGGCGCAAGCAACACAACATTAAGCGGACGCCAGTGGGGTTTTGCGCCGCGCATCGGTGTGGCGTGGAGCCCGGGCATGTTTCACAACAAAATTGTGGTTCGCGCCGGCACCGGTATTTATTACGATCGCGGCGAGCTCTTCACTTATTTGTCGCCCGGATTCGCCGCTGGCGTCATCACCGGTGGTCCTTTCGGATTCAACCAGGCGCCGCCTTACGTAAATTCCCAGGTGTGCACCGACATCAGCGCGTATTATCAGGACTATATTCCGACGTGTAATCCGGCTACCGCCAGCACTCCCGGCGGCGCAGGTGGTTCGCTTTCTTCTCCGTGGGGGCCATCACCGCAAGCGCCTCCCAGCGGCAAGTCTGTCGATATCATCAACTATCTTCCCAGCGCATCCGCCATCGTAAACGGCGCGCAGCTTTTCTCCTTCGCCGTTTACAACCGCAATAACAAACTCCCTTACACCATCAACAACACACTGGATATCCAGTGGCAGCCGCGCAACGATCTCTCCATCCAGATCGGTTACGTCGGCAATCTCGGCCGCCATCTGGTAATTCCCGTACCCTTCAATCAGGCGCAAATTGCCAGCCCGTCGAACCCCACTCATCCCAACAGTCCGTTCGCTCAGATCTATTCCTACGGTTATCAGATCCTCGATCCGAACACCTTTAGTCCCATTGCGCTGCCCAACAATCCGCTCACCAATGCGCCAGCAGGAAATTATTTGAATAACTACGAAGGCGGAAACATCGATTTGCGAGTTCCTTATATCGGCTATTCAGCGGAGTCAGAAAGTTACAAGGCAGCGGGCATTTCGGCGTACAACGCACTGCAGACCCACATTGAAAAACGCATGAGCCACGGCTTGCAGGTCGGTTTCTCCTACACCTATTCGCACGCCGTTGATGAGCAGAGCGCGCTGGGCCTTTTTTACAACGGAAACAATCCCAACAATTTGCGCAACGGATTCGGATCATCTGACTTCGACCGCACCCACGTTTTTAATTTCAATTACGTCTACCAGTTGCCGAAATTCGCTGCGAATTCCTCCATTGAAGGAAAATTCACCAACGGCTGGGCCATTGAAGGCTTGGCCATTTTCCAGAGCGGCCAGCCGTTTAGCGTCATCGATTACAGCGGCGCCGTGGGCAGCGTGTTCTTCGGTGTTTCGGACGGCATCACCAATCCGATCGTGCCACTCGGCAATGGCTGCACGCCAAGTTCGGCGGTAACTGGCCACAGTGGCGCGAACCCGAATTTCCCCGCGCTCAACCCATCCTGCTTCACGATTCCGCTACTCGCACCGGGCGCTTTGAACGGCGCCGTCCCCAGCAACGATCCTTACGAAACCAATTTCACCACCGGCCAACGCAATATTTTCCGCCAGTCCTGGCAGCGCCGCATGGACGTTTCCTTCGTGAAACTGACTAGGCTGAATGAGCGCTTTGTCCTTAAATACTCGTTCGATGTGTTCAACGTCTTCAACACGCCCAGCTTCGACGTGCCCATCGATGACGTCACGCAAAACCAGTTTTACAACGGCTTCCCGGTCCAGGGCACCTCACCTACGCCCAGCATCGACTGCACTGCGAAAAATCCCGATTACCAGAGCAACACCGGCCTGTATAACTGTCCGCAAGGCCTCGGCAACGTAAACAAAACCATCGGCAGCGCCCGCCAAATCCAAATGACGCTGCGCCTCACCTTCTAATCATTCAAGATTCAAACCGAAAACGCCGGACGAACCCATGAGTTTATCCGGCGTTTCTTTTTCGCGACCTTGCTCCGGCTCGATTCTTATTCTTCTCTTCGACGACCTCGGCCGCCGGAGAGTCTAAGCTAAGACGGGCTAATCTTTGTCGCCTACACCGTGATCGTCGTCATCGCCGATCCGTTTCTTAAGCCACGGCGCGTACCGGAAATTCCTCTGGTGACCGGCCTTCTCATCTCATTCTCTAGAACCAAGTACCTACGAAATCCCTCTCCTGTAACTCCCTTAGAATGAGCACCTACCAGAAAAATTGGAAGGAGGTCCCGCAGTATCCGCTTTCAGTGACTGGCGAAGCAGAACAGGTTGACTACGCTCTGCTTACAAATCACCTGAGAATCTTCTTGCTTTTTGCTCCTTTTAAGTGTTAGTATTCTTCTGCGTTTGTTGCTCTTGTATCGCCTTTGCGGTTGTAAAGCGGTCGCGGGTCAAACTCGCGGCCTTTTTTTGTGCCCGCTCAGCAGCGGTAACACAGAAAAGCAACGAAAAGAGTATAACGAAGTGAGCAAAGAACAAGGAACAGTAAAGTGGTTCAACGCCAGCAAAGGCTTTGGCTTCATCCAGCGTCAGACCGGGGAAGATGTATTCGTACATTTTTCCGCGATCCAGGCGGATGGCTACAAGTCGCTGAATGACGGCCAAGCGGTCGAATTCGAAGTCGTCCGCGGCCCCAAGGGCCTGCAGGCCTCGAACGTTCAGCCTCTGTAAGCCGCTTTAGAATCTGTTCAAACGGGCGGCCCGAGCAATCGAGCCGCCCGTTTTCTTTTTGCTGCGACCTTTTTCGCCCGCCGGAGCTCACCCGTCGCTTCCTCCCGCCGGTTTTCCCCTTTGCCTTCCCCCATGTCCTGCCTTGGTGCTAAAGCTGTGCGTTGCCGTTTCCGCTACACTGGCGGCATTGGTTCTATTGCCTTCCGGCGCTCCTTGCTTCCACGATGGGAGATTCCAAGGTCCATCGGCCCATCACTGGCACCTGAGACGGCGCTTTCAGAATGGGAAAGAGCGGGTACGCATGAGCGGCAGCACGATACTAAACCGGGAAGAACTCGATAAATTGGAGCGCCGCGAGCTTCAGTTGACGGTGCTTTCCGTGGTCTTCGTTCTGGTGCTTGCCGGCGGTCTGGCGGCCTTCATGTATCCCCTGGTTTTTGTTCATCCCGAAGGCGGCAAGTGGACCATGCGCGTAGCGTTTTTCGGGTTCTGCGCCCTCACTCTGCTTTTTGTTAGCTACCTCATGGAGCGGCAGCGCACCGTCCGCAAATTGAAGCAGCATATCCTGGGTGAGCTCGAACGCAACATCGCGCTCAAACACCAGGCCAACATGGATCTTCTGGGCTCCATGCCCGATGCCAGCCAGTTCTGGGACCGCCTGACCATGGAATTCCGCCGTGCCAAAACCATGCAGAAAACGCTATCGCTGGTGCTGCTCAAAGTGAACAAGGGCACCGGGAAGAACCCGGATATGGCCGCGGTCTGCAGCGCAACCGCAAAGGCGCTTTCGCGCCGCCTGCGTCCCACCGACTCGATTTTCCGCCTCTCGCCCGATGTCTTTAGCGTGGTGTTGCCCGAAACCGACGCCATGAACGGTAAGCGCGTCGCGGTCCGATTGCAGGAAGAGCTGCAGAATGCACGCGCGGCGTTCGGCGTGGTCTTTGACCTCAATGTGTATAACTATCCGGAAGATGTGGTCAGCGCCCACGAAATGGAAGACCTGGTGAAGTCGCTGCTTCCCGAGCAGCAGGGTTGGGACGCAAGCGTACCGGCGTTGGCTGAATAGCCGGCAGAATTCCGTCCGAACTAATGCCAGCGAGCGAGTTTTTGCTTTGCGCTCGCTGTATCCCAATGGGGTACCGGGCGTTGGCGAATCCATTGACCAGCAGCGGGAAGGCTCCGTAACATCAATCCATGCGGCTCTGGCGCACATCGTTGTTGTTGCTTGGTCTGGCGCCGCTGGCGTTTGTATCCACATTCGTATCTGAAGCCGCCACTGACAAGCCTGTTTCCGGTAAGGTCTCTGGCGCGCAACCCGCCGCAAAGGAAACCACGCGAGCGGCTGAACGTCCGCAAAGCTCCTGGCAACTGGCTCCCTTGCCCCTGTGGAGCCGCGATCGGCAAGCTCCCATCTCTTTGCTTCCCGCCATCCCGGACGGCAAAACGCTTCTAATGGCCAAGGTCCAGGAGAAATTCTCGTCGGGCGAGCAGAATTTTAAAGCCGGCCACCTGGACGCTGCACGCCGCGATTTCAATGACGCCGTGGACTGGATGCTCGAGAGCGGCTACGACCCGAATGGCGATCCGCGACTGAGCGAACTTTTCCGCCATGTGGTCGATTCTGTCTACACCTACGAACTGCAGGCGTTCCGTGCCGGCGACGGTTTTCAGGAAACACCTGCTGTCCCCGCACCCATCGACGAAGTGGCGGAGATGACCTTCCCGGTCGATCCCCGCTTGAAGGACCGCGCCGAGCAAGCCGCAAAGAATACCTCGCATGACCTGCCGCTCACAGTAAATGACGAAGTCCTTTCATTCTTGAATTTTTTCCAGACGCCGCGCGGAAAGGCTATCGTGGAAACCGGTTTGCGGCGTGCCGGCCGCTACCGCGAGATGATTTCGCGCGTGCTCAAGGAGGAAGGCGTCCCGCAGGATTTGATCTATCTGGCACAGGCGGAAAGCGCATTTCAGCCGCTGGCGCTCTCGCGTGCCGGCGCACGCGGTATCTGGCAATTTGTGCCCTGGCGCGGCAATGAATATGGACTGAAGCGCTCCTGGTGGGTGGACGAGCGCCAGGATCCGGAAAAAGCCACTCGTGCTGCGGCGCAGCACCTACGCGATCTTTACGGCCTCTTTGGTGACTGGTATCTGGCCATGGCGGCCTACAATTGCGGCCCGGGCAACGTGCAAAAGGGCGTCGAGCGTACCGGATACGCCGATTTCTGGGAGCTGTACCGCCGCAACGTGCTCCCACGCGAAACCAAGAATTATGTTCCGATCATCGTGGCCCTGACGTTGATTGCCAAGGACGCTGCGCACTATGGCGTACAGACCGAACTCGACCAGCCAATCGCCTCTGACGTCGTGAAGCCGGGACGCGCGATTGACCTGCGTCTGGTGGCGGAGACCATCGACGTGGATGCGGAAACCCTGCGCTCTTTGAATCCCTCGCTGCTGCGCATGGCTACGCCGGATGACCCCACCTTCGAACTGCACCTGCCGAAGGGCAGTGCGCAGAAATTCTCCGCCGAAATTGCGGACATACCGCCGGAAAAGTGGGTCAGCTGGCGGCGGCACCGCGTGGAAGCGGGCGAAACGCTGACTTCGCTGGCCAAAAAATACCACGTGACCGCGCCGGCCATCGCGGCAGCCAACAGTCTCGGCCGCACCGACGTGCTGAGCCCAGGTGACAAGCTCATCATTCCGGCCTCGCAATCCGTTGCGGAAAGCAAAAGCCGGCTGGTGCGCTACCGCGTTCGTAAGGGAGATACTCTCGGCGGCATCGCCGACCAGTTCAGTGTCAGCCCTGAAGAACTCCGCAAGTGGAATGGGCTAAAGACGGCCCGGGTAAGCCGGGGCATGGTTCTTCGTGTATATACCATCGGCGGAGCCCCCGAAACGGTGCTGGTACGCAAGCGTTCGGCGGCGAAAAAGAAGAGTTCCAGCGTAAATGCGGCGTCCGCCGCTGGGCGTAGCCAGAAAACGCCCTGAGCGACCTTTTGCTGCGGTTTTTGCGGTCCTTTGCGTCCGTCTTGCCCTCTGGTCCTCGAGGTTTCCAACTTGCCATGCAAATTGCGCGTGTTCGCCGTTAGAATCCTTGACATTGCCCTCTGAATACGGTACCAAACCGAAAGTAGGCTGCTGGGCGAGCTACGATTTTTGTACAGTGCCCGGCCCCGATACGTCGGGCTAGTTTCTCCCAGGGGAGGATGGAATGGATTTCGAAAAGGATCATTTCGACGATGAGACGGAGTTGTCTCCGCTGGAAGAAGAGGAGGCCGGCGATTCCGATGAAATCGTGGAAACCGAAGAGGAAGAACTGATCATCGCAGACGATGATGCGGATGAGGAGGCGGTGGCCAAACCTGCCTCCAAGCCGGCAGCGAAGCAGGCGGTTGCAAAAAGCCCGGCAAAAAAGGCGGCCAAGAAGGTTGCTGCCAAGGCCAAGCCCAAAAAGGCCGCCAAGAAGCCTGCGAAAAAGGCCGCCAAAAAAGGCAAGTCCAAGAAAGCCGCCAAGAAGAAAAGACGCTAGCAGCATTTTGCATCAGCGGACAGCTGAAGGGAGCGAACTGGCCCGGTCATAAGATCGGGCCAGTGCCATTTTTGTGGTCCGAATTTCCAAATAAGTGCAGGTTTGCCAATACCCAGGGTTACCAATTGCCGCGACCGTTCCCGCATCGCAATCCATGCCTGGCAGACCTGCGCGAATTTTTTGCTCTTTCAATTACGTACCGCCAGGTTGGCTGGCTTTTCTCTAGAATCGCTGGTAAAAAAAGAAATTTGTTTCTTAAACCAGCGGCTCGGACCAGTTCTCGAGCGTGTCTTTTACTTGGTGCAGGAACCGATGCGCCACCGCGCCGTCCACCACGCGATGGTCATAGCTGAGCGTAACGTAGCACATGGAACGGATGGCGATGGAGTCGTTGATGACTACCGGCCGTTTTTCGATGGCGCCGAGTCCCAGAATGCCCACGTTGGGCTGGCTGATGACCGGGAGTCCGAACAGTCCGCCGAAGACGCCGGGATTGGTGATCGAGAATGTGCCTTCCTGCACTTCTTCCGGGCGCAGCTTTTTGGAACGCGCGCGCTCGGCAAGGTCATTCAGCGTTCGCTGGATGCCCAGAATATTCTTCTCGTCGGCATTTTTCACCACGGGAACGATGAGCCCCCAGTCGAGGGCCACTGCGATGCCTACGTTGATTTCCTTGTGCAGAACAACGTTGGTTCCATCGAGCGACGCATTCAAGGTCGGAAATGCGCGTAGACCGCTTACCACCGCCTTGACGAAGAAAGGCATGAAGGTCAGCTTGGTCTCGTAACGCTCTTCGAATTCAGCTTTGGACTTTGCACGTAATGCGGCCACTTTGCTCATGTCGATTTCGTCCACCGAATACACGTGCGGAGAAACGTGCGTGGACGCCACCATGTGCTCGGCAATTTTGGTGCGCATCACAGACAAGGGCTGGACTTCGTAATTGCCGAAGTACAGCCGTTCGCGCGGAACGGCAAGTTGCAACGCTGGGACGTACTGCGTGCCGTGAGCTGCGGGACCGCCTCCGCCAGCCAGAGGAGCTGGTGCCACGGGAGGTGGAGGAACCGCGGCAGGCCTCGACGGTTGAGGTGCCGGCTCGGACGCCCGAGCGGGCTCGCCAAATGGCGACGGAACTCCGCCGCCTCCGCCCGCGATCGCGGCTTCGATGTCCTCTTTGGTAATGCGTCCACCTGAGCCGGTACCAGGCACTCCGCCAAGATCGATCCCATGTTCCTTTGCCATACGGCGCACCAGCGGCGAACTATGAATCCGGGCACCTTCTTTCGCCGGCGCGCTAGCGGCGGCTGCGGGACTGGCCTGCGCCGCAGGGACCGCAACAGGTCCCGGCCTTGATGCGGGCGCAGGCGTCGCGGCAGCAGGCTTCGGCGCTTCCGCCTTCGCAGCCGGAGTTGCGGCTGGAGTTTGCGCAGGAGCAGGCGCAGCAGCTGCCGCACCGCCGCCGTCAATTGTCGCGACGACCGTGTTGATCGGCACGGTCTGCCCTTCCTTGACTTTGATGTCTTTCAACACGCCCGCGGTCGGCGAGGGAATCTCCGCGTCTACCTTGTCAGTGGAAATTTCAAACAGCGGCTCGTCGCGTTCGACTTTGTCGCCGGGCTTTTTCAGCCACTTGGTGATGGTTCCTTCAAAAATGCTTTCCCCCATCTGGGGCATTACGACATCGGCTGCCATGGCTTTTCTCCCGTTAGCACAACTCTAACAAATCAGCTTAATCCTTTTTATTCGTCGTTGCCGTTTACCGTTGGGGCGTTCACCGCAGCGAAACGCGTGACGATCTGAGCTTACGGCTGATCTCAAACCGCACACGGTCTACGTTTCTTGGTCAGTACTTTGCCAACGCGCGTGCTGCGTGCAGTACCTTCTCCTTGTTGGGCAGAAAATATTCCTCAAGCGATGGCGCGTAGGGCACTGGCGTATCAAGCGCCGTGACCCGCATGAGTGGACCATCGAGATCGCCGAATGCGCGTTCACAGAGGATGGCAGCAATTTCACCGGCGATGCCGCCGGTTTTGGTGTCTTCGTGCACCACCAGGCATTTGTTGGTCTTTTTTATGGAATTGAGGATGGTGTCTTCATCGAGAGGCAGCAGCGAGCGCAGGTCGATAACTTCCGCTTCGATGCCTTCCGTGGCCAAGTCCGCGGCGGCTTCGAGCGAAGTGTGCATCATGGCGGCGTAGGAAATAATGGTGAGATGTTTGCCTTCGCGGCGCACCACCGCTTTGCCGATGGGCACGGTGTAGTCTTCCGCAGGCAGCTCTTCCTTAATGCGGCGGTAAAGAAACTTGTGTTCGAAGAAAAGCACCGGATTATTGTCGCGCACCGCAGCCTTCAACAATCCCTTGGCATCGTATGGCGTCGAGGGATAAATCACTTTCAATCCCGGCGTGTGCACGAAATACATTTCGGGATTTGCCGAATGAAACGGCCCGCCGTGCACGCCTCCACCGGAGGGACCGCGAATGACAATGGGCGCCGGCGCGTTCCAAAGATAGTGTCCCTTGGCGACGAAATTGGTGATCTGGTTGAATGCGCACACGATGAAATCGATGAACTGCATTTCGGCGATGGGACGCAGGCCGAGGTAGCTCATGCCGCAAGCCGCGCCTATGATCGCCGATTCGCTGATGGGCGTGTCGATCACGCGCTCCCAGCCGAACCGTTCGAGCAAACCTTCGCTGGTTTTGAAAGCCCCACCGTAGACGCCGATGTCCTCGCCGATCAGCACCACTGCCGGATCGCGTTCCATCTCTTCGTACATGGCTTGTTTGATCGCTTCGAGAAAAGTGACTTGCGTGTTTTCCGCCGCTGCAGCGCTCTTGGCCATCGCTATCGCCGTGCCTTTCTCGCCGCGGGTTTACCGGAAACGGCGGCCGGCTTTGCGGATTTCTTGGGCGCTGGTTTATTTTTCGTCCGGGCTCCGGCCGAAGACTTCGGGGGAACTTTGGCGGGAATTTTCGCTGCGGGTTTCGCCGGAACTTTCGCGGCGACCTTCGCCGGTTTAGCGTCGGCCGCCTCGATGGTTTCCGCGACCGCTTCGGGGACTTCCGTATCTTTTGCCTTCTCGTCTGTGGCAGTTCCTTGTGCGAGCTTCTGCGTATCGCCGAAATGAATCGCGGCGCTACCGCCGCCGGTAGCTTTTCCACTTCCGAATCCCTGCACCGTCCAAACTGCAGCAACGCTTGATTTGGGCGGCGTTACTTCTGCAATGGGCCGCTGCCATTTCGGGGCAATCTTGTGGCAATCGTCGCCGGTGCAATACACCCCGTCAGCGGCAAACTCGGCAGGCGGCATCGGAGAATTTTCCGCGAAGTCGCGCTCCGCCAAGAGCAAGTTCTCAATCTTGTCATCGATTTCTTTTTTGCTGTTCTCGTCCAGCAGCTTTTCGCTGGACAGAAATTTTTCGTACAGGAGGATAGGATCACGCGCTTCCCAATACGCGCGCATCCCTTTCGGAACGTATTCGGCAGGATCGTGCTGGGCGTGGCCGAGCCGCCGGAAAGTTTTCGCCTCAATCAGAATCGGTCCTTCGCCGTTGCGCGCGCGGTCCACGGCTTCTTGGGCCGTGATGTACACCGCAACCACATCGTTGCCGTCCACGGTGTAGCTGGAAATGCCGTAAGCTTTGGCGCGGTCGGCCAGATTCTCGAGCGGCACCTGGCGCTTGACGGGGGTCGAATACGCCCACTGATTATTTTCGAGCACCAGCACGAACGGGGCTTTCTGCACCGCCGCAAAATTCAGCCCTTCGTGGAAGACGCCGGTGGAGCTGCCGCCGTCGCCGATCCAGGTCATGGCCACAATTTTCTGGCCCAGGTAGCGGCCGGCCATGGCCACGCCGGTCATCACCGGAATCAAATCGCCGAGCATGGAAATCGGCGAAACGATGTGCAGATTTTCCAGGTCGCCGAAGTGGCTGGTTCCGTCTTTGCCCTTGGTTGGCGAATCATATTTCGCCATGTGCTGCATGAAGACGTCGCGCGGCGGAACACCTTTTACGAGCAGCGCTCCGATGTTGCGGATCATCGGCGCTAGCCAGTCTTTCTTCTCAAGCGCGTAGGCAGTGCCGACAGAAACCGCTTCTTGGCCCAGACTCGAATACAGTCCGCCGACAATCTTGTTCTGGCGGAACAGCTTGACCATCATGTCTTCCACGGCGCGGTTCAGCCGCATGAAGTAGTGCAGGTCCAGATATTGCTGTCGCGTCAATTCCTTGGTCATGCGCGCTCCCAAAATCTGTGCTGATCCGGTTCGAATCAGCGAATCTTAAGCGGAAACCGGCAACGCCAGTTCGAACTGTTCCAGCTTCGCGAAAAGCTCCGCGCGTTGCGCGCTGCGAACCGCCAAACCAAAAACTTCGCCTACCTGTTTCGCCAGCAACGGCTTGATCTCCGTGAGCGAAACGTTTCGTCGCAACAATTTCTCAAGCGACGTGGCTTTGCGGTCGGCGATGCCGCAGGGCACGATCATTTCGAAGTACCGCAGATCGGTGGCGACGTTGTAGGCAAATCCGTGTGACGTCACCCACCGGCTGATGTGAATTCCAATCGCTGCCAACTTTTCTTCCGTGCCCGCCTCAGCCACCCAGATTCCGGTTTTGCCATTAACGCGACCCGCTGCAATTCCCAGTTCCGCGGTCGCGCGAATCATCGCTTCTTCCAGCGTGCGGACGTACCAGACCACATCACGCCGGATCGCGCCCAGATGCAAAATCGGATAGCCCACGACCTGTCCCGGTCCGTGATAGGTAATATCACCGCCGCGCGAGGTTTCAAAAAACTCGACGCCTTTCTGGCGCAGGACATTTTCGCTCGCCAAAAGATTCAGGCGATTGCCGCTGCGCCCCAGCGTAATCACGTGTGGATGCTCGCAGAACAACAGCACATCCTCGATAGCTCCGGCTTTACGCGCCGCCACGACGCGCTTCTGCAGCTCCCACGCCTCGCCGTAGGCAATCAGGCCAAGATCGACAATCGAGCAGACGCTCATGATTCAGACGTTGATCTGCAAACCGCGCACCGACGCGAAGGCATCGCCCATCGCCTCCCATACGGTTGGATGCGCGTGGACCATATTCATCAAATCGTCGATGGTGCCTTCCAAGTTCAGAACTGCTGCAGCTTCGGCCAGAATTTCCGTGGCCAGCGGCCCGATAATATGAATGCCCAAAACTTCGCCGAACTTTTCATCGCTGACAACTTTGATGAAGCCGCCGTGATTGCCCAGGATGGTGGCTTTGCTGTTTCCGACAAAGGGGAACTTGCCGATTTTCACGGCGCGCCCGGCGTCTTTGGCTTGTTTTTCTGTCAGCCCGATAGAGCCAATCTGTGGCTCGCAATATGTCGCATTGGGAATGCGGTCCTTGCGAATCTGTTGCGCCGGTTTGCCGGCAATGTGGGTAACAGCGATGATGCCTTCCATCATCGCGGCGTGCGCGAGTTGCGGCATTCCGGCCACGATATCGCCAATCGCGTACAGACCTTTTTCTTCGGTCTCCATGTTCTCGCCAGCCTGCACAAAACCGCGTTCCAGTTTCGCTTTCGATTTCTCCAGCCCACAGTTTTCCGTTAATGGCTTGCGCCCGACTGCCAGCAAAAGCTTTTCTGCCTGCAAAGTCTGTTTTTTTCCGTCCTTATCGGTAAACGAAACGGTCACGCCTTTGGCGTCCTTCTTGACGCTTTCCACTTTGCAGCCGGTCTGAATTTGAATATTTTTCTTGCGGAAAGATTTGTCGAGCTCGGCGGAAATTTCTTCGTCTTCCACCGGCACCACGCGCGGCAACGCTTCGAGAATCGTTACTTGCGTGCCGAACGAGTTGTAGATGGACGCAAATTCCACGCCTACCGCGCCAGCTCCGACAACAATCAAGGTTTTCGGGACGGTCGGCAATTCCAGAATGGAGCGGTTGGTCAAAATCTGTTTGTGGTCCGGCTCGATGCCCGGGAGCGAACGCGCTTCACTCCCGCTGACCATTAAAATGTTTGCCGCTTCGATTGTGGTTTTCTTGCCATCCTTCTCGACACTGACTTTGCCCGGCCCTTCATAGCGTCCCCAACCCTGTACCCACTCGACTTTGTTTTTCTTGAAAAGAAACTCGATGCCCTTGGCATGCTTCTTCACGATCTTGTCTTTGCGGGCCATCACGTTGGCCCAGTTCACTTTCAAGCCGCTGACTTCAAATCCCAGCTCCGCGCCATTCTTGAAATGGTCATAAATATCCGCGTGGTGCAGCAGGACTTTCGTAGGAATACATCCGACGTGCAGGCAGGTGCCGCCCAGGAAGGGGTCTTTCTCAACGACGATGGTCTTCAATCCAAGCTCGCCAGCGCGAATCGCTGCCACATAGCCGCCAGGCCCGCTCCCGATAATCGCTACATCGTACTTTGCCACACGCCCTCACTTTCCACGTTGCATCTTCTCGCAGGCACCAGGGACCGCCGGATTCCGGCGATCTGCGGTCATAGTAAGTGCCAGCCTATTGCGACGGCACTCAAATTGTTGCGGCGAATCGTTTTCTTCGCGAGGGCCCCGCACGAAGAGGCTTACCGACGGGCTTAACGGCCAGCGTGGCTTGCCCAGGCTCCAATTGGCTCGCCACGACCCGACAAATCAGAAATTTTAGCAGCGGCAGCGGCTGGCCGCAACCTGACGACTTGACGAGGCTGATTCCCGAGCTCTGGGGCTGGTATCCCGCGGTACTGAGGTACTGGCGGCGGGTACTGCCGGAAATGAACCTTGCGGTCTAGTGACGGTATCGGAGCCCAGACACATACTCCTTACTGTCGAGAGTGGCTGGTGCGTGATGAGCGCCGGTCGCAAAGCGGAGATACAAAGTGGTCATAGCCAGTCTGGTTCTCTGCATGATTTTGCTTCTGTTGAGCGCCGCGGGAAGCGATAGCGCGCAGAAAGCCATCGCCAAGCGTCCAAGACTTTGATCTTCAGGCTGTTTCCCTCCGACCCCCACGCCCGAGCCGCCGGCACCCCCACCGGCGGCTCACTTTTTTGCCGGTGATGTGCGATTGGCAGGAGACTCATTTTTCCGCGAATCGAAGCTCCACTCACGCGGAATGAACTGAGAAAGTTGCGATTCCTTGGGCGATGCTGGTCGGTTCGCCTCGGAATAACCACCTAGAGTGGGGCTTCAGCGTTCGAGAACGTCCTTGTAAACATTGAGTGCGACTTTTTTGGGCTGCCGATCCATGTTAAAGATTGCGGTTCGAGTGGAATTCCCTGCCAAGGCCAGCTGCCCCAGGCGTACCCAGCCTTGCCCAAAATCGGCGAACACCGGCACGAACATCGCGAAATTCTGGTCCACTTCGCTTTGCGTGATTTCGACGCGAACTTTGCAGCCGCCTTTGTCTCCTGGCTGCAGGTCATATTGGAAATGGTAACGGGGCACCTGGGTGCCGTAGACCCACTCGTCGAAGAACCAATCCAGACGTCCGTTCTGCTGCAGATCCATTTTCTTGGTCATGTGCTTTTCGACGACGGCCTTAAACGACTCGGTGGAGGCGTTCGAATCGTGGTGACTTTTCATGAAGTCGTGCATCATGTCGATAAAAGCTTGATCGCGGTTACCTTCCGTCGATTGGTCGGCGTACATCATGGACCGCAACATCAGCAGTACATAGGCGCCTTTGGGATACGTGAGACCCTGGTACGCCCTTTCGGAGCGAGGAGAATCGAGGCGTAATCCCAGCCACAACGGGCCGGCGTCGTTCGGTGAAACACCGAAATTATTTTTTTCCAGGATGCGGACGCGCTGGCGTTCCCAGAAATCGAGATAGTCCTTCTGCCATTTCGGCCCCACCGCCTGTTGCAAAAATAATCCCGCGGCGAATTCAGCAAAGCCTTCCGAGAGCCACTGATCGTGATAGGACGCCCAGCCAACGCTGTGGCCGAACCATTGATGCGCGACCTCGTGCGGCGTAACCTCCTGAACGAAGCCGGTGAATTTTCTGTCGATGTGGCCGAACAGCATCCAGCGCTGAGTGGAGTCGATGTACGCGGAGATCGGTAGATAAACCAGATTGGGCCACGATTGCCCGAAACTAAAGTTCGGCTGTTCGGTGATCTCAATGTTGTCGTAGGGGGCCCTGCCGAAAAACAGAGTACAGACTTGCAACTGGGCGCGAGTCTGTTCCAACGCATACTTGGTCATCGCCATCGGCGACATGGCCTCCAAGGCGTGAGCCTGCAGATCAGATGCGGGCGCGTGGCTTGAAAACGCGCCACCTTGAAAGCGCCGAAGATTGTCGGGTAACTCCGAAAGGTAGTATCCGGAAATGTTGTAGTGGGTGATGGTATCTGGAATATCGATCTTGGTGTACTTGCCATAGTTGAAGCCGGCTACCGCCACTGGTGCCGAAGTGACCCAATGAGAAACCGCAAAACCCGCTTCGGTGGATTCTGCCACGAGTTTGCCAACGCTGATGACCACGTTCGAGCGCGGCACCTTGAACGTCAGATCGTAGAGCGCCTTTTCGCCAAAGCCGTTGAGATTGGGATACCAAGATTCGCGTGCGCCAACGTAGTAACTGCCGCTGCCCGCATCGTAGAGAACCTTGTCGCCAACATATTCGATACTGATTGAATGTTCCTTCCCCATCTCCGGCGCTTCGTCAAGCAGCACGTAGAACGAGCCGTCTTCTTTCTTGCCTTCCTGGATGAAGTGCAACTCTTTACCATTTTGATCGCTGACTCGCGTGACGCGGAGAGAAAGGAGCAGCGCAAATTTCAATAAGCGTTCACCGGAGACCAGCGGCTCAAACGTGACGCTGGCCCGGCTGTACAGATGATTGTTTTTGGCAATGACCGTTTCGATGTTGTAACGTCGCGTGGCGAATAACCGGCGGTCCTCACGCGAATCGGCGGTTTGCGCCGTCAACTCCGCTGCCAGGTGCTCGGAGTACCAGACGCCATCATCCATCCCGCCGCCATTGAAATTGATTAGAGCTACTTCTTCCGGGGAATCCAGTTGCGGAATTGCGCCGACACGCGAACGCAAGAAAAATCGCAGGTCCTTGTGATGCACGCCAACCATGTAGGCGTTGAAAAACGGCGGATGTTTCGGATTGTAAATCGCGGCGAGCAAGTCCGCATCCACGTTATCGATCATTTCCTGTTCGAAAAGCTCTTGCGTAAGTCCTTCGGGAAATTCGTGACGGTGGCGAACCTTGTTTTTCCAATTCTTCCAGGTTTCTGCGGCTTCGCGGGGCGTTTCGACTCTGGGGCCAAATGCAGCGGCGACCTGAGAGTACAGCCCGGGAGTGAAACGAAAGACGACTTCGCCGAAGTCTTCCTCGGCAGTCGGACCGCCGCTGCGCCGGATCATCTCCTGGATATCAACGTGGATGATGGGTTTGAGCGTGAAGTGTCCCTGGCCGACGAAAATGGCGCCAGTCTGAAAATTGTTTACGGAATTCAAAAGGGTGATGGTGCCGGACTTCAGCTCGAAAGTGCCAACATCCAACGTTAGCGTGAATTTTTCGCAATGATAGGTATTGCCCAAGCCGTCGTCGCGGAGTTGCCGGTAGGCGGGATCTGAATTGGCGAGCCCAATGCTTTTTTCGGTGACGCTTACGCTGGTCTGCTGCGTGGCGATCGTGAGTTTGAGATCGATATTCAGGGTGCCATGCAGGTCGACCGCGGTGACTAGGTCCTCGAAGCCCTCCTTGGCCACGCGGATGGAATATTTCCCGGCACTCAAATTGGGCGAGGAAAACTTGCCGGATTCATCCGACATCAGGATCACCGGTTGAGGGACGTTGTCGCCGGAGATTTCGATACGCGCGCTGGCAACCATGGCGCCAGATGGGTCCTGGACCGTTCCGGAAATGCTGTCAGCACGCAGGTTGGCAGCGAGCGCCAGAGTAATCAGCGCCACAGTGAACATGCGACGGAAGAAGGATTGTTTGAAGCGACCGAGCGATTTTGCGACGGCGGATGATTTGAAGTTGTGGGGCGTACGATGCATCTGATCAGCAAGGGCCATGGGTTCCCCTGGAGAAATTGGCTCGAAACGCTTCACTTGGCTCTGTTCGAGCAACGCTGGCGCCAATGGAAACAGCGATGAACGTATTCATATACTAACTGTTTTGCGGGCTGAAAGGTGAGGGCTGTTTGGAGTGTAGCGTCGTCGGCGATGGGCTTTTCGGATTGTGAGGATGCGCCCGCTTTGAACGATGCGGAAAGAGGGGCCACCTGAAGGGTGGGTCTGATTCAGCCCGAGTCCCGCATAAAAAAAGGGGGCCGGTGCAAGCCCCCTTCGTCAACTGACCCCCCAAAACCAGAACACAGTCGAGGTTGTGTTCCGGCCACCCCGGGAAGCCAATATTTTTATTTGCAGGAGTAGAGTGCAAGTCTGGTGCCAGCCTTGGTCTCAGCGCTAGTTTGAATTCATACGATTGAAACAATGGGAGTTAGCCGAAGGGAACTATCCGGGGACTCGAAGGGAACACCTAAATCCTACAAAATCTCACAGATGCCTCAGTGTCTGCCTCCGTTCTTTGGGAGAGGACCAGGGCGCTCACGTCACTTCGGGGAGAAAAAACGCCTCAACTTCCACTCAAGCTCCAATTGCTGCGCGGATCGCCGACGCAATGGCTTCACTAAACCGCTCCACATCCGCCGCGTGCTCGGCTTCGACCATCACTCGCGCCAATGGTTCGGTGCCAGAGTAGCGCAAAACGATCCGTCCGTCGTTGCCGAGCGCTGATTCGGCTTCACACAGCGCGCTGGCGACTTCAGGTATGCTCTCCAGAGGCGGTTTGCTCTTCACTTTCACGTTTACAATGGTTTGCGGATAGTCTTTCAGACCATCCACCAATGCATCCAGGCTTCCACGCATCGCTACCAGTGACGAAACTTTTACCGCCGTCAGCAAGCCGTCGCCGGCCGGAGAATCGTCCAGAAAGATAATGTGCCCGGATTGTTCGCCGCCCAGGGTGTTGCCACTCTTGAGCATTTCTTCCAATACGTAACGGTCGCCGACGTTCGTCCGCGCCATCGTGACGCCGTCTGCGGCGAGAGCACGCTGCAATCCCAGGTTGGACATTGACGTGGCCACCACGCGATTCCCGGGCAGCTTGCCGGCGCTCTTCAGGAATCGCGCTGCGGCAAACAAAATCCCATCGCCGTTCACGATTTTTCCCGAAGCCGAAACAAACAACGCGCGATCGGCATCGCCGTCGAACGCCACTCCGAGCGATGCCTTCTCCGCCGGAACTCTCTGCTGCAATTGTTCCAGATGCAACGAACCACAGCCTGCGTTGATATTTTTCCCGTCCGGCTCGGTGCCGATGGTCACTACGTCGCAGCCCAAGGAACGAAATAATTCCGGCCCCAACCGGTACGCCGCGCCGTTCGCACAATCCAGCACCACGCGCAAACCCTTCAGGTTCGCGCCATCCAGCACGCGATTTCGCAGAAAATCCAAATACTGCGAATGGAGCGAATCATCGGTGCAAAGTCTGGCGCCTGCCGAATTTTTCGCCTCGCGGAGGAACGGGTCAATTTCGGCTTCGATCTCTTCTTCCACCGCGTCCGGAAATTTCATCCCCTGGTGGGAAAAAAGTTTTACACCATTGTCGTGAAACGGATTGTGGGAAGCGGAAATCACCACCCCGGCGTCAAAATCATTCTGACGAACCAGGCACGCCACTCCCGGTGTCGTCAGCACGCCCGCGAAAGTCACCTGCGCTCCCGATTCCCGCAGACCAGCGGCGAGAATGGCCGCGATGTGCGGCCCCGATTCGCGCGTGTCCATGGCAATCAACGCGTGCGGCAAGGAATGCTTTTTGTGCAGATAAAGCCCGACGGCGCGGCCAACCGCGTACAGTGTCGGGTCATCCAAGGGCGGTGTTCCGGGGACACCTCGGATGCCGTCGGTGCCAAAAAATTGTTTCGCCATAGGGGAACAGGAGCTCAGGGTTTCAGGGTTTGTACCATAGACCCTAAAGATGAACGAATTGCACTTAGAAACCCTGCGTTGCTATCGGCCGCGGCTGGAGGCGCACTGCCTCAGAAAAGTTTAGCACAACGCTCAACGGCTTCCTGCGAAGCAAAGTCCTGTTGGCCTGTGGAAACTCTGCGGCACACCCGCAAATTCCCGGCTGGCATGGTGTGCTACCTTGAAGGTCTGGAGTTTGATGGAACCCCGCTTGCACGCAACCGAAAATCCGCCGAAGGAATACGCTCGCCTGGTCGGTTCGACGTTCAGTTTGCGGGTGATTGCCGCCGCCATCATTTTGCTTTTCGCCTACTACGCGCAAGGCGTCGTCATCACGCTGGTGCTCTCGATTCTTCTCGCCTATTGCCTCGACCCGGTCGTGGAATTTCTGGAGCGCTGGCACATTCCGCGCACCATCGGCTCCATGGTCATGGTGCTGTTGCTGTGCACGGTGATTGCCGCGGTGGGCTACGGTCTGTGGTCCCGCGCGTCGGATTTCGCCGAAAGCTGGCCGAAATACAGCGGCGTGCTGCGCCACGCGGCCAATTCGGTCGAGGCCAAAATCAGCGGCATCGAGCATGGCGTCGATGGAACATCGCCGCCACAAAATACCCAGGTGACGCCGCAATTCGAACCGTCGCGTGACAGCGGAATTGTCCGCAACTTGATCATCCGCAGCATCGGTTCCCTGTACGCGCTGTTTCTGGAAGTCACCTTCGTTCCGTTTCTCGTTTTCTTCATGCTTGCCGGAAAGCGCGAAGCCTGGCATGGCACGCTGCAGCTTTTCCCTGCTTCGCGGCGCACGCAAGTGAAGGAGATGCTGGACGACTTGCGCGTTGTCCTTCGCGACTATGTGCTGTGGATGAGTGTCGTCACCTTGATGGTGATTACATTCAGCAGCCTGTTTTTTTGGGTTCTGGGCCTCGATTATCCGATCCTTCTCGGAATTGTCTCCGGCGTTTTGAATATGGTGCCGTACATCGGAGCGGTCCTCG
>WNFR01002359.1_pt1 | contig 19682 bp, 14 predicted proteins | sample 5400221 | NCBI WGS metagenome assembly WNFR01 (sample SAMN13153357, study PRJNA577476) | soil metagenome | isolation source: 40 cm soil under Madrone tree | place: USA:California | collected 2016-06-14 | reverse complement strand
AGCGGCGGAGATGCAAAACGAGCGCATGTGCCGGGGAAGCGGATGGACGCGAAACACAGCTCGCGTAATCACGCCGAGAGTGCCAAGCGCCCCGGTCACGAGTTTTGGCAAGTCGTAGCCGGCCACGTTCTTCACCACTCTGCCGCCGCTGCTCGCGAGCGTGCCGTCCGGCAGCGCAATCGTGACGCCGATGATCAAGTCGCGCAGTGCGCCAAAGCGCAAACGCAGCGCGCCGCTATCATTGGTGGAGAGCACGCCGCCCACAGTGGCTTTTTCCGGCCACAGCGGATCAAGCGCCAGCCGCTGGCCGTGTTGCGCAAGCGTTTCCTGCAATCTCTGAATCGTGCAGCCGGCTTGGACGGTCACGGTTAGGTCAGCCCATGCGTGCTCAATGATTTCATTCATCCGGGCCGTTGATAAAATCAAACCTGCGCGCGCCGGCGAATTTCCCCACTCAAGCTTCGTTCCCCCGCCGCGCGGGATCACCACCACACCGGCCTCACTCGAAAGCCGCAAGATTTCGGCAAGCTCTCCCTCTGTTCCGGGTTCGACCACCAGCTTCGGCTGCACTCCGGCAACTGCATCCGCAGCGATCGCCGACCGCGCGTACTCATTCCCGGCCAGCGCAATGATTTTGTAGCGCAGGGCGGAATGCAAGCCGCTCGCTTCGGGTTTGGTTGCGGCATCCATCGGCGGCGGTTAGTAACGCTCCGCGATTCCCGCGGATTCGGCTGGGTGCGGCACGTATTCACCGGGCTTTTCGCCGCAGAGGCGAGGCGTGGGAAAAACTTTTGTGGGATTCGATAGCTGCAGCGGATCGAAAGCGCAACGCACTCGCTGCATCGTTGCCAAATCAGGTTCCGCAAACATTTTGGACATCATTTTCTTTTTGTCTTCGCCCACGCCATGCTCGCCGGTGATCGACCCGCCCGCGGCGATGCACAATTCCAGAATCTGAGACGAAAGTGCTTCGGCGGCCGCTTCCTGCCCCGCGATGCGGCGATCGTATAATACGAGTGGATGCAGATTGCCGTCGCCTGCGTGAAACACATTGGCGACGCGCACTCCCGCTTCCTTGCTGAGGCGCTCAATCTCACTCATCACGCGGGGAAGAGCGGTGCGCGGAATCACGCCGTCCTGCACGATATAATTCGGCGAAATTCGTCCCATCGCGGCAAAAGCGGCTTTGCGGCCCTTCCAGACCAGCGCCCGTTCTGCATCGGACTGTGCCACGCGAATTTCCGACGCGCCATTCGAACGGCAAATCTCATTTACGTGGACCATCAAGGTTTCGACTTCCGCGATCGGGCCATCCAGTTCGACAAGAAGCAAAGCGCCGCAATTTGGATAGTTTGCGTGGACTGCGGCTTCCGCCGCTTGGATCGCCAGGTTGTCCATCATTTCAATGGCCGCAGGAAGCATACCGGCGGCGATGATATCGCTCACCGCCGCGCCCGCTTCATTCGTGGATGGGAAAGCCGCTAGTAGCGTTCGAACGCACTCGGGCCGCTTCACGATCCGCAAAATAATTTTGGTCGCAACGCCGAGAGTACCCTCGGAACCAACGAAAACTCCTGCAAGGTCGTAGCCGGGTGCGTCGAGAGTTTTTCCGCCGAAATGCACCAGCGAGCCATCCGCAAGCACAACTTCCAGGCCCAGCACATGCGTTGTCGTAAACCCATATTTCAGGCAATGCGCCCCGCCGGAATTTTCCGCTACGTTTCCGCCAATGCTGCAAATCGACTGCGAGGAAGGATCGGGAGCGTAAAAATATTCTTGCGGCGACACGCGCCCAGTGACGTCGAGATTGATGACCCCGGGCTCCACGACCACGCGCGCATTCGGGAAATCAACTTCCAGGATGCGATTCATGCGCGCCAGGCTGATGACAATTCCGTTTTCAACCGGGAGTGCGCCGCCGCTTAAGCCCGTGCCCGACCCGCGTGCCACAAAAGGAATTCGTTCTCTCTGACAGATTCGAACGATGGCCTGCACTTGATCCGTGGAATTTGGCAGCAGCACCGCGCGAGGCATCACCCGGAAATTCGTCAGTCCGTCGCATTCGTAAGTATGCAGTTCTTCGGGCGAAGAAATCAGGCCGCGGCCGCCAACAATCGCTTGAAACTCAGCAAGAATGCGCGCTTCCATAGGATGCATTCACCGGAATGCTAGAAGCAGCTTGCTCCATCAGTGAATGAACGTCAAACCATGCGGCACGAATTGCGGCAACAGGTAGGCATACACCATCACGATGATTCCGACGATCGCGCCCAGCGCAATCGAATGCCAGAACACAAAGCGAAAAATAATGCCTTCGTTGCCCAGCTGGTTGGTCGCCGCTGTCGCCACGCAAATCGATTGCGCGTCCACCATCTTGCCCATCACGCCTCCGGCGCTGTTGGCGGAGGTCATCAGGATGGGATCTAAATGCAATTGTTCCGCCGTGATACGCTGTAAACTGCCGAACAGGGCATTCGATGACGTGTCGCTGCCAGTCAGCGCCACGCCCAGCCATCCTAGAAACGTCCCGAAAAACGGAAAGAACCAACCGGTATGGGTGAACGCCAAGCCTAAGACAGCGTCGGTTCCCGAGTATCGTGTGACAAATCCCAGACCCAGCATCCCGGAAATCGCCAGCACCGCGAATCGCATTCGAAAGAGCGTGTGCCCGAATAACTGCACCAGTTTTATTGGGCGGACTCCTCGAATCGTTCCTCCCACGATAGCCGCCAGGAAACAGCCCGTACCCGTGGCCGAAAGCCAGATGAAAGGAAACTTCGCGCCTTCGGGCGTCGGTTTTGGAACCACCGGCTTATCCCGCGAAATCATGCGATGCAGCGGCGTGTTCCATCCTCCGTTGGGTTTTCCTTCTGCCGTCACCCAGGAGGGCGTGGTGTGGATGTTCATCCAATCTTTCACCGGCTTATATCCCCACAGAAAAACGAAAAGAGATAGGATCAGAAATGGAACCCAAGCCTTGAAGATTTGGCCCTTCGTGTAGCGTCTCCCGCTTTCGGTGGACGCGGCGCCTGTTTCCGGGTCTTCCGCGAACCGCCAGATGCGTTTTGGCTTCCAGAAGAGCAGGAATAGAACAGTGCAAAGAAGCGAGAACAGCCCCGCAGTGATGTCGACCAGGTTGCTGTCCATATGATTCGACCAGAAGAACTGCATGGAGGCAAAAGAAATGCCTACCACTAAAATTGCCGGCAGCACTTCAAAAGTTTCTTTCCATCCGACCATCGCGCGCACCAGCCAGAACGGCACGATAATCGCCGTGAGAGGAAGAATCCGCCCGATCATGGCGTTCATGTCGGCTTCCGGCAACGCCGTAACGGCAGCCAGCATGTGCACGGGAGTGCCGATCGCGCCCCAGGCGACGGGCGCGGTGTTGGCGATGAGGTTCAGCGCGGCGGCATGGAACGGTTTGAACCCCAAACCAATCATGAACGCGCCGGCAATTGCCACCGGCGATCCGAATCCCGCGCAGCCTTCGATGAATGCACCAAAGCAGAAAGCCACCAGCAGCAGTTGCAGCCGGCGATCCGAGGAGATTCCCCCGACGGAAGCCTTCATAATCTCGAAGTCTCCTGTGCTCACCGAAATGTCGTAGAGGTAGACGGCGGCAACCACAATCCACACGATGTTCATCAAGCCCGTGGCCACGCCGTAGAGGAAACTTTCCCCGGCGAGACGAGCGGGCATGTGGAAGACCCACATCGCCACCAGCATCGCCGTGGCCGCGCCCGCCAGAGCAGACCAATGCGGTTTGACGCGCAGACCGGCCAACAAAGTGAACAAGACAATGATGGGAAGGGCGGCCACCAGTGCCGAGAGCCACCAATGTCCCAAAGGATCATAAACTTGTGTCCAAGTCACAGATGCGCCTCCAGCACGTCCGCAATCCTCGCGTTCCGGTCGCTTGAGATACTTCGTTTACGGCGCTTTTGTCAAGCGATAACTATTTCTTCGCCGGTCCTTCCTGCTTGTAGACGTCGATAATCGTCCCAGAGCCAGGCAAATCTGGGGCGTTGGACAGCGTCATTAGCCGTTGTAGAATATCGCTTGGATTTTAGTAGTAGAGGCGCGATATGTTGCCCAGAACTCCCCTCTTCATGCTCCTCACCGCAAGCCTGCTGGCTGCGCCATCTTTCCAGCGGTCCCAGCTACCCGCCCTAGGCTCCCTCTCCGAGGGAATCCACGAGAACGCATCCTTCGAATTGCAGCAGTTTTCGACCGCCGACAAATACACTTTGCGGGGAACAGTCATTAATTCGGTCACCTCCGAACCCATCCGCGGCGCCCTGGTACAGATCTATTTCAATGGCCAAAGTTCCATGCTCACGGGGCCAGATGGAAGATTTCAGTTCGCGGGCCTTCCCCCCGGCCAGAACACCATCATGGTGCGAAAACCGGGCTTCTTCTCCGAAGATGATTTTGAGCCCCATGCGCGAGGCCAGCACCTGGCAACTACCGGACCCAACAGTTCGCCTGTCGTTCTCAAGCTGGTTCCAGAAGGGGTCATCTATGGGCGAATCAGCGAGGAGGATAATGAACCGATCGAGGGACTCCCCGTCGAGCTACTTGCTCAGCATTTGCAAAACGGCCGAAAGGTATGGGATCGGAGGCCCCAAGCGGTCACCGATGAAGACGGAAATTTCCGCATCGCCGAATTGCAGCCTGGCGACTATTTTCTTTCCGCTGGTCCCAGCCGCAATCCGGTGATTCTCCCCGCCCCTTTGTCGCAGCCCGGCGCCCAGGGCATTCCGCTGGTTTACTACCCGGGAGGATCCGAACTTGCCGCCGCTGCTCCCATTGCCATTTCTCCCGGCAAAAAAGTCGAAATCAATCTCACACTCTCGCCGCAGCCTTTTTATCGCGTCTCCGGCACGATCAACGGCTACGTGCCGGGCCAGCCGGTGAATCTTCAGCTCCGCAATTCCGCCGGCATTCCGCTCCCCTATAACTGGCGTTTTGATTCCGCCAGCGGCACTTTCCACGTCAATGGGGTTCCAGCTGGTGCGTACACGCTGCGCGCCGATGCTCCTGATAGTCACGGGCATTCTCTGACCGCTACTGTTCCTCTTATTGTAAGTGCCGATCTCTCCGCCCTCCATCTCAGCCTTCTTCCCACCGTCACAATTCCCATCCGCATGAGCGTCATCGCTTCGCGAACCGGCGGTGAACGCTTCTGGGAACAGGAAAATTATTTTCCCGCTTATGTCCAGCTTGTGGCCCGCAACGCCGGCTTGTTTGAGCTCCGGTACGGCTCGCAGCAAGTGGGGGAACGCGGCGCTGCCTCGCTCGAGCTCCAGAATATCGCTCCCGGGACATACAGCCTCGAGGTCAATCCCAACGGTCCCTTGTATGTGCAGTCCGCCACTTCTGGCACGACAAATTTATTGGAATCCGACCTTTCCGTTGCACCCGGCAGCTCCCCGCAATCCATCGAGATTACGCTGCGGGATGACGTGGCGTTTCTCAGCGGAACTGTCTCTTTGGGAGACGTGTCTCTCAGCGCCACCATCCTGGCATTTTCGGAACATACTTCCGTTCCTCCCAGGATTCAGCCCAGCTATTCGGGCGGTAATTTTCAACTCTCCTCTCTTCCGCCCGGGACATATAAGATTCTTGCCGTGGATCATCCAGACCGCCTCGAATATGCGAATCCGGAAGCCGTGAAGAAATATCTTTCCAAAGCGCGCGAAGTGACGCTCTCGCCGGAGCAATCGGCAAAGATCGATCTCGAATTAACGAAGGTCGGAGAATAAACCGCATGCTTGTCCAGCGATGGTTGCCGCTTCTTTTTCTTTTAACGTTTTTCCAGCAGGCCGCTGCGCCTCCCGCGGCGCCACCGTCCACGTTTCGAATCAGCGGCCGTGTTATTGACGCCATCACCGGACAGCCGCTGGCGCGCGCCTTCGTTGTAATAAACCCTACAAATTCTCCCAACACCCCCAACCCTCCGGATTCCGGACGCGTCGAAATTACAGATGAGCAAGGTTTATTTGCTTTCGCTGCCGTGCCGCCGGGCAAGTATGTCCTTTCCGCGCGCCATCGCGGGTACCTCACGCAGATGTATCAGCAACATGAGAATTTCGTGACTGCCATCGTCGTTGGCCCTGGACTCGACTCGGAAAATCTGATTTTCGGCTTGCGGCCCGGCGCTTCCATTTCCGGAGACGTACTCGATGAATCGGACGATCCCGTTCGTCATGCCGACGTAATGCTCTTCCACCAGTTCGTTGCCGGAGGGAGACGCAGGACGCTCCAGGTGCAGCGCGCGAAAACCAATGACGAAGGTCACTACCACTTCAGCCATTTGAATCCCGGAACGTATTTTGTTGGCGTCTCGGCCCAGCCCTGGTACGCACAGCACGGTGCCCGCCATCGCGTGAAGCAGGCAAATCAGGATGGGAACGAAATCGGTCTTCAGCCGCTGACCGAACAAGACCAAAGCCTCGACGTCGTCTATGCCATCGCCTTCTTTTCGAACGCCGGCGACCTTCCGGGCGCCACTCCCATTGCGCTTCACTCCGGCGATATGGCCATCGCCGATTTCCGCTTGCGCCCCGGTCCTGCCGCGCACGTCTTGGTAAGAACTCCTGCGATGGAGCCTGAGCAGAGTACGAATGTGTCTGTGAGCCAGACGGTGGCGGATAATGACACCATTTGGGTTCCCGCGCAGGTCAGTCAGCTTGCTCCTGGCCTCGTGGAAGTTTCCGGCGTTCCGCAAGGCCGCTTCAACCTTGTCCTGAATACGCAACAGGGGAACGCTACGGCGCATCGCTCCCAGAGAGTTCAGCTCGAGAACGATGCCGAGGTCGACGCCACGCGTAACGCTTCCTCGCTTGTGGTCAGCGGAATTCTGCGTGTCGAGGACGGTTCACCAGTGCCGCAGCCCGCGCGCTTGCGGCTGCGGACTTCCGCGACCGGAGAGGTTTGGGACACAATCGTGTCCGCAACGGGCGAATTCTCGTTCAAAGACAATCCGGTCGAGACAGGAAAATACGAACTAATGATCATCGAGCCGCAGGGACTCTTCATCCGCAGTCTTGCCTCTGCGAACGCAAAAACATCCGGGCGCTCCTTGGAAATCGCCACCGCCCAGGACGTGACCGTCACCATCAACGCTTCGAAGGGAAACGGCCGGATTACCGGCGTCGCCCTCGAGAAAGACAAGCCGGCAGGCGGCGTAATGATTGTCCTCGCCCCGCTCGATTTGAAAAGTAACCCCTCGCTATTCCGGCGCGACCAGTCCGATTCGGACGGGACTTTCACGCTGAACGCCGTGGTGCCCGGCCGGTACACGCTCATGGCCATCGAAGACGGCTGGGACTTGGAATGGGCCGCCCCGGCTGTTCTGCAAAAGTATATTTCTGGGGGCGAAAGCGTGCAGATTGCACCCAACCAAAAAACGAATGTCTCCATAAGAGTGCAATGAATGAAGATGCACTGAAATTGTTTCCAAATAACACTACGTGATCCTAAAGCGGCGGAAGAGCTGCGCGCTCATGGCCAGCAGAGCGGGAAAGCAGACCAGGACGTAGCGCGGCTCGCACGTTTGCAGTTGCGTAAGAAATGCGGTGCGAAGAAAAATGAACACTACAATTAGTAAGACTCCGGGACTCGCGCGGCAGGACCACGCGGCGGCCAGTGCCATTCCGACATAAAAAACATTGAGCAGCGTGAGCCCGAGAGTGACTTGAAACTCGGCGGGATTGTAGCGGTAGCTTTCTGCCAGCGGCCAGAAGCGGCCGGAAAAAGGCAGCAACGTAATCCGCGGAGTGAACCACATTGCGGTGGCGCGCTGGGTGGGGATCCAAATAAATGTGCGAATCGGATGGTGCTTCGCGCGTTCTTGCGCCAGTTCAGCAAATTCGAGGTCAAGTTGGCGAGTCATGCCTCGCGCGCGATTGTAGCGGTCCAGCAGGGAAGCGACGCGCGCTAATTCCTCGGGAGAATCGACGGCGTACGAAGGAAGATTCTTCACGTCGATTGGTTGCGACGGCAATTTCCACGTAAAGAGATACGCGTCGCGAAAACGAAACATCCACGTTTTCGTCCACGAATAAAATCCCGTTGGCAAGACATCGCCGTAAGTTTCCGCGTAACGAGGCGCGAGAAACTGCACTCGCCCGAGACTCACCGCATTTCGCGCGGCCCACGGCGCCAGCGGCAGTAGCACACCAACGATCGTCCACAGAGCTGCAAACGCGAGGTTTTTCCAATTCGCGGGACGGCGATAGCGTAGCCACAGGAAAATCAGAACGGCTCCCAGAAGCAACGGCGTTTCGGGCCGAACGAGCGTGCCGAGGCCAACCACGAGTCCGCCGGCGAACCAAATTTTTGCGCTGCGAAGAAGATCGCCTCCGGAGGCGATGCGATCGATTGTCATTCCGGCCGGCGAAACAAAAATCAGCAGCGCGAGCGTAGTGAAAAAAGTTGCCAAAACTTCCGTGAGCGGCACCGCCGTATAGTTCGCCGTGAAGGGACAAAGCGCGGTGAGCCAGAGCGCTGCCGCTGCGACACGCGTGCGCGCAGGGTCGGGCACGCCTGTGGCCAGACGATGGGCGATGCCCGCCGCCAACAAGCACGTCGCAAGATCGACGAACGCTTGCGCCAGCATGACGGCCATCCGGCCCGTGCCAGCCAGAAAATAAATCGCGGCGAGAAATGCAGGATAGCCTGGCGCGCGCGCATCCGAGGCCACCAGCTGCCCGTGGGAGTAGAAGCCGTAAACGCCGCGGTACAGCCAGTTGCGGGCCAGCTCTTCGTAGTAAGCCGTATCGCCGGAATAGAAGGGGAAGCGCCAGATGAAAAAGAGGCGCAAAGCGAGTCCGGCCAGCAAAGCGGGCGCGAGATGCTTGGCGAAAGTCCTTCTGGTAAACATGGGTGCGGCTCGAGACGAATCCGACTGCACGGGCATTGTAGCAAGCCGCTACTGGTGGAAAAACGTGCGGCAAAAACCGCGCTGGCAAAGGCTTGACACTCAAGGTAAAATCTCCGGAAATGACTAATGCACCCGAGGTTGTGAAAGCTCCAGGAATGGTGCCCGACGAGCAGAAGTTTGAACCGCGCTCGAAGGGCATCACCACGGCGCGCAAGAAAAAACCCAAAGAACTGGCCGTAATCACCGAGTGCTGCACGGGTTGCGCCGGATCGCCGGCGTGCGTGGAGTACTGCCCGGTGGAAGATTGCATGTTCTGGGTGCCGGACGAGGACAATCCGCCGTTCGGGCGCATCCAGATTGACCCCATCCAGTGCATCGGCTGCAAGAAGTGCCTCAGCAAAGGTCCCGACGGCTGCTTCCTCGATGGCTGCCCGTGGGACGCCATCGTCATGGTGGATACCGCCGAAGTCGAAAAAGAAGTCGGCCCGATGGCGTATTGAGCTCCCGCCATTTCTTCGCATCACTTCTGGGGGGTCATGATCAAATTCCTGGCAAAAATATTCCGGGGGTTCCACTTCGTGCTTGGAATATCCGCGCCTCCTCCTGGCCGGAACGAACGCAGGTTCGTGTTCGCGTGGTTCGGCATCGTCGCGTGCATCGTCGCCTTCTCCTTGGTCCTGTTCTACGTCATTCCTCATCTGTACTTCAGGCGGTAATGCGGCCCGATGGCGTATTGATCGCGTCTCTTCGAGTTTCGGAAATTTAGTTAACAATAACTGGCCCCCCTCCCCTCCTTTTCATAAGTGTTCATTCTAAAGGGGCTTAGATGGTGCCCAAATCGCTAAAAATGGAAATTGATTCTAAAGGGTTTAGAGATTCGAGAGAACGTTGAAAGGTCCACAGGTCCGAGCATATGAACGTCCTGGCCGGACCGGAATCTTCGATTCCGACGGGGTCGGGGCTGTGCAAGGGATGAGGCAGGAAGAAAGGGACGTAATGCTGTAACGGGGAGATTGTGCGGCGCGGACGGCGGCTGACCGTTGGATGGGAGTCGAGAATGGGCGCGAACTAGCAAAGGACATGATAACACATAAAGTAACTACTGTCAATGATAACTATGCTGTTATTCGAATGGGCGTCGCTATTTGAGACGGTGGGATTTAAGTTGGCCGAGGGAAAGGGTTTGCGGGAGGGGTGGGATTCGAAAGAAATGTGGAAATCTGTGGAAAAGTTAAAGGTGCCACTGTTCACGAAGCGCGAAAGAAAATGAGCTACAAATTAGCTGTTTAGCAGCGCGCTGGCGGAGTGACCAAGACGGTCCTTGACCGCGTAGCTGCGTGGGAGTACCGTTCCCTTGCTTCTCGGGCAATACGCCTGTAGGAGGCAAACACTTCAGTTCCAAGATTTCCGCAAAAGGAGGAGAACATGCATTCGCGCCTCATCACTTGCACTATCAACCCAGCCAAGCTAAATGACTTCAAGAACGCACTGAACAACCAGTTTTTGCCGCGCATCCAGGCGCAGCCCGGATTCGTCGATAACATCGAGTCGCTGGACCCAGCCACGGGTCAATTCAGCTGCATGACCCTGTGGAAGACCGCGTCTGACGTCGAAAACTATGACAACGGGCTGTTCAAGGAAGTCGCAAGCAACCTGGTACCACTGATGCAGGGAAATCCAACTGTACAAACGCTTCCCGTCGAGAACTCCTCGGCGCATCACCTCAAAGCAGGAAAAGCTGCGGCATAAGACTGTCGATGGCCAGACGGGCGAGCCGATCACGGTTCGCCCGTTTTGTTGTGCGCCGCGCATGTTCGGCAGCTAGCGGGTGAAAGTCCCGTCCCAACCTGATGGTCGGCCATATACTTTCTCCGGCGTCCCAGTTCGAGGATGAGCTGACCCCATCTCTCCGTTACAAGTCTTGCAGCTACCATCCCGCACTTGAAGCTCACCGCCCATGAAGGCGGGGAAAACGTGCTCGGCAGTTAGATTGAGTTCCAACTTGCAGAACATGCAGGGCATGCCATTATTCCGCCGCTGTAAAGATACTACGGGGTGGGAACATCGAAGAGAGGACAAAAACTGCCGAGTTCACTCGGTGATGATGCGGTCGGCCCACTCCACCAAGCCTACAAAGATGGCGGGACTGCCGAATTTTGCTCCCCATTGCGTTACATCTGCTTCCGTGACCCCACGGGCCCGGCTCGAGGCTCCTCAAGCAAAGACGGGAATGTGCTTGGCCATGATTTTTTCGAGGGCTTCGCTGAGCGGAGGCCAGCCGACGGGCACGACAGCGTTTGCGGTGACTTTGCGCATCAACGAGGTGGCTTCGCCGAGAAGGAAAATCTGGACTTCGTGGCCGGCTTCGGCGAGCGCGAGTCCGTGGTGAAAGGGAAACGCGGCTTTGGTGGGGTCATCGGAGCCCTAGGCGCTTTTCATCATGATTTTTAGCATTTTCTTTTTTGGCTCCTCGGCGGCCTGCGCGCTGAAGGAAAGAAAAGGCAATCCCGCTAGCTGAGCTAGAAACCGACGTCGCGCCATATTTTCTCCTGGTCTGAACGTTGCGTGCGGAAGTGGCGCGAAGTGTAGTTGTTTTTCTTTGTGGTGTCTACCGCGGACTGGTTATGCCGCACGGCCCGAAGAGAGGATGGCGGGCTGAAGCCCGCCGCTACATAGGCAAGAGGGCACAACCAACATTGTCTGTACCACGCGGCAAGTAACAACGCTCGTCAGGGCGTTTGGGCGCCTTCGGCATTGACGTAGACGGAGTAGAGGGACTGGCTGGCGGCCATGAAGAGGCGGTTTCGTTTCGCGCCGCCGAAACAAAGATTGGCGCAGGTTTCGGGAAGATGAATTTTGCCGATGAGCGTGCCGTCGGGCGCGAAGACATGGACGCCATTGAAGCCTTCGCCGGCCCATCCGGCGGCGGACCAGACGTTGCCGTCGGTATCGCAACGGATGCCATCGGAGGAGCCGGGCGACATGTCGGCAAACAAGCGGCCATTTTTGAGGCGAACGCCATCGACTACGTCGTAGACGCGAATCGGATGCGGGTCGCCGGGATGGCGAGGAGCGCCGGTATCGACGATGTAGAGCTTCTTTTCGTCGGGCGAGAAGCAAATACCGTTGGGCTTATCCATGTCGCTGGCGACGACAGTGGCTTCGCGCGTTTTCGGGTCGAGACGATAAACGACGGCGGGCAGCTCGAAGGAAGCGTTGTGGCCTTCGTAATTGGACATGATGCCGTAGCCCGGGTCAGTGAACCAGATGGCACCGTCGGAATGCACCGCGAGATCGTTGGGGGCGTTGAGCTTTTTGCCTTGAAAAGTGTCTATCAGCACGGTGATGGTGCCATCGTATTCGGTGCGCGTTAGGCGGCGCGTGTCGTGCTCGCAGGTGAGCAGCCTGCCCTGACGGTCGCGGTAGTTGCCGTTGCTGTAGTTCGAGGGGCTACGGAAGACGCTGACTTCTCCGGTGTCTTCGACCCAGCGCAGGATGCGGTTGTTGGGGATGTCGCTCCAGAGAAGGTAGCGGCCGTCGCCGAACCACACGGGCCCTTCCGACCAGCGCGTGCCGGTGTACAAGCGTTCCACCGCCGCGTTGCCGACTTTGTATTTTGCGAAGCGAGGGTCAGTTACTTCGACGGCGGGATCGGGATAGACGACTGGAGTTTTCTGCTGAGGTTCACCGGCAAGGGCTGACGGCTTGAATGCCAGAGCTGCAGCGGCGCTGGCGGTTAAGTTCATGAATGCGCGTCTTTGCATTGGTCGGCCTCCATGGCCGGCACGTACCGGGAAGGCGAAATGTATCACGGGCAGGGTCTTCGGTGGGATAGCCGAGGAAGTGTCGCGCCAACGGCGCTGTCCGGAGTGTTTATTCGGTCTCCCAGCGCTGACGCGCTGGGCTAAATTGTGGCGCACCTCCGGTGCTCTGGGCTAGTGGGAGGCGCGTTCGCGGATGGATTTTTCGGTGAGGAGAGCTTGCTGGCGGACGCGATCGGAGATTTCGGGGAGTTCGCGCTGGTAGGGACGGACGGCGGGGAGGTCGTCGGGCTGGCCGATGAGATAGAGGGCGCGGAGGGCTTCCCAAACTTGTTCGTCGCCGGGGTCGACGGTGGCGACTTCGGCGCCAGCGGCTACGTGCGAGCCTGGAACCACAAAGAGGGAGCGGATGCGGCCGTTGATGGGAGAGCGAAGCTCGACGGTTTGCTGGCCATTTTGAGATACGACCGTTGAGGGATCGACTTGCAATTTGGCAATGAGGCCGCCTTGGTGGATGGAGGTTCCAACCTTATCTGAATCCGTGACGCGGCCAGCAAAGGGAGTGACGATTCTGGCGGGCTGGAGAAGGGCGACGATTTGGGGACGGCCGGAGACGTCACCGAAACGGACGAGCGAGAGGGCGGCGTTGCCGCGGACCAACGGGGATGGATCCTGGAGCATCTTGAGGAGCGTTTCGTGGAAGGCCGGGCCGGAGGTGTCCTGACCCATAACCCAGGCGTCGGTGTTGCGCACTTCTTCGACGGGATGGGACGCGAGGCGGACTAACTCGGGATACCAGCGCGTCGCTGCAGCATCGCGGTGGCTCATGCGCTCGCCGAGCTGAATAAGGGCGTGCTGGATGTGGCGGGGATGCTTTTCGTCCTGAAGGTATTCGGTGATTTGTTTGTCGGGGAGCCGGCGGCCAAACCAGGTGTTCCACCAGAAGAGGAACGGCATCAGCACGATCAGCCAAGCGGTAACGAAAATGAGCGCGCGATTGCGCGAAGACATTTTCTGATGGGGAGAAGAGGAAGGCTTCGCGGAAGAATCGTCCACGTGGAATTCTGACTGGTCACCATTTTCTGGCGAGGATGGAGGACTGGCCATTTTTTCTCTGTGCCGCTAACTCTCGTCGGAGGAGGGCGTCGGCTTGGATGGTTCTGACTTGCTCTTGCCGAAGAGTCCGCGGTCGCGCAGTTCCCAGAAAACGTTCAAGAAGAAAACCCCGGAGATGCTCAGCATGATGAGGCTCTCGAAGAGACCATCCACGGTGGTAACGGTGCCAGAGACGACGATCCAGCCAATCCCCGCGAGAGGGATTAGGCCGAGCAAGATGGAAATCAAGAGCATCACGGGTAACAATAACCCTCCTCAGGATCTCGCCGAATCACGACAACTCTTAACAGAATGCCGCAAGACCCAGTGATCCCCCTAAAAGGGCCGGGCTAAACCCGGTCCCTACATACACTGCAATTGCTAAGGCTTGAACGTGGCGTCCACAGACTTTGCGTCTTTCGCGGCAAGCGTAACCTTTACGTCTTGCTCGCCCAGCTTTTCATGAACGAACGCAATGGTGTAATCGCCGGGGGGCAGGCCCTTGATCTCGAACTTGCCATCGGGGCCGGTGACCGCGAAGAAGGGGCTCTTGGTTACGTTAACGAACATACGCATCCAAGGATGCTGATTGCACTTCACCGGCAGCATAATCTCTTCGCGTGCGAAGGTTTTTTCCAGCGGAGCGGCGGAAGGAGGCTGCGACTCGTTCCACTCGCGGTTGTCCTTGGGCGTGGGATGAATATTGTGTGTGGTCGGATCGCTGTTGACGATCTTGATGGTCTGATTGGCGACAACACCCAAAACGTGAGGATGGTATTTGCAGCCGCTCTGATCGAGGGTGATGGCTTCCTTGGGAATGTCGAAGGTGCGATTGCCCAAGCCCTCTCTAACGTAGACGAAAACATTAGCGAGGTGGCCGCCGCCGGCCATCACGTTCTCCGCCACGTTAGTACCCTTGCAGGCGGGGTCCTGGCTCATGTCGATCTTGGCGGCCTTAGGAGCTTCGCCTTCAAATTTCACGGTGCCGCTGATGCTGGCGGCCGTGGCGGGATCGATTGGAGTGGCGGGTGCTGCCGCGGGCGCTGAGGCGGTGGGGGTTGCAGCGGGCTGCTCTTCTTTTTTGCCGCATCCGGCGAGGAGCACAAGGCCTAGCGAACCGGCCAAGCCCCAAACTGCTATGGAAGTTTTCTTTTTCATGTTTTGCAGTACCTCTCTTGAAATTTAATTGCTCAAACCAAATGAAAATCTATTAGGGCGCACCGCGGCCAGCGTTGCCGGAGGATTTCGTGCCGGGCGACGAGCTGCCAGCTGCGGCGCTGGAACGGCCCATGGCAGCGCCAACTCTACGCTGCTCCTCCGGAGTGAGTTGCAGAATGTAGTCGACCAGCAATTTTGTTTGATCCTTATCATAGCCCCGGAAGGAAGCGGGCGTCGGACCAGAAAAGACCCAGTGGCCGTTTTCGCGCTTGAACAGACCGGAAGGCATGGAGGTGCCAGGGGCAATGGCCTGAGGGTCAACGATCCAGCGTTCCATCCAGTCGGCTTTCAAGCGGCCGCGGGCCTGGAGGAAGTTCGGAGCGGAGGCGAAGCGATCGTGAGCCGGGTCGCCAGTGGCGTGACATTTCAGGCAGGGTGCAGCAGTACTGCTGAAGAGGCTGCGCGCCATCTCAGTTTCCTTGGTGGTAAGGATGGGAATCTCTTCCGGAATGTATGGGAAGGGCTGGCGCGACAGCGCCTGGAAAAAGCGCACCAACTTGCCGAGTTCGTTTTCGGAGAAGGAGAACGTGGGCATGCGAACCTGAAGGTAGGAGCGCACGCCGTTACGATTGTTGTCCTTGTCGTTCAAGGCCGGATTTTTCAGGAATCGCAGCATCCATTCGGGATCGACGCGCGCGCCCTCGGTAAGCAGCTTGGGGGGAAGCAGCTCCTGGGCATCTTTGTAGCGGGCCATACCCATCAGCGAAGTTTTCTGGCCGGGAATGAGCTGATGGCAGCCCATACAGTTGTATTTCTTGACGATCCACCACCCTTCTTGAACGTCGCGGCGGTAATCCAGCGGGCGGTACTGATAGCTGGCGGGAAGCGGGTTTTCCTGGCTGCCCAACAGGAAAGTGGTGAGCGCGCGAACCTGCTCCTTGGTGAGGTGCAGGTTGGGCATGCGGAGCTTTTCGGTCTCCGGCTTTTCCTTGCCCTGGTCCCAGATATTGGGTTCGGCAAGTTTGTGCTCAAAGAAACCTTTCTGGTCGTACCAGGCCAGTTTGGCCGGGCCTTCGGGGAGACGAGCTAAATCGTCCGGGTCGGTGATCGGTTCGTGGCCGCCGCGCTGCGCAACATCCGTAAGCAGCGCGAAATCCAAGCGCTCGATGGGTTTGCTGCCTTCGATGGTAAGTTCGGTGCCGATGCGACCTTCATCCTCAAGGCCCGAGATTTCATGGCATCCGGCGCAGCCGAAATGGCGAACCCACTTTTTGCCTTCGTCTTTCAAATTCGGATCGTCCATGAAAGAAGCATCGGCGTAGGAGGACGGCTCCTGCTTTTTCAGCGTGGTTAGATAGCTGGCGACATCTTGCGCATCCTCGGGAGAGAGGCGCAGGCTGGGCATTACGGTCATGTTCTGGACTTGGAGCTCGTGGCCGTCATTCGGGCACTTGCTATGATCGAGATCGAATTGGAACGGGAGGCCCTTCTTTTTGTAATCCTCGGGACCGATGTCCTTTTTTTCGTACGGGCAATAGGGGCGGGTACGTTCGCGCGCGTTGTGAACCCAACGCACGAGGTAGTCGTAGCTGTCTTTTTCGCCGACGCGAGTGAGATTTGCGGCAAAGGTTCCGCCCTGGATTTGATCTCCTTCGCCGATGGAATGGCAGGCGAGGCAGCCGCGCGTTTCGAAGAGTTCTTTTCCGTGAGCAGCGTTGCCGGGCTTGTGCTTGGGCAATGGATCGGTGAGCGCCGACTGCCAGATAAAGGCAGAGATGGCCTTGATCTGTTCGTCGTTCAGCCGGAAATTCGGCATTTTTGTCGTGGCGCGGAAGTCGCTAGGTTTTTTCAGCCACACCGGAATCCAATTTTTGTTGAGCTTGAGGCGGATGTCCTTTAGGTTGGGGCCGACCTTTTTCATGTCTTGCAGCAGGCTCTTGGTGGAGCGGTCGAGCTGCACGATGCGCAGGTCGAGCTTGCTATTGGTTACCTTGAGAGCGACGGCGCGATCGTTCAGGCGATTGGCCTCATCGTTGGATTCGGCCTTGTCGGCTTGCTTCATCAAGTCGCCGGCTTGCTTGAAATTGTCCTTCTTCTCTTGATCGAGTTGCTTGATCTGCTGCGCAATGGAGAGCAGGTCCTCGGGCTCTTTGTCGTAGCCCTCGTAACGATGGCACCCGGTACAGCCGCGCTGGCGGAAGAGATCCTTGCCTTCGGTGAGCGTCCATCCGACATCGTTGGTCACCAGTACCATGTCCGCAGAGTGGCAGATCTGACAGCCAGACTCGTAATTTCCCTTGGAGAAAAGAGGCCAGAGCCAGTGTTCGTAATTGCCGTGGGCCTTTTCAACACTGGTGGTCGCGCGGCCATTGCCCTGGTGGCAAGGAGAGCACCCGAACTTTTCCGGGTCATGAATCTTCAATAGGTCAGGTTCCGGATGGCTGGTGAAGGCGCGTGCATATTCATCCGGCTTTTTGCCTTTCAATGCCATGGAAGCCGCGGTGATTTTCACCGGCTCACGAATGCCCATGTGGCAGGACTCACAGCGGTCGACAATATTGGCGCTATCCTCTCTTTCAAGATTAGCACTGTGCTCGTTGACGTTAATCTGGCGAATTTTCGGCGTCCAGGCTTCCACGCCGTTCAGCAAGTTCACGAGCTGAGAGGGCGTGAGGTTCACCATATGATCGGAGAGGTAGGAATCCATCAACTGTTTTTTTTCGCTGACGGGCTTGATCAGGTCTCCGAGCTCGGCGCTCAACTGGGTGCGTTCGTTTTTCAGGTCGTTATAAGCCTTTTCGAGATCGTCGTAATTCTTAAATATTTGCGGCTTACCGTCCGGCATCTCAACGGTGATGCTTTCTTTCTTGTATTCGTCCAAGCTCCTTTGCTTACTTTGTTTTGCAGAAGGGTTAGTCTCAGTCTCGATGCCATAGGTTGAGGCGCCGACATAGGCGCGTCGGTCGGTGAAGAGGTTCTGGACAGCCAATATTTTAGCGCTCAAATCGTAGAGCTTTTCGTTGATCTCCTTGATGCGGGGGGCGGCAGCCTGGCTGGCGGCGTCAAAATCTTGCTTTAATTTCTGGTACTCGGCGCTTGTCTGGACTTCTTTCTGCGAGTCGCTGGACTGCGAACCGGCGTTTTTCAGGAATGTCGAGTAGCGGTCTTTCCATTCGTGCTGGAATGTTTTCCACGGCCGCTGACCAAAATCCTCGTCCCACATGGCCCAGAAGAAAGTAGCCATGAGAATGACCATGGAGATGACGTAATGCGGGGCGAGCGACTTGCTGACTACCGGGTCGTTTTCGGGAATGGGCTTTTCGGGCACCAGATTCTCCTAGAGACTTTCGCTCTCTCGAAATCAAATCCGCCAAAAGGCGGCCGCTGCAAAACCTTGAAAAATCTCGCCAAGCTGGGGCGCCCCTAAACGTTAAACCAAGGTGTAATCCACACGTATTTAATGTGGAAGAGCAACCGCAAAAGCATTTTGATCGGTAATCCGATCATGGTCAGGAAGAAAGTCATCAAGATTGAGTACTGCAGCAAGCTCATACGCTTGTAGTCTTTGGCATTGTTGCGCCGGAAAAACGCGTGAACCAGCATCCCGCCGATCACGAAGAAGCCTCCGACCACCGCCGCTCCGAAGATGCCCTTGCCCCAATTCGAAGTGATTCCGAAGAGGTCGGGCAAGTCGCGGTTCACTTCATAAATGAGGCGGTTGTGATCCCACGTTTGCCCCGGCCAGAACCACTGCCATCCCGGGCCGCGAATGAAGGTGCCGATGAAAATCATCGAGACCCATAAGATGATGAAGCCGAAGAGAAATGTTCCGATGGCGAATTTGCGCTGCTTCCAGGTGTAGTAGCCTGCGCCCAGGGGATTCGTATCTATGTAAGGAATGACCATCAGGCCGAAGATGATGAGCGTGGGCATGACCACGCCGGCAATCCATGGATCGAAATAAACGAGCATTTCCTGCAACCCTAGGAAGTACCACGGCGCTTTCGCCGGGTTCATGGTCAGGTTGGGGTTAGCCGGTTCTTCCAGCGGCGCATTGAGAGTGATAGACCAGACCATCAAGATGATGGTGACGATGATGGCGGCGAGGAATTCCACGCGCAGTAGAAACGGCCAAACGTGCACTTCTTTGGCCCACCCAGGTTTGAAGGGCCACGCCTTGCGGTGATGGGTCTTGGCCAGGGCGGCATCGCCTGCGAGTTGCTCGATCAAGAGGTCATTGGCATGCGCCTGTTTCCAGGCGAGATATATGTAGAAAGCCAGAAGCGGAATCATCGCAATGATCGGGACGTTGTCCGCGGCGGAGAGGATTTCCCACAGTTGTTTCCAATCCATGGCTACTTCTTCGCCTCCTTCACTTCGGAGTCCAGCACCACGGCCGCGGGGCCGGAGATGCCGCCGTCCTTACGCACACGCCAGAAGTGCAGGATCATGAAGATGGAAGCGATGATGGGAATGCCGATGCAATGCCAGATGTAGGAGCGTAGGAGCGCGTTGGCATCGACGATGGAGCCGCCCAAGAGGCCGAAGCGCACGTCATTATAAGGCGTCATGCCCAACTGCGCGCCGAAGGGGCCTTCGTGACCGAGAAGCGGGGTCGCGCGTGCCATGTTCGTGCCCACGGTAACGGCCCAGAAGCCGAGCTGATCGTCGGGAAGCAGGTAGCCGGTGAAGGATAGCAGCAGAGTCAGCACCAGAAGGATGACGCCAACGTTCCAATTGAACTCGCGCGGCTTTTTGTAAGAGCCGGTCAGGAAGAC
>WNFR01004957.1_pt1 | contig 19689 bp, 16 predicted proteins | sample 5400221 | NCBI WGS metagenome assembly WNFR01 (sample SAMN13153357, study PRJNA577476) | soil metagenome | isolation source: 40 cm soil under Madrone tree | place: USA:California | collected 2016-06-14 | reverse complement strand
ATGTCATCCATGTAAAATGCTCCACTGGGAGCCTTGGAATAATCCCAAAGCGATTCGTTGAAGAACCTCGGCTGGATCAAGTAACTCCCACACCCTGTAATAACCGCGGCAGGCTGCGGTTGGCGAAGCTCGCTTGCCCGAATCATCTTGGCATCACGCCAATCCAGACTCTGCGGCATTGCGGCACCGCGGAGACAAAGCGCCCCGTCCGGTAATTGCTTGCTGTAGTGAAGATAAGTTTCGAGCGCATCGCGTGGATAAATGCGGTCGTCGTCCACCACCACGATCAAACTACTTCCTCTCCCGGCTGCCAGCTCCTCCTGAACCACCGGGATAAACTTGGTCGCAGGTCCCCAATCCTTGACGCAATGCAATATCCGCACCCGCGGCAATCGCAAAAGATATTTGGGCACGACATAAGGCCGCTTCTCACGAATCGAAAATTGCGGAATGGCCACGACGATTTCATCCGGCGGGCGGGTCTGCTTTAGAAGCGAGCGAATCGTTGGCCTCAAATTGTTGATTCGATCGGGCACCGTCGATAGTGAGGCGATTACACGCCGATTATCGAACGTGCGGTTGGCGCCCAACGTTTTACGAATGAAGCGGGCTTGTTGACGACGCTTGTTTACACCCGGCAGCAGCCGCGTAAGGCACAGCGCAATTAGAATAACTAGGACTGCGCAAATCAGCGGAAACATGGGGACAAGATCGACATCGTATGGTCGGAGAATTCTTCGAAAGGACACCGATAGCAATTACACTCGGTCACAGGACACTCTTGCATGAGGGCGACAGTTAAAATAGGAATCAATGCCCGAGCAGATACGATATGCGTCGAGCGACGCCGAACTCATCTTCAAAAATTGTGAAAAAGATTTTTCTCACCGGTGCCAGTTCTGGCATCGGGAAAGCAATCGCGAAAGCTGCCACCGAAAAGGGACACGAAGTCTGGGGGACTTCACGCGATATTTCGCGGATTCCAAGCCTTCGCCGCCTTCATTGCGTGCAACTTGATTTGTCTAACCCTGACTCAATTGACGGCGCCTTTAACACCGCATTGGCCGAAGCCGGCAATTTCGACGTCTTAATTAACAATGCTGGAAGCGGACATTTTGGTCCGGCCGAAAACCTTTCCGAAAAAGAAATCGCAAGCCAGTTTCAAATTCTCGTTTTCGGGCACATGCAGCTGATGCGGCTTGCATTGCGCATGATGCAAGCGCGAGGAGAAGGTTTGATAATCAACGTTACATCGCTGGCCAGCCGTCTTCCAGTCCCGTTCATGGCGGCTTACAACGCCGCGAAGGCAGCCATGGCGTCATTCACCATGACGATCCAACTAGAGCTGCCCGATTCGCGAGTGCATATTGTCGATCTCCAACCGGGCGATATTTGCACCGACTTCAACGATGGGGTGATCAAGAGCAAGCGGCCCGACCAGCGGTATGAGGCAAAAGTCGCCAAAACTTGGAACAAAGTCGAACGTAACATGAAGAACGCGCCGAGGCCGGATCTTGTTGCGCGACGTGTTTGCGAACTAATCGATCAGACGAGTCCGCCGCCACGCATGGCTATTGGCGATACATTTCAAACGAAAATCGCGCCGTTGATTTTTAGATTTCTTCCCCAGCGCGTCAGAATCTGGGGTCTTAAGAAATATTACGGCCTATGACCCCCATCTCCGAAGCAGTGATCTTAATGGCAGGGTCGGGTTCGCGCCTACGCGGCTCCGACGAAACATTCTTGAAGCCACTCGTGCCGGTGCTTGGCCGCCCCTTGATTTGTTACACGATCGGTGCGCTGACCCACGCTGGAATCAAAAAGGCCAATTTTGTCGTTGGCTACGAAAGCGAGCGCGCGATTGCACAGGTCAAGAAGTTGATTCCGTCTGAGCTTGAGGCCTGCTTCATCGAGAATCATGAATGGACGAAACAAAACGGCATTTCTCTCCTCGCCGCAGCCGATCACGTCGTTACGCCATTTCTGCTGACCATGAGTGACCATCTTTTCGATAATGCGGTTGTCGATCTTCTGATTAAGTCGGCAGATCCTAACTTCCTCAACGTCGCGGTGGATCGAAAGCGCGATTCAGTTTTCGATTTGGATGATGCGATGAAGGTCAAAACGCGCGGGAGCCAGATCGTCGCCATCGGAAAAAATCTGCGGGATTACGACGCGATTGATACTGGACTCTTCGTTTGTCCACCCGAAATCTTTGAATATCTCGAGCAGGCAAAGCAAAACGGAGATTGCAGCCTGGCAGATGGAGTTCGACTGATGGCCGCCGCTGAAAAAGCGCGTGCCGTGGATATAGGCGACGCCTGGTGGCAGGACATCGACACACCTGAAATGCTGGCGTGTGCCGAGACGCAATTACGCTCGCGGCTCGCGCGTCGCGACATCTCCCTGGCCCATACCGGATCTGACCGCGGCAATCGCGCTGAGAATTAGGCTGGCGCCGGCAACAATCATCCAAAGATGCAGGATCCAGTCAGCCAGGCCGAGTGCCGCAAGCACGAGAAAAGCGAAGATAGCCATGTCGCGTTTGGTCATTTGAAAGAGCCACCACACAAATCGTTCCCCGAGATTGAGCAAACCGGAATGCCCGACCATCCCGCGGTGTCTCGCGTAAAACGATTCGTGCAATGTGGGCGAGGCAACCGACGTTTCGCCTTTGCCAGCTCGTAGCAGCCATTCGTTGGCCGTAATCAGGACGGCACAGATAACTCCTTCGCTCGAACGATGAAGCCCTAACCCAAGAGCGAGAACGTAGAGAAGGCTTGCTAAAAAATCGCAGAATTGATCCAGACGTTCCCCGAATTTTGATTCCAAATTCCTGGCCCGCGCAATTTCACCGTCGCAACCATCAAGAATACTGAACGCTTGAAAAATGGCAGCGCCGATGACGATGCTGACGTAATCGCCGCGCACGAAGAATACACAGGCGATTATCGGCAAAACAAAGATCGATATCGTCCAGACGCTGGGACGGACCGGAAACTTGAGCAGAACACGCGTTATGCGGCGGGAAATCGGCCGATTCAAAAATCGCGAAACGAAACCGTCCTGAGGCTTGCTCATTCCGCCAGTATCCTTTTGAAAATCCGATACGTCTTGTATTTTGTCGCACCGATCGCCTCCAGAAAACGATTGATCATAAAATTATCTTCAAGTGTCATGCTCAATTCGCCGGTGATCCCGCGTTTGATCATTGTTTCCTCCATCACGCGCAAGACGAGCATCTCGGCGACTCCGGCACGGCGGTATTTTTCGATAACGCCCAGCGCGATTAGCCGTCCTTTTCGAATGCGTCTCTTGTAGAACAGCAATTTGATCAAACCGATCGGAAACCCAAATCGCGTCAAGCGCCCGTTAAGGTCGCGCAGCGCCACATTGATGTCCGGCAGGCATAAGGTGAATCCAATAGGTTCATTCCCCATCTCAGCAATCCAGGCGAACTCCGGCACCAGCAGCGGCTTCATCTCCCGGGTCATGAACTCGAACTCCGCTTCCGTGAACGGCACAAACCCCCAATTCTTCTCCCAGGCCTGATTGTAAATCTGACGGAGCCGCCTGCTTTCTTCGCGAATATTCTTAAGATTTGCGGAACGAATAGTGACGGGCCAGCGTCGACGAACGCGCTCTGCGAATCGTCGCAAGTGGGTCACAGCCTTCGCCGGATCGGCAAACCACCATGCGTACCAGTCTTTAGCCTTTGTAAAACCGCAGCCCTCGATCAGCTCGCGGTAATACGGCGGATTATGTGCAGTCAAAATCGTGGGGGCGAATTGGAACCCATCGATCAAGAGGCCGCAGACGTAGTTGGTTGAATAATCGATCGGACCCATCATCTCGGTGCGGCCTTTTTTGCGGAGCCAGTTGACCGCAGCCTCAAAGAGCGCGGCGGCGACGTTGCGATCGTCGATGCATTCGAAGAGGCCAAAACAGCCAACGTTCGATTGATGCAGCGAATTGTAGTTCGGATCGTCGCTCGCCATAATGCGGCCAACGATTTCGTCGTTTTGTCGGGCGAGAAATAATGCGGCGTCGCCGTGTCGATAAAATGGATGCCGCTTGCGATCGAGGAATGTCTTTCGTTCGATGATTAACGGCGGCACCCAGACCGGATCATTCGCGTAAATTCGCCATTGAAATTTGATGAACGCATCGCGATCCCGGCGCGTACTAACTTCTGAAATTTTGATCTCCGACACGAATGCAAAGGGCCGTCTAGGCTAGATCTCGCCATTTTACCGTCACTTCCAGCAGTGATTCGGACATGTTTTCCTGGCGGATAATCAGGTAGATGAACAGGAAGTTAAGCGGGATGAGTTCGAACCAGAAATAGTAAATCGGCTGGCCGATGAACAGGAGAGCGAACAGAACAAACATACGGCTATTCGTCATCAAGAAGCCCCACCACTTAAACATCGGCCCGGCCAAATTCCGATAACGGGTCCTTAGCCAGTTGGGTATTTCACCGTCGAACTGTTGGTTGGTTGTATCACGCAACTTTTTTAAATGCGGCGCGAGCATTTCCTGCTGGCGAGTAAAGTTCAAATACAATGCAAGCAAGAACTTGTTCCATAGTTTGGAGCGCCAACTGAGCTCTCGATAATCGGATTGCAGGGCAGAAATGGAATCTAATCCCTGGCGCGCTCGGTTCGTGACAAAATAAAGATACGTGCTGCGGTAATAATCCGCTGCGGCGCCTTGCAAAGCGTGACTGATCCCGGCAGCAAGAGCGAGAAAACAGATCGCAGGCGATGAGCCTGCAATGAGGTAACGGAGAGTCAAATGCACGTAAATACTTGCGAACACCGTGTGATCGGCAACGCTGTCAATAATGCGGCCCTCCCGGCTTTCCCGGTGAGTCAGGCGCGCGAGCTGGCCATCCGCATTGTCGAGCGCATTGGCACAAACAAGTAACACCATGCCGACCACGTTCGTGCGCAGATCACGATAATAGAAAAGGTGCCCGGCAATGATTCCGAAAAGGGCCGCGAGCAAAGTCACACGCGCCGGTGTCACTTCCATTTTCCTGAAAAACTGCGCGAGGCGAAAACCTATTGGCCGGTAAAAATAAAGATCGAGAATTCCCTCGACTTCGCGTCCCTTATAAGTCGCTTCGACAGCAGAGATCGGCTCGATCTGTGGCTGCATCACACTCACGCGTTACCCAAACTCACGCGTGCTGCAGCGCTGCTGGAACGAGTGTGTCCGCGAGGATGTTGAGCGCTTCGTCCAGATCAGCTCGCGTATGTTTCGCTGTCACACAGGCGCGAAAGCAAATTCGGTTTTGCGGCACGGCGGGATAATCCACCGGCGCGACCCAGAGACCGCGTCGCCGCAGTTCGTGACCGAATCGATACATGCGCTCGCGATCGCCGATGACAATGGGCATGACGTATGTTGTCGATGCTCCGGTGTCGATCCCGAGACCCTGAAGCTGCGTGTGGAAGTAATCCGCGTTTTCCCAGAGCTGCGCACGCAGTTCTGGCTGGCTCGTGCCGATCTCGAGCGCTTTGAGAATGGCTGCGACGACCACTGGGGGCAGCGCACAGGAGTAAACATAAGGATGGGCGTAAAAGCGCAGATATTGCAGCGTTTCCTTCGAACCGGCGACGAATCCTCCCAGCGCTCCAAAGGCTTTGGAGAAGGTGCCATAAACGAGCGGAATGCGGTCTTCCACGCGAAACTTCTCAGCTGCGCCACGACCATGTTCGCCACAGGCCAGCATGGAGTGGGCTTCGTCAATGAAAACGCTCGCGCCGTGGGATTCTGCGACATCAATTAATTCCCTCAAATTGCCGAAATCGCCATCCATCGAATAAATGCCTTCGATAATGACCAACTGGCGACGGCCTTTTTGACGGCTGAGCGCTGTGTCGAGTGAGACTGGATCATTGTGCTCGAATTTCTCAGTGCGGCATCGGGAAAGCACCGCTCCATCGCGAAGGCTGAGATGCGAGCGGTTGTCGAGAATCGCCACGTCGGTTTTGCGAAGCAGGCCGGAAATCGTGCCTAGCGCACCGCCAAACCCGCTGGGCTGCCCACGCACAGGCGCGCATCCAATTCGTAAAGCTTGGTGGAGCTTGCAGCGGGTCGTTGCTTTCGCCCGCAAGAAAATTGCTCAGACTAAGTTTTGCTGGATCCTCGTTCATCAAACCTTACGAAGTTCTCGGCGGTATCCCCACGCCGTGAAGTTCCGTGTCGGGGCAGCTATTTTACCGATTTTCGGATTTAGAACAAGATTTTAGTGAGATCGCCTGCCCGCCTCCGAGCCCACCAATTCCGCGCGGGGCGCGCTATTTTCGCGTTGTCCGAAAAACGTAATCCCAAAGCGGCGAGCTGATACCGAATCCGGCGTCATCATCCTTGTAATGATGGCGGAGATGGTACTGCTTCAACCAGAGCCACAGGCCTCGTTTCATCGGGAAATGGTGCGTCGCATAATGCAGCATGTCGTAACAGACGTAACCGAAAACCAATCCGGCAAACACGCTCGATGCTAAATGCCCGAAAATCAGAAGAAAAAGACCATAGAAAAGAAATGCGAGCGGGACGCTTATGCTTGGCGGCATGACGAGCCGGCGAGCGTCGTTTGGATAATCGTGATGAACACCGTGGATGACGTAGTGCAGCCGTTTTCCCAGGCGGGTCTTGGGTTCATAATGAAATATGTACCGATGGATGAGGTACTCGAGCAGCGTCCAGAGCAGAACACCGAGCAAAAACAGCCCCGTGACGGCCAGGATCGACAATTTTTGCTGCCAGAAGGAAACGCAAACCATGTAGGCGATGACCGGCACGTACAACAGCAGCGGAATCGCCGGATGCACGCGCGAAAAGAATTCGATGAAATCGCTCTCGAACATCCGGACCGTTTCGTTTTTGTTCGAGACGTAATGCCGCTCTGCCATAGTTAAAAAGTAATCGGCCTCGCGCTGAGATCAACGCCGCTCATTCGACCGGCTGCTACGTCTGGAGTCGCTGGGGAACCGGCCCTTTGTTTCATCCGTTCAATCCGCGAATACAAAGTGTAGCGCTCGTCGAAAATGAACTGAAGGAGCAGCCGGGTCCAGGACGAGTGATACTTCAGATTGTCGTAAAACTCCGGGGCCATTGCACGCAGCTTCGGCAGATTATTCCACGGAATAGAGGGCAAGTCGTGGTGCTCATTGTGATAGCCCATGTTCAGCGCGACGAGATTAATCGGCCCATAATAGCTGAACGTCTCCTGGTCGAAATCGTATGTGTAATGCTCCTGAATCCAGCGAGCCCCCACCGGATGCAAACCAATCGAAAAGAAAAACGCAAATGCGAGATAAAGAAAACCGGCCCAGCCGCAGAAATAAATGATGGCTGCATCATACGCCGCCGCGCAGAGGAGATTCACAAAGAACCACCGGTCCCACATGGTGATCGCTTTCAGTCTGGGCGGCCGGGTTAGTTGAAAAAATGGAAAAAGCATGAGCCACAGCGCCTTGCGATACCATTTGTTGCCGACCAGGCGCGCCTCCCAATGATTTGCAAGGTCGGCGTCATATTCGTAATCGCCTTGATGCGAATGATGCTTGAGATGGTAAACGCGAAAACCCATCGCGCCGGGCGCAAGATTGGGAAGATCAGCCAGGACGCACACCATTTTGTTCCAGCTTTTGCTCCGGAAAATCAAATTATGTGTCGCATCATGGATGATCACGTAATTGGCATGGTTGGCGAACGCACCGATGCAATAAGCGATGAGCAAACTGAGCCACCAAAAACCAAATCCGAGCGTGCCCATCCAATACGCGATGGCTGTTTGCGTGACCACGATCGACAACGCGATGAGCGCCGTGTACGGATTGCGCACCATCAACTGGCGAACTTCCGGATGCGCTTTGACGAGAGCCCTCGCCCGACTCGGGTGCGGCTGATCAAACTCGGACTGGTGGAAGAAGGCCTGCATTGACGAGTCTATTTTCTAGCACAAAACTCGTGAAAAGACCATCTTTTGACCACGCTAAAACTTTTCGCAAAGATTGGCCGATTCGCACAATTTGGCTCACATTGGCCCTCTTAGGAATCGCCAGAGAATGGATCTCCCGGCAGGCATTTCAACTTTGCAACGAATCGATCGCTGGATTGGTGTACCGCTTTGCGCCATCTTAACCCTTCTCAGAAGAATCTTTGAATCCGCGGAGCCGCCAGGACCGCGCCAAGTTCAGCGCATTCTCTTCGTCAAGTTCGCGGAGCAGGGCTCAACGGTTCTCGCCTATCCCGCAATTCGCCGTGCGACCGAAATGGTTGGACGGGAAAATGTTTACGTCGTCGTCTTCGAAGACAATCGGTTCATTCTCGACGTGATGGAAATTATTCCCGAGGGAAATGTGATAACGATCGCGACGCAGAGTCTGTTCGCACTCGCGGCTGGCGCACTGGGGGCGGTGCTCCAGGTTCGGAAAATCGGCATCGACGCGGTCGTTGATATGGAATTCTTAACACGCTTCTCCGCGATACTGACATTTACGACCGGCGCCAAATCGCGTGTTGGCTTTCATACTTTTTTTGGCGACGGACCGTACCGGGGCGATTTAATGACACATCGGCTTTTATACAATCCTCATCTCCACACAAGTCAGATGTTCGAAGCCATGGTTGAAGCATTGACCCGCGATCCGGCGATGCTCCCGACATTCGACTTTACGCCGTCTGCAAACCAGCCTCTCGCAAGATTTCGGCCCTCGCTGTCTGAAGTTGCTGAAATCAATGCCCTCCTACAGCGCGAAAATCCTCGCATCGGTTCTGCACCACTCATCCTGCTCAACCCGAACGCGAGCGACTTACTGCCGCTGAGGCGGTGGCCGCCTCAGCGTTATGTCGAACTCGCGCGGCGGCTGCTCGAACGTTACCCGGACCTGTTTATTGGGTTTACCGGTGCGCCGGCCGAAGCCGCTCCCAATAACCAGCTTGCAGACGAGGTCGGTTCGAACCGCGTCATCCTGCTTGCTGGAAAAACGACTCTGCGACAAGTGCTCGTGCTTTACACACGAAGTGAGATTTTGGTGACCAATGACAGTGGGCCGGCTCATTTCGCCTCGATGACGCCGATTCGCGTCGTCACCTTGTTCGGACCGGAGACACCGGCACTATTTGCCGCGCGATCGCCAAACGCGACTGCCTTGTGGGCTGGCATCGCATGCAGTCCGTGCGTAAATGCGTACAACAACCGGCAATCGGTCTGCCGCAACAATCTTTGTATGCAAGCAATCACAGTTGATGATGTCTTTAAAGAGGTCACGCGCATTTACGATTCTCTTAAGAGGAGCACATCGGAAAATTAATCTGCAGAGTGATGGGTGTGCCAACTCATAGGTCGCGCCAATTTCGCTTCGGCGTGCTTGGGATTATTCTCCTCACGGTCGCGATTCGCCTTCCGTCGCTTCTGCACCCTCGGCCAATCGACAGCGAAGCAATGTATTCCGTGGTGGCAAACGAGATAGTTGACGGCGGGCGGCCTTACATTGACGCAGTAGAGCGCAAGCCGCCACTTCTCTTCTGGACGTACGCCGCAATATTCAAAGTAGCGGGTAAGTTCAGTTGGAAGACGCTTCATATAGTCGCACTGGTGTGGACGCTAGGCGCTATGGCCGGCCTCTATGTGATCGGCCGCGAGTTGTTTGATGGTAACACCGGTTTGATTGCCGCGCTCTTCTACGGTGTTTTCCAACACTGGTGGACGTGGAAGAACCTCACATTCGACGGCGAAATGCTAATGAATCTCCCTATCATCTGGGCGTGGGCAATCGCATTCCGTCGCAGTTCATCCCGACTGCGACCCGAACTCTTCCCAGCAGGCGCGCTGCTGGGCGCGGCCTTCCTGCTCAAACAGCCGGCCGCGATAGCAGCAGTCCCCGTCGGCGTCTATCTACTCCTCCCGAGTTATCGAGCCAGTCGCGGGTTGACACGAACGAATGCGATCATTCAGGCAACCATGCTCACAGGAGGATTTTTCGCAGCCCTCGGTCTCGTGACGATTGTACTTTGGCAACAAGGCATTCTCCGAGACGCATTCTATTGGACGATTGCCGACCATGACGTTCCGCATGTTTTTTGGCAGAAGGGAATCCTGATTACGCTGGCCTTCCTCGGAGCCTGTTTGCCTTTGGCAATTGGGGCGATAATGGCCTCCCGGGACCAGAGCAAGATTTGGACTGAGAGGACGGCAGAACGAACAGCGCTTTTCGGGTTACTTGCCGCCTCGGCAATCGGCGCTGCAGCGGGCGCCCGCTTTTATCCTCACTACTACGTTCAATTGATTCCTCCGCTCGCATTGCTCGCGGCGCCGCACTACGCACGACTTTGGTCCCGGACGACGCAGCCGCCCCACTGGCTACTACGACCTGCGGTGACCTACGCGTGGTTGGCTCTCACGGTTATTGCCTTTTCAATCGAAGACTGGTCGGGGCTGGCTCCACAACGCGTTCCGTCTGAGGCGGGAGGATACTTGTTCACGCATTCAAAGCCTGCTGACAGGATTTTCGTGTGGGGTCAGAGTTCGGAAATCTATCTAGACGCCGAGCGACGCCCTGCCTGTCGCTACATCACCACCTTTCCACTCACGGGTAAGGTGTTCGGCGGATCGATCCCAGGTTTCGATACGCGTAGCAGAATCTTACCCGGCGCCTGGAGAAACCTCGAGCGAGATTTTGCCCGGCATCCGCCGACCTACATTGTCGATGTTCAGGCCGACCCGAAGACCGCAGAGTACCCAGTAAGGGACTTTCCGATTCTCGCCAAACTTTTGAAGGAACGGTACCAACTGGTCGCACGGACTAGCGAGGGTGTGATCTATCGGATGCACTAGGGCGAATCGCCCCGAGAGTCCCAAAAACAGTGCAGAAAATGAATGTCGCACAGGGTCAAGCCATGGCGAGCTGAGCCGATTTAAAACATATGTCGCGAAGCTGATCAGGGGCTTGGGCGATGTCGATGTTAGACATCATGAGCAAGGGCGCCTTGATTCATTTTTCGCCAGAAACATGGTCAAAGCAGCGCACAGCTAAACTAAGATTCGCGCTCATATCGCGTCGACGCTACAATCGACTGCTCGGTGCGCCAAAATTTTTTCGCAAATATTGACTATCTTAGCAAGGGACGGGAATGGATCTCCCTGTAGGCATATCAACTTTACAATGCACCGATCGCTGGATTTGTGCGTTCCCTTGCGTCATTCGAGTATGCGAATCCTAATTACAGGAGGCGCCGGTTTCATCGGCAGGCATATGGTCGAACACTTCCAGCATCAAGCGGAGGTGCGCGTTCTTGATAACCTACGCGGCGGTTTTCAGAGCAATTTGTCTGGCTTGGAGTGCCAACTCATCGTCGGCTCAATTCTTGATCGCGATCTCGTGAGAGAAGCCATGAAAGGCGTGGACTTTGTCTTTCATCTCGCGGCCATGGTGGGCGTGCAGGAATCCATGCAAAAGCCGAATGAATGCGCCGAGATCAATACCCGGGGTACAGCAATTGTTTTGGAAGAGGCGGCGCGGGCACGAGTGAAAAAGCTGATCTTCAGTAGCTCGGCTGCAATCTACGGCGACAATCCGATCAGTCCAAAGATCGAAAGTATGCCTGCCGACCCGAAAAATCCGTATGCCACAAGCAAGAATGAAGGCGAACGGCTCTGCCGCTCCTTCACGGATGAAGGGCGACTCGCCACTATTTCCCTTCGTTATTTTAACGTCTTTGGTCCCTACCAGGATCCAAGAAGTGAATACGCCGCGGCCATTCCGGCTTTTATTGAGAAAGCGATCAGGAGCGAGCCGATTACGATTTTCGGAGACGGCTGGCAGACTCGAGACTTCATTTATGTAAGCGATGTAGTCGCGGCCAATGCGTTCTTCGCGTTAAAATCGCAGGCCACTGGGGTCTTCAACGTCGCTTGCGGGAAGCAGATCACAATAACCAATCTGGCCCTAACAATTTGCAACCTTACCAAGTCTAGCTCCACGATTGAATACGGCGCAGAGCGGCCGGGCGACGTGAAACATTCAGTCGCAGGCGTGGACAAGATTCAGACGGCTGGTTTTAGGCCGGTTTGCGATCTAGCCGGAGGACTGCGCGCAACAATCGAATTTTTCAGGAGAGACATAGCGGCCATTGAGCAGAGCCGTCACGTATGACGCGATGTCAAAGCCGCTGGGTCAACGTGATCATTATCACGCTTGTCGTCATCCTGCGTTTGCCCACGGTCTTGCCGTCGCTGTACAATAGCGATGAGGGCTATTACGGGATAATCGCGAACGATACCCTGGACGGTGGGACGCTCTACCGGACGGCCGTGGACACGAAGCCGCCAGGCATCTATTACATTTACGTCGCCGTTTTCAAGGTGGCTGGGAAGAACAATCTTCTTGCCGTTCATGTCCTCGCCATCCTTGTCGTCGCCGCCACCGCCTTGGTCTTACGGCGGATTGGCGCGCGAGTGGGGGACGATTGGGCGGGGGCATGGAGTGGCATTGGCTATGCCGTGTTCGTCCATGCCTACCGACCGGGGGACACTCTCCCGGCGAACACCGAGATTTTCGCGTCTCTTTTCCTCGCGCTGAGTGTCCTCGCCTTCTTGCGAGGCGAACGAAAAGCGGGCTGGGGTTGGATGTTCCTTAGTGGCACGCTGGTCGGGATGGCGACTTTGATCCGGCAGCCTTCGGCCGTGACTTTGGGCGCAATGCTGGCGTATCTCGTTTACCTCTGGCTCATTCCCCGTTACCAATCACTCGGACGTGTTTTGGCAGCCGGCAGCGGTGTGGTAACTGGATTCATCGCGGTGATCGCGGGACTGGCCTGGTATTACCAGTGGCAGGGAAATCTGCATGACGCCTATCTGTGGGCTTGGGCGTTTGCCGTTCGCTATGTCGAATCTGAAACAACCTTCCCTTATGTTTTGAAACGTCTCGTCACCGTTCATCTCGCTGTGATGCTCGCCTGGGGCCTGTTATGGTATTTTGGTATTCGGCAAGTGATTGAGACACTCAGATCTTTTCGACGCAGGAGGGCTGTCCCCACCGAGCAGGTGCTGGTTATTTTGTGGTTGGTCCTCAGTTATCTGGCGATCTTTATTGGATGGCGATTTCCAGGACATTATCATCTGGCAGTACTTCCGCCGCTTTCGATTCTCGCCGGCAGCGCGTTCTCGCGCTTTGTGGCGGAACAGCGACGTTCTCCTCAACCACGCTGGCGATGGATCCGAACAGGCATCATCGGTGCGGCGGCCCTGCCTGCGATAGGTTTTCTCATCATGGCCTTTACAGTGCGAACGCAGACGCTCGATTTTCTCCCGACTGTTCAGCAGATCGTCAAGGAGACGAGCGCCAACGATCGTATCTTTGTCTGGGGGAGTACCCCACAACTGTACAGTTTCTCCGGCCGGCGAATGGCGACGCGTTTCGTGAGCTGCACACATCTGGTTGGCGCCTACGCCAGTCGGCCTCGTGAAGTGAGAGATAGAGCGGAGAGCGTGATTCCTGGAAGTTGGGACATGTTGCAGGCCGACTGGGAAGCGCACCCCCCGGCGCTCATCATCGACATGTCAACGGTGGACCCGTTCTGGGCGGCTCATCCCATGACGCGATACCCCGTGCTTCGCGCCTATCTTGCCAACTATCGTGTGGAGGGCGTGATCAACGGCGAAACAATCTATCGTCGGTTTTAACGGCGGACCCGAAACAATGCGTATGACGACGTGGAGGCCAAGCGTCTCGGTTGTTTATCCAATGTTCAATGAAGAAGAGAACATCGAGCGCGCGGTCCATTTCGCGGAGGCCGCCTTGACCGACATGACGTCCGATTACGAGATCCTCATCGTCAATGACGCCAGCACGGACCGATCAGCAGAAATCGCGGAAGCTTTGGCCCAATCAAACCCTTGTGTGAAGGTGTTCCATCACGAACGGAATTTGAAACTGGGGGGCGCGCTTCGCACCGGCTTTAGCAAGGCGACGAAAGAGCTGGTTTTCTACTGTGACTCGGATCTGCCGGTCGATCTCACGGAGTTGAACCGGGCGGTTCATATCATGGAGTTTACAAGGTCCGACATCGTTTCGGCCTTTCGGTTTGATCGCACTGCCGAAGGACCTATACGCACCGTGTATTCGGTGTGCTACAATTTGCTTATCCGTTTCCTATTTCCGTTGCGGGTGAAGGACGTCAATTTCTCCTTCAAATTGTTCAAGCGAGAAGTCTTGGATAAGGTTGTGTTGGAGGCGGAGGGTTCATTCATCGACGCGGAACTGCTAATCAAGAGCAAGTTGCACGGATTCAAGATCGTGCAATTCGGCGTAGATTATTTTCCGCGAAATCGCGGCACCTCCACTTTGGCCAGTCCGGACGTGATCTTCAAGATGATCCGGGAACTGGTCGCATTCCGGATGAAGATGCGACACGAAATCAGGGCGGCCCGGGTCTCCGAGGCTTGAAACAGCTCATCGTTAACGCGGACGACCTGGGACTGACGCCGGGAGTAAACCGAGGGATCCTGCGGGCGTTTCAAGACGGAATCGTAACGAGTGCCTCGTTACTTGTGACGGGGAGTGCATTTGAGGAGGCTGTCGCGTTGGCACGGCAAAACCCGGAGCTGGATGTTGGCCTGCATCTGACGCTGGTGGAAGAGCGAGCCGTCCTGGGGCGCGAGATCTTACCGACCCTGGTTGATGAAACGGGACGGTTTCCCCACACGAGCGGTGAATTTTTCAGACGCACCTTTCTCGGACGCATCAGCTGGGATGAGGTCGAGCGTGAGATCGCGGCGCAGATCGCGCGTTTTCAAAAGACAGGACTGCGACTTTCCCATCTTGATAGCCACCAACATCTCCACATGTTCCCGCCTGTCTTCCAAATCGTTAGGCGGCTTACCCGCAGGATCGATAATGTTTGGATTCGCAATTCTGCTGGCCCATGGCGAAAATCGCCAGGTATCCTAATGGGACGGTGGGTAAAGCAGCTTGGTTTGAATCTGACATGTCTGTCAGCGCGAGGTTTGCACGGCCCGCCCCTGCCGCAAATGCCGGATGGTATGTTTGGATTCGAAGTCAGTGGGTGTTTAACTCGCTCTGCGCTCGAACAAATACTACGAAAAATTCCCGACGGCCTGTATGAATTGATTTGCCATCCCGGCGAAGGGGACAAGGACACCTGCAGGCAATACCGTCATTGGGGCTATCGGTGGGCCGAGGAACTGGAGGCCTTGACGGCGTCTGAAACACGGCGTCTCCTCCAGGAACAGAAGATCGCACTGACCTCCTTCGCGCAGGCGCAACAGATCGGCCCGCGCTAGAGTCTTAAGGCTTGTGAGCCGCCTATGCGCCGACCAGGTACGCACGGCGAACTAATCGCGAACTTTATGGAGCGGCCATCGATAAGATCGACAATTACATTTGCGTTCCGCTCATGGATCGAACGCGGTGCAAATTATCTCGAGATGCCCCGCGCCGAATTCATGGCCGCCGCTGGCCTGTTTGCCCTCATGATCGCGTTCAAGCTCGTGAACATGGTTCGCTACCGGTTCGACACCGACGAATCGCAGCACATGCATGTAATCTGGGCATGGGCCCGCGGGTTCGTGCAATACCGGGATATTTTTGACAACCACATGCCCCTTTTCCAAATCATGTTCGCGCCAATTTTCGGACTCGTCGGAGATCGACCGACCATTCTTTACTGGATGCGATTCATTCTTTTGCCGATGTACTTTGTGGCAGCTTGGTGCACTTACCAGGTGGGCGCCCGGCTCTTCTCGCGTCGCGTCGCCGTGTGGGCGGTTCTGCTCGCCGGTTTTTACCCCACTTATCATCTTACTTCATTCGAATTTCGAACAGACAATCTTTGGGCGCCCGTTTGGTTGATGTGTGTCGTCGTTCTGATCAGCGGGTCCATGAATGGACGGCGAATGCTAATTGCAGGATTGCTTCTCGGGTTTTGCTTCGCGATTTCGATGAAATCGATGCTCTTGTTATTGGCGCTCGTGGCTGCCGGATTTATCGCGATGCGGTTGGTGGGCCGCGAACAGGTGATTCAATCGTGGAGCCAATGGCTTCGCTGCGGAGCGATATTTCTTGGCGCAGCCGCCCTCGTCCCAGTTCTCATCATGATATTCTTTGCGCTCAAAGGCATTTGGCACGATTTCCGTTATTCCGTTTTTACTCACAATTTTCTGCCGCACGCCGACGCCGATCATCCCCCATGGATGATAATGATCTTTCCGATCGTTTTTCCGTTCATAGTTTATTTTGCCAGGTTGATCGCGTGCGCGACACCCGATCGCGCGCTGGCTTTTCGCCGTTCCTTTGTCTTCCTCCTCTGCGGTTTCTATTCCACCGCTCTCTATAGCTTTTGGACATTGATTACGCGGCAGGATTTTCTCCCTTATTATCCACTCGCATTCGTTTTCGGCAGCGCCGCGGTCCTGGCAATCTCTGAAAGCGAGCTACTCCTGTCGCGGCTCTCGCCTCGCCTGCGCCGGATGCCCCGGCAGGCTTGCGTGGTAATCATTCTATTTTTTGCCAGCCTCCTGATGCGATCTTTCTGGGTTAACGGAGCGAAAGCTGAAACCGAACTCCTGCGCGACGTTCTAAAGCTAACCAAGCCAGAAGAGTATGTTTTCGACTGCAAAGGCGAGACGATTTTTCGGCAACGCTGTTTTCGTCCGATCCTCGAGCCGGTGACACTAGAACGGATTGAGCGCAATCTGATGGTGGACGATTCGGCGCAACGATGCGTTGAAACCCGGACCTGCCTGGCTGCCCCGGCTGGAGGTCGGACATCGTGGTCTGCGCGCCTGTTCGTTGCGCGAAATTACCTGCCGGTGAAAGGCTGGGTGCGTGTGGTCGGCGGCTATTTGAAAGAATCGCGTGCGCGATCCGGCGCGCTTGAATTCGAGAGCGTGATTCCCGCATCATATGACATCGTCGCACGCGAAGGAATTGTTAGGGGAATTTTGGATGGCCAGGAGTACAGCGGTGCGCGCTTTCTCGATCCCGGAAAACATTTTTTCATGCCAACTACGCCCGTGAGCGGTGCTCTGGCCTTCGTCTGGGCGCGCGCCATCGATCTGCATTATTCTCCCTTCACGTTTGTCCGGCCCAAATCGCACGCGAAATGGCCGATAGACTTAGAGAGCACGTGGTGATGGCATTTGCGGCTGGTCGTGCCTGTCCCTTATGTGTTAGACGATCTCCACGGATGTCGCCAAATTCGATTCGTCGTCGCGCCTGATATTATTCGCGCCGCATCCCGACGATGAAGCGCTCGCATGTAGCGTCATTCTCCAGCAAGCGGTTCGTGCTGGAGCGGCCATTCGCATTGTCTACGTCACAGACGGGGATGACAATCCCTGGCCGCACCGAGCGCTCGAAAGAAGATGGAGCCTGAGCCCATCGGATCGGTTAAACCGCTCTTTTGCGATGCTTAGAACTTCTTGATCAACCGGACATACCAGAACCGTCCCAGGTTATCGTATGAGAAGCCAGGGTAGCCGGTGGAATTGCCAACTGCTTCTTGCCCAAGCTCCTTGGGCGGGTCCTCGCCAAATATATTGTTCACACCCACGGTGATGGTGGAGTTGTTCAGGATATTCTTCCAGCACGGCATGGCGTACGGAACCGGCGGCGCTTCCTTCTCTTTGCCGACCACTTCCTTGCCGCCCTTCGAGTACCCAGGCACCGGCGCAGCTTCCACCGGAGGGGTGAAGATCAGGCTGTAAGAGAGCTGCGCGTCTGTGAACCAGGTCGGATGCACATAGTGCTGCTTAAAGAATCCATCAGGAACCTTACCAAAGAGCGTTTCCCAGAATCCATCAATCAAATGCACGGTCGCGTTGAAATCAATGTTGTGCCACGTCCAGTCAAGGTTGGTCATTCCCTTCCATTTGTACCAGGCATCGCCGCCGGTCGTCTGTCCGAAAAAGGCGCCTTCGAACCAATCGTTGTTGGCGCGCCCGGCTACTTGGTACGCCCTTTGTCCGGGGAATTGGAACACGAACTGATCCAGATAACTCACCCGGGTCAACCAGGTCCATGTCCCTATGCCCGTCTCCAGTTGGTACTGAAGGCCAAGATCAACACCGCGCGCGTTCTCACGCCCACCGTTTGTAAAAGGACTTTGGACCCCATTGAAAGAGCCGGACGGGTCGAATAGCGCCGCTGGTCCAGTCGCCGGCGGCTTCGCTGGACTCACCACACCCGGAACAACGCCGTTGTTATATCCGTTAATTACCTGCTGAGGAGAAAGGAACACTATAACGCCCGTCCGCTCCACATCCCACAAGTCAACCGTCAACGTCGCAGTTCCCCACTTCGCCGGAATCCACTTCGGCGTATAAACAATGCCTCCAGTCCAGCTTCGGTCATGTTCTGGCGAGAGATTTCGATTGGGGGTCTCTATGACGGTTGTTTCCGGATTGCTCGTGTCCTGGAGATTACCCGGCGTATGTGGCACCCCAGGGGCAAACCCGACAAAGTGCGTTGGTGCCAGCGCGGAAACTTGAGGTCCATAGAGCTGGCCCATGGAAGGTTCAAGGAAGCCTTCACCCCAGGTGCTGCGGATGGTAAGCGAATCGTCAAACGGCTGCCAGCGCACCCCTACCTTGGGTACTGCTGCATTCGTATCGTTATTCAACCATTCCTCATAACGGACCCCGGCCGTGAACTCCAGCGAGTGGAACCCTGGGATATTCATCTTTTCACTGAAAATTGGAATGAGCGTTTCCGCGTAAATCGCCCACTCTTTGCGTCCGGCTTTAACAGGGGTGAAAATGCCGACACCCAGCTCCTCTCCAAGGCGGTGCTGGTCGTCCGGATTGAGATTGTAGGTTTGTCGGCTAAACGAACCGCCGAAGGCGAGTCCAACGCCGCCTGCGGGCAAATCAAACAGATCGGTCGTATAAATGTTCAGGTCCAATGTCGCTAGTTTCATTGAAACGAGGTCCCTCGATTTCAGCGTCGCGAAATCGATCAATGGCAGGTTGCTTGCGATCGGCACATGGAAGTCATTGAATGGATTGTACGGGGTTGTCTGTCCGATAAAATCCGCCGAGGCCGGATTAAAGAGGGAGTCGTTCCCGTTCAGAATGCGCTCGAAGCGCGGACCATTGACGTCCTGGGTCCGAACAATTTGCATGATTTGGCTATAACGGAACGCTCCATCGTAACCCCAGGTCCCGTTAAACAGTTTGTCGCCTTTCACACCAACCGTGAAAAGCTCGGCGATGTTCTCGTTATCGAACAAGCGGTTGCCGAAATCGGCAACGCGCGCCCGAGAACCCCCCGAGATGATCTGCTCAAAGGGATTGAACGGATTGAAGGCGCCCGCAGGCATCCCAACTTCCGCAGCGCTCGGGGTGCCTGGAGGGGCGACCCCACCCGGCAGAGGATGATTGGGCGGGATGAAGAGGGTAAACTGGCCAGGGGTCTCGAAATCGCCCGTGGCGCTTGGCGCAAGTTCATCATGCGTCTTTGCATCGACATAAAAAAAGTCGCCGAAAATCTGAAATTGATCGTCGCAAATCTTATCACTGAACGCCGCATAACCACCCCAGCGTTCCTGTGTTGGGAATGAGCTCGAGGTGGCGTTAAAGTTAAAGCCCCCGGTAGTGGCGCTATGCCTGATACGACTTGTACTGTAAAGATAATCGCTTGCCGGTGCCAAGCC
>WNFR01002356.1_pt1 | contig 19692 bp, 17 predicted proteins | sample 5400221 | NCBI WGS metagenome assembly WNFR01 (sample SAMN13153357, study PRJNA577476) | soil metagenome | isolation source: 40 cm soil under Madrone tree | place: USA:California | collected 2016-06-14 | reverse complement strand
CCGTCGTTGCAGTCGGCGTCGTGCTGGCAGCGCGAGCCGGCGCAGTTCGTGCCCTGACAGCTGGCGAGACAGCGCGAGATCGGGCCGATGCACGTGCCCGTCGGCGAGCCGACGCCGCAATCGGTGTCGCTCTGGCACGGGCTTCCCACGCAGAGGACGCCGCCGTTTGCGGTGCAGCCGGGCGCGCAATGCTGGCTGAGGGTCGCGAAACCGACGCCGCTCACCTCGTTCAAGAGTTGGTAGGGCGGCGTGCCGCCGACGATGTTGAAGAAGATCGGCGTGCCGGGCACCGGCTCGGTCAAATCCTCCGATGACGGGATCAAGAGCAGCTGGTCGCCGCCGACGAAGCCGATGTCGAGGAGCGTCACCGCCACCTGCGCGCGCAGGCTGAACGCCGGCGGCGGCTGGGCGAAGATGGCGCCGGTGCCGACGATCTTCCCGGTTCCGGTCGGCGTGCTGCCGGCGACCGCGATGACGTCCGCATTGCCGTGCGCGTCCGTGACGGCCCCCCCGAAGTTCCGCCCGCCGACGGTCACCTGCGGAATGAACGTGATGTCGGGAATGTCCGACGAGAAGAGGATCGTCGTCCCCTCGATGGGATGCCCGAAGGCGTCGGTGAGCGTCGCGACCAGGCCGATGCGATCCGACTTGTTGGCGTCGACTTGTGTCGGATCGACGTTCAGCGTCAGCCGGCCGCTGTTGTTGGCGTTCAGAACGAACTGCTCCTCGGGAAAGCCGTTGTTGCCGCCCCCGCCTCCGCCCGTCCCGCCGCACCCGGCGATGAGCAGCGCGCACAGAGCGATCGCACCGGACGTCCGGAACCAGCTTGCATGTGCTCTCATTGGATATCCTCCCATCCCCGCCCGCATCACTGCGCGTTCTGCAAGACGGTCACGGCGTACGTGAACTGGTTCGATGTGAAATGATCGCCGCTGTCGCTCGTTGCTCTGAGCGTCATCACGACGTTCATCGTGAACGGCTTCTGCGGCAGCAGACTCGGGTTTTGATTGAGGAACGCGATGATCTTCGGCGACACGAAGAAGGTCTGCGCGAAGACCCCGTTGGTCGCGGTCTGACCGATCGCCACCTGCGCCGGCCCGAGTCGAATGCCCAGCGGCACGACGTCGGTCGCGACCGGGTTGATGACGGCGCCCGGGATCACGATCTTCACGTCGACGGCCTCGACGTTGATGCTCTCGAAATCGAGGTTGTTCTGGATGCCGAGGAAGCCGCCGTCGGCATCGCCGTCGCCGTTGACGTCGTTCGGGATCGCGTCGATCTGGCTGATGTCGACGATCCGTCCCGTATCGCCGGGATGGTTGTCGGCGGTCGGAAACACGTCGGCAGCAGGCGCGAAGTTCTCCGTGACCTCCTGAAAGACGCCGAGGAAGCTGAAGGACACGCCGTTGTCGTTCGACCCAGTCCCGCCGCCTCCACCACCACAGCCGGCGACCGCGAGACACACCGCCGCCAAGCACGTTGTCACCATGAACCGTGTTGTCATGCTGCCGTCCTCCCCTTCTCCGTCCCGCCGCACCCGACAGCCGGAGGTCATGTGTGAACGCTAGAGATGCTTCACGATCTCGTCACAGGTCAGTCGTTCGAAACGCGTCTTCCCGATCGCCTCGAGACAGACGAAGTTGATCGAGCCGCCGCGCGCCTTCTTGTCGGTCCGCAGCGCCAGGGCGAGCGGCTCGCCGCGCAGGTCCGCCGGCACCTCGGTCGGCAGTCCGCAGCGCTCGAGCAGCCGCCGGATGCGCTGGTAGTCGGCGTCGGAGCAGAAGCCGAGACGGCGCGAGATGCGCGTCGCGGCGACCATCCCGATCGCCACCGCCTCGCCGTGCAGATACTGCTTGTACTCGGTCAGGCTCTCGAGCCCGTGGGCGATCGTGTGGCCGAAGTTCAGGACGGCGCGATAGCCGCTCTCGGTCTCGTCCTCGCCGACGACGAGCGCCTTCAGCGTGCAGCACATGCGCACGATCCGCGCCAGGAGCTCGCGCTCGAGGTGCTGCACGGCCGGCAGTTGGTTCTCGATCAGCGCGAACAGCCCCGGATCGAGGATGATGCCGTACTTGACGACCTCCGCGAGGCCGGCGATGAGCTCGCGGCGCGGCAGCGTACGCAGCGTCTCGACGTCGGCGAGCACGAAGCGCGGCTGCGCGAAGGCGCCGATCAGGTTCTTGCCGGCGACGTGGTTGATCCCGGTCTTGCCGCCGATCGCCGAATCCACCTGCGCGAGGAGCGTCGTCGGCACCTGCACGCACGGGATGCCGCGCAGATACGTCGCCGCCGCGAAGCCGGCGAGATCGCCGACGACGCCGCCGCCGAGCGCGATCACGGCGCCGCTGCGCTCGACGCCGGCGTCGATGAGCTTGTCGTAGACGAACGCGAGCCACGCGAGGTTCTTGTGCTCCTCGCCGTCGGGGATCTGGATGGCGGTCGGCTCGAACGCAGCGTCGCGCAAGGACGCCAGCGTCCGATCGAGATACAGATCAGCGACCGTCGAGTTCGTCACCACCGCCACTCCTGCTCCACACCTCGTCTCGGCGAGCTTCGTCCCGAGCTCGCGCAGACATCCGGCGCCGACGTAGATCGGATACCGCCGTGCGCCGAGCTCTACGTTGACGACTTCCATTGCTGCCGCTCGCGCTCGAACCTCGCTACTCGTTCGCAAATCTCCTCTACCACGTCCTCGGGACGGCGGTCCGTCGTATCCACCGTCAGATCCGCCACCGCATCGTACGACGGCCGGCGGTCGGCGAGCAGCCGCTCGATCGCCGCGCGCGGTTCGCCGCCCGCGAGGAGCGGCCGCTGCGTCGTCTCGCCGACGCGGCGGAGAATCGTCTCCGCGCTCGCAGTCAGGCAGACGACGACGCCGGCCTCGCGCAGCCGCGCGCGGTTCGCCGCGTCGAGCACGGCGCCGCCGCCGACCGCGATCACCGCGTCGCGGCGCGCGGCCGCGGTCGTGACCGCGTCGCGCTCGTGGGCGCGAAACGCCGCCTCGCCGTCGTCGGCGAAGATCGCGGCGACGCTCTTCCCGGCCTCACGCTCGACGAGCTGGTCGGTATCGACGAAAGCGCGGCCGAGCCGCGTCGCCAGCCGCCGTCCCACCTCGCTCTTCCCCGTCCCCATGAACCCGGTCAGCACGATCGCACCCATTCAGTAGTTCTTGACCTGCTCGAGATAGCCTTCGTAGTTGCGCCGGATCTCGACCAGCGAGTCGCCGCCGAACTTCTCGAGAAACGCGTCGGCGACGACGAACGCGACGACCGCCTCCGCGATGACGGCCGCCGCGGGAATCGCGCACACGTCGGAGCGCTCGATCGCGCCTTTCGACTCTTCCTTGCTGCGCACGTCGACGGAGTGCAGCGGCTTCATCAAGGTCGAGAGCGGCTTGAAGGCGACGCGCGCGAGGAGCGGCGCGCCCGAGCTCATGCCGCCCTCGGTGCCGCCGGCGTTGTTCGTGCGCCGGGTGAACTCACGCGTGCGCTCGTCGAAGTAGATCTCGTCGTGGACCGCCGAGCCGGGGCGGCGCGCGGTCTCGAAGCCGAGCCCGATCTCGACGCCTTTCGCGGCCTGCAGACTCAACAGCGCATGGCCGAGGCGGCCGTCGAGCTTGCGGTCCCAGTGCACGTGGCTGCCGAGGCCTGGTGGCAGCCCGGTGGCCCGCACCTCGACGATGCCGCCGAGCGTGTCGCCGCGCGTCTTGCAGTGGTCGATCGCGGCGATGATGCGCCGCTCCGCGTCGGCATCGGCCATCCGCACCTCGGAGCGCTCGGCCGCGGCGAAGATCTCCTCGGCGTCCTTGCCGGCGTGATCGGCGACGATGCCGCCGATCTCCGCGACCCAGCCGCGCACCGCAACGCCGAACGGCCGCAAGAGCGCCTTCGCGACGCCGCCGATCGCGACCCGCGCCGCGGTCTCACGCGCGCTCGCGCGCTCGAGGACGTTGCGGACGTCGTCGTGCTGATACTTGAGCACACCGGCAAGGTCGGCGTGGCCGGGGCGCGGCCGCGTCACCGTGATCGACGGGTCGCGATCCTCGGGGCGCGCCGACATCTTCTTTTCCCAGTTCCGCCAGTCGCGGTTCTCGACGACGAGCGTGATCGGCGAGCCGAGCGTCTCGCCGAAGCGGACGCCGGAGCGGATCTCGACCGTGTCCTGCTCGATCTTCATGCGGCCGCCGCGCCCGTAGCCGAGCATCCGGCGGCGCATGTCGGCGTTGATGGCGTCGACGTCGATCGCGAACCCGGCCGGGCATCCTTCGAGGATCGCCGTCAGGCAGGGGCCGTGCGACTCACCGGCGGTCAGAAAACGCAACACGGGTTCTCACTTCGCAGGCTGCACCGAGAGCGGAGGCGCGGCGGGCCGCCGTGCCATGCGAGGCGTTCGGCGACGTGTCGCCGAGCGTTAGTGCGGTCGATTTTGCCACAGGTCCGCCGCCGTCGGCAATTGCGCGATCGCCTGCGTGCCGCCGCGTCCCACCACGGTCTTCGGCGTGATGAAGACGAGCAGCTCCTGGCGATCGTCCTTGTCGTTGTGGTTTTTGAACGCCCAGCCGAGAACCGGGATCGAGCGCAGGTACGGAATGCCGGTGTCGGCCCAATTGAGCGTCTCTTGGTAGACGCCGCCGAGCACGAAGGTCTCGCCGTCCTTGATGAGGACGTGCGACTCCGCTTGGCGGCTCACCTCGTCGGGGATGTTGTCGGGGCTGCTCGTCGGCGCGAGCGTGCTCGACTTCGCGAACACGTCGAGGAAGACGAACCCGTCCGACGACACTTGCGGCGTCACGGTCAGCGTGATGCCGGTGTTGATCTTTTCCGTCGCGCTCTGCGCCGTGCCGGCGGCGCCGCCGGCGCCGGTCGAGATCACCGTCCCGGTGCTGGGCAGCCGGACGCGCAGGATGCGCAAGCTCTCGATCGTCGCCGGCAGGTTGTTCAACGTGACGACCCGCGGCCGCGAGATGATCTTCACCTTGCCGTCGTTCTCGAGCGCGGTGAGACGCGCATCGAGGGTCAGCGACCCGTCGATCGAGCCGAGCAGGATGTCGTAGGCGGAGCCCGCTCCCGGCCCGACGTTCGCCGCCGGGAAATCGGCGATGAACGGCACCGTCGTCGCCGGTGAGTTCTTGCCGCCGGCGAGCACGCCGCCGCCGTTGATCGTGCCGGGGAAGTTGAGGCCGGTCGAGTTGCCGGTGCCGGGACCGTTCTTGTGGTTCACGCCCCACTGAATGCCGAGGTCGCGGAGGAAGCTCTTCTGTGCCTCGACGATGTTCGACTCGATGAGGATCTGCGGCGTCTGGGTGTCGAACTGACGTACGAGCTCTTCGCCCGCCGCGACGCCGCGGGCGATGTCGCGGACGACGATCATGTTGGTGCGCTCGTCCCACGTCGTGGTGCCGCGCTCGGTGAGCACCTCCTGCACCTTCTTCACCATCTTCTCGTCGGCCTTGGCGTAGTTGACCTTGATGTACTTCACCTCGAGCGGCTCGAGCTGCTTCTGCGCCTCCTCGGCGGCGCGCAGCGAGTCGCGCTCCTTCTTCAGCTGCTCGACGGTCGAGACGCGAATGATGTTGCCCTCGCGGACGCTGTCGAGGTTCTTCGCGCGCAGGATGGCGTCGAACGCCTGATCCCAGGGCACGTCGACGAGGCGCATCGTGAGCTTCCCTTGCACGTCCTCGGTGGTGATGACGTTGAACCCGCTCACGTCGGCGAGGATGCGGAGCACGTTCTGGATGTCCGCGTCCTTGAAATCGAGCGAGATCCGCTGGCCGGTGTACTGCCGGCTGCCGGGCGGGGTGAGCTGCTCGACGGTGCCGCCTTCGATCGTGTGCGTCTTCACCGTCTTCCGCTCCGGCTTCGCTTGCGCCGCGAGCGCGTACGTCGCCGGACGCTCGGGCGGCGGGTCGTGCAGGACGAGGTCTTGTTTCGCCGGCGCGCGATCGTCGAGGTCGTGCAGCGCATCGGCGGACCGCGGGTCGTAGTCGTCCGTGGCGTGCGCCAACCGCGCAGGATCGACGTCGGTCGTCGCCGTCATCACCCGCGGTGGATCGGCGGCGACGATCGTCGCCGGTGCCGGCGCGTCGGCAGGACGCGCGTCGGGCGCGCTCGGCGGCGGCGCCGCGGCGGCGACGTCGATAGGCGCGTTCGCGGCGATGTCGTCCGACGGCGGCACGGGCGGCACCGTCTCGATCGCAGCGGCAGCCGCGGTGTCGCCGGAGGCTGCACTCGGGTCGTCCGTCGGCGCAGCGAGGGCGACGGGCTGCAACGCGGCATCGGCCGGCGCCGACGCGACCGGCTCGCCGGGAGCGTCGTCGGATGCGGCGACGAGCGTGGCCGGCTCGAGACCCGGCGCACGATACACCAGCTGATCCGTGCTGCCGGGCGGCGTTTCGCCGAGCAGCGCGACGACGACGCGGCCGTCGCGTTCGGTCTCGATCGCGGGCGCCGCGCCTTTCAGGTCGATGACGAGCCGCAGCCGTGACGTGTCCGCGCCCTGGCGAATACGGGCGACCACGGGGTCGGCGACGGCGTGCGTGCGCGCCCCGGTCGCCGCGAGCGGACCCTCGAGGTCGAGCACGACGCGACTCGGATCGCGAAGGACGAAGTCGTGAACCTTCTCCGGCGGTCGCGACAGCACGACGATGACCGCCTGACGGCCGCCGCGGCTCGCGAGCTGAATCTCGTGGACGCGCAGGTTCGGCTCGACCGCCTCGTGCGCGTGCTCGAGCGCGAGCGGCGGCGCGGCCGCCGTCGGCGCCTCGCCGCCTGCCGGCAGCGGCTCGGTCGGGAGATCACCGAGGAAGCCGCGCGACGCGGTGGTGGACGACGCAGTGTCTGCTTCAGGCGAAGCAGGGGCGACTTGATGCTCGAGAACCTTGGTGCATCCGATGAAGCCGAGGAGCAGGACACCCGCCAGCCCCGCCGCCCCCCAGACCACGTCCCGCTCCGTCTCTTTCATGGCGAACGATCCTCCTGCGGAAGCTCCATCACCACTTCCTTCGCCTGCTTCTCGCCGTACAAGGTTGTCGTCGTCTCCTGAATGAGCACGCGACGCTGCTCGATGCTGCGCACGACGCCGCCGCCCAACCCGATGGCTGTTCCGGTCGTGACGATGTAGCCCAGTCCGGCGGAATCTTCCACCATCGCGCGTACGGTTCCGGCGTCTTTGACGATCCCGACGAGCTTCAGCTGCCCGAGCTCGTAGCCTTCGAGGGGAGTACGCACGATGGCCTTGTCCGGCGTCACATTGGGCGGCGGCCGGAACGGATCGCGATGGCGACTCGGGTCGTACGTGTCCTCGCTGCCGTTCGCCGCGAGCTGCGCGTCAGCCGCAGTGCTCGCGGCCGTCTTGCTCGCGTCCGCCGGGATCACCGCGTCGCTCGCCTCGGCCGGCACCGTCGCCGCGCTCGCATCCGCGGGCGCCGTCGCCTTACTCGCCTCCGCCGCCGTCGCCGCTGTCACCGCGTTGGGCTTCGCCGCGCTCGCAACGGGCGCGGCGTCGCTCGTCGGCGAGAATACGCGTGCCGCTTCCGCGTCGCTCTCGCGAGCGCGACGCGACTCGGCCGTCGCGGCCGACTGCGCCTTCTCGATCGCCACCGCGGGACCGCTCGTCGCGGCGGTCGCCGTCGCGACGATGGGCGGGTGATGCGCCACCAACCCGAGCAGCAGTCCGAAGACCGCGCTCACCGAATCCGCGTTACCCATGACTTACCTCTTCGCCCCATCGGGTTGCTCGGCCTTCTGCTTTGCAATCCGCTGGCGCTCGGCCTCGTCGAGGAACCGGAAGGTGACGGCCGAGCACGACGTGCTGACGACCATCGCTCCGTTCTCGTTCTTGGGGTCCTTCATCGAGATGTCGCTGACGTTGACGATGCGATCGAGCTGCCCGACGTGATCGAAAAACGTCGCCACCTGGTGGTAGTTGCCGCGGACGAGGACGTCGACGGGCACTTCGGCGTAGAAGTCCTGATACCGCTCCGCCTTCTGGCGGAAAAGGAGGATCTCGAGACCGGCCTCGCGTCCGACGGACGAGATCATGCTCAAGAGGTCGGGGATCTCTTTCTTGTCGGGCAGCTGCACCTCGGCGCGCTGCAGGTCGCCCTGGAGCTGACGGATCGTGGCGCGCTCCTCGTCGAGGTTCGCGACGAGGTGTTCTTTCGCGCTGCGCTGGTCGCGGAGCGCCTCGACCTTCTCCCGCAGGGACGCCGTCTCGGCGCGTCTGCCGGAGTAGACGAAGGACCAGTACCCGGCGGCCACGAGCAGGACGAGGATCGCGCACAGCATCGTGCGCTGCCGCGACTCGAGATCGAAGAAGCGTTCGATGAGGTTGTTCATGCGCGGTTCCCCTTCGGCGATTCCGGATGTTTCGAGTCCGGCGCCGCCGGCGCCGTCGGCTGGCCGCCGTAACTCAGCCGCGCTTTGACGACGAACTTCTTCAGCTGGGCGTCCTTCTGCGTCGTTTGCGTGGTCTCGACGAGATCGACGTCGACGAAGTACTTCGACGCGCCGAGATTGCGCATGAACGCCGCGATCGTCTGGTTGTCGAAGGCGAGACCGGTGACCGTCACCGCGCCGTTGTCCTCCGTGAAGTCGAGCAGCCACACCTGCTCGGGCGCGGCATCGCTCAGATTCGCGAGGACCTTCGCCGGCCCGACGCGACGCTGCTGCAGCCCTTGAATGATCTTCAGCTTCGCGTCGAGCTCGCCCTTATTCTTTTGCAGCTCGGTGAGCTCGGCGGTCTGGGCGTCGAGCGCCTTCACCCGCGTCGTGAGCTCGGCCAACTCGCTGCGCAGCGGCGACATCGCCATGCGGCTCCATACCTCAACGGCGAAGAGCACGGTCACCGCGAGGACGCCGCCGAGCACGATCAGGCGACCCTCGGTGCGACGGCCGACCTCGCGCTCAGCCTCGCGAACGGAAAGCAGGTTGATCCGGATCATGTCTTGTCTCCCACGCGGCGCGCCGCGAGCCCGATCGTGACCGCCAGCGACGTCGCGTTGCGGCGCACGAACTCGGCGTCGACGACGCGGCCGAGCGTCACCCGCGCCAGCGGATCGGCGACTTCGACCGGCGTCTCGAGCCGCTCGCTCAACATGCGGGCGAGGCCTTCGGTGCGCGCCGTGCCGCCGCTCAGATAGACCGCGGAGAGGGGCTCCTCGGCGTCGGAGCGCCAGTAGAAACTGAGCGCGCGATGGATCTCCTCGACCAGGAACTGCACCGCCGGGGTGAGCGCCGCCTCGACCTGGTCGCGGCCGAGGTTGCCCGCCGTCCCGCCGGCCTTCAGCACCTCCGCCTCCTCCGGCGAGACGCCGAGGTTGCGCATCAGGACGTCGGTGAACTCGGCGCCGCCGACGGGGATGTCGCCGGTGAACGACGACCGCCCCGAGCGCAGGATGTTGATCGAGCAGTAGCGCGCGCCGACGTTGACGAGGCCGACGACGTGCGACTCCTCCAAGTCGTAGTTGAGCTCGAACATGTTCTCGAGCGCGAAGTAGTCGACGTCGACGATCACCGGCACGAGCCCGGCGTCGCGGATGACCGAGGTGTAGCTATTGACGATGTCCTTCTTCACCGCGACGAGCAGCACCTCGAGCTCGTCGCGCTCGGTATAGCCGAGCACTTGGTAATCGAGCGTCACGTTATCGAGGTGCTCGGGGATGGCGTTGCCGGCCTCGACCATCACCTGCTGGTCGAAGTTGGCTTCGTCGCTTCCCGACGGCAGGTGGATCTTCTTGATCATGACCGCGGGACCCGGGACGGCGGTGACGACCTCGCGCGAGCGGGCGCCGGTCTGCTTCACGAGGTCGCGAATCGTCTCCGCAACCACGTCGAAGTCTTGGATGAGGTTGTTCTGGACCGCGGTCGGCGGCAGCGGGGCGATTCCGGCGGTCAGCAGGCGAATGTTCCCGGCCGAGCCGTCGGTCTCGACGAGCTTCACGCAGCTCGAACCGATGTCGAGGGCGAGGAGGGAGCTGCCGCCGCCACGGGAGAACGCACCGAGGGCGGAGCGTCCGAGCGCGCTGAACCGTTCGAGTCCGATCCTCATCGCATCCTCCCCCCACTCGCACCGCATCCCAATCGCTGCACGGCGCAGGTCGCGGCGGTGGCGCTACATGCGGATCGGAACGGCTCGGAAGACGCTGAAATACCACATGCCGAAAAGTATCCGCAATGAAAAAACACCTCGTTCACGATGCCCACCTCCTTGTGCGACTGCTCTGGTCCAGCGGCTTTTCCCACCACCCCTTCTCTTCAAACGAAGAGGCCCGACCCGAGCGCTCGGACCGGGCCTCTTCTTCAGAAAGGAGGGGCTATGACTGGGTGAAGCAAGCCGAGTGCCGCATCGACGACGGACAAACCCCTCGGTCGCGCAGCGACGGACCAAGCCCGGGCGCGAGAATGGGACAGGGAATCGTACGCGCCGGAACAGGACTGTCGTCGGTTTGACAGTCGGCAGCGGCACGACGGCTCGGCGCCTGGGAGTTCGCGTATACCGCGTCACCGGCGCGGAGCGACAATTGCTCAGCGGAACGACAATTGCTCAATCGATGCCTGCCATGAATCTGACAAGGACATTGGTAGTCGTCGCCGGAGCGACCCTGACGCTCGCCGCATCGGCAGAAGCGGACTTCGTCGTTCATCTGCGGAGCGGCCTGACCCTGCGGGCAACGCGCTACTGGAGTGAAGGCGACACGATACAGTTGGAGCGGCGTGGCGGCCGGATCGGCTTGCCGCGCACCGCGATCGAATCGATCGTGGAAGCGGCGTCGCTTCCGCCGCGGGCGCAGGTCGCGGACGATGCAGCCTCCATGAAGGGCACCGCGAGCTCTCGCCCGGCGGCCGCTACGGTCACCGCCGCCGAGAAGCCGTCCGCACCCGGAGCGGAAACCACCGGGCGGCACGATGCGGCCGCCGCGGCGCCGAACGCGAAGACCGACGCGGGTCTCGACGCCGAGCTCGCCGAACGCAAAGACGAGGATCTCTCGACGCGCTCGGCGCGTCTCGACAAGCTCCTTCTCAAGGCGCACGGCGAGCTCAGCACCGCGCGCTTCGAGCACAAGTCCGACGAGGAGATCGAGCGGTTGCAGCAGCGGGTGGACGCGATCAACGGCCAGCGCCGCGACGTGATGCGGCGCCTCGGCACAGCTCGCTGACCGTCCGACGGTCTGGACCTCAGCCCGCGGCGCCGCGGCGCGCCGTCAGAAGACGTCGCGCCACGCCGTGACGACGATGGGCGCCGGCAAGGTGCCGGGGAGCCCGCCGGCTTGATTCGCGAGCGCGAGCGCCTGGCTGCTGAAGCGAATGTCGCTCGAGCCGCCGTCCCTGAAGTTGACGTCGGTCGTCCAGAGCGATCCGTGCAACGTCATGTTTCCGGTCACGTCCGTGATCTTCGTCGTCCCGCGCACGATGACCAACCCGTCGAATCTGAAGTTGCCGTTGATCGTGACGCCGCTCTCGATGATCATGACCCCGCAGCCGCTGGCGGTGCCGTTCTCTTTGTAGGGGGAGCCGTTGCCGGGGCCGAGGTACGTGATTTTCGGGCCCCCGCCGCCCGCGGAGCAATCGCCCAGTGTGTTGTCGTTGCCGTTGATGTCGTAGTCATGCGGCGTGTACGGCATCTGGAGGAGATCGGTGACCATCTGATTGATCTGCGCGGCGCTCATTCCTTGCGCCGTCGCGACGCTCGGCGTCGGCGGGTTGCCAGGTACGAATCCGAGGCCGGTGACGTTGTCTTTCTGCTCAGCGCTGAGCGAGTCGCGCGTCTCGGTCGAGTTCGTGTCGTTGCGGGTCGTGATCCCCGGGATCGCCGCTGCCGTCCCGGCGGTGTTGTTCATGTTCCAGTCGTTGCCGTCGATGCTGAACGCGTTGCCGTTGAACGTCGAGTTCGTGTTGTTGTCGGTCGCGAGATAGAGCGCGCCTGCCGGCGCGGCAGGGATGCCGCTTCTCCGCACGTGCGCCACGATCGTCCGCGTCGAGTTGTCGCTGCCCGTCGCCGTCGACGTGAGCACGCCTCGGTCGACGTCGCCGGGATACAGCACGGCGTCCTGGACGAGCGTGACGTTGTACGAGTAGCTGGTGACCGTCGGCATCGTCTTCGCGCCACCCCAGGTGCCGCTCCACCCGTTAATGGCGTCGTTCTGGAGATTCGTGACGCCGCCGGTGCCGCCGGCATTGACGATCATCATCGCGTGCACGACGCCCGCTTGCGCGGCGTAGAGTGCCTGCGAGCCGCTGCGGTAGTTGCGCGACGCGACGATGTCCGCCTGGCCCATGCGGAGCGCGGCGGCGGTGACGCTGATCAGCGTCGCGAGCACGAAGATGGCGATGACGATCGCGAAGCCGCGCTCGTCTTTGACGGTCGAAACCCTGCTGTTGGTCATTGGCATTTTCCGTAGTTGTCGAGGAAGACGTTCGTCCAGAGCGACGCCTTCGCCTGCGTTGTGATCCGCGCGTCGGTGGCCTTCGCCGGCTCGAGGCGAACCGCCACGCGGTTGATCGCCCCCGCCTGCGCCGCGGTGAGGCCGCCGGCACCGGGAACGATCTCGGTCCCGGTGCTGTCGAAATAGCGGATGGCAAACGAGCCCGCCGCGACGTCGGTCGCGATGTCGCCGGTGGCGGCGCCGCCGCCGCTCCCGGCCGTGCGCGTGACCTTCGTGTTGGCGGCGTCGTACTGAAACGTGAGATCCTCGGTCGCGGCGGCTGCGGTGCTGATCGCGCCGTTGCCGTCGAGGTCGGCCTGCACGCGGATCAGCGTCGAGGTGGCGCCGGTGAAGATGCCGCGCCCCGAGCCGCCGACGACGGGACACGCCGAACACGGCGCCGTCGCGCTCGTCCCGCACGGCCAATAGCCGGCGAGACGGATCTCGCGTGCCATGAGCTCGATCGCGCCGCGCGAGGAGTCGTTCAGATCGGCCTGGCCGGCCTGCACGCGCAGCGCCAGCGACTGCGCGCGGATGAACGTCACCGCGCCGGTACCGGCGATGATTGCAAGCGTCATCGCGCCGAGCATGTCCGGAAGCGTGAAGCCACGCTCGTCCCTGCGTCGTCTGCTCAGCATGCGCTCGTGCACCGGATCACCACCTGATTGACGTTGTAGTCGCTCCCGTAGAGGTTCCAGGCGACCTGCACGTTGATCGAGAGCAAGCCGGCCGTCGGCGAATTGCTCGTCACCGTCCACGTACGCGTGTAGGTGCCGCCGGCGGTACCCGTCGACGTGATCGGGTTGCTGGCGTCGCTGTGGGCCCCCGCGGCGAGGGCCGCCGATCCGGCGGCCGCGGCCATGATCTGCTCGGACTCGTCTTGGACGAGGGTCAACGCCGTCGCGGCGGTCTTGCTGTACTCGGTGAAGCGCGTCGCGCGATCGGCACCGACCGCGGTCCCGAGAAGCACGATCGAGAGCAGTCCGATCGCGGTCATCGCCTCGACGGTCATGAACGCGCCGGCGCCGCGAGCGGTTCGCAGTGCGACTTCGCGGCGCGGTGCGATGGAACCGCCGCACGAGTCCCTAGCTGACATTGATCCGTCCGATGACCGAGACCGTGACCGTCTTCGAGTCGCCGTAGGCATTCGTGACCGTGAGCGTGTACGCCTGCGTCGTGAGGCCGCGCGCGTCGAAGATCGGCGTGCTGGGATTCGTCGTCACGGTGATGCCGTTCGTGAGATTCTGCTGCGCGCCGTCGCTGATGTAGGTGCCGCTTCCCGCCGGGCTTTCCCGCTGCGGCTGGTACGCCGTCGTGGAGAAGGTCAGTCGCGCTCTCGCGTTCGTCGTCACGGCGCGCTCGCGCGCGAGGCGGAGGTCGAGGGCGATTTGCGACGCCATGTTGGCGGTGTCGTACACCGCGACGATGCGCGGCACGCGCGGTACGGCCATGGCGGCGACGATGCCTGCAAGCCCCGCCACGACGACCAGCTCGACGATCGTGAATCCGTCCTGGCGGTGGCGACGGACGCCTCCCCTTCGCCGCGCGCGATTCATGAAGCACTCGGGGAGCAAGAGATGTTCCACGACGTCGCGTGCGAAGCCGCGTCCCGACACCGGCCGCTGTTGCGCTGTGATGCGTCGCGTGCCGTGCGAGCTGGCGCCGCCTTCGTGTGCTACTGCGGTGACGCCGTCACGATCATAGCGATCGTTCGGCGGCTGGTTCGGCGTGCGCGCGCCATCCGCTTTGACAGCTCGCATCGCTCGCGCCATAACTCGCGCCGTGTCACAGCCCCTCGCGCGTGACGCAGGCGCCCGCGCGTTTGCCGCGGTGGCGCTCGTTCCGGCGATCCCCGGCAAGGACCTGCTGACGTACCGCGTGTCCGAGGCCGACCGTCACCGCGTTCGCCCCGGTGTGCGCGTCGTGGTTCCCATCGGACGGCGTCGCGAAACCGGGATCGTCGTCGAGCTCACGGACGCCGCGCCCGACATCGCGAACATTCGTCCGATCGCCCGCGTCCTCGACGACGAGGCGATCGTCACGCCGGATCTGTTCGCGCTCTGTCGCTGGGCGGCGGATTACTATTGCAGCTCGCTCGCCGACGTCCTCGCGGCGGCGCTGCCGGGCGGTCTGCGCGCACGCAGCGCGCGGATCGTGCGTCTCGGCGAACACCTCGACGAGCCGCCCTCCGGCGCGCTCGAGGCCGCGATCGTCGCGCATTTGCGGCGGACGGGGCCGAGCTCCGTCGAGCAGCTCGCGCGCGCGCTCCACGACCGGCGCATACCGCGCGCGCTGCGCGCCCTCGCCGCGCGCGACGTCGTCGCGATCGAGGAGCAGATGCGCCGGCCGGCGGCGACGACACGGTTCGAGACCGCGTTCACGCTCGCGTCGGAGCTCGAACCCGACGCGCTCGCGCTCCTCGCTCGGCGAGCGCCGCGCCAACGCGCCGTGTACGACCGTCTCATCGGCGCCGTCGATCGGACCTTGGAGGCGCCGGCGCTCGACGCGCGGGAGCGCGCCGCGGCGACGGCGCTCGTCGGCCGCGGCGTCGTCCATGCCGCACGCCACGAGCGTTACCGCGACACGACACCGGACGTCGGCCGGGACGCTTCGCCGCTGACGCTCACACGCGATCAGCAGATCGCCGTCGAGACGATCGCCGGCAGCAGCGGCTTTCAGGTGTTTCTCCTCCACGGCGTCACCGGAAGCGGCAAGACGGAGGTCTACCTGCAGGCGGCGGCGCAGACGCGGGCGCGCGGCCGGTCGGTGCTGTTCCTCGTCCCCGAGATCGCGCTCACGCACCAGCTCCTCGACCGCGTGCAACGCCGCTTCGCAGGCGGCGTCGCGGTGCTGCACAGCGGCCTCGGTCCGGGCGAGCGCTGGGACGAGTGGCGACGGGTCGTGCGCGGCGAGGCGCGCGTCGTCGTCGGCGCGCGCTCCGCCGTCTTCGCGCCGCTCGCCGACCTCGGCCTCGTCGTCGTCGACGAGGAGCACGACCCCGCGTACAAGCAAGACGAGGGTCTCCGCTACAACGGTCGCGACCTCGCGATCGTCCGCGCCAAGCTCGCCGGCGCGGCGGTCATCGTCGGATCGGCGACACCGTCCGTCGAGACCTACCAGCAGGCGCGCGACGGCAAGTTCCGCCTGCTGTCGTTGCCCGCGCGCGTCGAAGGACGGCCGTTGCCCGACGTCGAGATCCTCGACCTGCGGCGAGCGGGTGGACAAGGGGAGCACGCGCCCTCGGCCGGCGCGTCTCGTCGGTCGTCGGCGACGACGCCGCGAGTCTCGCCGTCGCGCCGCGGCTCGAGCCACATCTCGTCGTCGCGCGTCGACTCGAGCCTCGCGATCGACGCGGCGCCGCTCTCGATGTTGCTCTCACCGCGTCTCCTCGACGCGATCACCGAGACGCTGGCGCGGCGCGAGCAGGTGCTGCTCTTCCTCAACCGGCGCGGGTTCGGCCGCGCCTTGCAGTGCATCGCGTGCGGGGAGCCGGCGGGGTGTCCGTCGTGCAGCGTCAGCTTGACCTGGCACGAGCGGCGCGCGGTGCTGCTCTGTCATCACTGCGGGTTCGTGCGGCCGGCGCGCGCCGCGTGCGCGAGTTGCGGCCGCGACGCGCTGCGGGCGACGCTGGAAGGAACCGAGCGCATCGAATCCGAGATCGCGACCCGGTTTCCGGACGCGCGCGTCGGGCGTCTCGACCGCGACACCACGGGCAGCAAGGGCGCGCACCGCCGCATCCTCGCGGCGTGGGCGGCGGGCGACCTCGACGTGCTGATCGGGACGCAAATGGTCACGAAGGGGCACGACGTGCCCGGCGTCACGCTCGTCGGCGTGCTCCTCGCCGACGTCGCGCTCAACATGCCGGACTTCCGCGCCGGCGAGCGGGCGTTTCAGCTGCTGACGCAAGTCGCCGGCCGCGCCGGGCGCGGCGACCGCCGCGGCCGCGTGCTGATCCAAACGTTTCGCCCGGCGCATCACAGCCTGGTCGCCGCGGCCGCGCACGACTACGCGAGCTTCGCGCCGAACGAGCTCGCGCACCGGAAGGAGGTCGCGTATCCGCCGTTCGCGCGTCTCGTCGTGCTGCGCCTCGAGGGCGTCGCGGCCGACGTGACCGAGCGCGCGGCGACCGACCTCGCGCGTGCCGGACACGGCCTCGACGCGCGCGTCGCGGTACGCGGACCGGCGCCGGCGCCGCTGGAGCGGCTGCGCAATCGCTATCGTTGGCAGATCCTCTTGGCGTCGACGAGCGTCGGCGCTCTGCACGACGTCACGCGCCGCCTCGTGACGTCGTGGCGCGCACTGCGCGCGGCGCGCACGGTGCGCCTCGTCGTTGATGTCGATCCGGTCAGCATGTTATGAAAAACTGTGATTCGTCGTATCCTTAGGTATCCCGAGCCGCTATTGAAAAAACCCGCGACGGCGGTTCCGGAGATCGACGGCGCGCTCGTCGGCACGATCGACGACATGGTGGAGACGATGTACGCGGCGCCGGGCGTCGGTCTCGCCGCACCGCAGATCGGCCTCTCGCAGCGGGTGATCGTCCTCGACGTCGATCACGAGGACAAAGGGACGCACCTCCTCAAGATCGTGAACCCGGTCATCGCCGAGCGCGAAGGTGAGATCGTGTGGGAGGAGGGCTGTCTCTCGGTCCGCGACTACGTCGCCGAGGTGAAGCGCTCCGCGCGCGTCCTCGTCCGCGGCTACACGCCCGATCAGCAGGAGATCGCGATCGAGGGCACCGGCCTCCTCGCCGTCGCCTTGCAGCACGAGATCGACCACCTCGACGGCAAGCTCTTCCTCGACCGCATTAGTCGCCTGAAGCGCGACCTCTACCGCCGCCGCCTGAAGAAAATTGATCGCGACGGCCGCGAGCCGCCTGCGCGACGTGAGAGCTTGATCTAGCCCGGCGGCCGAGACGGGCGCATCTGCTGCGTTGCTCGGTCGCTCCGCTGCTACGCCTGCGCTGCTCACTTCGCTCTCGCCTTGCAGCTGCACCCGTCTCGACCGCCGGCGCGCGAAGATACTAACTGCCAGCCGTTCGCGGTACTTTGGAGCTGATGGCAGCGCGACTGAAGTGGGCGGCCGATCGACCGTTGCGGTCTGTGTTCATGGGGACGCCGGAGTTCGCGGTGCCGAGCCTCGAGGCGCTCGCGGGGTGCACGGAGCTCGTCGGTGTCGTCTCGCAACCGGACAAGCCGCGCGGACGCGGGCTCGCCGCGGCGCCGTCGCCGGTCGCGGCGGTCGCGTCGGCACGCGGCCTGCCGCTGATCCGCCCGGCGCGCGTACGCGATCCCGACGTGCTCGCGACGCTCGAGAGCTGGCGCCCGGACGTGCTCGTCGTCGCCGCGTACGGACGGATCTTGCCGCCGGCGCTGCTCGCGCTGCCGACGCTCGCGCCGATCAACGTGCACGCGTCGTTGCTGCCGCGGCATCGCGGCGCGGCGCCGATCGCGGCCGCCATTCTCGCCGGCGATCCGGTGACCGGCATCACGATCATGCTGATGTCGGAGGAAATGGACGCCGGCGACATCCTGCTGCAGCAGACGGTCGCGATCGAGCCCGATGATACGACCGGCACCTTGACCGCGCGCCTCGCAGTCGCGGGAGGACGCGCCCTCGCGGCGGCATGCGCACGCCTCCGTACCGACGGACTCGACCCGCGGCCGCAGGATCCGGCGACCGTGACGTATGCGCCGCGGCTCACGAAGGAGGACGGCCGCATCCGCTGGGGCGAGCCCGCGGTCGTGATCGCGCGCAAGGTGCGTGCATTCTCGCCGTGGCCGTCGGCGTTCGCGACACTCGCGGGACGGACGCTCAAGGTGCTCCGCGCCCGCGTCGCGTCCGTCGTGCTCGCGAGCGACGTCGCGCCGGGAACGGTGGTCGCCCTCGGCGACGAGATTCGCGTCGCGACCGGCGGCGGCGCGCTCGATCTTCTGACGGTGCAAGCGGAAGGAAAGCGCGCGCTCGACGCGCGTGCGTTCATCGCCGGCGCGCGCCTGGCCGTCGGTGCGCGGCTCGATGACGGCCGCTGACGGTCCGCGCGGCTCGAGCACGGCCGCTGACGGTACGCGCGGCTCGAGCACGGGCGTTGCCGCGCGTCGCGTCGCGCTCGCCGTGCTGCGCCGCGTGGAGCGTGACCGCGCCTACGCGGACGTCGCGCTGAACGCCGCCCTCGCCGAAAGCACGCTCGACGCGCGCGACCGCGCGCTTGCCGCGCGCCTCGTCTACGGCACGCTGGCGTGGCAGGGGAGGCTCGATTGGCACCTGGCGCACCTCGCCGCGCGCCCGGTCGCCGCGCTCGATCTAGAGCTACGCGTGATTCTGCGTCTCGGTCTCTACCAGCTCCTCCTGCTCGATCGCATCCCGCCGCACGCCGCGGTAGCGACCAGCGTCGAGCTCGCGAAACGCGCGGCGCCGGTGGCCACGGGGTTGGTGAACGCGGTCCTCCGCCGCGCCGCGCGCGAGGGCAAGGCGCTGCCGCTCCCCGACGCCGCCGATACCGTGCGCCATCTCGCCGTCGCCTACTCGCATCCCGAATGGCTGGTCGCGCGCTGGCTCGACGCGTTCGGGCCGAACGAGACGCGCCGCCTTCTCGCCGCCGACAACGAGGCCGCGCCCACCGTCGTGCGCGCCCGCCTCGGCGGTCGCGATCGCCTGCTCGCCGACTTCGCGGCGCAGGGAGTCGACGCGACGCCGGCCCGCTACGCGCCTGACGCCGTCGTCGTCGACTCGGCGGCGCCGCAGCTCCTCGCCGGCCACGCACGCGGCGACTTCGTGGTGCAATCCGAGGCGTCGCAGCTCGTCGCCCGCCTCCTCGATCCGCCGTCCGGCACGCGCGTCCTGGATGCCTGCGCCGCGCCCGGCGGTAAGGCGACGTACCTCGCCGAGCTCGCCGGTGACGGCGGCCTCGTCCTCGCATGCGACGTCCGCCCGCGGCGCGCATCGACGATCGCCGCCGTCGCGCGGCGACTCGGGATCGCGCGTCTCACCGTCGCCGCCGCCGACGCCCGCCGCCCCCCGCTCCCGCCCGACACGCAATTCGACCGCATCCTCGTCGACGCCCCCTGCACCGGCCTAGGCACCCTCCGCGCCCACCCCGAGGTCCGCTGGTCCCGCACCCTCGCAGACGTGCATCGCCTCGCCGCGCTGCAAGTGGAGATTCTCGACGCCGTGACGCCGCACCTCGCTCACGGCGGCGCGCTCGTCTACGCGACGTGCACGATCTCCCCCGAGGAGAACGAACACGTCGTCGACCGCTGGCTCGCGCGCCA
>WNFR01007149.1_pt1 | contig 19694 bp, 19 predicted proteins | sample 5400221 | NCBI WGS metagenome assembly WNFR01 (sample SAMN13153357, study PRJNA577476) | soil metagenome | isolation source: 40 cm soil under Madrone tree | place: USA:California | collected 2016-06-14 | reverse complement strand
CTCCTCAATGACCGGCTGCCTCAGCGCCGGGTTGCGCGGTTACAGCGCCGCGGAAAATGTAAAAAGACAAAACTTGCGACGGCGCCGGATTATAACGGGTTGCGAAGACGGTCGCAACCCATTTCGCGAAAGCTCCGAATTTCTCAGCAAATTATTGTGCAGGAATCAGCAGAACCATTCCAGGCCGGATTGTTGCCACGTGAGCATTCGTCTGCTGCAGAGCCGCAACAGTCGTCTTGTAGTTGCTGGCAATGGAGTAAAGAGTTTCCCCGCGCTTGACCGTGTGACGAACAGCGCCGCCTGAGTTCGGTTCCGCCAAGTCACTCTTACGCTTGGGCTTAGATCTTGCAGGACGCTCTTCGAGAGATGCCGTGGGACTTACGGGAAGATGAACGTACAGCACACGACGACCCGCCAGACTATCGCCCTTTAAGCGGTTCCAGCGTCGCACCACCGTGGGCTGGATGCCAAGATTTTCAGAGACTGTTTGGACCGTATCGTTCTTTCTGACACGATAAACTGTGAGCCGCTTTGCGTAGGTTTGCACATCTCCACTGCCGTGTTTGCCAGGAGCAATGGGGATGACCAGCTTGGCTCCGGCTTCAATCTCAGCGGAGGTTTCAATCTGATTGGCTCCTGCAATCGCTTTGGCGGTGGTGTGGTAAGTCCGCGCCAGCGACATCAGGGTTTCGCCTGAGGCGACCGTACGATATCGCCACCACAGCCGCATGTCTGGCGGTATGGAGGCGATTGCGCTCTGGTATTTTTCCGAAGTCCCTGCCGGCAGGTGCAATTCGAAGTGACCCTTGGGAGTCGTCATCCGCAACAGCCCAGGATTCAGTTCCTGAAGATCTGAGGGTGAAGCATCCACACATTCAGCCGCCAGCCTGAGGTCGACCGCATAATCCAGCTTCACAGTATCGAAAGCCATCGCCGGATCAGGGACGATCGAGTCCAGACCGTATTGCGACGGGTTCTTGGCCATGATCGTCACCGCGACGATAATAGGAACGTAGTTGCGGGTCTCTCGCGGCAGAACGTTCCGGCGGTACAGCTCCCAAAAATCGGCATAACCGGTGCGCTTCACCGCACTCTGTACCGTTCCAGGACCGGAGTTGTACGCCGCCATGGCGAGATACCAGTCTCCAAACTGGTTGTATAGGTCCTTCAAGTGCCGGGCAGCGGCACGGGTGGATTTCTGCGGGTCCTGCCGGTCGTCCACCCACCAGTCGCGATGAAGTCCGTAACCTCGAGCACGGCTCCCCATGAACTGCCAGATTCCGCGGGCTCCGGCGCGGGAAACTGCATACGGGTGAAATCCAGATTCCGCCTGCGCGAGATAAATCAGATCTTGTGGGACGCCTTCTTCTCTCAACGTACGCTCGATCATCTCTCGATAGCGTCCGCTGCGCGTTAGGGCGCGCTCCAGAGTGCCCCGTCCGCGAGTCGAGAAATAGTTTATGTAGCCGGCCACCTGGTCCGTCATCATCAGCGGCAAGTCTGAACGCGTGGCTCTTAATTCGGCAGTAGCTTTCGCCTTCAGGTTAGGATCCACGGGATAGTTTGTGACTTCGTTGGCTTCGTCAATCGGGGCAGGTTCGGACTTCCCCTCGTCGGCGTTGTCGGCCTGCTGCGATGCGGCAAATTCCAGCTTGCTGATTCCCTCCATCACACGGTCAAATTCCCGTTTGAAACGCGCATCGGAGCGCGATTCGGGAGCAGTCGCCGTCAACTGGCTATAAGCGCGGTCAAAATGGTCCTTGGCGGCATCGTTCCTGCCAGCATCGAATTCGGCTTGTCCAGCCTGATATTCCTTCTCAACGTGCGCGACGAGTTCCGCTACCGGATCAGGTTTCGTTTCTGCAGGTTTGCTTTGTTGCTGGGCGATAGGAGTCGCCTGAACCGGCTTTGCAGCTGTGGCCTGTGCTGGCTTTGGAGCTGGCACCGGAGCCGGACTAGCTTTGGCCGACGCGGACTTCGGAATTGGAGGAGGCGCAGTCTGATGCGGCGGCAGTGACGAAGATACGGGCTTCTTCGCTGTTCCGCAGCCAAGACCCGCCAGCGCCACTGCGAACGCCAGAAATCGATACAAACGCTTGATCCTCATGTCCATCTATGACTTACCGCCAAGCCGCCTGTGGATTCCGGCGAAGATACGAAATCCTACTACCCTGACTTTTGATGGGTCAACGACTAATCGGGTTAGCTTAGGTTACTTCCGAGACAGGCCCAAGGGCATTAGCCGACCCGCGGCGAGCAACCTGCATCGAAACACTGCTCGTAAAAACCGCCGAAAACACGAAAGGAACATCCCAATGGCTGAAGCTACCCTTGATCGCTGCGCGCATCCGCATTGCTCTTGTCCCGTCTCCGCCGGAGAAAAGTACTGCAGTCAGGCTTGCTCGGACACCGCACAGGCAACCGGCATGCACGACCGTTGCGCGTGTCCACATCCCCAGTGTGCCAGCGCCAAAGCGGCTTAGTGATTTTTAACTTTTACGGCGACATTCCTGTCAGCTGGACGGGACAGAGGCTTCGTCTCTTTCAGCTCTCCTTGTCTATGCTTGACGTGTACAGTCTTCCCAGTTAATTCTTAAAACCTACTCCGCAGCGCCGCGGGCATGAATTCTGAAAACCGAAGTGAGGTCCAGAAAACACGAATCCTTGTTCTGCTGGTGATAGCCACCAATGTTCTCGGAAACGTCGCACTCAGCCGGGGAATGCACCAGGTCGGGCGGATTATCTCAGCGTCGCCCTTTGACTATTTGAAGGCTTTTGCCAATCCCTGGACACTTTTGGGGATTTGTATACTCACGATCTGGATACTCACCGATCTGGCATTGTTGAGCCGCGCTGACCTCAGCTTCGTGCTGCCTGTGACTGCCAGCGCATACGTTCTGGTAGCGATATGCGGACATTTTTTTCTGCACGACCGCATTTCCTGGGAACGATGGGTCGGGATTGTACTGATTACCGGGGGAGTCATTCTTGCTGAGGAGACTCCAGCGCGCACCACGAAAGGCCCGCCGGAGCACCTGCTATGAAATGGCTGCTGGTGGCAATCATCGCAATCTGCAACACCCTGGGCGACGTCCTCAACACCGCTGGAATGAAGCGGCAGGGCGAAGTAGAAGACCTGCGCCCACGAACTTTCGGCAGGATGATCAAGCGAATTTTTCACAACCCGCTTGTGCTCGGCGGATTCGCGGCCCTGGCGGTTTCGTTTTTCGCGCTGCTCTCGTTGCTTTCGATCACTACTGTCAGCTTCGCCGTACCGGCAACCGCGGTCAGCTATCTGCTTGAGACTTTGCTGGCCAAATACATTTTGGAAGAAGACGTGAGATGGCGTCGCTGGGCCGCGGCCAGCCTGGTGGCTATCGGGGTCGTGTTGCTGTCATTCTGAATGCACGAGTATCGGCCCGATACGGTTTTTGCTCAATCCGGAACCAGCGGGGTGAGAACGCCGTCCTTCTTGATCCCCAAGCGGATCGGACGAGGAGGCCCCCTACGCGGTATTGTCGCCTCTATCCACAGTTCCTCACTGCGGTTGTGAAGCACAGGGCCGGGTTTGTGCTCCGGGAGAAAATAGGCCGTTTCTCCGTTGATGACTGCGACCAAGTCATTGTCTCGCCGCTGAGCGTTTACCCAGAACTCGCCGTCTTCTTTCGCTACCGCGATTAGCTGGTCGCCGCGCAAGATTAGATCGCAGCGATTCGGGCCGAAGACCTCGTGGAGTTTTGCGTTGCCCGTCCGATAATCCGACCACGATTCCATGCGGCTGGTGAAGCCTTCTGCCGGAACCTCCAGGTTGAACGCCAGGTACTTGCCTCGGATCGGCAGGTTCGGATCGTAGATCGCGCTCTTGATCCAAACCCGCGGCCGATGCGCCCGGTCATACAGCAGCTTTGCTCCAAGAGTGCAGACAATGGCGACCTGCAGAACCGCCAGTAGCAATCCTTTGTAGATTGGTTTCATGCCGCAACCGCCTTCACCTTGGCCACCAGTTGACGCCGGGTACGCTCCAGTCCCCAGGCGAGGATGAGGAAAAGAAGACCCAGCCCCATCAGGCTGGCGGAGCGGCCAAGCTTGTCCATCACATTCGAAAAATAGAAAAACATGACCGTAAGGCCAAAACCCAGAACACCCAAATTAATTCGCTCGCGGCGGCTTTCTTTGACTCCCCAGGTGATGAGGCCGAGAGATGCGATGGCGGCCCAAATGTACGGAGTGAGCTTGGCCTCGGGTGAAATGAACCCCAGAACCAAAATCCAGACCGCCGCCAAAGCATTGATCAGGGCTCCGCGACGACGCAGCCAAACGGCAAGAAGAAGAGGCAAAACCACGCCCAAACCTTTCCCGAGAAAGAGCAGACCGTAGGATAGGTTCCGGCCCTGTCCCCACCAAGCTTCCGGAATGGCGGCAATCGTCAACGGAATAAGGGTAATGCCGCCGATCCACGCCAACACGCGTCGTACCGGTTCGCGATGGTCTGCTGACAGGGCGCTTAAGTATGTGAGCGCCAAAAGCAATAGGCCCTGTGCGACGATCTGCTCCGAATTGTTCATGCGCTGGGTGGCATCTATCCATTCGCTGGCCAGCCACGCGGGCGTGAGAAGCGCAACAAAGCCTGCCTGAACCCAGTCGCCAGTCGCGCCGGAGACCCCAACCGATCCATGCGCCCAAGGCCCAAAGCATCACACCTCCAGGCCAGTGCTCCTGAAGATTGAAAATCTGCGCAGAAAGAAATATGCCAGCTCCCAGTGCAGCCGTGCCGACCCCGTGCAAAGCTGTGGAGAGAGCCGGGAAACGTTCTGAGAAAATCGCCCCGGCGACGTGGAAAATGGCGACCAGTGTCAATACGAGAAAGAAGCGGCCAGAGGGTGAGAGGTCGTCCCAATGCGCAGAAACAAAGAGCAGCACGCCGGCCGCGAGCGTCAACGCGCCAAAGCCGATGGCAATTAGAATCGGCCAGCGGAAATGCTTTAGCTGGTCTTGAGCAGCTTCAAAACTGCGGATTCGGACTATAGTGGCAGCGTCCACCAGCCCGGCGGAACTCCAGCGATCCAGTGCCGATTGCCATGTTTCGGGCATTGTTCCTTCCTGTTTACTAACTCACTGAATGCATGCTGGCTCTACCAGTTCACTTTCAATCCAAACTGCAACTGCCGCGGATCATACGACGCCGTGGCCTGTCCGGCGTTGGTGAACAAAGGGCTGACCGCGGCAACATTGAAGCGGTTAGCAATATTGAAGATGTCCACGGACGCATCCAGACTCATACGCTCTCCGAAACGGATCTTTTTTGCGACTCGCAGATCATCGAACACTGTCCACGGAGTTGTTCCCCGGTTGCGTCCGAGGTTCCCGTCGAGAGAAAGAAGCGTCCCGTTGAAGTTCGCGATACACGGTTCCTGGAAGACACCGGTCGGCGAGAACTTGGAATTGACTCCCGTTCCGCAAGCAGGATTGACGAAAGTATTCGGGCGGCTGGTAAGAGACGACAATTGAAGGTTGTCGCCGTTCCCGGTGATGATGTTGAAGGGACGGCCAGAGCCAAACTCAATTAAAGGAGCGAAAGTCCAGTCGCTGAATACCTTACTAACAAGTCCATCGCCGCCGAGCCGGCCAGTCTGGTAAACGCCGCTGAAGACGAAACGATGACGTTGATCGAAGGTGGAGGTGGAACGATCCAGGCCGGGGAAGTAGCTGTCCTGTGGCGTGAGCGTGGACTGCAGGTCCGTGGAGTCATCAATGGCATGTGACCAGGTGTAGGAAGCAAGGAACTCGTAGTGGCTGCTGAAGCGCTTCCGCAGGTTCGTGCTGAACCCGTGATAAACCGAGCTGCCGTTGGAGAAGTTGGCGTCCATGTCGCCGAATGGAACGCAGTTCGTGAGCTGGGGTGAAGTCAGGTCGCAGCTAGTGTTGAGACCATAAGCCTGCTGCACTAATGGCAACACCGAGGTGACGCACGCTGCCGTTGAAGGATTCGATAATAGTGCCAATGCGACCGAGGCGTTCGTTCCGGAAGGCCGAAAGAAATTTGTAAGAGCAGCGGGCACGTACGGCCCCCCCGAACCGACTCCGCAGGCACTCACTGTGAAAGGACTATCCGTGTTCTGGTTCGCACCAGCGGCGACAGCAGCGTTCAAGTTCCGCACCATGAGGTCGCCTCGAATTGTATTGGCGTTAATCGGCCGATTCAGGTGGCGTCCACCATTGAAGTTGTACGCAAGGCTGAGAGCGAATCCGCGGCCGAGGTCGCGCTCAACCGTCAGGTTCGCCTGCTGCGAATAGGCATAAACGAAGTTCTTACCTTGGGGGTATCCAAAGGGCTGAAACCCTAGCGGCAGGAACGTCGAAGGATTCAGGTAGTTCTGGTTTAGAAAAACTGACTGTGGAAAGTTCAGGGCTTGGAATATCTGCTGGTTGGGCTGATACCCCAGAGCCGTGAGCACGGCAGGATTCTGGGTAGGCGAGCATTGCGACGAAACCAAGCCATTTGGCCCCGGAATGAGTCCCTGGAAAATCGGGATCGCATTCAGATTACCCGGATCACCGGCTCCGTTGCTGCATATTCCCGTGCCGCCGAAGGCTAGCTGGCCGCTGGTAGAACCATCGGACGCGTCGCCGAGGAAGTAGAGTCCGAGCAAAGGATGGTCGTAAAACATGCCGTAAGAAGCGCGGATAACAGTCTTGGTGTCGCCTTTAGGATCCCAAGCGAAACCGATTCGAGGCTGAATATTGTTCTTGTCGGTCTGGATGCCTTTTTGCAATCCGAGCAAGTTGTAACCTGTTTGTGCGAGTCCTACGGGCGGCTTGAACTTGGGCGGGATCTCGACGTCATAGCGCACCCCGTAATTGAGAGTGAAATTGGGGCGGACGCGCCACGAATCCTGCCAGAAAAAGCCGATAGGAAAATTTTTGAAAGAATCGCTGGGACTGCCAAGACCCTGCACGAAACTGCCGGGAAGCCCTGCTCCGTATGACTGCACCGGCGAAAGCTCAGGGAATTTTGGGAAGCCGGTGGGACAAGATGGTGTCGTTGTTTGGTCGCAAGCAAAGCCAAGCGAGGCAGCGCCGAACGATCCAAAGTCGTATACCCCGCCGTAGTTGACCGTGAAAATTGCCTTCAACGGGATGTAGTTGAAGTCAGCTCCAAGTTTGGTATTGTGCGAGCCGATGGTCCATGAAAGATTGTCGCTAAACTGGTATCGCAGTTCTGTGCGTTGGATGTAGGAGTAAGGCTCGCGTCCGAAGTAGGCAAAGCCAGTGATGTTCACGGCTGGATCAGAGCCACCTGGTATCGCAGTGTTGTAGAAGTAGGACAATCCCCGGCGGGCGTACTGAAAGCGGAATTCGTTGAGCTTGTTGTTGCCTATGTTCCAGGTGTCCTGCACAACGCCGGCGTCATCGCGGTATGTTTGTTGTGAAGTCCGCGAGTAGGCGTTCTGTCCAAAGGGCTGGACTTGACCGCTGACTTCGATTCCAGTGACTGTGCTTGGGCTGACGTTCACTCGAAAGGTCAGGCGATTGTTGTTGGTCAGGTTGTGATCGAGACGCAGCGAATAAAGGCTAGTGCCTTCAAAGACCGGGAAATTTCCCATCTGTGACGCCAGCGTCTGATAGGAAGCAGGAACGGGAGCGCACGGTCCCGGAGGGGCACAAGTGGTTGGAAAGCCTGCCCAGCTTGATAAGAACCCTCCGCTCGTACCTTGCACTAGAGCTGTCGGCCAGGCTCCTCGCACTGCTTGGCCCGAGGAAGCGCCGGTCAGCACAGCATACTTGGCAACCTCATTTCCGAAGCCGGTTGGGTCAGCCTGCTCTTGGGCGAGCACCGCTGGATTCGTGAAGAATCCGATCTGCGCGGGGGTCAACTGCAGCGTGCCGAAAGGCAATCCCACTTGCGTGGTGTCGAAGGGTACCAGCCCGAAGTTGTTTGCGCCAATGCTGGAAAATCCAGTCTCGTGCCTGCGCGTAACCTCGTAGGAAAAGAAATAGAACGTCTTGTCCTTCTTGATCGCCCCGCCGAATGCCGCACCTGCCTGCACGCGAGTATAAGCGGGATTCGAAACCGTGCTGAACGGATTTACCGCCTGAAAGTTCCGATTGCGCAAGAAGCCGAACACGTCACCGTGGAATGAATTGGCGCCGCTCTTGGTAACGATATTAACTACACCGCCTGAGGCTCGGCCATATTCGGGGTTGTAGCCGTTGGTAATGATCTGGAACTCTTGTACCGCCTCCTGCGATACCGTGGAACGGACTCCGTTAACGGAATTGTCGGTGGCATCGGCGCCATCAACATTCACAAGATTCGACCGCGCACGTTGGCCACTGATGTTCAAGCCCGAAGTAGTGGCCGCACCGGTGTTTGGAGCGTTATCGCGCAGGACTTGAGAGTCAATCAGCGTGAATCCCAAATAGTTCCGCCCGTTCGTTGGCAAATTCTCTATCTGACGGCCATTAACGGTGTCGGTGGTCGAGGTTCGGTCGCGTTCGATCAACTCGGCGGTCGAGCTGACCTCTACTGTTTCCTGGGTTCCAGAGACGCTCAGCGCGACCGGCAGGTCGACTGATCCACCCACCGTGATGACAACATCCGAAGCCGTCGCTTTGGAGAATCCCGCAGCGCTGACCGTCACCGTGTACGAAGCCGGAGGCAGTCCCGAGATGCTGTACTCTCCCTGACCATTACCGGATGCGGGACGTTCGATGCCTTTGGCTTGATCACGCGCAGTGACAGTGGCGTTAGCCACAGGTTGGCCTTGAGGGTCCTTCACCGTGACGTGCAAATCACCGGTCGCGACTCCCTGTCCGTAAACCAGCGAGGTGATGATTAAGACGAGCGCGGCAGACACAAGGATCTTCGGGATTCGCATATAACTTCTCCGACGCGAGAATTCTCCGGGCAGGCATCGTGGCCAGTCCAGAGTGGGTTGAAGCACGACTTGTTTTTGTGGAAGCGAAGGTTCGCTGGTTTTTACATCAGCTTGTAACGAGAAATCAAGCAAGAACGGAGCAGAGCCGTTGCGTTTCGGGGTGCGGGGATTTTCGTCGACCAAGTTGTAGCAACGCGGCTGGAGGTCGGCCCTTGCTGTATCTGACGGAAATCTGTCGTTCACGGGTCGCCTCCAGCGTTGATTGCGCCAGAGCTCCGGTGCTCCCCCGACCACCGTTTGCTGCTGGCGAAAACACTTTGGCGCTTTGGTGCGGACTGGGTCAATGCATTGCCAATCACGCCTCTTTCATTTGTGACTCACGCGCTAAGTAGTTGAAAAAGGAAGCACTGGGGAGAATCTCACGGGTGGGATTTGCGCTCGATCGCTGATTCTTGTTGGTCGGCGGTGCGCAGCGCCCAAGCCATGCGCGGAGTATTGTGGGCAATTCCGAATCGGCCTTGGGTGTCGAGGAGGATAATTCCGCCGTGTCCATTCACGCGGTCTTTGAGGTGGTTCATGGCTTCGGCGGCGACCCACTGCGGCATGCTGCCTGATGACACCCGGTCGGCAGCCCACTTTCCGAGCACCAGCTTCATGATCGGCTCTCCCCATCCGGTGGTCGAAGCGGCAGCGCTTTGGTTGTCCGCGTAGCAACCACAGCCGATCAGCGAAGAATCTCCAAGGCGTCCCGGAGCCTTGTTCAGAGTGCCGCCGGTCGAGGTCGCCGCGGCAATGTTTCCCTGGCTGTCGAGCGCGACGGCACCGACAGTGTCATGGGAGATGGTGGGAGCAAAAAGGCCTTCTTTATCTCTATCGCCGGCCGTCGCTTGAAACGCGCGGAGCCTTTCGATTTCTCTGGGAATGATCAGGTCTTCATTCTTGCAGAGTGCAATGCCGTGCTCCTCGGCGAAACGCTCCGCCCCTTCCGCGACAAAATAGACGTGAGGACTTTCGCTCAACACCTTCCGCGCGGCGCGGACAGGGTTCGCAATGTGTTCCACGCAGCCAACTCCCCCAGCGCGGAGAGTTGCGCCATCCATAATGAGCGCATCGAGTTGCACCTTGCCTTCTCTGTTCAGAAAGCTGCCGCGGCCGGCATCGAACGTCTCGTCGTCTTCCATGACGACTACGGCTTCTTCGACTGCGTCAAGTGCCGACCCGCCACTCTCGAGCACATGCCACCCAGCAGCAATGGCATTGCGCACGCCATTCAAGTGAGCCTCGACCATGTCATCCGGGATGGCCCACGCGCCTGCGTGGACGAGAAGAACAGGACTGTTACCCAGGAATCCTCCGAAAAGAACCGTCAGTGTAGCACCGGGGGCGGGGAAGCCAATTTGGTTTGATCTGCCGGGGAGGACCTGATGCTTGGCACAACCAAATTACAGCCGCAGAGCGGCGGCATATCTTAGCCCAGGGCGGCAGCCCTGGGTGGGCACAATCCAAACCCAGAGTCCCTTCAGGGACGACACACTTCACGACCGTCGGATGGGAGTTGCATCATTTCGCGGAACAGTCACGAACTCGTATCCTTCCGACTTATAACGCGGAATCAACCGGGAAACCGCTTCGACGGTTCTTGATCGGTCCACACCAAAGGCCGCATGTCCACCATCGTGCAGAAGGATCACATCACCACTTCGAACTTTGCCGGAGACCTTCTGCTCGATGTACTCAGACGACGGCGCATTCCAATCGTACCCGGTCACATTCCACATAACCGGCTCAAGCCCCAATTGGCGAACCATGCGAAAAACCCCAGGCCGTCTCCCACCCCAGGGCGGACGGAATAAGTTTGAATGTTCACCGACGGCGTCAGTGATCGCCTCACGGCATTGCAGGATCTCCTGTCGCACGCGCGAACCAGACTGAAAGATAAGAAGCGGATGCGTGAATGTATGGTTCCCGATGACGTGGCCGCGCTTCGCGATCTCCGCCGCGATTTCAGGCCGCTGGCGCACATAGCGTCCGATAAGAAAAAATGTTGCGAAAACGTTGTGCTTAGACAAAACATCGAGCAGATTCAACGTGTGCGGATCATTCGGCCCATCGTCGAAGGTGAGCGCAATCTGCTTCGATCCACGCGGCAGTCCGTGAAATGCTCGCCCGAACCACTGGCCGGTGGGCGCCATCGACTGATATCCGGCAACAGTTGCAGCTACTGCTCCGACAATAGCGAGGCCAAGCATGCTGGGATTGTAAACGCGGCAGATGAATTGCCGGATTGATGAATTTCCTAATTGCCGGATTGAAAATCCGAAAATTTCGCAATTCGTCAATCCGTGTTCTTCGAACTACCCCGGTACATTGCAGTAGAAGGTCCAATACGAGTCGGCAAGAGCACGCTCTCAGCGATCCTTGCCGAGCGACTGAGCGCCCAGCGCGTCACTGATCCTGAGCAGAATTCATTTCTGCGCGCCTTTTATGATGGCGAACCTGGGGCCGCCTTTCAGGCACAGTTCACGTTTCTCGTGCGGCGGTTTGAACAGCTGCGAGCTCTGGACTTAGCCGGGCGCTCACAGAAGGTCGTCATCTCCGACTTTATTTTCGAGAAGGACAAACTTTTCGCCTACCTCAATTTGAACGATCAGGAACTCGACACCTACAACCGCTATTACAACTACTTTCGCGAGCAGTTGCCCACACCCGATCTGGTGATCTATCTACAGGCCACGCCCGAGGTCTTGAAGAAGCGTCTGAAAAAGAAAAATGCGCCCGGGGAAAAGGCGATCAGCGAAGAATACCTGGAAGAAGTGGCCAAGGCGTACGAGCACTTCTTCTTTCACTACACTTCATCGGACCTGCTGATCGTGAACACGTCGGAGATCGACTTCGTGGAGCGCAACGAAGACTTGCAGGAGCTGTTGAGGAAAGTCTCCGCGCCCATCAAGGGGACACAATACTTCCTACCACTAGGCAGTCAGGAAGCCGCCAGCGCGTAAAGCGATCGGCATTGTTGCAGGCCAGTCTTCGCGATGGTGCAGTTCTTATTTCTGGTGTCGTGGAAGCGAGAGGATCGACAAAGCCATTCCCACTTTCGCAAACTCCGGATCAGCTGTGACCAGCCATGCCCCGCGGTCAATGGCCAATTCGGCGGCGAAGGCATCCGCATAAGCTAGTCCGTGTTTCTGCTTAACGGCGCCGGCGCGCGAGGCGCGTTCCTGATCGGCTGCTATTATCGCAATTGGCAGCTGTCCCAGCTTGGCTTCTGCGTCCCGGGCCTTTGATTCGCCATGCAGCTTCCAACCTATGTAGAAGACCTCTCCCCAATTTACCGCCGACATTAGGAGCGGCCCATCATGTCTAAAGGCTTCCTCCATCGGGCGGCGAACCTTTGCAACGCCACGGCGGTTTTCAAGAAATTCGACTAGCGCACTGGCATCGAGCACAAACCGTCGTACTGCGGCGCGATAGGACGCCAAGTTATTTGTCCTCTCGTTCGCGTTCGCGCTGCTTCTCCGCAAACAACTCATCAAACATCGAAACCTCGCCCGGACCGGGTTTGAGAAATCCCTGGATCTCATCCAGAAGCCGCTCGTTCAAGGGAGTCAGCACCAGCCTGCCCTTTTCTTCGGTCCAGGTTGCTGGCGTCCCCTTCTTCAGCCCTAGCTGTTCGCGCAGCTCGGCGGCAATGACCACCTGCCCCTTCGAACTGATGACGGTACGGTGTGCAATGGGTGGATCTTACCATAAGGTAAGACACACTCTTGCTCCTTGCTGTCTCACTCTGGGGCGCGGGACGGGCGAGACGCCCGTCGCTCCAGGCCCAAATACCAAAACCCACCCCTATCGACCAACCACCCGCTTTGCACTACAATTCCCTTGCGGCACCCAATAGCTGTACAGGCTCTATCCGCCGAGTTGCGGAGGGGCACTGGAGGACATCGTGAGTCTCACCCCAATCGGCGCTCCGCGCCAGAAAATCACCGTTTCATCTCTTCGCGAAAAGAAGCTTCACCACGAACCCATCACCTGCCTGACCGCCTACGATTATTCGAGCGCGCGTCTGGTGGATGAGGCCGGCATTGACATGGTGCTCGTCGGCGATTCGCTGGCCATGACCATGCTTGGCCACGAGAACACCCTCTCCGTCACGGTGGACGAAATGCTGCACCACGTGCGTGCCGTGCGCCGTGGAGTGAAGAACGCGCTGCTTCTCGCTGACATGCCTTTCGGCTCCTATCACGTGAGCGCGAGCGAAGCTGTGCTCAATGCTGCGCGCTTCGTAAAAGAAGGCGGTGCAGAGGTGGTGAAGATCGAGGGCGGCGAAAAGCGCACCGACCTGATTCGCCAGATTATCGACGCTGAAATTCCCGTCGCTGGGCACATTGGGCTGACGCCGCAGTCGGTCAATCGCATGGGCGGGTTCAAAGTTCAGGGCAAATCGTTGTCGGATATCGAACAGCTCATGCGGGATGCCACAGCGCTCGACCGTGCGGGTGTGGCTTGTATTTTCCTCGAAGGAATTCCGCGCGAAGTGGCAGACCTGATCACCAGCGAAGTTGCCACTCCAACGATTGGCATAGGTGCCGGCCCCGGATGCGATGGCCAGGTGCTTGTCTTCCACGACATCTTGAATCTGACGTTCGGTCCGCCGGCGAAGTTCGTCCGGCGTTACGGCGACGCCGCCGCCGAGATCACACATGCCGTACAGGCTTTTCGCGCAGACGTGCTTTCACGGCAATACCCCGCCGATAAAGAGTCTTATCACCTTTCTGAGGAGACGCGGCGAGCGCTCGATACTCTGCTGGAGAGAAAGCGTGCAATGCGCGGGCGAAGAGGCCAGATCACGGCAGTGGAGTAGGACGGCAGATCTCTAATCGATTATCGAATCACGTGGATGGGGACGTTCAACTTCAACTTCCTCCAAGATCTATCGGCCGTGTACACGGGGACTCTGAGTGCCAGGCCCAAAGCCAAACAAGCCCGGTCTCCCAAGGATAAGCCCAGTGCGCGGGTTTGGGTAATGAGACTGCCGGCAATCCTGGCATGCTGCGAGGTAAAAGTGGTCGCTTCGCGAATCGGACTGAGCGTCGCTTCCCACGCATCGCGGTCGCTGAGCCCGCGGCCTACAAGTTTGCTGTGAACTTCGGCTAGATTCACAGTGCTGCTGGTTGCGCCGCTCAACAATTCTGGGGTCAGTCGGTCTGCGCCTGCTTCGCTATTCAGCACGGCGAGAAGGGCTGAGGAGTCGAGAACAACCTTATTCATTTCGGGCGGCTTCACGCCGTTCCGCAATCAATTCGTCAACCAGCGACGTGCCTGGTTTTACGTGCTTGCGGACACGCCTCTGGGCACGCTCGATACGGCGTTTCATCGTAGTGATCCGCAGTTCGTCGTCTTCGAGTCGCAATACCACCTCATCTCCGGCGTTGATTCCGAGTGCCTTACGAAAGGAGGCGGGAATCACGACACGGCCGTTTTCGTTCACGCGGGCTCGAGTTTCTGAATCCATTGTCACGTCCCCTGCAATGTGACATTACGAAAGATAATGTCATTATACCTTTTCCTGTGACACCCTCGACGGCGTATGTTTAATGAACGAACTTAGAGCGGAGAAGAGTCAACGTTTCAGTCCCAGGGCCTCAACTGTGCCCTGGTCCGGCATGTGCTGGCCATTGGGTCCGTTCACTACCCCGAAGCCGCCGCTGTAATCCCACATCGTCCAGCCGATTCCGTCGTGCTCTAGCGTCCCGGTCACATCGTGCAGCCAGCGGGCGCGGTCCTCCGGGTTGGAGTATTTCCGGTACACGCCAAATTCATTGCAGGTGAGCGGCACATTCCAGTGCTTGGCCCATTCGGCCGCCTGTCCGATTTCGACAGTGAGGCGGTTCGCGTCCCAGTGGTCGAGGCCGTACCGCAGAACGTACAACCGGTTCAACGGATCCGGTTCGGCCGCAGCGACCTTTTCTGCCGTCTCCACGCTGGATGGATACGCGAGTTTGCTCTCGAAGTGCCAGTAATTTATGCCCCACGTCGCGCCTTGATGCGTGAACGTGTGCGGGTCGTAGAAGTGAAAGTTATAAATTACGTTGGGATCGGAAAGCGGCGTTAAAGAGACGAGGTCGGCAACATCGGAGTAGTTTCCGCCGGCGACGATGATGGTGTGCTGCGGCGCGCCCTCACGGATGGCATTTGCCAATTTTGCTTGCACCCCAGCCCACCGATAGCGATCGCGAAATTCCGGCTCGTTCAATACTTCAAAGAAGACCTTTTCAGGATCGTAAGAAGAGTAGTGGCGCGCGATGGCCCGCCAGAAATCCGACAATTGCTCGACGAAATCGTCTTGCTGAACCAGCTTAGCCTTGAAATCGCTATCCGGGTGCATATCAATGATGACGGCGAGGCCGTGACCGAGAATCATCTTGACGGCAGAATCCACATAGCCGAGATACTCGGGCGGGAGTTCGTCAGCTCGGTTGCGCCGCATCATCGGCTCGGGATTGACGCTCAACCGTACATGGTCGAACCTCATGGATTTGATCAGCGCGATGTCGTTGGCTGTCGTCCAGTTTTCAAAGTGCTCTTTAGTGTATCCCTTGGGATCGTAAACCTGCGCAAACCACTCGCTGAGATTGATCCCATGGCGCAGATGAGTGGCGCGGCGTTGAGCAAGTGAAGAGTTGGTCTGAGCAGCGGATACGATCGAGAGAAGAATTACGAGTAGCGAAAAGAGTTTGCGCATTCTTTCGAGTGATCAGCCGAATCGGTACCGACGACCATCGGGACTCAGACAACGAAACTTATTTCAATTCTTGCAGCTTTGCCGAAGCCAGCTGGGCCGCTTGGCTTTGCGGAGCGTCTTTTTGGATTTGTTCGTACTGCTTCTTGGCATCCGCTTTGAGTCCTGCAGCCTCATAGGTTTGTGCCAGTTCCACTTCCGCGGCAGTCTTTCCTACAGTACGCGTCGGTTTGTCGATGAGCTGCTTGTATACGTCAATCGCGTCTTTGGTGCGATTGGTGTTGCGATAAACGCCGGCCAGTGCCAGTTTCGCCAGTGCGGAAAGGTCCTTATTTTGATATCCGGCGACGGTCTTTAGCTCGCGCTCGGCGGTGGCATTGTCGCCAACGCTTGCTGCAGTCACTCCCAGAAAATAGTGTGAAAAGTCGGCTGCGCGTGTGTGGGGATACTTGTCAATAACGGCCTGAAACTGCTTGCGAGCGTCGGTGGCGCGCTCTTTCGAGGACGCGTAGCTCGGGTACTCCGGCTGAGGAGGCATTCCCGCCGGACGCACCGGCGTGTCCAGCACCAGAGTGGCTTTGCCGAAATCGGCGCTGGCTTTCTCATCCTGGCGATCGAGGTAGTACCAGCTGCCCAGGGCGGCGGCGGCCAGAACGACAAGAGCAATTGTCGCAACAATCAGTCTGTTTTTGTGCTCGACCGTCCAGTGGACAGTCTTTTCAGCTACCTGAATCGTGGTCCGGCTGAACTTGTCTTGCTTGAGCTGATGGCGGGTTTCTGCGCGCACGAACTTCCCTTCTACATGGAGACGATACGGAGGACTCAGTCTATCAGCGGGAAATCGAGAGCGTCAAAAACAGAGAAGCTACCTGGAAGCTTCTTCCAGGATCCCTTGCTCGAGCTTTTCCTGACACTCAATACAGTGGCGCGTCCAGGGAACTGCTTCCAGACGCTTAGCATTGATCTCACGGCCGCAAGCTATGCACTCGCCGAAATTACCTTCGCGGAGTCGGGCCAGCGCGGCCTCGACCATCTGCAGGAGTTGCCGGTCGGCATTGCTCTGATGAAACAGAAATTCTTTGTTGTAGGAACTGGCGGCCTTATCGGCGATGTCCTGCGCCGTATCCTCGTCGGCGTTGCGGCCGTCCTGTTGTGTGCGGGTGACCATGCGCCGCAGCTCCTGCTGCCGCGTCTCCAACCGTTTCCGAAATGCTTCCAACTTCTTCTTGTCCATCTACTCGTTCCAGACTGAAGCCCGCTACTCTGAATTTCGCGGGCCACCAAAGTCAAACGGGAATGATATGCGCCTAAAATAAGATGCGTCAACTGGGCGAATGGGTTCGAGAAAAGCGTTTGTTCGGAATTCGGAACAGGCTTTACTTTTGCAGCGGTTCTGCCATCTCCGCCAGCGCGTATCCCATCACTGCCATACAGGCGGCATTCTCTCGCAGTTCTTGCGGCACGACTTTGTCCAGAGTGTCGGCGGCGGTGTGGTGATAGGTGAAGTAGGTCAAGCCGTTTTGCCAGAGGCCCAGCGCTGGCACTCCTTTGTCAGCGAGCGGCTCAATGTCGGTTTCCGGCGACTGCGGCACCAGTTGCAGTAAGTTTGCGCCGAAAGGACGTAGGGCCTCCTGCACCGGCGAGAGCTGTTTCTGGGCCGCTTCGCTCATTTTGGCGTGGAAGCCCAAGGGGTGTTCCGCACCCAGATCGCTCTCGATGGCGGCTACGTGGTTCGGAATCTCGGCGGCGTGATCTTTGGCGTAAGCATCTCTGCCAGTGGCGCCCATTTCCTCATTCATCCACGCGATTACGCGCAGCGTCCGCTTAGGATGTAGGTTCAGGCGGTGAATTAGCTCTGCGGCTCGGGACCCTGATGGGTGGTGAGCGTAACATGCAGCCGGACCTTTCCTTCAGAAGCGAGCCTAGCGATTAACGCCGCATCCTCGGCGCTCACTGCGCCGGCAGGAATGGGAGCGTCAGCGCTCCAACCGGTGTGAGCAAGGCGGTAGGCGCCATCGCCTGCCGAGCGCACCAGCGACGCTACCGCCCCAAAGGAGGAAGCAGCGGTTGCGCCGGCAGCACGATATCTCACAGCTTCTCCGTAGGCAGCGCCGGCTTGTCCTGCAGCAGCTTTGCGGCTGTCATAGATTTCATTAAACAGGACGATTTTCCCCGCCACTCTGTCTCGGCCCAGTTGTTTCAGCTCGTCAAAATTGTTCACAACCACAACTTCCGCGGTGATTCCGGCGTCCGTGGTCGGCGTATTCCCCAGCAAGGCCGTCACTACAACCTTCTGCTTCGACCCTTCGACCTGGCCGGGATATTCCGTCAGCTCCGCAGAATTGTTACCGCGAAAAAAGCGCCGCACCGGCACCGGTTCGAGACGCACTTCGAGTCCTAGTTTGCGCAACTCGTCCGCAACATACTTGGCCGCGGCGTCGGCTTGGGGAGACCCTTGGGGACGCGCGCCGATGCTGTCTGTGAGGTGCGCAAGCTCCTTGTAAGCGTAATCGTCAGAGAGCGCGGCATCACGCAGCCGTCCAAGTTCGCTCCTGAGCTGCGGCGGAAAAGCCCGCGTGGCGGACTCCGACTCTTGCGGCAGAGCTGCCCAGCCTTTCGGCTTTTGGGCGTAGCTCACGAGAGGAATGATTGAAAACAGAATTAGCAGAAATTTGCGACGCATCTACACCTCGAATCTGAAGTTCTATTTGCCTAAAGTAACATCAGGAGAGTTGCGGTTTTCCGATTGGATTTCCTAGAAGAGCTGAAAGAAACAAAAAAACGGCCCCATTTCTGGGGCCGCAATCAAAAGAGGCGGGTTGGCAGGAAACTCAGATGCAAGGCGCCGCTTCCGCTGAAGAAGCGGCTCGGGTCGAGGGTTCGAGAACAGGAAAGAAGAGGATCAAGCTCATTGTTACGTGGCCTCTTTTCTTGAATATCTGAAATTGCACTTGCCCCGCCAAACCCCGCTACCGTTCCTGGCTGGCTAATAAATCGTTGTGAAGGCAAGGGTTGTTGCAGCCCATGTTCACCCGCTCACTTGCCGGTCGCGCCGCAAGACTGCATAATTCTGCACATTCCCTAACAAAAGCCGCGCTCAGTATCTAGAAGGATGGGCTAGGAGAGAGATCGGTTCGACCTTACAATCATCCATCCCCATGTCCATCTCCGTCCGATCCTTCGCGAAGATCAATCTAGGATTGCGCATTGGCGCGCTGCGTCCGGATGGCTTCCACCAACTGCGGACCGTGTACCAGACGATTGCGCTGCACGACATTGTTCGTGTTTCCGTTGTCCGCGGGTCGGGGATTGAGATCCGCTGCAACGATCCGCGCGTGCCGAAGGATTCCACCAATACCTGCTCCCGGATCATTGAGTTGGCAATGCGAGTGCTGAAAGCGCGCGGACGGGTTGTCATCCAGATCGAGAAGCGCCTGCCTATTCAGGGCGGGCTTGGGGGAGCATCGGGGAATGCGGCCGCGGCCCTGCTTGCATTGGAGTTTGGGCTCAAAAAGCAGCTCTCCAGCGCTGACAAACTGCGCATTGCTGGAGAAGTTGGTTCCGACGTGCCTCTCTTTCTGATTGGAGGGACGATATTGGGAGTCGGTCGTGGAGAGGAAGTTTATCCCGCGCCGGATTTGCCCTCGACTTCGTGTGTTGTGGCGACGCCCGAGATTGCCGTATCAACACCGACGGCGTTCGCGGACTGGGATGTATTGTGTGGCGCCCGTCCCCACATGGGCGCCCGTCGCCTCATGGACAATGCTGGCAAATTGACGCTTCCTGCTCAACCCGATAGAATTGTGCAGTTCAGTCGTGAGATTTCCGCGTGGCTGAGTGCGGAGCCGGTTCGATCGGGGCGCCGCAGATCCGGTGTCTCCGCCAGGTGCGGAGGCCGGGCCGAGAACCCACTGCTCGACCTTGTCCGAACCGGGATTGAAAACGACTTCGAAAGGGTCGTCTTTCCTAATTATCCCGAATTGCGCGAGGTTAAGAGTGTGCTCCAACAATCGGGCGCGCGTTATGCATCGCTCTCCGGGTCAGGGTCGGCGATGTATGGGTTGTTCGATTCG
>WNFR01002354.1_pt1 | contig 19695 bp, 25 predicted proteins | sample 5400221 | NCBI WGS metagenome assembly WNFR01 (sample SAMN13153357, study PRJNA577476) | soil metagenome | isolation source: 40 cm soil under Madrone tree | place: USA:California | collected 2016-06-14 | reverse complement strand
GTACTCGGCCTCTCGACCAACCTGCCGCTGCACTTTCTCGACTACGTCGCGCTCGCGACGATCGCCGACGTTGTCCCGCTCGTGGGCGAGAACCGCATCCTGGTGCGCTACGGGCTCAAGAAGCTCGCCGACTCGCGCTGGGTCGGCCTGCGCGCCTTGATCGACACGGCCGGGCTTGGCGGCAAGCCGCTGCGCGGGGCGCACGTGGGTTTTATTCTTGCCCCCCGACTGAATGCTGCGGGGCGCATCGGCGACGCGAACGACGGCTTGCGACTGCTGCTCACCGAGGACCCGCAGGAAGCGGCGAAGCTCGCGCGCGAGCTCGAGACGATCAACGCCCGCCGCCAGGCGATGGATCAGCTGATTCTCGACGAAGCGATCGAGCTCGTGGACAAGACGCTGAATCCCGCCGACGCCGCCATCGTACTCGGCAACGAGACGTGGCATCCGGGCGTCATCGGGATCGTCGCCTCGCGGCTCGTCGAGCGCTACGGCCGGCCAACCTTCCTGGTCGGCTGGGACGAAGCAGGCGAGTTCGGCCGCGGCTCGGGACGCAGCGTCGCGGGCTTTGATCTCCACGGTGCCCTCCACAAAGTCGGTGCCCACCTCGAGAAGTACGGCGGTCACACGATGGCGGCGGGCTTCACGATCCGGCGCGACAAGTTTGACGCCTTCCGCGTTGCGTTCCTCGCCGTCGCGGGCGAGCTTCTCACCCCCGACGACCTCGCGCCGAGCCAGCGCATCGATCTCGAGCTGCCGCTCGCCGAGGTCAACGTGGACCTGGAACGGCTGATTCGGCATCTGGAGCCATGCGGGGCGGGGAATCCGGCACCGGTGTTCGGCGTGCGCAATGCGCGGGCGGTCGGCGCGCGCCGCGTCGGGACGAACCACCTGCGGTTTACGCTCGACGATGGCTCGGGCTTGCTCCCGGCGATCGGCTTCCGGTGGGCTGACGAAGTGCCGCAAGACTGGCTCACGAACCCACTCGACGTCGCGTTTCGGCTGGAGCGGGACGACTGGCAGGGACGCACCAGTATTCAGGCCCGGGTCGCGAGTCTTGCTCCGCATCATCGCGGGTGAGTTCAAGGGTCGTCGGCTAAAGGCTCCCACCGGACGCACCGTACGTCCGACGGGAGATCGCGTGAAAGAGGCCTGGTTCAGCATCCTGCAGCAATCGATTCCCGATGCGCGCGTGTTGGATTTGTTTGCGGGGTCGGGTGCATTGGGATTCGAAGCGCTGTCGCGGGGCGCCGTTTCGGTCGACTTTGTAGAGACTCAGCGGGTTTCACTCACGGCCTTAAAGGCGAATACTCAGCTTCTCAAGGTGGAGGATCGCGTGACGATTCACCGCATGGACGCGGTGCGGTTCGCCGAGCGGCTCCAGCCCGCGCAGTACGACGTGGCCTTCGCCGATCCCCCCTACGCGAGCGACGAAGCGGAACGCCTCGTCACGGTGTTTCGAACGACACCGTTCGCGCGGGCGTTCTCCATCGAACATTCTGCCGCCAAGGCCTTACCCGGAGACGACACGCGCCGCTATGGCGACACGGCGATCACGTTCGTGTACGCGCCATGAAGCGCATCGCGGTGTACCCCGGCTCCTTCGATCCCATCACGAAGGGCCACGAAGACCTGATTCATCGGTCGCTGGAGTTTGTTGATCAGCTGATCGTGGCGGTCGCCGTGAACGTCGCGAAGCAGCCGTTGTTCTCGCTCGAGGAGCGCGTCGCGCTGATCCAACAGGCAGTGCCTGATAAGCGCTTGGCAGTGCAATCGTTCGAAGGATTGCTCGCCGAGTTCGCCAAAAAGGTTGGGGCGTCCGTGATTATTCGTGGGCTACGGGCGGTGTCCGATTTTGAGTATGAATTCCAGATGGCGCTGATGAACCGCAACCTGGCACCGAAGATCGAAACCGTCTTCCTCGTGCCGGCCTTCGATCTGACCTTCGTCAGCTCCAGCCTCGTGCGCGAAGTCGCGCGCTTCGGCGGCGACGTGTCGCCGCTCGTCGATCCCACGGTGCAGAAGGCCCTCAAGCGCAAGTTCGGTAAATGACGTTTCTGGGCCGCGTCTACGAGCGGGCCCGGAAGCTCAAGGCTCGCATCGTGCTCGCGGAAGGCGAAGACGCCCGCGTGCAGGAAGCGGCCCGCAGGATCGAGCGCGAAGGCCTGGGCAAAGTCGAGCTCCTCGACAGAGCAACGCCGCACGCCGCACGCCCTACGATGATCTCTCTGTTGAGAACTCGCCGGCCCGACAAGTTCCCCACCGACGCCGCTGCCAGCCAGGCACTAGAGCATCCGCTGACCTTCGGTGCATGCCTCGTGGCGCTTGGCGAGGCCGACGTCATGCTGGGCGGCGCGATGTACACGAGCGCCGAGACGATCCGGGCTGCGTTAGTGGCGGTGGGCACCGCGCCCGATATCGCCACGGTGTCCGGTGCGTTTTACATGATGAAGGACGAGCGCGTGCTCACGTTCGCCGATGCCGCGGTGACACCGGAACCGACTCCGATCCAGCTGGCGGACATCGCGCTCGTGTCGGCGCGCGAGCGGCGCCTGATCGTCGAAGACGAGCCGGTCGTCGCCTTCCTTTCTTATAGCACTAAGGGAAGCGCCAGCGGGCCGCGGGTGGAACGGATGCTGAGTGGCATGGCCAAGTTGCGAGAGCGCCAGCCCGATTTTGCGTTCGACGGCGAGCTGCAGCTCGACGCTGCGCTCGTCCCGGACGTGGCGGCACGCAAGGCGCCCGGCTCACCGGCCGCCGGTCGCGCCAACGTGCTGATCTTCCCCGATCTCGATGCCGGCAACATCGGCTACAAACTGGTGCAGCGGCTCGGCGGCTGGACCGCGCTCGGCCCGATTCTGCAGGGTCTCGCGCGCCCCATCTCGGACCTGTCGCGCGGAGCGACCGCCGATGATATTGTGAACACTGCGGCGATCGCCATTCTCCAAACCCGGAAGGGGTAATGGGATGCGGTTCACCCTGAAGAAGGACAAGAGCGGCGTCGTGATCGTGGGCGTGGAGGGCCAGCTCATCGTGGGCAACCGTCAGGAGCTGAAGCAAAAAGTCCTCGATGCGCTCGAGGAAGGCTCGCGCAAGTTCGTGATTGATTTCAGCAAGACAGGGTACATAGACTCTTCGGGGCTCGGCGTGCTGGTCTCGCTGTCCAAGAAAATTCGCGAGCAGGGCGGGGAGCTGCGACTCGCCGGCCTCAACGCAGACCTCCAGACCCTGTTCGAGCTCACCAAGCTCGATACGTTGTTCGCCATCACCCGGACGGCCGAGGAGGCGCTCGCAGCGTTTTGAGTCTACGACTTGATGTGACGTCGAGCTCGATGCGGCTCGACGTCCCGAGCGATCTTGGGATGGTGGGCGACGCCGTCGAGCTGGTCGCCACTCATCTGCCCCCGGGTACGCTGTCTCCCCGCCGCATCAGTTTTAATCTCCGAACAGCACTTGCAGAAGCCCTCGGGAACGCGATTCGCTATGGGAACGGCGAAGACCCCGATCGCGTGGTGCGCGTCTACGTGGAGCTCGGGCGCGACTTCGTCCGGATTCACGTAGACGACGACGGCCACGGCTTCGACCCCACCCGTCTGCCCGATCCGACGCACCCCGAGAACCTCGAGCGCGAGTATGGGCGCGGGCTGTTCGTCATTCGTCACCTCGTGGACGACGTCGTGTTCAACGAGAAAGGCAACGGCATCTGCCTGACACTCCGGGCGGGGTGACACGGCTCGAGCGCCTGTTGCCGGTGCTCGGTGCGCTTTCCGGGACGACTCTGCGGTTGTGGCGTGCCAAGATCCGTCCCGAGTCTTCCGACGGGCCCGCCGTATTCCAGCCAATTCCTACCGCCTCCGATGCGTGGTTGGAAGTCAAGGGAGGCGGGGAGCGCGTCGCCGTCGAGCTCGCCGAGATCATCGGGGCGGTGATGGAGGCGGAAGAGGAAACGACGCAGGTCGCGGCGGAGCTGTCGGGACGGTACGAGGAAATCGATCTGATCTATACGATCAGCGAGATTCTCGGCCACACGATTCGGCTGGACGAGGCGGCGAACCGGATTCTGCGGGAAGTCTCGGCCGTCGTCCGCGCACGCCGCGCCACGCTGCTGGTGCACGACGCGCGCGCCCACGTGCTGCGGCTCGTCGCGGCCCGCGGTGTCGAGCTGGGCGAGATGGAGCCGATCGAAGTGGACGATCCGAAATCGATCGCGGCGCGCGTCTTTCGCGAAATGCGCATCATCAGCTACGATCCCCACGACCAGCGCGCCCAGAAGCCCCCCAACCCGATCGAGCGTGGCTATCGCGGCCATGCGTTTCTCTCGGTGCCGGTCGTGTACGCGTCGCCGGGGCGCGTGCCCACGCCGATCGGCGTCATCAACCTCACGGACAGGACGGGAGAAGACGCGTTCACCGCCGGCGACCGCAAGCTCGTCGCGGCGATCGCCAATCAGATCGGTGCGGCGATCGAGAATGCGCGGCTGGTGGAGCAGGACCTGGGCCAGCAGCGGGTGCGCCGCGAGCTGGAGCTGGCGCATGACCTGCAGCTCAAGCTGCTGCCGTCGCCCGCGGTGGTCGCGACGAAGGGCGATGTCGCGGCGCGATGCCGGCCGGCAGAGTCGGTTGGTGGCGACTTTTATAACCTGCTGAGCCTGCATGGGGAACGGATCGGCGTCATGATCGGCGACGTCTCGAGCCACGGGTTCGGCGCCGCGCTCATCATGGCGCTGGCGATGGCCGCCTCCGGTATTCATGCCGAGACCGCGGAGTCGCCGCACGAGGCGCTCCGGCGGCTCGAGATGTCGCTCGCCGAAGAGCTCGAAGAGACAGAGATGTTTCTGACGCTGTGTTATGCCGTCGCCGATCCGGCGCGGGGCACGCTCACCTACGCGAATGCCGGCCACCCGCATGCGTTTCTCGTCTCGACCGAGACGGGCGCCCTCACCCGGCTCGACGCGACGCGGCCGCCGCTCGGCCTCGGCGGCGGTGGTGAGGAGCGCGTGCTGCCGTTCCAGCGCGGCAAGGCGATTCTGTGTCTGTTCACGGACGGTCTCGCGGATGCGCGGGGCCCGAATGGCGAGCGGTTTGGCGAGCAGCGCGTGCTGAGCCATGTGGTCAACCTGAGGGCGCGTCCCGCGCGGCATATTCTGGAAGCGGTGTTCACCGATATCGCCGCATTTACCGACGGCGCGCCCGCCAACGACGACCGCACGCTCGTTCTGCTCAAGGTTTGAGACGGCTCGGCCAGCATTTTCTCAGTGATCCGGCGATTCTGGCGAGGATCGCGGACGCGCTCGATCCCCAGCCTGGAGAGACCGTTGTTGAAATTGGGGCAGGGCGGGGCACTCTGACTGATGTCTTGCTCGCTCGTGGTTTGAAGGTGATCGCCATCGAGAAAGACCGCGGACTCGCCGCCGCGCTCGGCACGCGGGAAAACCTGACGGTCGTCACCGGCGACGCACTCAAGGTCAACTGGCCTGCGACGAAGGTGATCGGCAATATTCCGTACTACATCACCTCACCGTTGATCGATAAGGCGCTGACGCCGCCGCTTCCGGAACGGATCGTCTTTCTGGTGCAGGACGAGGTCGCCGACCGGATCGCCGCCCAGCCCGGCGGGAAAACCTACGGGGCGCTGTCAGTGGGCGTCCAGGCGGTAGCCAAGGTGGAGAAGCTGTTCACCGTTGCGCCTGGGTCGTTCCGGCCGCCCCCGAAGGTGCGCAGCGCGCTGATACGGCTGACGCCGCTCGCGCAGCCACTGATTATGGACGTCGAAGTTGCCCCGCTGCGCGCGTTCGTGACCGCGTGCTTCAGCCGGCGGCGCAAGCAGCTAAAAAACGCAGTACCGGGCATTACGACCGCGGATCTCGAACAAATGGGCTTCGATCCAACCGTACGGCCGGAGCGGCTGCCGCCCGAGGCGTTCGTCCGGCTGCTGAGGAGAGCGTCGAGAGAGGGGGCCCCCACACGACATATCCATGATTGTTGATATGTCGCCGTATGATGGTGTCCCATGCACCGCCGAACCCTGCTCCGAATCGCCAAACATTTGCCCCGCAACCGGCCGGGGTTGCCCCATCTGCCGCATCCATTGCCCATCGAGATGGCGCGCGTGGCGCAATGGTTCCATGCCGCTTCGGACACCACGCGCTTGGCTATCCTCGAGTTCCTTTCGCAGCGGGAGCGATGCGTCAACGAGCTACAACAGGTTCTGGGCGCACCCCAATCCACCATCTCCTTTCACTTGAAGGTGCTCCGGCAGTCGGGTCTGGTTGGCGAGCGTCGCGAGGGTCGCTGGAAGTATTACAGACTCCGTGGAGCGACCCTGGACTACATGATTGCAGTCATGCAGATCGTGAGCCCGGGCAAGCATGTGGGGACCTGCCCTCTCTCCTGCTGCCGATGACTCCCTTGCGCCGGAGTCGCCAATTGTGAAATAGTTCACAATGCGGAAGATCTCCGACAGCACCGTACGGCGGCTGTCCGTCTACCTGCGCTTTCTCGAGCAAGCCAAATCCCCCACGATCTCGTCCGGGGAGCTGGCTCGCCTGGGCGGCACGACCTCCGCACAGGTCCGCAAAGACCTCTCCTTCTTCGGCTCCTTCGGCAAACGCGGCCTCGGCTACGCCGTCCCCGAACTGACCCATCGCATCCGCGACATCCTCGGCCTGGAGCGCGGCTACCGCGTCGTGCTGGTCGGTGCAGGCCGAATGGGAGGTGCGCTGGTCCAGTACCACGGCTTTCGCCAGCGCGGATTTCACATCACCGCGATCTACGATCAGGATGCGCGGAAAATCGGGTCGCGCTGGAATGGCCTGGTGGTCCGCGACGTCAAACATCTCGAATCGGATCTCAAGAAAGACCCGAGCGACATCGCCATCGTCGCGACGCCCGCCGAGTCGGCGCAACAGGTGGTCGATCGGCTTGTGAGAAGTGGCGTGAAAGCGATTCTCAACTTCGCGCCTGTGCCGCTCAATGTGCCGCCGGATGTCGAAGTCAAGACCGTGAACATGGCGCTGGAATTGGAGACGCTGAGCTACTCTCTGGCTAACCGTTAGCTTTCCCCCATGCCCCGCGTCCACGTCACGTCCGAAATCGGCGCGCTTCGGTCAGTTCTGGTCCACACCCCCGGCAAAGAGCTCGTGGCCGTCACCCCCGGCACGCGCGAAGACTACCTCTACGACGACATCATCGACCTCGAGATCGCGCAGCGCGAGCATCGCCGCATGGTCGCGGTGCTCGAGCGTTTTGCCGAGGTCCATGAAGTTCGGGACACGCTGGTCGAGATTGCGGGACGGCCGGAAGTGCGCGAATTCCTCACCACGCGCGCGCTCGAGGTCATCCCTTCGGACGCACTGTCAAAGCAGATGTCGGCTCTGTCGTCGGAGGACTTCGTGGCCCTGATGGTCGAGGGCGCGCTCGAGGAGGGCGGGCCGATCTCCCGCGCGCTGAACGAGGTGGCCTATGCGCTCCCGCCGCTGCCGAACCTGTTCTTCACCCGCGACGTCGGCATCGTGATCGGCGAGCACGCAATCATCGGGTCGATGCGCCACGGCGTGCGCTGGACGGAAGAGCTGCTGATCAAGGCGCTGTTCCGCTACGACCAGAAGTTCGAGAACGCCGGCATTCTCTACGACGGCTCCGACGAAAAGCGCATCAACTACACGCTCGAAGGTGGGGATGTGCATCCCCTCCGCCCCGACCTGCTGGTCCTCGGCTTCAGCGAGCGCTCGAGCCCGGCGGCGCTCGATCTGCTCTGCGACCTCGTCTTCGCCAATTGCCATGTGACCGACGTGATCATCGTCGTGCTGCCCGCCGAGCGCACGGCGATCCATCTCGACATGATCTTCACGCAGGTGGACCGCGAGCTGTGCATCGTCTACCCGCCCCATTTCGTGGGGCCCGAGCGGCTGGCGGTACTGCACCGCCGCAAGCGCTCCAAGGGCGTGAAGGAGGTGCCCAACTTTTTTGCGGCCTTGCAAGCCGTCGACCAGCCGCTCGAGCCGATCTTCTGCGGCGGCAATCAGCGCACCGTGCAGGAGCGCGAACAGTGGGCGTCTGCCTGCAACTCGTTCGCCGTGCGGCCCGGCGTCATCCTGAGCTACGACCGCAACGACGCGACCCTCGCCGAGCTGACCAGTGCCGGCTTTCGCGTGATGACGGCCGACGAGACGCTGAAAGATGGCGAGCGAGCGGTGATTACGATCGAAGGCAGCGAGCTGGTGCGCGGCGGCGGCGGGCCACGCTGCATGACCCTTCCCCTGCGACGAGACGATCTCTGAACGGACTGGGAGTCCTTCCGTCTTCCTCGCTTTCGGCGCGGGCACTCGCCTTTCTCCAGAGCGGGCCCGCGGGGAGTCTCACGATCGTGCGCGACGTCCTGGGCATCGCCCAGGCGAACCGTCACACCGCCGATCGCATCGCGGCCGCGCTGCTCGCGCCCGATCCACGCTTCGGACGCACCACCGACGGCCGGTGGACGGTGGCCACGGCGCCTTGCAGTGCCAGTCCGGTCCTCGAATCCTGCCGGTGGGCGGTCGTCGACGTCGAAACCACCGGCGTCCGCGCCTTTAGCGGCGACCGCATCATGGAAATCGCCGTCGTCATGCTCGACGGCACCGTCGCCTTCCACTCGCTCGTCAATCCGGGCATCCCGATTCCGCAGTTCGTCGCCGGGTTGACCGGGATCGACGCGAAAATGGTGCGCGCTGCGCCGACGTTCGACGCGATCGTCGATCGCCTGCTCGCCGCGCTCGAGGGCTGCGTCTTCGTCGCGCACAACGCGCGGTTCGATTGGGCCTTCGTGTCGACCGAGATCGAGCGGGCGACGGGGCTGCTGCTGCAAGGCCCGCGCGTCTGTACGGTGCGGCTCGCTCGCAAGCTGCTCCCCGACCTGCCACGCCGAAACCTCGACACGGTGAGCTATCACTTCGGTATCGAGATCGAGGGACGCCACCGCGCCACGGGCGACGCGGTCGCGGCCGCGAAGTGTCTGGCAAAGATGCTGAAGCTGGCACAGGGTAACGGAGCGGCGACGCTCGTTGACTTACACAACCTTTAACGTCGGCGGCCTGCGCTGCCACGCCCTCGAGGCCGGGCGCCAGCACCTCGACGGTGGCGCCATGTTCGGCATCGTCCCCAAGGCGCTCTGGGCCCGCCGCGCGCCGCCCGACGATCGCAATCGCATCCCGCTGGCGTTGCGCTGCCTGCTCATTGAGCACGACGACGGCCTGGTCCTCATCGACACCGGCATCGGCAACAAAGAGAACAGCAAGTTCATCGACATCTACGGCGTTGATAATGCCGGCCACGATGGCAGAACCAGGTTGGAAGACGCACTGCGCGAGCTGGGCCACGGCCCCGACGACATTCGTTGGGTGATCAACACACACCTCCACTTCGATCACGCGGGTGGGGACCTGTCGCGGGAGGGCCTCTCATTCCCACGCGCGCGCTACGTCGTGCAGCGGGGCGAGCTGGAATTTGCTCGGCACACCAACGAGCGCACCGCCGGGAGCTACCTGGCGCACAACTTCGAGGGCGTCCCGTTCCAGCTGATCGACGGCGAGGTGCAGATCCTGCCCGGGATCCGGGCGCTCCCCACACCAGGTCATGTGCCCTTTCACCAATCGATCCTGATCGAGAGCGGCGGCGAGAAAGCGTGCTTCGTCGCCGATGTCGTGCCGACCGCCGCCCACCTCCCGCTTCCCTGGATCATGGGCTACGACCTCCAGCCGCTCGTGACGCTCGAGACTCGCCGCCGGCTGTACCAGCGCGCGGAGGCCGAGCAGTGGCTGCTCGTGTTCGAGCACGACCCGACGATTGTCAGCGGCCGACTGGAAAAAGAAGGGAAGGGCGTCGGGCTTGTGAACGAGAAACGACTGGACTAACTTGCCGTCCACAATACGGTAAGTGGGCCGAGTGCCCCACCCGCATGCCTCTCGCTGAGAGTGCTTCAGGGTTCTCGAGACCTCACCGGTAGGTGAGGGATCGCGGATCTTGGGGGTGACCAGGATCCGCTTTTTACTTCAGTCAGGAGATCGCACAGCTGCCACCACCTCTCGACAACAACAGCAAAGCACCGCGCACCCGCGTCAATCGGCAGATCCGGATCAGTCCGGTGCGGGTGATCGCGGACAACGGCGACCAGCTGGGTGTGTTGACGATCGATGAAGCGATCGCCGCCGCGAATGAACGGGGCCTGGATCTCGTGGAAGTCGCGCCGCTCGCCCGGCCCCCCGTCGTCAAGATCATGGACTATGGGAAGTTCAAGTTCGAGCAGGCGAAAGCGGCGCGGGCCGCCAAGAAAAAGCAGCACGTGATTCATCTGAAGGAAGTGAAATACCGCCCCGGGATCGACGATCACGATTTCGACTTCAAGACCCGGCATGCGCGCGAGTTCCTGGCGGACGGCAACAAGGTGAAGGTGACGATGATGTATCGCGGCCGGCAGATGGCGCATATCGAGCTGGGCCGGGAAGTCTTGGATCGTGTCGCACAGGAACTGAAGGACATCGGAAAAATCGAGCAGGAACCGAAGCTCGAGGGCCGGAACATGTCGATGGTCCTCGCACCGAAATAGGAGTTGCAATGCCAAAGATGAAAAGCAAGCGCGCCCTGAGAAAGCGGATCAGGCTCACGGGCACCGGCAAGCTGCGCCGTTACCGTGCCTACAAACGGCACATCCTGACCTCGAAGCATCCGAAACGGAAGCGTCACCTCCGCAAGGCGACGCTCGTCTCGCATGCCGATCGACGCCTCAAGCGCCTGCTGCTGGCGTAGGGAGAGCTCATGCCTCGCGTCAAAAGCAACGTCGCGCGCCTGAAGCGCAAGAACAAAGTGATGAAGCTCGCCAAGGGCTACTGGGGCGGGCGCAGCAAGCTCTGGAAGGCGGCGAAAGAAGCGACCGAGCGCGCGGCCAAGTACGCCTATCGCGATCGCCGCGCGAAAAAGGTGGAGTTCCGCCGCCTCTGGATCACGCGCATCAACGCCGCGGCCCGGCTGCACGCGCTGTCGTACAACAGGTTCATGAACGGGTTGCGCAAAGCGGGGGTCGAGGTGAACCGCAAAGTCCTCGCCGATCTCGCCGTGCGCGATCCGGCGGCGTTTGAACAGCTGGCAGAGGTCGCGAAGAAATCCCTGCAACCCTAGAATCGCTGCGGGAGCGTCTCAAAGAGATCCCGCACGCCGACGAACGCCGCCTCCAGGAGATCAAAACTGAGCTCCTGGGCCGCAAGGCTGGTGCCCTCACCGAGATTCTCAAAGGTCTCCCCGCGCTCGATCCCGAGACTCGACGGAACATCGGGGGGGCAGCGAATGCCCTGAAGCGAGAGCTTGAGCACGCGATTGAAGAGCGTGAGCGCGATCTCAAGCGCGGAGCCACGGCGCTCGCCGACGTCGATCTCACGCTGCCCGGCCGGCCCCAGTGGCGCGGCGGCGTCCACATCGTCACGCAACTCGTAGACGAGATCTGCGACATCTTCAAAGAGCTCGGCTTCACCCGTGTCGTCGGCCCCGAAGCCGAGACTGAGCGCTACAACTTCTACGCGCTGAACTTTCCCAAAGACCATCCGGCGCTCGACGCGCAGGACAGCTTTTACCTGGGTGGCGACGTCCTGCTGCGCACGCACACTTCGCCGGTGCAGATCCGTACTCTCGAGACATATCCACCGCCGATTCGCATCGTCGTCCCCGGGCGCTGCTACCGCCGCGACCCGTTCGACGCATCGCACTCTCCGGTGTTCGAGCAGATCGAGGGCTTTGCCGTGGACGAAGGCATCACCTTCGTCGATTTCAAAGCCACCCTGGCCACCTTCGCGCGTCGGATCTTCTCGCCCACGACGAAGGTCCGCTTCCGGCCGTCCTACTTCCCGTTCACCGAGCCGTCGGCCGAGATGGACGTGCAGTGCCAGATCTGCGGAGGCTCGGGCTGCGCCGCCTGCAAACAGACGGGCTGGATGGAAATCCTGGGCTCGGGGATGGTCCATCCCGCGGTCCTGGAGAATTCCAAACTCGACAGCGAGAAGTACACCGGCTTCGCGTGGGGCATGGGACCGGAGCGCATCGCGATGCTGCGCTACGGGATCCCGGATATTCGGCTGTTTTTCGACAGCGACGTGCGGTTCCTGGAACAGTTTGTGGGAGCTGCTAACCCCGGGGCGACGCCCCGGGGTCAGCCGAACTCATGATCGTCTCTCGTCGTTGGCTGGAAGCTCTTCTGAGCCGCCCGCTCCAAGGCCTGGATGTCGCCGATCGCCTCGCGCGCCAGGTCGCGCCCGTCGATGGTGTCGTGCCGATCCATCAGGACCTGCGCGACGTGCTCGTCGCGCGCGTCCTCGAGGTCAAGCAGCATCCCAACGCCGACCGGCTCTCGCTGTGCGTGGTGGACGCGGGCGGCGCCCCGCTCGAAGTCGTCTGCGGCGCTGCCAACGTCCAGGCAGGGAAGTCCTACCCGTTTGCTCCCGTCGGCGCGACGCTTCCCGGTGGGCTGAAGCTCGAGCGCCGCAAGATCCGCGGCGTCGAGTCCAACGGCATGCTCTGCTCCGCCAAAGAGCTCGGCCTCGGCGTCGACCATGCGGGGATCCTGGAGCTGCAGACCGACGCCCCTCCGGGCACACCATTTCTCGAAGCGGTGCCGATCGCGGATGAACAGATCCTGATCGATGTATCGGCGAATCGGCCGGACCTGCTGTGCCATAAGGGCGTGGCCAGGGAGTTGGCGGTGGGATTGGGAGCGACTGTAAAGCTTCCGGAGATCGTCGGCTCGTCGGATCGGCGGATGGTAGGTCGATCCGCCCATCCGTCCATCCGCCCATCCGCCGTTGTGGACGGAGTCACGGTGAAGCTCGAGGACCCCGAGGGCGCCCCCCGCTACATGATCGCGGTGATTCGCGGTGTAAAAGTTGGTGCCAGTCCGGCGTGGCTGGCCGCGCGCCTGCAGAGCATTGGCCAACGCTCCATCAACAACATCGTCGACGCGACAAACCACATCCTGTTCGAAATCAATCAGCCGCTGCACGCCTTCGATCTCGCGAAGTTGCGGGGCCCGGCCGTCGTCGTGCGCCGAGCCAAGCCAGGGGAACAGATCGTCACCTTGGACGGAGTGAGCAGACGGCTGACGGCTGAGATGACCGTCATCTGCGACGCCGAGCGGCCCACGATCGTGGCCGGCGTCATGGGCAGTGCCGAGTCCGAAGTTACCGACAGCACCACGGACATTGTGCTCGAAGCCGCCTACTTCCAGCCGACTCGCATTCGGCGCACTCGGCGCGCCCTCGGCCTGTCGAGCGAGTCGAGCTATCGTTTCGAGCGAGGGCTCGACATGCTCGCCATGCCCGACGCGCTGGGACGCGCCGTCGACCTGATCCGCGCGGTCGCCGGGGGCGAAATGCGTGAGCCGCCCATCGACCTCTGGCCCGAGCCGCAGAAGCCGCGCTCCGTCTTTCTGCGCGAAGCGCGCGTCAGTCACCTCCTCGGCGTGCCGGTACCTCGGAAGGAAATCGAGCGGCTCCTGTCCGCCGTGGGCTTCGTCGCCGCGCCCAAGGACGACCGCATGGCGGTCCAGATTCCGGGCTGGCGGCCCGACGTCACACGCGAGGTTGACCTGATCGAAGAGGTTGCGCGGCTGCGCGGCTACGACTCCTTCCCGGACGAGCTGCGGCCCTATCGTCCCGGCACCGTCCCCGACGCGCCCGCGGAGCTGACGCTCCGCCGTATACGCGAACAGCTCGTGGCGAGCGGTAACGGCCTCCTCGAGGCCCGGACCCTCCCGCTCGGTCCAGCCGACGGCCCGGATGCCGTGGCAGTCCTGAACCCGCTGTCGGCCGAAGAAGCGCACCTTCGGAGTCGCTTGCTTCCGGGGCTGATCCGGCGCGTCGAGTACAACTGGAGCCAAGGTCAGCGAGACGTGCGCCTCTTCGAGGTCGGAACTGTCTTTCGCAAGGCCCAAGGCCCGAGCCACCAGCCCCACGAAGAGCTGCATCTCGCGATCGTGCTGACCGGGGCGCGGCATCCGGCGCATTGGACCGACAGTATCAACGCTGCGAAACTACCTGATATGGACATATGGGACCTAAAGCAGCACTTTGAGTTAGCTGTAGGCCTCGCGGCACCCTCAGACGACGTGCAACCGGCCGCCAATGGGTCCGGTTGGGTCGCCGAGGGAGGCATGGCCGTCCCACTAGAGGCCGATGCGCCGAAATGGGCCGCGCGGCTGTTCGGACTCGAGGTTCGGATCATCGTCGCGCCGGCGGGTCTGGTGCGCTATCAGTCGTTGCCGACCCAGCCGGCCGTCGTGCGGGACATTTCGCTGGTGCTGCCGGGAGGCGTAACGGCGGCGGCAGTGCAAGCGGTGTTGCGCCGTGAGGGCGGGAAGTTGCTCGAGCGGCTGGACGTGCTGGACGAGTATCGTGGAGCTGGTTTGCCGGCAGGGACGCGCGGCGTCACGTGGCGCTGCACGTTTCGCGCGCCAGATAAGACCTTGACCGAACGCGAAGCAGTGGAAGTGCTTGAAAGGATGTTGCGAGCCGCGGAGGCCGAACTTGACGTACGCCGGCGACAGGCCTGATGTCCGGGACGCGATCGATCAGCTCGAAGCCATCGTCCGCGACGTGGCGGAGGAGCTGGCGGGCTGGCGTTCGCGCGCCCAAAAAGCCGAGTCGGAGCTGAAGACCCGCGGCAGCCCGGTCAAAAACACCGAGCTGGAGTCGGAGAACAAGACGCTGCGGCAGCGGGTCGAGGGGGCGCGCACGCGCGTTCACGATCTCGTGCAACGACTCTCGTTCTTGGAAGAACAGGCACGCGATAATGGAGGCCATAAGTGACGGCGAAGAAGCACGCCGTCCGGGTGATGATCGGCGGGGAGGAATACACCGTCCGCTCCGATCTCGCGCCTGAGTACACGCGCGAAGTGGCCGCTTACCTGGACCAGGCATTGAAGAAGGTGCTGAGTCAGGGACCGTTGGTGGAAACGCAGAAAGCCGCCATCCTGGCGGCGCTCGATATTACGAATGAGTTGTTTCAGGCCAAGCAGACCGAACGCGAGGTGGCGGCGCGGCTTGCCGCTGTCGCCGATGACCTCGCGAAAATGCTGCCGCCGGCCAAGCGGAAGGCTACCGCAGGCTGACTATAGCGTGCCCTGGAATACGGGGTGCGAGTCGGAGATAGATCCATGGAACAGTGGTCGAGTTTAGTCGCGGCCGTTCTGAGCGGCGTGCTTTTAGCAGCGGTGATCTTCTACGTCTGGGGCCGGCGCGTCGAGCGTCGAGCGGCCGACACCAGCCAACGCCTTGTCCTCGCGGCCAAAGAAGAGCTCATGTCGGTCCGCGAGAACCTCCACAAGAGCCTCGACCAGAAGCTCGCCGGCGTCGATCGCCGCGAGGCGGAGCTGCGCAAGACCGAGCAGCAGCTCCAGGAGCGTGCGCGCACTCTCGACAAGCGCGAACAGGGGATCGGTACGCGGCTCGAGCAGGTGGCCGGACTGACCGCCCAGGAAGCCAAGCTCGAGCTCCTCACCCGCATCGAGACCGAGGCGCGCGACGAAGCGGCGGCCCTGGTACGCAACATCACCGAGCAGGCCAGAAAGAACGCCGATCGCGAGGCGAAGAAGATCATCGCGCTCGCCATCCAGCGCATCGCCGCCGAGCAGACGGCCGAGTCGAGCGTGTCGGCCGTACTGCTGCCGTCGGACGAAATGAAGGGCCGCATCATCGGCCGCGAGGGCCGCAACATTCGGGCGTTCGAGGCCGCCACCGGCGTCGACGTCATCATCGACGACACCCCAGATACCGTCGTCGTGTCGTGCTTCGAGCCGGTGCGCCGCGAGATCGGCCGCCTGGCACTCGAGCGCCTCATCGCCGACGGCCGCATCCACCCCGGCCGCATCGAAGAAATCGTGCAAAAGGCCAAGGCCGACGTGGACAAAGGCATTGTCGAAGCGGGGGAGCAGGCCGTGTACGACACCGGCGTTCGCGGCATGCACGCCGAGCTGGTGAAGCTGGTGGGGCGGATGAAGTACCGCACCTCGTACGGCCAGAACATCCTCGAGCACTCGAAGGAAGTCGCCTACCTCGCCGGCATGATGGCCGCCGAGCTGAGGCTCGACGTCAGTCTCGCGAAGCGCGGGGCGCTGCTCCACGACGTCGGCAAAGTGCTGACCCACGAGCACGACGGCACCCACGTGCAGCTCGGCGTCGAGATGGCGACCAAGTATGGCGAGCACCCGACGGTCATCAACTGCATCGCCGCGCACCACGACGATGTCCCGCATGAATCTCCGGTCAGCGTGATCGTGCAGGCCGCCGACGCGATTTCGGGATCGCGCCCCGGCGCGCGGCGCGAGGCGTTCGAGACCTACGTGAAACGGCTCGGCGACCTCGAGAAGCTCGCGTCGGAGTTCAAGGGCGTCGAAAAGGTGTTCGCGATCCAGGCGGGGCGCGAAGTGCGCGTCGTCGTGACCCCGGAGCACGTCGATGACGCCGCGGCGGCCCGGATGACCGACGAGATCGCGCGCAAAATCGAGCGCGAGCTCCAATACCCTGGGCAGATCAAGGTGGTCGTGATTCGGGAGACACGGGCGGTGGGCGTTGCCCGCTAATCTCATCGACGGCAATGCCATCGGAACGGCGATGCGAACAGAGCTGGGAGCCGAGATCACCAAGCTCAAGAGGGCCGGCATCACGGCAGGCCTCGCCGTCGTACTCGTGGGCGACAATGCCGCCTCGCAGGTCTACGTGCGGATGAAGGGCAAGGCGTGCGACGAAGCCGGCCTGTACCACGAGACGATCAAGCTTCCCAAGGAGACGAGCGAAGCCGACTTGATGGCGTTGCTCGAGCGGCTCAATGCCAACTCCAAGATCCACGGCATTCTCGTCCAGCTGCCGCTCCCCAAACAGATCGATACCAATCGCGCCTTGCACCGCATCGACCCTCGCAAGGACGTCGACGGCTTTCATCCCGAGAACGTGGGGAAAGTCGTCGTCGGCGATCCCACAGGCTTTCGCCCGGCGACGCCCTACGGCGTGCAGCAGCTCCTGATCCGCACGGGTGTGGAGACGAAAGGGGCGCACGCCGTCGTGGTCGGGCGATCCAACATCGTCGGCCGGCCGATGGCGGCGCTCCTGCTACAGGATGGTCCCGGCGGAAATGCCACCGTCACCGTGTGCCACTCGCGCACGCGCCACATCGAGCAGCACACGCTCCAGGGCGACATCCTCATCGTAGCGATCGGCAAGCCCGAATTCGTGACCGGCGACATGGTGAAGCCGGGCGCCGTCGTCATCGACGTCGGCGTCAATCGCGTGGACGATCCGTCGCGCAAGCAGGGCTACCGCCTCGTCGGCGACGTGAAATTCGCGGAAGCGAAGCAGGTCGCCTCGGCGATCACCCCCGTTCCCGGCGGCGTCGGCCCGATGACGATCACGATGCTGCTGTACAACACCGTCCAGGCGGCGCGGCAGTGGGCGCACGCCTAGACCTGTTCTCGGCCGCCTCGGCGGAGGGTGCCTGGACCGTCGGTGAAGTCACGAAGCGTGCGCGCGCGGTGATCGAGGCCGGTCTGCCGCCCCTGTGGGTGCGGGGCGAGATCGCGGGCTTCAAGGCGTGGCGCAGCGGTCACTGGTACTTCTCCCTCCGTGATAAGTCGGCGCAGATCCGCTGCGTGATGTTCGCCAAACAGAACTTCATGCTGCCCGCCCCGACGGATGGGATGCAAGTGTTCGTGTTCGCCCGGCCGTCGCTGTATGAAGAAAAAGGCGAGTTCCAGCTCACCGTGATGGAGCTGCTCTCGACCGAGCAGGGCGGGCTGTGGAAGCTGGCGTTCGAGAAGGCGAAAGCCGCGCTGACCAAGGATGGCCTGCTCGATCCCGCGAGAAAGCGGCGCCTCCCGCCGTTCCCGCGCCGCATCGCCGTCGTCACGAGCCCCGACGGTGCCGCGCTGCGCGACATTCAGGCCGTCATCGCCCGCCGCTGGCCCATCGCCGAGCTGATCGTCGTGCCGGCGCAGGTGCAGGGAGCCAAGGCTGAGGCCTCAGTGTGCTCGGCGCTGAATCGCATCGCGCGCTTGTCGGTGGATGTCGTGGTGGTTGCACGAGGAGGCGGGTCCGTCGAGGATCTGTGGGCGTTCAACAGCGAGCGCGTCGCCCGCGCCGTCGCCGCCATGCCGATGCCGGTGATCTCCGCGATCGGGCACGAGACTGACGTGACGCTGTGCGATCTCGTTGCCGACCTGCGCGCTCCGACGCCATCCGCCGCGGCCGAGGCCGCCACGCCGGATAGAGCTGAAGTGCGTATTACGTGCGACGTATTAGGACAACGTCTAGCGAGAGCGTTGAGAATTGCGTCGAAACATGTCGTAGAGCGGCTCGACCGCACCGGAGATCGTTTGGTGTCGAGTATCCAGAATCGCTTCGAGCGTTCCGGCGCACTGCTCAAAGCGCACAGCGCACGCCTTGATGCATTGAGCCCGTTAAGAGTCTTGGCCCGTGGTTATGCGGTGGCCAGGGATACCGACGGCCAGGTGCTCAAGCGCGTCGCGCAGCTGCCCTCGGGGAAGGAATTCCGACTGCGCGTGACGGACGGAGAGGTGCATGGCCGAGTTCAGTAAGCAGCTCGAGCGCCTCGAAGCGATCGTCCGCCGCCTCGAATCCGAAGACCTCGATCTGGACGAGGCGCTGAAGCTGTTCGAGGAAGGCGTCGAGCGGCTGCGGGCCGCGCGCGAGCAGCTGACACAGGCGGAGCTCAAGGTCAAAAAAGTCCTCGAGATTGAAAGCCCTAGCTAAATACCTCGCGGACGCCCGCTCCCGCGTCAACGCCGTGTTGGCGGCGGCCGGTACCACGGGAGACGAGGTCGTCCGCTACAGTCTGCTCGGCGAAGGGAAGCGCTTGCGCCCTACGCTGGTCTTCGCGACGCACGAAGCCCTCAACGGGTCCTCGTCCGCCGGCGTCGCCGAGCTGGCAGCTGCCGTCGAAGTGGTGCACGCCTATTCGCTGGTCCACGACGATCTCCCGTGCATGGACAACGACGATCTGCGGCGCGGGCGGCCCACGGCGCACCGCGCCTTCGACGTGCCGCGCGCGACACGCGCCGGCTACGACATGGTAGCGCTCGCGGCGCGCGTGATGGAGCGGGGGCTGGCCATGCTCGCCCTGCCGGACGCGCGCCGCCGCGAGATCGCGCTCGAGCTGTTTCGCGCCGCGGGGGCCGGCGGGATGATCGGCGGCCAGGCGCTCGACCTCGAGGCCGAGGCGAAATCCCTGCCGATGGACGCGCTGGAGGAGGTGCATCGCCGCAAGACGGGCGCGTTGATCGCGGCTTCGTGCGTGATCGGCGGCCTGTCCGTGGGGGACGACGTCAGTCGCGATCACATCGAAGCGCTGCGTGCTTATGGCGACACGATCGGACTCGCTTTTCAAATCGCCGACGATGTGCTCGATGCCACGGCTACCTCCGATCAGCTCGGAAAGACGGCCGGAAAGGACGCGGCGCACGCCAAAGCGACGTTTGTGACGCTGCTCGGCGTCGGCGCGGCCCGCGCCGAGGCGGAACGGCTGTCGGCGCAGGCCGTAGACCATCTGCGGGATGCCGGGTTAGTTTCCCCCATACTGGTTGAGCTGGCCCACTACATGGTGACGAGGCCTAATTGATCCTCGAAACGATTCACAGTCCTGCGGACGTTCGCGCGCTGGCACCGGAGCAGCTGCA
>WNFR01012796.1_pt1 | contig 19697 bp, 14 predicted proteins | sample 5400221 | NCBI WGS metagenome assembly WNFR01 (sample SAMN13153357, study PRJNA577476) | soil metagenome | isolation source: 40 cm soil under Madrone tree | place: USA:California | collected 2016-06-14 | reverse complement strand
GTTCTCGAAGCGTATCTAAACGGAAACGCCATCAACGGCTTCAAACCGAATACGCAGGAAGAGTTCGAAAAACAAGGAATCGATCTCGCCTCGGCGCAAGCAGCGGTTCTGAAGTTTTTGCAGAGCCGTTCGTCAGAAAAATCCGGCTGACGAAACTTCGGGCTATTGGCGGGAAGTGGTGCGCCGTGCCGGTGTGGGACTCGGCCTGGCCTTTGCGCTCTTCCGGACAGTAATCGGTTGCTGACCGGCGGCCGCGGTTTGCTGTTGTTCTTGCGGATATTTTTTTGTGCTCGGCCAGATCAGACGCCATGGCTGTGTTTTTACTGTCTCGCTGAATTCCTTGAGGTTTTGGCCGACCGGGCCGAGATCGGTCACAGTGACTTTTAGTTTTTCCGACGACGCGCGAAGGTTTTGCAGAGTGACCTCGATGTTATTGTTTTCTGAAAGGCTGGTGCTGATCTTTTGGATGTTGGTAAGCGAAAGCGAGAGCGGGCTATCTGGCGCAGTTATATCGACAAGATGTGTCCCGAACGTCTTGAACTCGCCGAGCGCGAGGGTCAGCTCGGAATTTTCGTCGGTGAGGCGGTTCAAATTTTGCGCGGTCTGCTGAAGGTCTTTCATCGTGTTGGTGGCTTCGACGGCGACCGGCTTGATGACTTCAAGCATCTTGGCCGCGGCGTCGCCCAGATCGGGAGTGCGCTCGCCAGCGAACATCTCGCCGTCTTTGGCGCGGCCGGAGCCTTCGGTCCCCTGCGTGATGTCGATCGCCATGTCGCCAAGCAATCCGAGCTGCATCAAGCGCGCCTTGGCGTCACGATAAACCCTGGCACTCTTATCCACCTGAACGTCGACGCGCACTTCGAATCTCGGTTTGGTCTCGGCCGGAGTGGAGCTGATGTTCGGTTGAGGCGGATGAATTGCCGCATCGGCTTCCTGTGCGCTTTTCTCTTCTTTAGGCGAGACTGGCGAGAACAGTTTTTGGACCTGGCCGATCTTGCGACCTGCAAGCATCACCGGTGCGCCCTGTTTAATTCCCGCCGCGTTGTCGAAGTAAATCTTGTAGGTGACAAGCGGGCGGAACAGACCCGGCGCGCCAAGAAGGACCAGAATAAAGGCGACTACCGCGATCGTCCCGATCACGAGCAACCCAGTCATGATTTCATTTCTTTGTAATTGCATCTTGGCTGTCTTCCAGAATGGGACCTTCGGTGCTCCCGCTCAAAAACTGAGCGACCACGGGGTTTTTGGATTGTTTAAATTTTTCAGGTTCGGCTTCCTCGATGATTTTGCCCTGGTACAACATAGCCATTCGCGTGCCGATGCGAAAGGCGCTGTCCATTTCATGCGTGGCGGTAATTGATGTGACCTTAGCTTTTTCGCTGAGGCCGATAATCAATTCGTCGATCACCGAAGCGATAACAGGGTCGAGTCCGGCCGACGGTTCGTCTAACAGGATCAATTCCGGCTCGAGCACGAGCGAGCGCGCCAGAGCTATGCGTTTTTTCATACCGCCGCTCAGCTCCTCCGGCAACAGGTCTTTCGAATCTTTCATGCCGACGAGATCCAGTTTTTCATCGACAATTTTGTCAATCTCTCCGCGCGATTTATCCGTGAGCTCTTCGAGCGGCAGCGCAACGTTGTCTCGCACATTGCGGGAACTTAGCAGTGCTGAGTACTGATAAACCATGCCTACGTGTTGCCGGACGCGCTGAAGTTTCCGACGCTGGAGCCGGGTGATTTCAAATTGCTTGAAGAAAATCGAACCGGAATTGGGCCGGAGCGTTCCGAGAATCAGACGCAAAATCGTGCTCTTGCCGCTGCCGCTTTGGCCCATGATAACGAGACGCTCCTGTGGTTCGACTTTGAGAGAAAAACCGTCGAGCACTTTTTTGTCTTCGAACTGCATGCGCACATCGCGCAGTTCGACCATATGCGGCGGCGTGCTCACGTGGGGAAGAACACGGTGTAAACGATGTTGTAGAGTGTATCGAAGCCGATCACTACGGTGATGGCAGTGACAACACTCGAGGTGGTCGATGTGCCGACTCCGGCGGCGCCGCCTTTGACTGTCAGCCCCCGGTAGCAGGCGATCGCCCCGATGAGCAGACCGAACAGAAAGCTCTTCAATATGCCAGTGATAATGTCCCGAATGAGCAATGCGTCCTTTACGAGATCGAGAAAATAGGGAAAGGCGATGCTGAAATAGGCTTTGCTGATCAGGCTGCTCGCCCCTATGGCCGCGATATTTGAAACCGTGGACAAGCATGGCATCAGCAGAAACAACGCGAGCATTCGCGGCGCAACCAGGAAACGCAGTGGGCCGATTCCCATCGCTTCGATCGCCTCGACTTCTTCGGAAACCTGCATGGTGCCCAATTCCGCGGTAAACGCCGCACCGATGCGCGCTGCCAGCATGATCCCCGTGATCAGGGGCCCAAGCTCGCGAGTGAAGCTGATTGCGACCAAGCCGGGGATCAATCGCTCGGTCCCGAACCGCTGTAACTGATAGCCAGTCAAGAGCGCCATGGTCAGGCCGAGGAAAAAAGAAACCAGCCCCACCAGTGGCACTGAGTCGACGCCGGCCCGTGCCGTGTGGCGGAAAAAACTGGAGGCGCGAAACGGCACCCGCCCCTGTTGTATCCGCTCGAACATTTCCTCGAACGTGTGCGCAATGAACCAGAACACACTGCCCACTTCGCGCAAAAAACTGCGCGTGATCTGGCCAATTCCCTGGGCAATCACAACGGGCGGATGAGCGTTTGCCATGTCGAGAGGGAAGTTGCCTCACTTCATGATGGGGAAAAGGACAAAGTTGCTTTTGAGATCCAGTTTTGGATTTTAAGATCGACAAGTATGCTGGCGACTTAATCCAGCGGGCTGTGAAATTATCTCGCACACCGAATTGCTTCTTTGCCATCGTGCTCTTTAGTGCCGCGTCGCTGGCCACCGCTCAGGAGCAATCCGGTTCGGCGAAGCCTGTTAGCAAACGAGAAGTAGACCATCCGCCGCCCATGCGAATACCAAATATCGGACTCGTGATACACGGCGGCGCTGGGACGATTGAGCGCACCAAAATGACACCGGAACGTGAGCGTGAATATCGCGCGGGACTCGAGCGTGCACTGGCTGCGGGTTACGAGATTCTCAAAAAAGGCGGATCGAGTCTGGACGCCACGGAAGCTGCCGTGCGCGTGCTGGAAGATGATCCCCATTTCAATGCTGGTCGCGGCTCAGTCTTTACGAGCGCTGGAACCAATGAGATGGACGCGGCGATTATGGATGGCCACACGCTCAATGCCGGCGCCGTCGCTTCTTTGAAACATATCAAAAATCCGATAGGCCTGGCCCGGCTGGTGATGGACAAATCCGGACACGTAATGATGGATGGTGAGGGCGCGGAAGCGTTTGCCAGGGAGAACGGGATTGAGCTGGTCGATCAAAAATACTTTTTCACGCAAGAACGCTGGGAAGCTTTGCAGAAAATCAAAGCCGCGGAAAAACATCGGACCGGTGCCGCCGGTAAAAAGATTCGAATCACCGATCAAGATCGACATGGAACGGTGGGCGCAGTTGCGCTGGATCCACCTGTGCCGTCTCCGCTACTGGCGACGGCGAATATTTTATTCGGGCGACGGTTGGGCACGATGTTTCGGCTCTAATGGAATACCGGGGAATGTCGCTGGAGGAGGCTGCGCAAACCGTTCTGGACAAGGTGGCGAAGCTGGGCGGCGCGGGTGGATTGATCGCAATCGACCACCGAGGCAACATCACTCTGCCGTTTAACAGCTCGGGAATGTACCGGGGATATGTCGATCCAAACGGCAAGTTTGTCGTGGAGATTTACAGATAAAGAAGCCGTCATGTCGAGTGAAGTCGAGACATCCCGTGACGGAGTCTTCAGATATTGCAGCGGGATTCCTCGACTTCGCTCGGAATGACAAGTGATGCTCCCGCCATTCTCTGTCGTTATTCCTTGCTTCAACGAAGCGGCCCGCATCGGTGCTACGATTCGAGCGACGCTGGATTATCTCCACGAAAATTCGCCACAAAGTGAATTGATCGTCGTAAATGACGGATCGACCGACGATACGGCGCCGATCGTGCGCGATGTTTTTTCAGGCGCGAAGATTGCGACGCGTTTACTCGAGAATTTTCCAAATCGCGGCAAAGGCGCCGCTGTCCGCGCAGGATTACTCGCGGCGCAAAAGCCAATTGGTCTGTTTTTCGATGCTGATCTTTCGACCCCGCTGGAAGAGACGCCAAAGGTGATCGAGCCAATTGTCCGCGGCGAGGTCGATATCGCATTTGGTTCGCGCGCGATTGACAGGAGTCTAATCGGGCAGCATCAACCCTGGCGGCGCGAGTACGCGGGTCGCGTTTTCAATCTGCTCGTGCGCGTCGCGACTGGCCTGCCGTTTTGGGACACGCAATGCGGTTTCAAGGCGTTTCGCCTCGACGTTTGCCGCCCGATCCTGGAAGCCGCGCGCATCGATGGCTTCGCCTTCGACGTCGAGCTGCTTTATCTCGCGCAACGCGCCGGATTGCGCATCCGCGAAATTCCGGTCCGCTGGAACCACGCTGAAGGCAGCAAAGTCCGTTTTTTCCACGACAGCTTGCGCATGCTGCGGGAAGTGATCGCATTGAGGACTGGCGTGTAGCTGTAGGGGAAGCTGACAGCTTCCCCTACAAGAACGTCGCCACTGCTTTTCTTTCTCGCGTCGCCGCCTAAATTACAGATTCAGTTTCGTCGTATTCATGCAGTCCTTTCGATTTCATCCTGCGGTCGCGCGGTGGTTCGAGCAAACGTTCGGCTCACCAAGTGAACCGCAGGCCAGCGGCTGGCCGGCTATTCAATCCGGCCGGCACGTGCTGATTTCTGCGCCCACAGGTTCGGGCAAAACGCTGGCGGCGTTTCTCGCGTCGCTTGATGTGCTGTTCCGAGAAGGCGTGAAGGCCGAATTGCCGGATGAGACACAAGTTGTTTATGTCTCCCCGCTCAAGGCGTTGAGCAACGACATTCGCAAAAATCTGCAAGAGCCGCTTGCCGGAATTCGCGCATTATTGCACGAAACAGAAGGCCACGAAATCGACGTGCGCGCTGAAGTTCGCACCGGTGATACCACCGCCGCGCAACGCCAGGCGCTCATCAAGAAGCCGCCGCACATCCTCGTTACTACGCCGGAATCTTTGTATCTCCTGCTCACTTCGGAGTCCGGTCGCCGGATGTTGAATACTGTGCGGACACTGATCGTGGACGAGATCCACGCTGTGGTGGACGACCGGCGCGGCGCGCATCTCGCGCTGAGCGTCGAACGTTTAGCCGCGCTCACAAAACAGCCGCTCCAGCGAATCGGTTTGTCCGCGACGCAAAAGCCGATTGAAGAAGTTGCGCGTTTTCTCGTTGGCACCCGCGCCGTGGACAAGGCCGGCAATCCCGACTGCGCGATCATCGACATCGGCCATCGCCGGGAACTGGATCTGACGATCGAAATTCCCAAGTCGCGACTCGAAGCGGTGATGTCCAATGAAGTTTGGGAGGAAATCTATCATCGTCTGGCGGAGTTGATTCAGGCGCACCGGACTACTTTGGTCTTTGTGAATACGCGCCGAATGGCCGAACGCGTGACGCATCATTTGAGCGAACTGCTCGGCGCCGACGCCGTGACATCACATCACGGAAGTCTTTCCGCGAAACTGCGTCTCGATGCGGAAGACCGATTGAAGCGCGGCGAATTGAAAGCGCTCGTGGCCACGGCCTCGCTCGAGCTTGGGATCGACATCGGTTCGGTTGACCTCGTCTGCCAACTCGGCACGACGCGCTCCATCGCCACGCTGCTGCAACGCGTCGGTCGCGCCGAGCACAAGCGCAGGGGTTTGGCCAAGGGCCGCATCTTCCCTTTGAGCCGTGATGAACTCGTCGAATGCGCGGCCTTACTCCGTTGTGTCCTTCGCGGCGAGCTCGATCGTCTCATAATTCCAGAAAAACCGCTGGATGTGCTGGCTCAACAAACCGTCGCCGCTGCTTCCAGTGAGGATTGGGATGAAGATGAGTTCTTTGACCTCGCTCGTTCGGCCTGGCCATATCGAAATCTCACGCGCGAGGAGTTCGACGACGTCGTAAAAATGCTTGCCGAAGGCTTTAGCACCAAGCGCGGCCGGCGCGCGGCGCTGATTCATCACGATGCCGTGAATCATCGTTTGCGTGGCCGGCGCGGCGCACGACTCGTTGCCCTGACTTCCGGCGGCGCGATTCCCGACAACGCCGATTATCGAGTAATTCTTGAGCCATCGGAAACTTTCGTCGGTACAGTCAACGAGGACTTCGCCGTCGAGAGTTTAGCGGGCGACATTTTCCAACTCGGCAATGCGTCGTGGCGAATCCTGCGTGTAAATTCCGGTGTCGTCCGCGTCGAAGACGCCAAAGGCCAGCCGCCGGGAATTCCATTTTGGCTGGGCGAAGCTCCGGCGCGCACGTCGGAGTTATCGCAGGCTGTGTCCGATTTGCGGATTGAAATCGAAAAACTGCTGACCGACGGACAGAATCCTGGGGAATGGCTCACCCAGGAAATGCACTTGCCAGCGGAGGCTGCTGAACAGATCGGCGAGTATTTCGCGGACACTTATCGGTCACTGGGGGCAATTCCTGCACAGCAAATTCTGGTGATGGAGCGTTTCTTCGATGAATCGGGTGGAATGCAACTTGTCCTCCACTCACCGTTTGGCAATCGAATCAATCGCGCGTGGGGACTGGCGCTCCGAAAACGTTTTTGCCGATCTTTCAATTTCGAGCTGCAAGCAGCCGCCACGGACGATGCGATCGTAATTTCGCTCGGCACCCAGCACTCATTTCCGCTTGAGGAAGTCTTTCGTTATCTGAATTCCAAGACGGTTCGCGACCTGCTCATCCAGGCCTTGCTCGACGCGCCGATGTTTACGATTCGCTGGCGCTGGAACGCGACCCGCTCACTCGCGGTCCCGCGTTTCCGCGGCGGCTCAAAAATCGCCGCCCCGCTCCAGCGAATGGAATCGGAAAATCTGTTGGCCGCAGTTTTCCCGGACCAGCTCGCGTGTCTCGAACACATCGTTGGGGATCGCCAAATTCCCGATCATCCGCTCGTCAAGCAGACGATTGACGATTGCCTGAGCGAAGCGATGGACATTGAGGGTTTGGAAGAAGTGTTGCGCAAGATCGAACGCAACGAAATCCGCTGCATCGCCCGTGATTTGCCGGAGCCGTCGCCGCTCGCTGCTGAGATTCTGAACGCGCGGCCGTATGCGTTTCTGGATAATGCGCCTCTCGAGGAGCGCCGCACTCAGGCGGTTTACACGCGGCGTGCTTCTGAATCCCGCGGCGGCGGGAGCAGCGACGGCCTCGGTCTCCTTGACGCAGCGGCGATCGCCAAAGTGCAAGAACAAGCCTGGCCTCAGGCAAGCACGGCCGATGAACTGCACGATGCGCTCATGTTGTTCGGTGCCATGACCGAAGATGAGACACAACGCACAGTTTCCGTTCATCACGAAGCGAATGGCGCAGCGGCGGAGCATTTGCTGAAAGAGCTCGTTGCATTCAATCGCGCAATGCAATTACGAGTCGCAGAAAAAACTTTTTGGATTGCAGTCGAGCGTTTGCCGATGGTGGAAACAATTTATCCCCAAGGCCCATTCGAACCGGAATTGTCCGCGCCGGAATCGATTCAGCGACAAATTTGGGAACGCGCCGATGCGATTCGCGAACTCATTCGTGGAAGGATGGAAGCTTCCGGTCCGGTGACCGTTGTCGATCTTGCAAGCATATTAAATCTGCCGCGGTCTGAGATCGATGCCGCGCTACTGGCTCTTGAAGCAGAAGGCTTTGTTCTGCGCGGCAAATTTCACCCGGACGCGGCGGAGCAGGAATGGTGCGACCGCCGGTTGTTGGCGCGAATTCATCGACTCACTGTCGACCGGCTGCGCGCCGAGATTCAGCCAGTCTCGCCGCAGGATTTTTATCGTTTCCTTTTCGCATGGCAGCGTTCCGATCTCGAACATCGCGTGGAAGGCCCCGAAGGTTTGCAGTCGGTTCTCGAGCAACTTGACGGCTGCGAGTTGCCGCTGGCCGCCTGGGAATCTGCAGTTCTTAGCGCGCGCGTCGCCGATTACGATCCCGAATGGCTCGATCGTCTTTGTTTTTCCGGTCGCATTGGCTGGGGACGTCTGAGCGCGCCGCAAAAGCCGAACGCGCGCGCATTCGCGCCACTGCGAACAAGTCCGATTGCACTCTACCAACGCGAAAATCTCCAGGACTGGCTGGCTTTGACTCAAGCAAATTCGACAGCCGGATTTTCGATCGGCGCTCAAACCGCGTTCGACGCGCTGGCCAGCGGCGGCGCGCTTTTTTTCACCGAGCTCGTGCAACGAACCGGTCTGCTGCCATCGCAACTCGAAGAAGCATTATCTGAGCTGGCCGCGCTCGGTTTCGTCACGTCGGACAGTTTCGATGGATTGCGCGCGCTTCTCGTTCCGTCGAACAAGCGGCCAACCTTCGGACGCAACGAAGGAAAACGCCGCCGCAAAACAAACCTCGCCAGCATCGAGTTCACCGGGCGCTGGTCTTTGCTGCGACTGCAACTCTCATCCGGCTCGCTATCATCATCGAACGGCGCCGATGCGCCTTCTCCCGATCTTGCCGTGGAGAAATTTGCGCGCGCATTGCTGCGTCGTTATGGCGTTGTGTTTCGCCGTTTGCTCGACCGCGAGAGTTTTTCGATTACGTGGTACCAGTTGGGACGAATTTATCGCCGGTGGGAAGCGCGCGGTGAGATTCGTGGCGGCTATTTTGTCGGTGGAGTCAGCGGTGAGCAATTCGCATTGCCCGAAGCCATCGGCTTGTTGCGTTCCATTCGCAAGACATCGCCGAAGGGCGAACTGATTACGCTTAGTGCTGCCGATCCATTGAATTTGCAGGGCATTCTCACGCCAGGACCGCGCATTGCTGCACTCACGTCGAATCGCATTCTGTTTCGCGATGGATTGCCGATCGCAGGACTGGAGGCGGGAGAGATTCGCAAGCTCGCCGCAGCGAGTCCGTCCCATGGCGGACTCTCCGACGAATCGGTTTCTGACTCGCAAATGGAAACCGCTCTTAAAGTCGGAAAGCTGCGCCCTTCCTTACGGCCTTATTACAAGTAAGCTCGCCGCTCCGTAACACGACCATCTTGTCTGCGGGTGCACGGCTATTTTTTCACGATCTCGGCGTTCTCGATCATCGCAATCCCGCCGCGCTCAGCCATCTTTCCTTTCAGCGTGATGGTCTTGCCGCAGTATTCGGCGAGTTGATCGTTCATCGGCTTGTGTTCGCCGACGACGAGATACGCTTTGCCCTCGCTGACGATGCCGGCCGGCCCTCCGCTCCTGATGCACTTGGCCCCGCACGATTGACCGTGCTTCTCGCCGACGGCGTTATGATCGACATAGCACATCATATCGACCACTTCGCCGGTCACTTCTTTCGAACCCGCTGTGTCGCTGCCGTGCTCGTGCTCCTGCGCGACCGCCATTGGCGAGAATGCCAAAGCAGCGATGAAAGTCGCAGCGACGGCAACTTTCAAAACGGTTGGTTTGCTCGGTATTGAATTAAACATGTGGAGAATCTCGGCCGCTTTGTGGCGCGGTCAATTGTAGCCGTCGCCCTGTGAGCGACCCGGGGCTCAACGTCATTATCACATCAGCGTCACGCTTCGCAGGGCAAAGCGGCTACAAATTTCGCTCGATCAGCTCGGCGAACTGTTGGAAAAAATAGGATGCATCATGCGGACCGGGCGCGGCTTCGGGGTGATATTGCACGCTGAAAATCGGCAATTCCTTGTGCCGCATCCCCTCCACGGTGCCGTCGTTTAAATTGATGTGCGTCACCTCTACGTTCGGGGGGAGGGACTCCGGATCGACGGCAAAACCGTGATTTTGTGCTGTGATTGCCACTTTGCTCGTGCGCAAATCTTTGACCGGCTGGTTCGCGCCGCGATGTCCGAATTTTAATTTGAATGTCGATCCGCCGAACGCGAAGCCGAGAATTTGATGGCCGAGACAAATCCCGAAGATCGGTTTCTTACCCATCAAATCGTGCACCGCTTTGTGCGCGTACGGAAGCGCTGCTGGATCGCCAGGACCGTTCGAAAGAAAAATTCCGTCGGGATCGAGCGCGAGCACTTCTTCAGCGGTGGCGGATGCGGGGACGACGGTGACCTCGAAGCCTTTCTGGCGCAGCAGGCGCAATATGTTTTCTTTGATTCCATAATCGTAGGCTGCGATGCGAAATCGGATCGGCGGAAGTGCGCGTTTGCTTCCGCCGTTGTCGGGCGTAATCGACCATGGTGCGCTTAGCGCATCGTCGGGATCCCACCGATAAATCTCAGATGTCGACACTTCGCGCACATAATCCATTCCGATCACGCCTTCGCCTTCGAGCGCGCGTCGCGCCGCTTCCTCGGGCGAAATCTTTTCCGTCGTCAAACAAGCTTTCATCGCGCCGCGGGTGCGCAAATGCCGCGTCAGCGCACGCGTGTCGATTCCTTGCGCCCCGGGAATTTTCCATTCTCGCAAATATTCATCGAGCGACATTTCGGAGCGCCAGTTGCTCGGCACCTCAGTTAATTCTTCTATGATGAATCCACGGACGTGCGGCGAACGGCTTTCCTGGTCGAGCGAATTGGTCCCGTAATTTCCGATCAATGGATACGTCATCGCCACGATCTGCCCGCGATAGGATGGATCGGTCAGCACTTCCTGATAGCCGGTCATGGCGGTATTGAAACAGATCTCGCCAACCTGTGTGCCGACTGCGCCAAAAGATTCGCCCTCGAAAAATCGGCCGTCTTCGAGGGCGAGTAGTGCGCGCATCGGCGTGAATTGTCGATGTTATCGGCGGATTTTCAAATGCGACGAAGCGATACGTGATCCGAGAATCGAGATTCGGAATTTGAACTGGTGGTCTGTCGAAGTAACGAAATCACGATTTAACGAATCACGAAAAACCCGGATCGAAATTCGATCCGGGTTTTTCAAAGTTTTACCCCGCTGGTGCCGTTTAGGTGGATCTCCCGTTCCCTTTTAGTAACGGGTGGATGGCCGTCGCCGCAGCGTCTGACTTCCAATGAAGGCGTGCCATGTTCTCCGGGCGACCGAGCCTCCTCAAGTTCGTCAATTATCGGTTCGGGAATCTCACCTGTAATCTCGAACATCGCAGGGCAAATTAATGAGAGCCGTCAGTTGAGAGTTGAGAGAAAAGCACTGGTTTTCTTCCCAACCCTCAACAAACGACTCTCACGCTGTGCCGGGAGCGATCCCATCCTGGCTTTCAAACAAGTCAAATAATTGCACGCTCTCGAGCAAAGGTTCTCGCGGTTCTTCAATTGCGCGCAAAACTTCCGCGTGGCTCATTTTCTCCGGGACGATCATTGCGATGTCGCGAGTTACGGCCGGAAATCTTTCGATCTCGCGAAATGTCTTTGCCGACTTTTGCTCTTCCAGCACAAGATCGGCTTGCAATTCCGCGAAGAGAACTGAACCCGGTGTCTCCAGTTCCGGCGTGCACAATGCGGAAAGTTGTCCCCCAACACCGATTACCTGCTCCTCAGAGCGAATTTCAGTGGCGAGAGCAAAATTGCGATTTTCAATCCGGCGAAACGATAAGCTCTTGATTGGCAGCGATGCGATCGCCCCTTTCAAATCGAAAAAATCGAGTCTTCGCTTCGTTTGTGTTCGCCAGTGAGGCGCACCCGTCGCATTTCCCCACAGCAGAATGGCGAGATGGCGTTCTTCTTTTCCGGTTGGCGGAACAAAAACGCGGCCGAGCTCGAAAATCGCAACGTGTTCTGTGCCCGCGCGCATATTTCGATCGAGCACCGCAAGAAGTCCCAGGAGCAAACTGGGCCGCAGCGCGACGTGATCTTCGCTGAGCGGATTGCGCACCTTGATCGCATTGTCGCCCGAAGCGATCGAGTGTCGCGGAATCAATTTTGATGTGCGCACCTCGGCAAAGCCGCGCGTCAGCAGTCCATTACGCAAGGCAGATTCCAGGTCGTACCAGCGATCGGCCATGCTCGAAGGAGTAAACCGGCTCCGGTCTGTGCCCGCGATTTTCTGCACACCATAGGCCCGTACCACTTCCTCGATAAGATCGACATCACGCTGCAAATCCCGCCGATAACTCGGAATTTCCCATGTCGACGTTTCGCTCTTCCTCTGATTCCTAATCTCACCCTTGCTCAGCCCAAATCGTTCCAGGATTTCATCGACAGTCTTCGATTTAATCGCGATTCCCAAAACTTGATCGCACTTATTGTAGTCCAGCGAAACATCCGCGGGATTCGCGGGAAGTTCGCCCGCGGCCGCGATTTCCTTGGCTGGATTTCCGCCGGCGATTTCACGAATCAATTCGGACGCCCGTTGCGACGCGCGCAAAATCATTTGCGGATCGACGCCGCGTTCGAATCGATAACTCGCATCGCTCGGCAGATTGAGGTTGCGTGCCGTTCGCCGAACAGTTGCCGGCAAAAAGTAAGCGCTTTCCAACAGAATATTTCGCGTTGAATCGGTCACACCGGTTTCCTCGCCTCCCATCACGCCGCCGATTGCGATTGCGCGCTCTTCATCGGCGATGACCAGGTTTTCCGACATGAGTGAATAGTTGTTGCCGTCGAGTGCGAGAAACTCTTCACCCTCGCGCGCAATGCGAACGTTGATGCCGCCTTTTAATTTATCGGCATCGAATGCGTGTGTCGGCTGGCCGAGCTCGAGCATCACGAAGTTCGAGATATCGACGATATTATTGATCGAACGGATCCCAACGCTCTCAATTCTCGCGCGCAACCAATCGGGACTCGCCCCAACCGCCACATTGTCGATCTTCCAGGCGGAGTAAAAAGGACACTCGCGCGGCGCGGAAATCCTTACGCCACGTGCCAGGGTGCGACCGCCAGGCGCGCCGTCAAACTTCGCGGCACGACGCAATTTATTTCCAGTGAGCGCCGCAATCTCGCGCGCCAGCCCGAAATGACTCAGCAGGTCGCCGCGGTTCGGCGTGATTTCGACATCGAGAATGGTGTCGCCCGGAAAAAGGTCGACAATCGGCGCGCCAATTTTTGCATCAGAAGACAAAATCAAAAGGCCGGACGCATCTTCGCCCAAACCTAGCTCGATTGGACTGCAAAGCATTCCTTCGCTTTCGACGCCGCGCAGTTTGCTTTTCCGAATTTGCAATCCATTCGGTAACACCGCGCCTGGCAGCGCCAGCGGGACTTTGTCGCCCACTTTGTAATTGGTCGCGCCGCAGACAATTTGACGTTTCGTGCCGCTGCCGTCATCGACTTCACAAACCGTGAGGCGATCGGCGCTCGGATGCTGCGATGACGCGGTGATTTGCGCCACGATCACCTTGTCGATCTTCGCGCCGCGCGTTTCGATATTTTCAGTCTCAACGCCGGCGCGGGTGAGTAATTCCGCGATCTCCTCAGCGTTCTTCGGAAGATCCACAAATTCGCGCAGCCAGTTAACTGAGAATTTCATTTTCGTCCCTTTGTCATGTCGAGCGAAGTCGAGACATTTCTCAAAAGTAGCAGCAAGAGATTCCTCGACTCCGCTCGGAATGACAAAAAAAGCTCATGCAAACTGCCTCAAAAACCGCAGATCGTTCTGTGCAAAAAGCCGGACGTCAGGGATGTCGAACAAAATCATGGCGAGTCGATCCATGCCCAGACCGAACGCGAAGCCGGTCCACTTTTCCGGATCATAAGCTTTGTCGCCGCGCGCTTTGTTGACCGCTTCGAAGACTGCTGGATGCACCATGCCGCAGCCGGCGACTTCAATCCATTGTTCCCCGCCCTTCAATGCTTTGGATTTCACGTAGACTTCCAAGCTTGGTTCGGTGAATGGAAAAAAGTGTGGTCGAAACTGAACTAGCGTGTCCGGCCCAAAAATTTCGCGCATGAAAAATTCGAGCGTCCCTTTGAGATCGGCGACGCTTACCTTTTCATCAACATAGAGGCCTTCGATTTGATGGAACTGCGCGCTGTGGGTCGCATCGACTTCGTCGCGGCGATAACACGAGCCCGGCGCAATGACGCGCATCGGCGGCGGCGCGGCCTGCATCGCACGGATTTGGACGGTTGAGGTGTGTGTGCGCAGCAATCGACCGTCCGGTAGATAAAACGTGTCCTGCTCGTTGCGCGCGGGATGTTCGGGCGGCGTATTCAGCGCATCGAAGCAATGCCACTCATCGTCGATGTCCGGTCCGTCGGCGAGCGCGAAGCCCATGCGCCGGAAAATGTCGATCGAGCGATCGAGCATTTGGGTGAGGGGATGCAGCGAACCGCGCTCACTTGGGGTGCCAGGCAGCGAAATGTCGATCTTTTCAAGCGCTTCGGTTTCCTTTTGGGAGCGCAGTTTTCCGGCGCGTTGTTCGATCGCGGCAGCGACAGCGTTGCGCGTTTCGTTGAGTAACTTCCCGACGATTGGGCGCTCCTCCTTGCCGAGCGTTTTCATTTGCTCGCCCCAGGCGGAAATCCTGCCGTTGCGCCCGAGATAGCGCACGCGCACAGCGTCCAATGCTTGCTCGTCGCGCGCGGATTCGATTTCGCGCAGCGCGTCTTCGCGGAGTTGTTCGAGTGCGTGCATGGAACGTTGAAGCGTTAAAGAGTTTAAGCGTTGAAGCGAATCCGCTGCAACGCTTCATCGCTTCAACCCTTCAACGCGGGCAAGTCACGCCGCTTTTTTCGATTTCTTTTCCAGCGCGCTCCTGGCTTGATCGAGAATAGATTTAAATGCTGCGTCGTCAGTGATGGCGAGATCGGCGAGAATTTTTCGATCCAGCCCGATGCCGGCGGCTTTCAGCCCTTCCGCGAACCGGCTGTAAGTCATGCCGTTGGCGCGAGCGGCGGCATTGAGCCGTTGAATCCAAAGATAACGAAAGGTGCGTTTTCTGGTTTTGCGATCGCGGTAGGACCAATATTGGGCCTTCATCGTCGCGTCCTTGGCGTAGCGGAAAAGTTTTGAGCGGCGCCCGCGATAACCCTTCGCTTTTTTTAAAACCCGTTTGCGCCGCGCCCGGCTGGCCGGGGCATTGGTAGCTCTTGGCATAATTGTTTTGCCTCCGCCACAGCGGAGACTCCTCGTTCAGCGAGCTGTTATTTCGTTGTCGATCTTCGCGACCTCACTCGCTGATTAGATCCCGTGATGCGGAATCAGGTGCGCAGATCGAAGGCGAAGAAGTTAGGCGCATCGAGATAAATAACAAATGAAAATGACGAATGTGCATCCAATTGGTATACTCCGCCGCATGCATTGGCTTGGGCGTCATCGGTTGTTGATCCTGGCAGCGATCTGCGCTTCGTGGACCGGGCTGATTTTGCTTGGCCATTTCTTTTCGGCCGCGCCATTTGTCTCCGCGCCGTGGCGCGGAGAACAAAGTTTTGAAGATTTGCTCCGCACAGAGGGACGAAAAACTCCAGCGCCTGGCGATTTCGTTTTCCTCGGGATCGATCAAAGCACGCTGCAATTACCGCCAATGACCGCGGAAGAAATCGGCAGCAATCGCGCATTTCAGTTGCTGACCGAGCGGCCATATCCGTGGTCGCGGGAAGTCTGGGCGCTGTTGCTCGATCGATTGTTTGGGGCGGGCGCGCGGATTGTGATGTTCGACATCATTTTCAGCCCGCCCAACGATGGCGATCCGGCGTTTCATGCCGCGCTCGATCGCTATCACGACAAAGTAGTGCTCGGCGCGAATTTCGATATGCAAAACGTCGCCCAGCCCCAGGCTGTTACGCCAAACGATATACTGGTTCCGCCGCCGCAACTGCTGGACGATCGCGTCGGTTTCGTGAATTTCTGGGCGGACCCGATCGATGGAAAAATCCGTGCCGCGAATTATCGCGTGACGGAACGTCAACTCGCCGGTTTGCCGCCGCATCCGAGCGAAGAAATCTTCGAATCTCTTTCCGCACGCGCTCTAACCAAAATCGGCCACGGGAATGATGTTCCGCATGATTTTGGCGGTCATATGATTCGTTTTACGGCGCTTGACGCGTTCGACCCGTTGCCTCTCTACGAAGTTTTCGACCCGAAATTTTGGCACGCCAATTATGCCGATGGCGCGTTTTTTAAGGACAAAATCGTAATAGTCGGGTCGTCTGCGCAAGTACAGCATGACGTTTTTGACACGCCAATGAGCCCGGCGACTTCGGGCCCGGCACTTCATTTACAGGCAATGGCCGCCGCGCTGGGCCATGAATTTTTGCAGGCCACGCCGCCGAACACCGGCCTCGCGCTTGTGGGCGCCGCGGGAGTGCTTGCCTGGTCGATTATCGCCTTCTTGCGCCGGCCGTTGCTTTGTCTTGGCGCGCTAATTGTAATCACTGCTGCGTATCTTGGCGCGGCACGATTCTTTTACGATACGAAGGGGCTGCTCCTTCTCACGGTTCCGGTTCTCTCTGCGCTATTATTAAGCGGATTATTTTCACTCGGCTTCGAATACGCTCTCGAGCGGATCGAGAAACTGCGCACCCGGCGCACACTCGAACGCTATGTCTCGAAAAATCTGGTCAAAGAGATTCTCGAAAATCCGGACGGCTACTACAGTACGCTCCGCGGTGTGCGCGTTCCGGTGACGATCCTGTTTTCGGACTTGATCGGTTTCACAACGTTAGCCGAAAAAGCCGATCCCGAAGCCTTGGTTGCGCAACTCAATGAATATCTCACCCGGATGACTTCCGTGGTTTTTAGCAGCGGTGGCACACTGGATAAGTTCATCGGAGACGCAATCATGGCCGTATGGGGAAACGTGCGCAGCTTTGGCGTGGCGCAGGACGCCAAAAATTGTGCACGGGCGGCGCTGGGGATGCGAGGCGAACTACGACAACTCAATGAAAGATGGCGCCACGAAGGCCGAATGGGGCTCGGCATGGGCATCGGCATCAATCAAGGCGAGGTGCTTGTTGGCAATATTGGATCACAAGAGCGCATGGATCCCACTGTCATTGGCGACTCGGTTAATCTGGCGTCGCGACTCGAAGGTCTCACTCGAATTTACGGCGTCGATATTCTGGTCGGCGCAACGGCAGCAGAATTGGTGCGAGACGAATTTTATTTACGCTCGGTCGCTCGCGTACAAGTGAAAGGCAAAACCAAACCGGTAGACGTGTTCACGCTCATCGGCGCGCGAAATGAAGATGTCGATCTGGAATTTCTGAAGTGGCTCGAATCGTACGAAGAGGGGTCGGAGAGATTCCGCGCTCGCGATTTTACTCAGGCAAAAATCTTGTTCTCACGCTTCCTCGAATTTTATCCAGACGATCTTCTGGCCAAAATGTATCTCGATCGCGCGCTCGAATACGACCAGCAACCGCCGGATGAAGCGTGGGAGGCGATTGAAGTGTTCAAGAAAAAGTAAATCTCTAGCGCAGGTCAAACTCCCGACGTAAAGAATCCGCGTGAAGGAAACGCCGCGAAGTTTTCATTTTCTCGGGATTTGCGGAACGGCCATGGGCTCGGTGGCAGCGGCGCTGCAAGAGCGCGGCTTTAAAGTCTCCGGTTCGGACGAAAACGTTTATCCGCCGATGTCGATTTTCTTGGAAAAAAAAGGGATCATGCTGGAGGAAGGCTATCGCGCCGAAAATATTCCACGAGATGCCGAAGTGGTGGTAATCGGCAACGCCATGAAGCGCGGCAACCCCGAAGTGGAGGCGGTGCTCAACCGAAAACTGCTTTATCTCTCGTTGCCGGAAGTTTTGAGAAACTATTTCCTCCGCGGCCGGCACAATCTCGTTGTCACTGGTACGCACGGCAAAACAACCACGACAGCATTGCTCACCTGGATCATGGAAAAAGCCGGACGTAAACCCGGTTACCTTATCGGCGGACTCCCGAAAAATTTCGGACAAGGCGCGCGCCTGAACGATTCAAAATACTTCGTGATCGAAGGCGACGAGTACGACTCAGCGTTTTTCGACAAGCGCTCGAAATTCATTCATTACTTGCCGGAGTTACTGATCGTAAACAATGTCGAATTCGATCACGCCGATATTTTCAACAACCTCGATGAGATCAAACTGAGTTTCCGGCGTTTGATTAACATTGTTCCGCAAAATGGCATGGTGTTATTGAACGGCGACGACCCCAATTGCGTGGAGATCGCGAAAAATTGTCTGGCGCAGATGATCGAGGTGGGTTTCTCGAAGAATTGCGCCCAGCGAATTCGAGACGTGGCGTACTCCGCCGAAGGTGCAAGATTCAAACTTGGCGGGGAGATTTTCGAAATTCCGCTTATCGGCGAATTTAATGTGCGCAACGCGGCAATGGCGGCGACCGCAGCGCGATTTTATGATGTGCCAAAAACGAAGATCGACAACGCCTTCAAGAGTTTTGCCGGCATCGCGCGGCGGCTGGAAGTGCGCGGCGAAGCGCGCGGCGTGAAAGTGATTGACGATTTCGGCCATCATCCGACGGCAATCGCCTACACGCTGCAAGCACTCCGCCATCGTTATCGGGACCACCGCATTTGGGCCATCTTTGAGCCACGCTCGAACACGACGCGGCGTGCCGTTTTTCAACAGCAGCTTCCTGAGGCGCTAAAATTGGCCGACGGGGTTTTCATCGCGCAAGTCGCCAAGCTGGAGCAAATCCCCGAAAAGGAGCGATTGAATCCCGAAGCAGTCGTCGCTGCGATTGCCAAAGCTGGTCACCCTGCGTTTTACGAAAAGAACGCTGATGCAATTGTCGATCGAATCGCGCCGATGCTGCGGCCAAAGGATATCGTCGCCGTTTTTAGCAATGGCGGATTTGATAATATCCACGAGAAGCTGCTCACACGCCTAAAATTGTAGAGCGTTTCTGCGAAACGCCTCTTGGCGTCTCACGCAGACGCCCTACAAATTATTTCGCTTCACTTGTGTGATCGTGCACGATGCGCCATCCGTCGGCGGTTTTGCGAAAGATCAATGTGAAGCGACCGTGTGGCTGGTCTTGGGCGCGTTTCAATTTCCAGCGACCCAGGACAACTGCCGCGTCGGGACCGAGCGAGGTTATCTCGAGATCGGAAAAAGTGAGCAACCCCATCTTGGCGCGATCTGAATATTTCTTCCTGTAACGGTCGCGGACGGTTTCCCAGCCTCGCCTTACCGTATCTTCTGAAACAAAGATTGTCGATCTTGAGCGCGCATATCCGTTCATGAAGGCGTCAATATCACCGCGGTTCCAGGCATCCTGTTGCGCACGAAGAACGGAGCGAATCTGGGCAACTGCGTTTACACGATCCTGTTTTTCTCCAGCTGGCGCTGCTGAAACCGACCACGATATCAACACAAAAACTATTAGCGCGGAGGTGAAAGGCGCGGGCACAGCCCGATGGATGACGCCGGCCTTCCCTGAAGCTGAGATGTACCGCTGCTGGATCATTTGCAAAAAAGGTAAATTCTTATAGGCTCTGCTCCGTCGCGTCCAGCTTGAGCATTCGACCGCGCGAAGTAATTTGACCCGTCATCCTTAATTTAGTAGCATCGTCGCTCAATATAAATAAAACCGTGCATCGACTTTTCTGCATCGCGGCGGTTCTGCTTGCCAGCGCGGCAGTCGTTTCAGGTCAAACGGCTCCTGATTCACCAGCGCCATCCTACGCTTCGAGAGAGAACCCGCCGCCGCCAGACCCGCCTACGCCTCCGAGCGCGTCA
>WNFR01002353.1_pt1 | contig 19702 bp, 17 predicted proteins | sample 5400221 | NCBI WGS metagenome assembly WNFR01 (sample SAMN13153357, study PRJNA577476) | soil metagenome | isolation source: 40 cm soil under Madrone tree | place: USA:California | collected 2016-06-14 | reverse complement strand
CGTGTCGACGGACGTCGCGGGCGCCACTGCCAACGTGCAGAAGGTCGTCGACGCGTTCAACGACATCGTCAGCTTCGTCGCCGGGCAGAGCCAGGTGACGCAAGACACCGCGTCGAGCGATCACTCCGTCACCGCCGGTCCGCTGGCGTTCGACGGCACCGTACGCACGATCCTCTCGAGCCTGCACGGCGTCCTCTCGGGCGCGGTGCCCCACCTCGACAGCGGCTATACAGTGCTGTCGCAGATCGGCATCACCACCAAACGCGACGGCACCCTCGCGTTCGATACCGCGAAGTTCGCGACCGCGCTGACGGCGGATCCGGGCGCCGTCGCGACGCTCTTCGGCGGCACGGGCGCGATCGGCGGCGTCGCCGATCGCGTGCACGACTATCTCACCGCGCTGACGCGCTCGGGCGGACTGATCGACATCGACGCGAAGAGCATCACCGCTCAAATCACCAACATCGACGACCAGATCACCGCGGGGCAGCGTCACCTCGACGCGTTCGAGAGCAGCTTGCGCGCGACCTATACGCACCTCGAGCTCTTGGTGAACAACCTGCAAGCGCAAGGCAGCTATCTCACCGCGCTTGCGAACCTCGGAGGGAAGAACGGATGATCGGCGCGCAATCGACGGCGGCGCGATACCAGCAGGCGCAGGTGGGGACCGCGGACCGCGGCCGCTTGCTGCTCCTCATGTTCGACGGCGGCCTGAAGTTCCTGACCCAGGCCCGTGCCAGCCTGGCGGCGAACGACGTCGGGCGCTTCGGGTACGATCTCGGCCGCGCGCAGTCGATCATCGCCGAGCTGCTCCACACCCTCGACCACGCGGCGGGCGGCCAGATCGCCGCCGACCTCGAGCGGCTGTACCAGTTCATGCTGGAGCATCTCGTCGAGGCGAACCGCCAGAAGAGCGTCCGCCACCTCGATCAGGTGTCGCGGCTGCTCGACATCGTTGCGAGCGCGTTCCGTGACATCTTGCGTAACGGGGTCCCGGTAGTCGATGCGGCCTGACGGAATCGACGCGCCGCGCTCCGCGGCCGCCAGCACGGCGACGGCGGAAGCGGAGGCGCTCCATCAGGAGATGGGGGTCGTCTACGACGCGCTCGAAGCCCATCTAGCGGCAGCGGCCTGGCAAGACGCCGCGGCGCTGGTCCCGCGTCTCGTTACGCTCGAAGCCGGGTTGCGTCCGCTCGCCGAGGCACGGCGCCTCGCGCCGCCGGACGAGCGCGCGCTCTGGGCGGTCGTCGACGCGCGCGCGCTCGAGATCGGGAAGCGTCGCGAGGCCGCGCTTGGTCTCGCCAGCGCCGCACACGCCGCGACCCGCGCCCGCCTCGCCGGCTTGCATGCGTCGCGCGCGCGCGCGGCGCACTACCGCGGCGCCGGGTCCGGCGCCGCGGTATTCGCCTCGCGCCGCGCCTGACGCTTCGTCTGCTCGCGATCGTGCGACGGGCCGTGCTGCGGGTACGGCGGCGCGGTCTGTCAATTAAATGACGGCGGCCCGCCGGCGGCACAGATTTCCGCCACCGTAGGCGGGGACGGCGCACGCGACGGAAACACGCCGCGCACTTCGAGCACGAAGTCCCGTGGCATTCGTCTTGCTCCCTCCCACGGCGCGGAGGCGGGGTGGGGAGAGACGGAGGGGGGATTCGGGGGGCCGCCTCGCGGTAATCCCGCGAGGCGGCCGCGCTCGTCGACGAGGGGGACGGCATGGCGGCCACATCACCGTCGGCGACGGTCTCCACCGTCACCGACGCGCACGACGCACAGGCGTGGCCCGCACGCGGGCCGCGGGTGCTCTTTCAAGCGCGATCGAATCTGTTTTCGCATCCCGGCGGCGACACCGTCGTCGTTCGTCGCTTGATGGTGACGCTGGAGAGCCTCGGCGCACGGGTCCAATTCACCGCCGAGCGCGGCGTCACGGCCGGTACCGACGTCGTGCATGCGATCAACTTCGCGACACCCGAGACGACGCGCGCGTTCGCGGAGGACGCGACGCGCGCCGGCACGCCGCTCGTCGTGACGACCTTGTACGAGGATTGGCCGCGCTTCGCCGCGCCCTCGCTCGCCGTCGCGCGGCTCTTCGCGGCCGGCGCCGATGCCGACGGTGCGCGGTGCGCCGCGCTCGATCGTGACGCGCTCGCGGCGACGCTGCGTCGCATCCGCAATGCGCCGCCGGCGCAGAAGGCCGTGAACGACGTCACCGCCGGGATGGCACGCGTCCTCGTGTGCTGCAGCGAGACCGAGCGGCAGCACGTCATCGCCGATTATCCACGGGCGCGCGACGTGCGCGTGATCCCGTTCGGTGCCGACCTCCACACCGAGGAGCCGCCGCTTTCCCACGGCACGTTCGCCGCTGCGTACGAGCTCCACGATTACGTCCTCTGCGTCGGCCGCCTCGAGGCGCGAAAGAATCAGCTGATGCTGCTCGAGGCGCTGCGTGACGATCCCCGGCCCGTCGTGCTCGTGACCGGCGGCTTCTCCTACCAGCCGGAGTACGCGCGTCTCTGCGCGCGATTCGCCCGTCGTGGGCGGACGTTGCTGCTCGACCGGTTGCCGTCCGTCATGATGGCGGCGGCGTTTCGCGATGCCGCCGTGCATTGCCTGCCGAGCTGGTACGAGCTGCCCGGTCTGGTATCGCTCGAAGCGGCGCTGCACGGGACGCGGGTCGCCGCCTCGGGGTGGGGCGCGATCGAGGACTATCTCGGCGACACGATCGCCTATCTCGAGCCCGACGATCCCACGAGCATTCGGCGGGCGCTGGAGGCGGTGCGCGCCCTCGACCCGGACTGTGCGACCGCGCGCGCGCGCGAGTTTACGTGGGCGCGGTGCGCGCAGGCGATGCTCGCGCTCTACGAGGAGCTCGCGCCGACGGCGGGCGCATCGGCGCCCGCGGCGGTGATCCCGCTCGCGCTCGCGGCGGCCGCACGGCGCACGGCGAGCGGCGACGCGGCATACGGCGACGCGTCGAACGGGCTCGCGGCGAGCGGTCATCGCAGCAACGGACTCCCCGCGGTCGCAGCAGAGGAAACCGCCACGACGTCGCCCGCCGCGACCGCCCTCGACGCCGCGACGCGCGCACGCACCGGCGGCGCGTGGGAGGAAGCATTGCAACACGCCGAGCGTGCCGCGGTCGCCGGCGCCGACCCTGCCGCGGTCGCCGAGCTGCGCGCGGTCGCGTTCACGCATCTGCGGCGCCTCGACGACGCCGAGGCGCAATTCGCCGCGCTCCTCGGCAGCACGGGATATCGCGAGCGCGGCGAGGCCGGGCTCGGAATCGTCGCCCTCGAGCGCGGCGACGAGGCGACGGCGCGCGCGTGGCTCGAGCGTGCAACCGCCGCCGGCGGCAGCGCCGATGCATGGGCGGCCCTCGGCCTGTGCCTCGCTCGCCTTGCGCAGACCGAGGACGCGTGGCGCGCCTACGTCGCGGCGCGGAGCCTCGACCGCGCGCACCGCGCGGCGCTGAGCGGTTTGATCACGCTCGCGAGCCCGCTCGCACGTCTCGGCGAGCTCGAGACGCATCTCCGCGACTATCTCACGCAGGTCGCTGAGGATGCCGACGTGCGCGTCGCGCTCGCCGGCTGCCTGTATGCCGCCGGACGCACGGAGGAGAGTCGGACGACGGTGCGCGAGGTGCTGCGCACGACCCCGACGCACGCGCTCGCGCGCGCTCTCGAGCACGAGCTCGCTTCGTGACGGTGCGCGAACAGAACCTGCACGTGCTCGCGGCGCGCGCGCCCGCGCTCGCGACCCTGATCGCGACGGCGGAGGTGCCGCCCTCGCACGCGCTCGCGTCGACCGCATCGGGCGCGCCGCTGCTGACCATCGCCGACGTGCCGCTGCAGCATCGCGGCGATCCGATCCAGGACGGCGTCCGCTGGGCACGCGGCGCCGCGGACCGGCTCGCGGCGACGGGCGCGGCCCGCGCGGTCGTCGTCGGCTTCGGCCTCGGGTATCACGTCGAGGCGCTCGCAGAGCGGTTTGCCGGCACGATCGTCGTCGTCGAGCCCGACCTCGCCATCTGGCGCCTGGCGCTCACGACGCGCGACCTGAGCGCGCTCCTCGCGCGCATCGAGATCGTCACGACCGTGGAGCCGCCGTCGGAGGCGGGCGCGGCCGGCGGCGACACGCCCGCGGCCGGCACCGAGGAGCGCCCGACGACCGGCGAGCGCACGCGTGTCCTCGGCTATGCGCCGTCGCTCCTCCTGCCGGGCGATACATACCGCCGGGCGCTGACCGCGTGGCAGGCGTCGGCGGCGCGGCTCGGCGTACGGCTCAAGATCCTCGTCGTCTCGCCGATGTACGGCGGCTCGTGGCCGATCGCCGGCTATACGGCGCGTGCGCTCGCGACCTTGGGGCACGAGACGCATCTCCTCGACCTCAGTCCGTTTCACGACGCGTTTCGCGCGCTCGAGCGCTTCGGCGCCCGCCGCACGCGCCGCCAAGCGCTCGAAAACCGCTATTGCGAGACGCTCGGCGAGGGCGTCGTCGCCGCGGTCGAGGCGATCGAGCCCGACGTAGTCCTGGCGCTCGCACAGGCGCCGCTCGGCCCGGCGGCGCTCGACGCCATCGCCGCCGCGGGCGCGGTGCGCGTGCTCTGGTTCGTCGAGGACTACCGCGTGCTCACATACTGGCGCGACGTCGCGGCGCACTACGACTACGTGTTCACGATCCAGGAGGACGACTGCCTCGCCGCGCTCGGCGCGGTGACCGACGCGCGTCTCGCGTACCTGCCGTGCGGCTTCGATCCCGAGATCCACCGCCCGCTGAGCCTCGACGCCGCCGCCCGCGCCGAGTACGGCAGCGAGGTCGCGTTCGTCGGCGCCGGTTACCGCAATCGCCGCCTCGCATTCCGGCGCTTTCTCGACGCCGACTTCCGCATTTGGGGCAGCGACTGGACGGGCGCGGCGGATCTCGCGCGCGTCATCCAGCGCGGCGGCACCCGCATTACGACCGAGGAGTCGGTGCGCATCTTCAACGCCGCCGACGTCAACCTGAATCTGCACTCGTCGACGTACCACGACGGGGTCGATCCCCGCGGCGACTTCGTGAACCCGCGCACGTTCGAGCTCGCCGGCTGCGGCGCATTCCAGGTCGTCGACCGTCGGACGCTCCTGCCGCCGCTCTTCGACGAGCACGAGCTCGCGCTCGCCGCCAGCGTCGCCGAGATGCGCGAGCTGACCCGCTACTACCTCGCGCACCCCGAGGAGCGGGTGCCGATGGCGAGCAGAGCGCGGCGCCGGGCGCTCGCGGAGCACACGTACGGCCGTCGCGTCGAGCGCCTGCTCGGGACCGTCGTCGCGCACGAGCAGGACCGTTTCCTCGGCCGCGCCCGCGTCGCGACCGTCGGCGACGTCGTCCGCGGCGAGCCGTCGAGCGCGCTCGGCCGGTTCCTCGGCCGCTTCGATCCCACGACGCCGTTCGCGCTCGATCGTCTCGTCGGCAGCATCGTCGAGCACGAAGGCGCGCTCGACGAGCCGGAGGCGATCTTCCTCTTCCTGCATCAGTTCGAGGAGATGTATCTCCGGGAGTTCCGCGCGTGAGCGCCCGCCGTGCGACGCGAGCGTTGATCGTGAACCTCACGCGATTCGGCGATCTCCTGCAGACGTCGCCGGCGATCGCGACCCTGCGCGCGCACCATCCGGGTGTCGAGGTGACGCTCCTCGCCGAGCGCAACTTCGCCGACGTCTGCGACGATGTCCCCGGCGTCGACCGTGTCTTTCGCGTCGATCTCGATCGCCTCGGCGGTCTCATGCTGCGCGGCGGCGGCGCGCTCCTCGACGGGTATCGCTACGTCGAGGATCTCCTCGCCGAGCTGCGCGCGGCCGAGTACGACCTGGCGCTCAACTACTCGAGCTCGCGGATGACGGCGGTGTTCATGGGGCTCCTCGGCATTCGCGACGTGCGCGGCTGGTCGATGACGCCGGACGGGTTTCGCGTCATCCACCATCCGTGGGCGCGGCTCTTCGCGACCATGTGCCTGAACCGCCGCGTCGCCACCTTCAACCTCGTCGACTATTACCGTGAGATGGCGGGAGGCGGGGGGGGCGCGCAGTCGCTGCGCTACGTCGTGCGACCGGACGCGGACGCGGCGGCGGCAGCGCTCCTCGCCGACGCTTGTGTCACTGCTGAGACGTCGCTCGTCGGCCTGCAGCTCGGCGCCAGCCGCGAGATCCGTCAATGGCCGGCAGCGGCGTTCGCGGCGCTCGGGCGCGCGCTCGTCGGCGCCGGCCATCGCGTCGTGCTCGTCGGCGGCCGGGGTGATCGCGCGCTCGCGACGGCGGTCGCCGCGGAGATCGGCGACGGCGTCATCGACGCCTGCGGGAAGACCGGTATCGCCGAGCTCGGGGCGCTGCTGCGGCGCCTGGACGCGCTCGTCACCGGCGATACCGGCCCGATGCACATGGCGGTCGCCGTCGGCACGCCGGTCGTCGGCCTCTTCTTCGGCCCGGCGTCGCCGTTCGATACCGGCCCCTACGCGCCGGACAACGTGTTGCTGCACGCCAACGCGCCGTGCGCGCCCTGCGATCACAACGTGACCTGCCTGCAGCCGTTCTGCCGCACCGAGCTCGAGCCGCAGCTGGTCGCGGCAGTCGTCGAGAGCCGCCTCGGCGGCGATTGGCCGGCGCTCGATCGGCTCGCGCGGTCGACGGCGACCGCGCGCCTCTACCGTACGGCCTTCGATGCCGACGGCCGGTACGGCTGCGACCTTCTGGGCCGCCTCCCGGCGCGCGCCGAGGACGAGCTGCGCCGTGCCTACCGCGCCACGTGCCTCGCGCTGCTGACGAACGCGCCGCTGCCGCGGCCGCACGCGACCACCGTCGACGGTGCGCCGTTTGCGGGCATCGGGCGGCTCGCGCGCGACGGCCGCACCCTCGCAACGCGGCTCGGCGCGGCGGTGCGCGGTGCCCCCGACGCGGGCACGTCGTTCGAGGAGATCGCGCGTCTCGGCCGCGAGCTCGACGCGCTCGACCGCGTCATCGCGGAGCACGGCGGCGCCCATCCGGACACGGCCGTGCTGGCGCAAATGTTCAGGTTCGGAAAAGAAAATCTCGAGGATGCCGACGTCGCGACGCTCGCCGCTGCGACCGGCACCCTCTACGACGAGCTCGCCCGCGGAGCCGATTGCATGACGACGCTGCTCGGCGGCGCCGCCATCGAGGAGGAGATCGACGATGGACGTCTTCATCAATGAGCGCGAGGTAGGCGCGGTCGAGGCTGCCGGTGCGACTGTCGGCGAGATGATCGAGGCGCTCGGCGTCCACGTCGACCCGGACGAGATCGTCACCACGGTCGAGATCGACGGCGTCACCTTCAGCGCCGGCGAGGAGGAGCGTTACGCGCGGCGCGCCGCCGCCAACGTGCGGCGACTCGTGCTCGGCACGGCGACGCCGGCGGCGTTCGCACGCTGCATGCGCGCGGAGCTGGCGGCCGCGGTGGAGGTCGTCGCCTCGAAGGTCGATCTCGTCGTCACCCGGTTCCATGTCGGTGACGATCGCCACGCCAATGCGCTGCTCGCGGCGCTGATGGAGGAGCTGCGCCTCGCGCTCGTCCTCGAGCAGCAGGTGACGACGCTCGACGGCGCCCTGGTGCCCGAAGCGGCGGAGCCCGTTCGGAGCGTCGCTCCCGCGCTGCTGAGCGCGCAGGAGCGGCGTGCCTGGGGCGAGCTGGCGCGGCTCCTCGCGGAGCAGCTGGCGCCCGCGCTGCGCGCCTGGAGCCGCGCCGAGGCGGGACTCGCGAGGGACGCGCCCGATGGCGCGTCCTCGTCAACGTTCTGACGGTCGCGCCCGCCAAAACCCTGGCCGCGCGATCGACGCAGCGGGATTTCCGTCGCCATTGTCGTCTACTCCTGGTCGTTCGGCGCGGCACGGCCGTTGCTCGATCGGCAAATTTTTCCGGGTATGCGGTCACTCCAACGACTCGCGCTCTCCGCGCTCGTGCTGCTGCTGCACGCGGAGCGTGCCCACGGCGAGGCGCTCTTCGCGTCGCCGCCGCATTTCCTCGCCCTCGACGATCGCGAGGAGATCGTGTTCTTCATCAACGAGCCCGTCGTGGGCGCGTTGGCGTCGCGCACGAAGTCCGGCGTCGAGGTGATCGTGCCGCGCGCGCTCGTCGATTCGACGCTGTATGGAAAGACGTTTCGCGGCGACGACAGCGCGGTCGCCGCCGGCACCCGCGTCGTGCTCGAGCCGGCGGCGCGCGGTAACGCCGCGATCCGCATCACGACGAGCGTGGCGCCGGCCGGCGTGCACGCCTATTCCGAGCGCGATCCGCCGCGACTGGTCATCGATCTCGTCGCGCCGACGCGGCCGGCGCCGACGCCGGCCCGTAAAGCGAAGGGAAATGCCGCTGGATCGCCGCATGACGTGCCGCGGGAAAATATCGTAGCAAGCGCGCCGTCGGTGGCGGCGCCCTCCGTTCTGGCAGCACTCGCCGTCGCGGCGTCAGCGCCCGCGCCAGCGGCCGCGCCCGCGCCAGCGGCTGCGCCCGTGCCCGTGGCTGCGGCCGCGCCCGTCGTCGCGCCCGCGCCTGCGCCCGAAGCCAGCAGCGCTGGCGCGACGGCACCACCTCCTCCCGCACCGGCGGCCGCTGCGTCGGCGGAGAGCGGCGCAGCGGCGCCGAAGCGTTCGTGTGCGTGGCGACGGATCGCCGCGGTCCCGTTCTGCGCTCCCGATGCCGACGCGCCCGCATACGGCACCGCTCCGGAGCTCGCCGCACTGGCCCGGGCGCTCGCGATCGCCGGCGATCCGGCGGCGTTGCCGCCGGCGATTCCCGGCGACGAGCCGGCCGCGCTGTACCTCGCCGCCGATCGTGAGCTCGCGGTACGCGCGGCGAGCGGGCGCTTGCTGGCGGCGATCGATCTCTACCGGCGCGCGCTGCGGCACGCCCCGAAGTTCTTCGATGCGCCGCGCGCACGGCTGAACCTCGCGCTGTCGTATCGAATGCTGGGCTTCGAGACGGAGCTGCAAAGCGTCGCGCAAGAGGCCAAGACCGACTCGACGCGGCCGGTCATAGACGCGCTGATCGGTGACCTCGCGCGCGAGCGCGACGCCGCCGAGCGGGCGCGTGATGCCTACGCCCGCGCGGCGGCCGGCGACGCGCTGGCGGTCTGCCTCGCGACACGCGGCCGCGCCGCGCTCGTCCTCGCGAGCGATCCGCCCGGCAATGCGTCGGCGCAAGTGGCGCGACTTCCCGAGCTCTGTCCGCCCGAGATCCTCGCCGACGCCGAGACGATCCGTGTGCAAGCGCGGCAGCAGCTCGCCGACGGTCAACCGCAGCGGGCGCTCGCGATCCTCGAGGCACTGCGTGGCGCGCCGGACACGCAGCCGTCTGGCGTTGTGCTCGCCGACATCGCCGCCGCCGCGGCCGCGGCCGGCGACGACGCGACGGCACGCGCGCGCTGGACTGAGCTCGCTGCCGGCCGGTTCGGGGCGCGGCTCGCCGCGCGCGCGACGGTCGGTCTCGCACGGCTCGACGTCGCCAGCGGCAACGACGCCGCCGGCTTTCGCCGTCTGGGCACGCTCGGCTCGGCGAAAGCGTCGGACGAGCGCCGACGCCTCGCGACCGATGCACTGGCGCGGGCGCTCCGGCGCGGCGCCGATGCGGAAGCGGTCGCGATCGTCGCCGAGCAGGGCCTCGCGCCGGCGCTGCTCGCGTCCGATGACCAAATCGCCCTCGCGCGCAGCTACCGCGCCGTCGGCCTCACGGTGGAGGCCGACGCGCTCCTGCGTACGCTTGCGGCGCAGCTCGGCAAGAACACGCCGGATTCGCTGTGGGACGAACGCGGCAGGGCGGCGCTCGCGACGAACCCGCCGCAGGCGCTCGCCGTCGCCGACGAGTGGCTGCGGACGCGCGGTACGGACGCGCCCGCGGGCGCGACGGCGTTGCGTGCACGCGCGCTCGCGGCGCTCGGGCAGGGGACGGCGGCCGCGCAAAGCACGGACGCGGCGGCGGCGCTCGATCCTCGATCGGCGTCCACGCTTCGACTGGACGTCGCCGCGCGCCTGCGGACCGCGGATCCCGCCATCGCGCTCCGGCTCGCGCGCGCGGCGCTCGCGGGCGACGGCTCCCCGCCGCTCGCGCCGCGCGAGGCGGCGGCGGCGCTCCGCATCGTCGCCGAGGCGGCGGAGACCACCGGAGACGCTCGGGGCGCGCTCGCCGCGTATCGCGAGCTCGCCGACCGTTACGCCGATCAGCCAGCGGCCGAGGGCGCCCAGTACCGCCTTGCCCGCCTGGGCGCCGGCGACGGCGGCGCCACCGCGCGCGCCGGGTATGCCGAGGTCGCGCGCAGCCGTGATGCGCTCGAGCGTCGTGTTGCGACGGCGGCGGAAGCCTACGAGACGATCGTCAAGCCGTTCGAAAACCGCCGGGGGGCGCCGTGAGCGGAAAGACGATTGCCGGCCTCGTGCCGCCACCGAGCGAGCGCCAGCTCGCCGAGCTCCACGCCGCGTTTCGCGTCTTCACCGAGGCCACGGCGACGCTCGAGGAGCAGTATCGCGCGCTGCAGGCGCACGCCGACACGCTCCGGCTCGAGCTCGACGAAAAGAAACGCGCGCTCGACGCCAGCATCGAGCGTCAGCGCTGCCTCGAGACGCAGGCGCTGCGTCACGGCCGCCTCGCCGCGATGGGCGAGATGGCCGCGACGCTCGCCCACGAGGTCCGCAATCCGCTCGGCGCCATGGAGCTCTGCATCAAGCTCCTCGTCGACGAGGTGCGCGCGCGGCCGTCGGCGCTGCGGCTCGCGGAGCAGGTGGCGAGCGGAGTCGCCGATCTGAATCATCTGGTGACGAACATCCTCGACTACACGCGCCTGCCGGAGCCGCATCTCGCGACGACGGACTTGGACGCGCTCGTCGACGAGGTGCTCGCGGCCGTGGCGCCGGCGATCGCCGGCGTCGCCCTCGAGCGGCGTGGCGCGCGCGGCGCCGCATGGCGCGTCGACCCGCGTCTGCTGGCGCAGGCGCTGCACAACCTCGTGCGCAACGCCGGCGAGGCGATGGCGGGCAGTGGCGTCCTCACCCTTGCCGTCGAGCCGTCGCCGCGCTGGCTGCGGCTCGTCGTCGCCGACGACGGACCCGGCATCGCCGCCGCGAACGCGGAGAGCGTCTTCACGCCGTTCTTCACGACCAAGGAGCGCGGCACCGGTCTCGGCCTCGCCGTCGCGCGCGCGGCCGCCGCGGCGCACGGCGGCACGCTCGCGCTGCGGCCGAGCACGCGCGGCGCAACGTTCGTCCTCACCTTACCGCAGGCGGCGCAGAATGCCCGCTGACGAGGAGTGATCATGCCCACGACGGAACGAATCCTGGTCGTCGACGACGAGAGCGGCATGCGCGTCGGCTTGACCGAGACGCTCGAGCGCGGCGGGTTCGCGGTAACCGCCGTCGACAGCGGGACAGCGGCGCTCGCGACGCTGGAGCGGGGCGGATACGCGCTCGTGCTCTCCGACATGCGCATGCCGGGCATGGGCGGCGCCGAGCTGCTCGCGGCGGTCCACGCGCGCTCGCCGGAGCTGCCGATGGTGATGATGACCGCGTACGGAACCGTCGAGGACGCCGTTGCGGCGATGAAGGCCGGCGCGCGCGATTTCCTGACCAAGCCGTTCTCACCGCAGGATCTGTTGCACCTGGTGCGCGGCATCCTGCGCGATGCGGCCGCCGTGTCGCCGGCGACTGACGAGCGCGGCAGCACACTGCGACGTCTGATCGCGCGCTCGGCGGCGATGCGGCGCGTGCTCGCGACGGCCGAGGGCGTCGCCGCGAGCCGCGCGCCGGTCTTGATCCAAGGCGAGAGCGGGACCGGCAAGGAGCTGCTCGCGCGCCACATCCACGCCAGCGGGCCGCGCCGCCAACAAGCGTTCGTCGCGATCAACTGCGCGGCGCTGCCGCGCGAGCTGCTCGAAAGCGAGCTCTTCGGGCACGAGCGCGGGGCGTTCACCGGCGCGATCGCGCGCAAGCTCGGGAAATTCGAGCTCGCGAGCGGCGGCACGATCCTCCTCGACGAGATCAGCGAGCTCGAGCTGCCGCTGCAAGCCAAACTCTTGCGCGTCCTCCAGGAGCACGAGATCGACCGCGTCGGCGGCACGCGTCCGGTCGCGATCGACGCGCGCGTGATCGCGACCGCGAATCGCCCGCTCGGTGCCCTCGTCGCGTCGGGGGCGTTCCGGCGCGATCTCTACTATCGGTTGCACGTCATCCCGCTCACCGTCCCGCCGCTGCGCGAGCGCGCCGAAGACATCACCGCGCTGATCGACCACTTCTGCGAGCGCTTCCGCGGTCCCCGCACCCTGACCATCGATCCGGACGCGCGCGCGTATCTCCTGCGCCACGCCTGGCCCGGCAACGTCCGCGAGCTCGAGCACGTACTGGAGCGCGCGTCTCTGCTCGCCGCCGGCACCGCCATCACGCTCGCCGACGTCGCGTTGGAAGACGATCTCACGCCGGAGCGGGACGCGATCGCCGCGGCGGGACTCGAGCCGGTTTCGCACGACGCCGTCAATATCCCCGCGCTGACGGTTCACGAAATGGAGCGTCGCCTGATTCTCGAGACGCTACGCCGCACCCGCAACAACCGCAGCCACGCCGCCAAGATGCTCGGCATCAGCGTCCGCACTCTCCGCAACAAGCTCGCCGAGTACCGCGCCGCCGGCAGCGTCGACGCACAACTCTAGCGTTGCGTCCGACGCGCGCGCCCGCGACCCGGCGGCGGGAGGACGAGAACGGGGTGCGCGGGGCCGTAGAATTTGCGCGCTGACGACGCCGTGCGCGCGTACGCAAGCGTCCGCATGCGCCCATGACGTTCGCGCGTGCGCGGGACGGCCGAGCGTGCGTGCCGGCCCCGCGCACCCCGTTCTCGTCCTCCCGCCGCCGCGCAGAACGTGCACACCGCCGAACGAGGACGGCCGTCTGACACCGGCAAAAGTTGCCGTCAGCCTTTTGACGGTGGCGGCAGTCTCTGCCGGGTCACGGATGCGTCGAGCCAGTGACGGCGCGAGGTTGGGCCGACGCCGCGCGCGGTGCGGGCGCGCTCTCGTGGAATGCAACTTGCTGCCTGGCCGCCGTCGAGAGGGGTTGAATCATGCGAATCTTCGGACCAGTGATCCAAGGGCTCGGGCAGGCGCTCGACCTGTATCAAGCACGCCACCGCGTGCTCGCGGAGAACGTCGCGAACGCCGAGACGCCCGGGTATCGCGCCCGCGATCTCGACTTCGGGTCGGCGTTGGCGCGCGCGTTCGAGAGCAACGGCGAGCGTACCGCGACGGACGGCGTGGAGCCGACCGTCGACGCGCACGCGACGCTGAAAGTCGACGGGAACTCCGTCGACGTCGACACCGAGATGTCGCGGCTGTCGCAGAACGCGCTGAAGATCGTCGCGCTGTCGCAGATCCTGGCCAAGCGCTACGCCGGGCTCCGCACGGTCATCACCGAGGGCCGCTCGTAATGGATACGACGACCGCCTTTGCGATCAGCGCCAGTGGGCTTCGCGCGCAGCGCCTGCGCATGGACGTCATCGCGGCGAACCTCGCGAACGCGCAGAGCACGCGGACGCCCGCGGGCGGGCCGTACCGCCGCCACGACGTCGTGCTCGAGGCGGCGCCGCAGAGCGAGAGCTTCGACGATCTGCTCGCGCCGGCGGGAGCCGAGAATGCCGCGGTGCGCGTGGTGCGCGTCGTCGAGGACCAGCGTCCGCCGCAGCTCGTGTTCGATCCCGGGCACCCCGACGCGGACCCCAACGGCTATGTCGCGATGCCGAACGTGAACGTCGTGAGCGAGATGGTCGACATGATGGCGGCGACGCGTGCCTACGAGGCGAACGTCGCGGCGTTGAACGCCACCAAGCGCGTGCTCGAGGCCGCGCTCGAGATCGGAAAGGCGTAGTCCGTGGACATCAAGAGCATCGCCCAGCTGCCGCAGCTCGCGTTCATCCGTCCGCGCGAGACGCCGGCACCCGCAGGCGGCGGCGAAGCACATCCGTTCGCCGAGGTGCTGAAGAGCTCGCTCGACGAGGTGAACACGCTGCAGCAGAAGGCGGACGCGGCGATCACCGCCCTCGCAACCGGCGACAAGATGAGCCTCCACGACACGATGATCGCCATGGAGCAGGCAGACGTGTCGTTCCGCCTGATGATGCAAGTGCGGAACAAGATCGTCGACGCCTACCAAGAGATCATGCGGATCCAGGTGTGACCGTGGGCCATGACGCGACTGCATCCACGTCCGAAGACTGAGCCATGAACCGTCTCGCTGCGCTCGCGCTCCAGATCCGCGATTTCTTCCTGGCGCTTCCGCCGGCGCGCCGGATGACGTTTCTCGCGCTGACGGTCGGCGTCGTGGTGGGCACCGGCCTGCTCGGCGCCTGGGTGACGCGGCCGCAGTATCGCGTGCTGTTCTCGAATTTGTCCGGTCAGGACGGCGGCGCCGTCGTCGAGTATTTGAAGGCGGAGAAGATTCCGTATCGGATGGGCGAGGGCGGAGCGACGGTCGAGGTCGACGCGGCACGTCTCTACGAGACGCGCATGGCGCTCGCCGGCCGCGGCGTTCCGCAAGGCGGCGGCGTCGGCTTCGAGATCTTCGACAAGCAGACGCTCGGCATGACCGATTTCGTGCAGCGCCTGAACTATCAACGCGCGCTCCAAGGCGAGCTGGCGCGTACGATCGGTGAGCTCTCCGCCGTCGAGGCGGCGCGCGTGCACTTGGCGCTGCCGGAGCGCTCGCTCTTCGTTGCCGAGGAGCGCCGGCCGTCGGCGTCGGTCGTCGTGAAGTTGCGGCCTGGACGGGTGTTGGCGGAGGACCAGATCGCCGGCGTCGTCCATCTCGTCGCGGCGAGCGTCGAGGGCCTGAAGCCCGCCGACGTCACCGTCGTCGACATCAGCGGCCAAGTGTTGACGCGCGCGCTCGAGGAGAGCGCCGCGGGACGGCCTGCCGGTCAGACGCAGCTCGCCTTCCAGCGCGAGCTCGAGCAAGGCTACGTGGAGCGCATCGAGAGCATGCTGAGCCGCGTCCTCGGACCGGGTCACGCGCTCGCGCGCGTCACCGCGACGCTGGATCTCGCGCAGGTGGAGAAGACCGAGGAGAGCTTCGATCCCGACCGCGTCGCGGTGCGGAACGAGAAGCGTACGCGCGAGAAAAACGTGCAGAGCGCGTCGGCGAGCGGCTCGCCGGGCGTGAACGCGACCTTGACGAACGAGCCCGCCCCTGCACCCGCGGAGGACGGACCGCACTCCGAGCGCGAGGACGCGGCGCTCAGCTACGAGGTCAGCAAGGTGACGAGCCGGCGCGTCGAGCAGTCGGGCGGCATCCGCAAGCTCTCCGTCGCCGTGATGATCGACGGCACGTGGCAAGGCGAGGGCGCGGCGCGGACGTTCGTGCCGCGGCCGTCCGAGGAGGTCGACCGCTACCGCGAGCTCATCAAGCGCGCGGTGGGCTTCAACGAGGAGCGCGGCGACCAGATCGAGGTCGCGAGCGCGCCCTTCCAGACGCCGCCGGTGCCGGACGCGCCGGAGGCGCCGACGATCGTCAGCCGCCTCGGCGCGTGGTCGGAGGTGCTGTGGCGTGCCGGCGGCTTGCTGGCGTTCGTCATCGTCGCGCTGCTGGTCGTGCGGCCGTTCCTGCTCGCGATGGCGAGCCGGGCGCCCGTCGGCCTCGCGACGCGGCGGCCGAACGAGCCGCGCGCGCTGGCCGCAGCCGTGACGCTCGACGCGACGAGCCTGATCGAGCTCGCACGTCGCAACCCCGAACAGACTGCGCACGTGATCCGCCAATGGGTAGCGGGAACCGAGTAGCGCCGCCGACGCTCGCCGGCGTCGACAAGGCCGCAGTCCTGCTCTTGTCGCTCGGCCCCGACGCCGCGACCTCGGTGCTGCGTCATCTCGGCGAGGCGGAGGTGCGGCAGGTCTCGCAGGCGCTGGCGCGCGTCAGCAGCCTCGAGCCCGAGCAGCTCGACCGCGTGCACGAGGAGTTCGGACGGCGGCTGCACGCGAGCGGCGTCGCGGTCGACGGCCGGCAGTTCGCGCGCACCGTGGTGACGAAAGTGCTCGGCGACGCGACGCCGGCGAGCGGCGCGATGCTCGCGGCGCTGGAGAGCGCCGGGGGCGGTACGCTGGCGAAGACGCTCGGCGACGTGCCGGCGGCGGGTCTCGCGCGCCTGCTCGCCGTCGAGCACCCGCAGATCGCGACGATCGTCCTCGCGCACCTCGGCGCCGCGCAGGCGAGCGAGGTGCTGGCGTGTCTTCCGGACGATCTCCAGAGCGACGTCGTCGAGCGGTTGGCGCGGCTCGAGAGCGTGCCCGCGACGCTCGTCGACGAGGTGGGCGCCGCGCTGCGTGCAGAGGCGCAGGCGCTGCTCCGTCCCGCGGGCACCGCGTGCGGCGGGCCGAAGGTCGTCGCCGAGCTCATGAACTCCGCGGACAAGACGATCGAGGCGCGCGTGTTCGAGCAGATCGAGGCGCGCGATCCCGAGCTCGTCAGCACGATTCGCAACCTCATGTTCACCTTCGAGGACTGCATCAAGCTCGACAATCGTAGCTTGCAGACGGTCTTGAAGGAGGTGGCGCGCGAGGATCTGCTGCTCGCGCTCAAGACGGCGAGTCCCGAGCTGTCGGCGAAGATCTTCGCCAACCTGTCGAGCCGCGCCGCGGAGATCCTGCGCGAGGACATGGCGTCCTCCGGGCCCGTGCGCGTGAAGGACGTCGAGGAAGCGCAGCTGAAGATCATCGCCGTCCTGCGCGAGCTCGAAGCCGAGGGTAAGATCGTCGTCGCCGGCCAGGGCAAAGGCGATGTCCTCGTCTGACCCGGCGGCGCGACGCGCGCCCGGCGTGAGCGGCGGGTTCGCGCCGCTCTCCGGTCCGCGGATCACCGGCAGCATCCGCGCTGCCAGCGTGTTCCCCGATTTCGACGCGCGCCGCCCACTCGACGGTGCGCGGCCGGCGGGCGACGACGTGCCGGATCTTCGCGTGCTGGCCCGCGAGGAGGGGTACGCAGCCGGGTTCGCGGCCGGGAAAGGCGCGGTCGCCGCGGAGCTGGCGAGCGCCGCGGCCGCGTTTGCCGCCGCCGTGGAAGAGGTGGCGCGCTTTCGCGGCCACCTCGTTGCGCGCTACGAGCAAGAGCTGCTCGAGCTCGCGCTCGGCGTCGCACGCAAGGTGGTACAGCGCGAGCTCGCCGAGCACCCCGAGCACTGGCTGGCGATGATTCGCGAGGCGGTGCTCAGCGCGATCGACCGCGAGACGATCCGTATCCGCGTCGGCACCGTCCTGCATCGCTATCTCCTCGACCAGCTGCCGCGGCTGCGGGCGCTGCTCGAGGACGTGAAGGAGCTCGAGCTCGTCGAGGACGTCGCGCTCGACGAGACCGGTTGCGTGATCGAGAGCCGCTACGGCGACCTCGATCTCGGCGTCGACGGGCAGATGGGTGCGATCCGCGCCGCATTGACCGGCGGCGACGCGTCATGACCGCCGCCGAGGACGCGACCCTCGCGCACGCGGTCACAGCGGGCGAGCCGATCGCCGACCTCGATTTCCGCGGCGCGGCGCGCCAGCTGCGGCGGGTAAACCCGGTGCGCATGATCGGCCGAGTGACGAACGTCGTCGGCCTCGTCATCGAGGGCAACGGCCCCGGGCTGCCGATCGGCGGCGTCTGCGCGATCGAGCGCCGCGACGGCGCGGCGGTGCCCGCGGAGGTGGTCGGGTTTCGCGAGCATCGCGTGCTGCTCATGCCGCTCGGCGACGTCGGCGGCCTCGAGCCTGGAAACCGCATCGTGGTTGTACGCGAACGGCCAGTCTTCGGCGCCGGACCCGACTTGCTCGGTCGGGTGCTGGACGGCGTCGGCGTGCCGCTCGACGGCGGGCGCCCGATCGTGACGGACCGTGAGATCCCGCTCTACGGCGCGCCGCTGAATCCGTTGACGCGCGCGCGCATTCGGACGCCGCTCGACGTCGGCATCCGTGCGATCAACGCGCTCCTCACGTGCGGCACCGGGCAGCGCCTCGGCATCTTCGCCGGCTCCGGCGTCGGTAAGAGCTCGCTCCTCGGGATGATCGCGCGCGCGACACGTGCCGACGTGAACGTGATCGCGCTCATCGGCGAGCGCGGCCGCGAGGTGCGCGAGTTCATCGAGCGCGACCTCGGTCCCGAGGGCCGCAAGCGCTCGGTCGTCGTCGCCGCGACGTCGGACCAGCCGCCGCTCGTCCGGATCCGCGGCGCCTTCCTCGCGACGGCGATCGCGGAGTACTTCCGCGACACCGGGCAGCACGTGATGTTGATGATGGACTCGCTCACGCGTCTCGCGATGGCGCAGCGTGAGGTCGGACTCTCGGTCGGCGAGCCGCCGTCGGCGCGCGGCTACACGCCGTCGGTGTTCGCGATGCTGCCGCGGCTGGTCGAGCGCGCGGGCGCGACGGAGCGCGGCAGCGTGACGGGACTCTATACCGTTCTCGTCGAGGGCGACGACATGAACGAGCCGGTCGCCGACACCGCGCGCAGCTTGCTCGACGGCCATATCGTCCTCGCCCGCGGCTTGGCGCATCAGGGGCACTACCCGGCGATCGACGTCCTGCGCAGCGTCTCCCGTCTGATGACGGACCTCGCCTCCCCGGCGCAGCGCGCCCTGGCGACGCGCGTCCGCGCGTGGCTCGCCACGCACCGCGACGCCGAGGACCTGATCAGCATCGGCGCGTATCGCGCCGGGACGAGCGCCCGCATCGACGAGGCGGTCGCGAAAATCGACGCGGTGAACGCGTTCCTGCGTCAGGGACTCGACGACCGCGTGTCGTTCGCCGACAGCGTGGCGGCGCTCGGCACGCTCGCAGGAGCGCCGTGATGGCAGCGTCGCCGCGCCTCGTCCGCATGCTGCGGCTCCGGACGCAGATCCGCATCTTGCGTCAGCACGAGCTCGAAATGCTCGCGACGCGCGCCGCCGCGGTCGCCGATCGCCGGCGGGCGCTCGATGACGCGCGCGAGCGGCGCGCCGCCGACGAGGCACGCACCGCCGCGGCGGGTCTGCTGGCGCCGGAGACGTTTCACATCGGCCGCCGCTGGGATGCGGCGCTCGCCGACGAGGAGCGACGCTGCGCCCGCGAGGCGGAGCAGCTCGCGGCGGCGATCGTGAGCAAGCGCACCGAGCTGCAGGAGGAGCGGCGCGAGGAGCGGCGGTTCGAGCGTCTCGTCGAGACGCAGCGCGGGCGCGCCCAAGAGGAGGAGTCGCGCGCCGCCGCGGTGGTGCTCGACGAGCTGGCGATCATGAGGCATGGCCGCATGCGGCCGAGGAGCGACGTATGACAGGCGAGGAGCAGGGGAGGAAGACCGGACGGCGCCGCGGTGGTCGCGCGCTGCGCGTCGGGTTGGTGCTGGCGTTGGTCGTGAAGATCGCGCTGGTCGCGATGTGGTACACGGGCGGCGTCTCGGCTGCGTTGGCGCTCGCTGCCGAGACGCGCGCGCCGCGTGGCGGCGACACGAACGCGATGAACGCCGCCGCCGCCGAGACGGCCGCCGCCAAGCTCGCCGCCCGGACGACCGCGCAGGCGGGCGACGGCGACGCTGCCGCCGGCGCGCGCGTCACGTCGCGGCAGCTCGCAAGCGTCGATCGGACCGCGGTCGATTCTACGGCGAGACCCGCGGAGGCGCGGGCGCTGCTCGACGCGATCACTCGCCGCCAAACGGAACTCGACGGCCGCGAGCGCGAGCTCGCGTCGCGTGAGGAGCGTCTTCGTCTC
>WNFR01009842.1_pt1 | contig 19706 bp, 16 predicted proteins | sample 5400221 | NCBI WGS metagenome assembly WNFR01 (sample SAMN13153357, study PRJNA577476) | soil metagenome | isolation source: 40 cm soil under Madrone tree | place: USA:California | collected 2016-06-14 | reverse complement strand
TCCCGCTACGCACCTTACTCGCCCTCTAGCCGGTTGTTTCTCAACCCGCTGCTGGCCGATCCGGCTACTGTGTTCGGTAAAGCGCGGATTGCCGCGGCCTCGTTGCCAGAGACGCCAAGCGACGACGCGCCGCTGATCAACTGGCCTGATGTGGCGCACCGCAAATATGCCCTCCTGCGACGACTGTTTGACGACTTTGCAGCGCGCGACGTCCCGGCCAAGACTCCCCTCGCCGCCGACTTCGACACCTTCGTACGCGAGGGCGGCGAGCAGCTCCGTGAACACGCGCGCTTCGAGGCCCAGCAGGGCCCCGATCCGGAGGCCATACAGTACCACCTGTTCCAGCAGTGGATCGCCGACCGCGCCTTTGCCGCCGCGCAAGCCGGCGCCCGCGCTGCCGGCATGTGCATTGGGCTTGTGAACGACCTTGCAATCGGTATCGACCCCGGCGGCAGCCAGGCCGCGACACGGCCAGCCGATCTCCTGGCCGGTCTCACTATCGGCGCGCCGCCCGACTCGTTCAATCCACGCGGCCAGGATTGGGGCCTCACGACGTTTTCGCCACAGGTCCTGATCGCAGGCGGTTTCGAACCTTTCCTCGCCACCCTGCGCGCCAACATGCGTCATGCCGGCGGCGTGCGGATCGATCACGCGATGGGCCTCATGCGCCTGTGGCTGGTCCCCGAGGGCGGGTCGCCGATGGACGGCGCCTACCTCGCCTACCCGGTCGACGATCTGCTGCGTCTGCTCGCGCTAGAATCGCACCGTCACCGCGCCATCGTCATCGGCGAGGATCTCGGCACCGTTCCGCTCGAATTTCGTCGTCGCTGCCGTGAAGTCGGCATTGCGGGCATGGATGTACTGTGGTTCCAGCGTGAGGGCACACGCTTCATGTCGCCGGCCGAGTGGCGCGCCGACGCCGTCGCCATGACGACGACGCACGATCTGCCGACCGTTGCCGGCTGGTGGCAGGGCGCCGATCTCGAAGTCCGCCGCGGTCTGGGGACGTTGCAGAAGGGCGACGTCGACCAGCGCGCCATCGAGCGCCTCGCCCTGTGGCAGGCATTTGCCGAGGCCGGCGTCGCGGAAGGACCAGCGCCGCCGCCCAACCGATCAGCGCCGGCAGTAGATGCCGCCCTGGGCTTCGTGGCCCAAGCGCCCGCGCCGCTTGCCTTGGTGCCGCTCGAGGATGTGATGGGTCGGAGCGAGCAGCCGAACCTGCCCGGCACGACCTTCGAACATCCCAATTGGCGCCACCGCTTCGCCGAACCGGCGACGGAACTTCTCGATCATCCGACAGCGGACAAGCACCTTCGTATCCTGGCCGGTCATCGTCCATGACGCCGCGCGCGACAATGCGGCTGCAATTCCACAAGGGATTCACCTTCGCCGATGCGGAAGCGCTCGTTCCCTATTTCGACGATCTTGGCATCAGTCACCTTTACGCCTCGCCCATCACCACGGCGCGCGCGGGCTCACTCCACGGCTACGACGTTGTTGATCCCACGCGGGTCAGTTCCGAACTCGGTGGCGAGGCTGGACTGAGGCGGCTCGTCGAGGCGCTGCACAGGCGAGGCCTGGGCCTGATTATTGATATCGTGCCCAACCACATGGCGGCGTGTGTCGAAAATGCCTGGTGGCTCGACGTGCTGCGCTATGGCCGTGACAGCCGCTACGCGCGCTCTTTCGATATCGACTGGGACACCACCGACGCAGCGCTGCGCGGCAAGGTCTTTCTGCCGGTGCTCGGCCGGCCGATGGCGGAGGTACTGCAAGCAGGCGAACTCGAGGTGGTACGTCGAAGCGATGGCGGTTGCGACCTTCGCTACTACGACCTCCGGCTGCCACTGCGCGGCGGCGAAGCGGGTCTCTCCGAAAGACTCCTGCACGAGCAGCCCTACCGTCTTGGTTGGTGGCGCTGCGCCGGCGACCGCATCAACTGGCGGCGATTTTTCGACATCAATGATCTCGTCTGTCTGCGCATGGAGGACGAGGAAACGTTCGAGCGCGTGCATGCACTCATCCTGCGGCTCTACGCCGAGGGCCTGATCGATGGCGTCCGCGTCGATCATGTCGATGGCCTGTCCGATCCCTCGGGCTACTGCCGCAAACTGCGAAAGCGGCTCGACCCGATCACGCCGTCACGACCTTATCTCGTCGTGGAGAAGATCCTGCTGCGTGGCGAGGCGCTGCCGCAGACCTGGCAATGCGACGGCACCACCGGCTACGATTTCATGGATCAGGTCAATGCCGTGCAGCACGATCCGACAAGCCAGCCGATCCTCGAGGAAGCTTGGTCGTCGCTCAGCAAGCGGCCTGGCGATTTCACCGTCGAGGAACAGGCGGCGCGGCGAGAGATCATGGCCCGGAGTTTTTCCGCCCAGCTCGAAGCCTGCGTTGCGGCCTTTACCCGGTTGGCTGAGCGCGACCCGGCCGCAAGCGAACTCGGCGGGCCGGCATTGCGCCGGGTACTTACCGAATTGCTGGTCCATTTCCCGGTCTATCGGACCTATGCGACCAAAACCGATCGGCCTGCAAGCGACGCGCCTCCCCTGGAGATCGCCGCCCGGGGAGCAAAGAAGACGGGCCTTGCAGGCGATGGATGGGTCGTCGACCTGCTGCATCGCTGGTTTCGCGATCCGGCGGCGGAGGTCGCGCCCGTCCTGCGCTTCCAGCAATTGAGCGCGCCGGTGGCCGCCAAGTCGGTCGAGGATACAGCCTTCTACCGCTATGGCCGTCTGCTGTCGCGCAACGACGTCAGTTTCGATATCGAACGCCTCGGCTGTTCGCCGCAGGTCTTTCACGCCAGCGTACGTGAGCGTCATGCTTATTTCCCGCGTGCAATGCTCGCGACGGCGACGCACGATCACAAGCGCGGCGAAGACGTGCGAGCGCGTCTCGCCGTGTTGAGCGAGCTGCCGCACGTTTGGTCCACGCACGTCCAGCAATGGATCGAACGTGGTGCCCCCTTGCGGCAGGACGGAGCACCGGGGACCGCCGACATCGCGATGCTGCTGCAGATGATCGTCGGGGCTTGGCCGCTCGATCTCGGACTCGATGACGACACCGGGCGTGGAGCTTTTGCCGAGCGTTTGGTCAACTGGCAGGAGAAGGCGCTGCGCGAGGCCAAGCTCAAGAGCGATTGGGCCGCACCGGATCTGCGATACGAAGCGGCGGCGCGCGCCTTTGCCACGAGGTTGCTCGTCGAGCACAGTCTTCCCGACCTTCTCATCGACATTTTCGCCTTCGTCCAGGACATCGCCGCCGCCGGTGCCGTCAACGGCCTGGCGCAACTCCTGCTCAAGCTGACCACGCCGGGCGTTCCCGATCTCTACCAGGGCACGGAATACTGGGATTTCAGCCTGGTCGATCCCGACAATCGCCGGCCCGTCGACTTCACCCGCCGGAAGGCAAGCCTGGCGACAGCCAGCGTCTGGCCGGCGCTCGCCGACTGGCGGAACGGTCATGTCAAGCAAGCGATCGTCGCCCGCGTGCTCGGTCTGCGCCGCTCCTTGCCAGAGCTCTTCACGTCGGGCAGCTACGAGCCGGTCGAAGTCGAAGGACCACTGACCGAATGCGTCGTGACCTTCGTCCGACGCCAAGGTCACCATTTGCTGCTGACGGTGGTGCCGCGTCTACCGACCCGCTTGATGGCCGAGCGAGGTCAGCTCAGCCTCGATGCCGCGGCATGGAAGGATACGTTTCTTCGCCTTCCGTTTAACGAAACGTTATTCGACGTACTGGGCGACGGCAGGCTCGAAGTCAGTGCGCCGGATATTGCATTGCACTTGCTTTGCGGACGGGTTCCGGTAGCACTTTTTTCCACTCACCAGCGATAATTGTGACTAGCGTGGCCCCGTCAAGCCGCACCACGCCGTGTGACATTGTCGAAGCGACGCTGTCGCACGGTGAGGCGCGGATCGTCCATCTCCTCCGGCATCGAGCCCGGAATCCATGCATCGTGTCCCGGCGCGTAGTTCATCGCGGTTTGCGCGGCGTTGCGGTTGACCAGCGGCCGCGCGTAAAGCGGGTGCCGCAGGCTGCGCACTTCGTGCTCGATCTGAACGAGCGGCCTGCCGCTGTAGGGATCGGTGATCGTGTCGAAGCGGTACTGGTGCTGGTTGCTTTCCTCGGTGATGAGACCGCGCTCGAGCAGGTGCCGGTGCGGCCCGGAAAAATTCCCGACATAGACCTGGATGTGGTGCCCATCGAACGGCGGCAGCTTTGCCTCGGTCTCGCGGAAAAGAAGCTCCTGTCCGATACCGACCGAGATCCGCGCTGTCGGGGCATCGCCAGTCTCGTCGACGCTCGCCATTGCGCTGAAGATGGAGCGGTAGAATTCGGCGATGCCCATCGCCGCACCGACCGGAACGTCGAACTCTACATAGGCCATGCCGAGCGTGATGCGGCCGAAGCGCGGCGCCGGGGCATGGCAGCGGATCCGGTTGCCCCACGGGCAGATCGCCTCGACATGATCCGCGTGCTCGAAGAAATCGAACCGCGTTCCCGTGAGCGCCTTGCGTAGACTTGCCAGTCGTCGCAGAAGTCCCTCGTGATCAGGCACGACGAGGCCGACCCGTCCGCGGAGGTGCTGCGGCTTTCCCGTGACGAGGTGGAACTGGTTGCGCCCGACATTCACCCACATGTTGTCGACACTGGTCATCATGTAGGGATCGCGCGTGAGCCCCAAACCGTTGACGTAGAAGAGTGTCGCTGTTCCCTGATCCTCGATCTGCAGGTTGACATGCTCCAGCGCTACGATATTGCCGAGATCCTCGATGCTACGATCGTACTGTTTGCCCATTGCGTGCCTCCTTCTCACTCGAACTTGAGACGCTGGTCCATCGACAGGCCGTATGTCCAGACCTTAGTTCGGCCAGTTCAATTGGCAGATGGCCGTACTATGGGCTTCCGCCCTATGACGGCATGCGGATCGGGCTTATGGACGCTACCGGACATCGTTTCCGGCGGTGACAGGCAGCGCAGGGCGAGATTCCTAGCCAACTTACCATCGAATTTCGATTGGCAGCTTGTCCAAAAAATGCGGAACTATTCACTCATACGATCACCCAGGCAGTCCTTTGTGAGAATCCTGGCCATATCAAGACCATCGCGGACGCTCATACCTGCCAAGTCGTGAAGGGATCTTGCCATGATCACTAAATTCGACAGCTCCTATGTCGGCTCGGTCGACCTGGAAAATCCCGGCTACACCGGCACGCCGATCAACGATCGCCGCTACCCGAACGAGGAACTGGCCGGCGTGCTGCACAAGGCGGTGGCCTACGCCAAGCAGATGGACCGGCTGGGCTACGACACCTTCTGGATGGCCGAGCATCATTTCCAGCCCGAAGGCACGGAATGCATCCCGAACTTGCTGATGATGGCATTGCATCTGACGGGCCTGACATGGAACCTCAAGATCGGCTGCGGCTTCAACGTCGTGCCGATGTGGCATCCGCTCCGCTTGGCGGAAGACTACGCGATGGCCGATGTGCTGAGCGGCGGCCGCGTCATCTTCGGCGTCGCCCGCGGCTATCATACGCGCGAGGTCGAGAGCTTCGGCGCCCCGCTGACCGACCAGGCGGCGAACCGGGAAATGTTCGAGGAAGGCTGCGATGTCGTCTTCAAGGCGTTCAACGAGGAACGGTTCTCCCACAAGGGCAAGTATTACACGATCCCGCCAGAGGTGCCCTATCGCGGCTACACGCTGAAGGATCTCACGCTGGTGCCGCGCCCGCTGCGCCTGCCGGTGGAATGCTGGCAGCCCATCCAAAGCGGGTCCGAGCGCGCCTTCGACTTCATGGCCAAGCATGGCATCTCCGGCGTGATCGGCGGCGGCTCGGCCGAAGGCGGTGCGGTGGACCGGCACATGACCGCATTCCAGGCGGCCTACGCGCGCCGGGGCATCAAGCTTGCGAACTGCGCTTGGTGCGCGCGCTGAGCGATGAGCAGATCGCGGCGATGCGCGATCCACGGCTGGCCGCCACCACCAAGCTTCCGACGATCGAAGACGCCGTGAAGGCCGGAGGCTTCCTCGCCGGCACGCCGGCGGACATCATCGAGCAATTGAAGGCCGTGGAGAGGCGCTATCCGGGCCTCGATCGCGTCGGTTGCAGCATGGCACTCGGCACGCCACTCTCCGTGTCGCTGGAGCAACTGGACCGCTTCGCCAATGAGGTGATGCCGGCCTTCAGGACCGCGCAGGCCGTCGCTGCCAACTGAGGACATACGGGGCGCGGCTTGTGACGTCTACTGGAGCCTTATGACGGGAGAGAATGATGATTTTCGAGATGCGCACCTATCTCCTGAAGCCTGGCAGCGTCGCCCAGGTCGAGGAGCTGTTCGGGGCCTCAATGCCCGGCCGCGCCAAGCTGTCGCCTCTCAGCGGCTTCTGGCGCACCGAGGTGGGCACGCTCAACCAGATTATCCATATCTGGGCCTACGAAAATACCGGCGAGCGCGACCGCATCCGCGCCGAGGCCGTCAAGACGGGGGTCTGGCCGCCCAAGATCGCGGACTTCGTCCTCGACATGGAATCCAAGATATTGCATCCCGCTCCCTTCTCGCCGCTTTTCGAGCCGGGCGAGCATGGCGGCATCTACGAGTTCCGCACCTACAACTACGGTCCAGGCGCCATCCCCAAGGTCATCGAGGCCTGGAGCCCACGCATCAAGGATCGGACTGCCGTCTCGCCGTTGATCTTCGCCGGTTTCACCGACATCGGCCCGCTCAACCAGTGGGTCCATGTCTGGGCCTACAGGAACATGGGTGAACGCGAGCGCTTGCGTGGCCAGGCGATGAAACCTGGGAGCTGGCCGCCGCCCCGCGACCCGAGCGTCGTCCTCCACCGCCAGCAGAGCTTGTTCGCCGTACCGGCGAAATTCTCGCCGCTGCGCTGAGAGCCTGCTCGGCACGGACAGCGGGTAGTCCTACTATCCGTCCAGCGGGTACTTGCACGCTCTTGCGCAACAATTTTCTCCCGAGGGAGGGCGTTTCACCCCTATAGTACAACGAACCGAACTTAGATTTCCCGAGCCAACGGGAAGCGCCGGGGCTCAGAAACGCAAGTGGGAACCAGTGATGAACGACATACAATACAGCGCACCAAGCACGATGGACGAGGCGGTTAGAGCCATGATTGCCGCCAACGGCACCGGCCGTATCCTGGCCGGCGGCACCGACCTGTTGGTGCAGATGCGCGCCGGCATGGCAAAGCCCGGTGTGATCGTCGATGTGAAGAAAATCGCCGAAATGACCAGCATCGAGGAGAAGGGCGGCGTCTTCCGCGTCGGCGCCGCGGCGTCCGGCGCCCGGATCGGGGAGCATGCCGCGCTCAAGAAGGCATGGCCCGGCGTGGTCGAGGCCATCAACCTGATCGGCTCCAAGCAGATCCAGGGTCGCGCTTCGGCCGGCGGCAACCTCTGCAACGCCTCGCCCGCCGCCGACAGCGTGCCGGCGCTGGTCGCCGCGGGCGCCATGGTCACCATCCACGGCCCCAAGGGACGGCGCGAAGTCCCGGTCGAGAAGATCCAGACCGGTCCGGGCCGCACTTCGCTGGAGCCAGGTGAGATCGTGGTCGGCTTCACCCTGCCGGCGCGGCCGGCAGGTTCGAGCGACGCCTATCTGCGGCTGATCCCGCGCACCGAGATGGATATCGCCGTTGTCGGCTGCGGCGTCAGCCTGACGATCGTGGACGGCACCTGCACCGCCGCCCGCGTGAGCCTCGGCGCCGTCGCCCCGACCGTGCTTCTGGTCGAGGCCGCCGGCAAAGCGCTGGTCGGCTCGAAGCTCGACGAGGGGGCACTCGAAGCCGCCGCCGCCGCCTGCCGTGCTGTCTGCAAGCCGATCGACGACAAGCGGGGCACCATTGTTTATCGCACCAAGATCGCCGGCGTCCTCTTGAAGCGCGCCACCGCCATCGCGGCTGAACGCGCCGCCAAACACTGAGAGAGAGTGCTGATCATGGCTAAATTGCATGTTTCCACCACCATCAATGGCGAACCGACAGAGTTTCTCTGCGATGGCTCGCAGACCATCCTCGACGTGCTGCGCGACCAGCTCGGCCTCACCGGCAGCAAGGAAGGCTGCGGCTCGGGCGACTGCGGCGCCTGCAGCATCACCCTCGACGATCGCCTGGTCTGCGGCTGCCTGATGCTGGCAGCCGAAGCCGAGGGCAAGAAGATCGAGACCATCGAGGGGATGGCTGAGGGCGATCAGCTCCATGCCTTGCAGAAGAAATTCATCGAGTTCGCCGCTCTGCAATGCGGGATCTGTACTCCTGGCTTCCTGGTCGCCTCCAGGGCGCTGCTGGCACGCAACACCAATCCGACGGAAACCGAAGTGCGTTACTGGCTTGCCGGCAATCTTTGCCGATGCACGGGTTACGACAAGATCATCCGCGCGGTCATGGAAGTGGCCGCAGACATGAGGGAGGCAGCGCGATGAGCAAGCAGGTCTACAAGTGGATCGGCACGCGTCCTGACCGTCCCGACGGCGCCGACAAGGTGACGGGCCGCGCCCGCTTCGGTGCGGACTTCAACATGCCCGGCCAGCTGGTCGGCAAGGTGCTGCGCAGCCCACACGCCCATGCCCACATCAAGTCGATCGACACTTCGGCTGCCGAGGCGCTGCCCGGCGTAAAAGCTGTCGTCACGTCCAAGGACTTCCCCGACCAGCCCAACCTGATCGTCCCGGCCGGCGAGATGCAGGTCAATTTGCGCGACATCACGCGCAACGTCATGGCCCGCGAGAAGGTCCTTTACGAGAGCCATCCCGTGGCCGCCGTCGCCGCAACGACCGACGCCATCGCCAATGCGGCTTTAGCGCTGATCAAGGTCGAGTACGAGGTGCTGCCGCACGTCATCGATGTGGCCGAGGCGATGAAGGACGGCGCGCCGATCCTGCACGACCATCTCATCACCGAGGGCGTGACGCCCGCCCCGACCAAGGCCTCGAACATCGCCAAGCGCATCGACAACGCCAAGGGTGACATCGAGGCCGGCTTCAAGCAGGCCGAGATCGTCATCGAACGCGACTACACGACTCAGCCGGTGCATCAGGGCTATATCGAGCCGCATGCGACGCTTGCCAGCGCCGCCGAGGACGGCCAGGTCCAGATCTGGTCGACAACGCAGGGGCACTTCCAGGTGCGCGGCTTCTGCAGCCGCCTGCTCAACATTGAGACCTCGCAGATCCGCGTCACGCCGACCGAGATCGGCGGCGGCTTCGGCGGCAAGACAGTGGTCTATCTCGAGCCGGTGGCCGTGCGCCTGTCGCAGAAATCCGGCAAGCCCGTGAAGATGGTGATGAGCCGCGACGAGGTGTTCCGTGCCTCCGGCCCGGCGCCGGGCGGCACCGTCCGCGTCAAGATCGGCGCCAAGCGCGACGGTACCATTGTCGCGGCGGAATGCACGGTGGCCCTTCAGGCCGGCGCCTTTCCGGGCTCGCCGGTCGGCCCCGCATGCTGGACCAGCTTCGCCTGCTACGACATTCCCAATATCAAGGTGGTCGGCTACGACGTGGTGAGCAACCGGCCGAAGGTGGCCGCCTACCGCGCGCCGGGAGCGCCGATCTCGGCCTGGGGCGTCGAATCGACGCTCGACATCCTGGCCCAGGAACTGCGCATGGATCCGATCGATCTACGGCTGAAGAACGCCGCCGCCGCCAAGAAGGGCACCAAGACCAGTTACGGTCCGACCTTCGACGTGATCGGCTTCGTCGAGACGCTCGAGGCGGCCAAGAACTCCGAGCACTACCGCAGCAAGCCGAAGCCTGGCATGGCGCGCGGCGTGGCGGCGGGCTTCTGGTTCAATGTCGGCGCCGATTCGAGCGCGGCCGCACATGTCGCCGAGGACGGCACGGTAACGATCATCTCCGGCAACCCCGACATCGGCGGCTCGCGCGCCTCGCTTGCCCTGATGGCGGCCGAGGAGCTGGGCATCGACTATGACAAGGTGCGGCCGGTGATCGCCGATACCAGCTCGATCGGCTTCAACTTCGTGACCGGCGGCAGCCGCGTCACCTTCGCCACCGGCCTCGCCGTGGTGAATTCGGTGCGTGACATGATCCGCGAACTTAAGATCCGCGCCGCCGCCAAGACCTGGGGCGTCGATCCCGAGGGCGTGATCTGGGAGAACGGTGCAGCCAAGCCGGCCGGCAGCAATGTCGGCGAGTTCGAACCGCTGTCGCTCGCCCAGCCCGCGGCGACGGCGGGCAAGACCGGCGGGCCTATCAATGGCCACAACCAACTCAACGCGCAGGGGGCAGGACCCGGCTTCGGCGTGCACATCGTCGACCTCTCGGTCGACCGCGACACCGGCATCACGCATATCGGCCGCTACACCGCCGTCCAGGATGTCGGAACCGCGATTCATCCGAGCTACGTCGAGGGTCAGATGCAGGGCGGCGCCGTTCAAGGCATCGGCTGGGCGCTGAACGAGGAGTATATTTACAGCGCCAAGGGGAAGATCGACAACGCGGGCTTCCTCGACTACCGCATGCCGGTCGCCTCCGACCTGCCGATGATCGAGACCATCGTGGTCGAGGTACCCAACCCGCATCATCCCTACGGCGTGCGCGGCGTCGGCGAAGTGCCGATCGTGCCGCCGCTCGCCACCGTGGGCAACGCCATCGCGCGCGCCATCGGCGTGCGCATGACCGACCTGCCGATGTCGCCGCCGCGCCTGTCCGCGGCGCTCGACGCCGCAACGCCGAGTATGGCGGCGGAGTAGGCCCGCCTCCCCCACCGTCTCCGGGAGTGCGCCTGCTTGTTGCCACCGGGCGAAGTCATGCTCGTGTGGGCTAACGGTCGAGCCAGACATCCTCGAACCGCCAGCCGTTGTAGATGCTGTTGACCTGGATCGTCACGCCCTTGACGTGCGGCTGCCAGCAGCCAGCCGCCCTGCCGTGCCCGATGATCGGCCGGGCAATATCCTCCTGCAGCTTGCGGTCGATCTCCCACACCATCTTCAGACGCTTCTTCTGATCGATCTCGCGCGATTGCGCCTCGAACAGCTTGGACATTTCGGGATTGCAGTAGTTGTTGTAGTTGCGCAGCGAGCCGCAGGCGTAGCCCTCGAAGAAAGTGACGTCGGGATCGTCGACGGCGCTGCCGCTCAGGTTCAGCGCCACCGCGTAGTCCTTCTTGAACACGCGGTTGTAGTAGACGGAGGTGTCGATCACCTCGAGTTCGCCGTCGATGTAGATCTGCTTGAGCTGGTCGATCAGGATCACCGCCGGATCGCGAAACGTGGCGATGTTGCGGGTGCTGACCTTGACCTTCAGCCGCTTGTCGGGACCGTAACCGGCCTGCTTCATCAATCCGCGCGCCTCCTCGCGGCTCGCGGCCACGTCGCCATAGCCGATGATGGTCTTCAGCATCTCCGGTGGCATGCCCCACACGCCGTCCGGCGGCGGCAGCATGGCGCCGCCCATCTTGCCTTCGCCTTCACTCAATATGTCGATATACGCCTGCCGGTCGAGCGTGAGCGCCATGGCGCGCCGAATTCTCGGATCGTCGAAGGGTGGCACCTCGCGGTTGACGATGAGATTGGTGCTGACGCCGGTTTCCCGCATGGTGCATTGCGCCTTCGGGGCGTCCTTCCGGATGTTCTTCAGCAGCGGCACCGTGACGTCGGTCGGAAAGGTCATGTCGAACTTGCCGCTCGCGAAGGAGAGCATGCGGGTCGAGCGGTCGGCGATGATGGTGTATTCGATGCCGTCGAGATAAGGCCGCCCCGGCTTCCAGTAGTCGGTGTTCTTGGCGAGCTTGATGCCTTCGTTCATCTTGAACTCGACGAATTTGAACGGGCCCGTGCCGACCGGCTTGCGGCGCATGTCGGCCAGGGAGACGTGGCAGGGATAGATCGGCGTGTAGCCCGACGCGAGCAGCGCCAGCAACGCGGGCTGGCGCTCCTTGAGGTGGAACGTGGCGTCAAAATCGCCATCGGCCGTCACCTTCTCGACATTGCTGTACCAGGCCGATCGCGGATTGCGCCTGAGCTTGTCGGTGCCGAGCAACAGCTCGAACGTGCAGCGCACATCCTCGGCGGTGAACGGCTTGCCGTCGTGCCATCGCACGCCCTGCCGAAGCTTGAAGGCGAGCTTTCTGCCGTCTTCACTCCACAGCCAACTCGTGGCGAGATCCGGCACGATCGACTCGAAGCTGTTTTTGGCGACGTTCTGGTCGTACATGACCAGGTTGTTGAACAGCGCCATGAACGGCACCGCTACGGAGACGGTCGCCTCCTCGTGGATCGAGGCACTGGGCGGGGTATCCATGTGCTGGATCTTGAGAATGCCGCCAGGTTTCTGGGCCCACCCGGCACCCGTCGTCGCAACCATCACCGCCGCCACGCACGCCAACGCGAAACACCCTGTTCGGCTTTTCATGTTGTTTCCTCCCAGCCCAAGCCGTTCGCGAGAGGTGCGGCGCCGGAGCAGAGAGCGAGCGTCGGCCTCCGGAGTGGTATTAGTCAATACCACTGATGCTCTGGCGGTCGGCGGTTGCGGCCCGACGACGAACTCGCCGCGCTGTCCGCAAACGCTTCTGTCGTCGTCCTAGTCTTCCGATTTGCCGTGATGCTCGGCCGTCTCACGCGAATCGGTATGGCTATCCCGCCGCTTGGGACGGCTCGATTTCCGTAGCATGCCCGGGATAGTCGGCATCGAGCACGAAGGGATAAGGGCCGGCGAAGGCGCCGATAGGAGCCGTGTGGGTCACAAGGCCTGCGGCCGGTGACCACACATGCAGATGCAGGCCAGGCGGCTCCAGGACGAAGCTTGCCGGATTGCCTTCTGCCTGCAGATCGAGCGTCACCTGATGCGCGGTGCTCGGGGCCACCGAGCCGATTGTGCCGGCCCAGCGCGTCGTGATCGGACGATGATGATGGCCGCAGACCACCCGCTCGATGTTGATGTGGCCTTGCAGCAACTGGGCCATGGCCTCGCCGTTGGCACAGTTGATCTTGTCCATGTCGACCAGACCGGTGCGGAATGGCGGATGATGCATAAAGATCAATGTCGGCTGCGACGGCGCCTCGGCCAGCCGTTTCTCGAGCCAAGCGAGGCGGGCGTCGCACATCCGTCCATGCCCGTGGCCCGGGACAACCGTGTCGAGGCCGATCAGCCGCACCGGCTGATCCTCCACGACATAGTGCAGAAAGTCGCCGTCATCGGGCAGATAGCCGTCGGACGCGAATTCCGCGTGCAGCGTCTCGCGCCGGTCGTGATTGCCCGGAACGAGATAGACCGGCATCGACAGCGGCTTGAGGATATCGCGCAACACCGCGTATTCGTCGGCCAAGCCGCAGTCGGTGAGGTCGCCCGTGCCGATTACGACATCGGGCCGGCAGGGCATGACCTCGATGGCCGTGACCGCAGCCTCGAGCATGGCATTGGTGTCGACCACCCCGTAAGCGAGCTTGCCGCGCGGGCGGACATGGAAGTCGGTGATCTGGGCGATGATCATTGGGAGCTCCGATCAGGGCAGTTTCAACGTCGTTTGGTCGACATAAGGCCGCATCAGTTCGTCGGCCTTTTTCTGCGCATCCTTGACCGCCTGGTCAGCCTTCTTCTTGCCGTTCAGCATCGCCTGTATCTCGTCCTCCATCGCCTTGCGCACAGCCACGGTCTGATAGGTCGCGAACCACGGGCGGGCGAAGGGAAGCTGGTCGAGCGCCACCTTGGCGTCGGGATTCTTGGCGAGAAAGTCCTTCATCTCCGCCATCTCGTATGACGATTTGCGCGGCGCGAAGTAACCAGTGAAGCGACTCCAGCCACCCAGCACCTCGGCCGAGGACAGCCATTTGATGAATTTCCAGCCAGCCTGGCGGCTTTCCTCGCTCTGGCCGTTGAACATGACCAGCGAGGCACCGCCGATCGGCACGCCGTTGCTGACATTGTAGGGCACGAAAGCCACGTTGTAGGGCGTCTTCATGTTCTCGCGGATGAAGGAGAGCGAGCCGGTCGACAGCAGGACCATCGAGACCTTGCCGGCGAAGAACTCGGTCGATACCCCGCCCGCTTCGGTGACGCCCTGCGGCATCACTTTGTGCTTGAAGACCAAATCCTCGACGAAGCGCGCCGCGCCCAAGGTCGACGACGTATCGTAATAGACCTCGCCAGCATAGTCCTCGTTGAAGTAGCGTCCACCATTGGACATGGTGAAGGCGCTCATCAGCCAGCCGAGATAATCGTAGCCCTCGGCCATCAGGAAGCCGTAGCGCTCGACCTTGTCGCCATTGCGCTTCGTCAGCTTCTTCGCTGCGTCGACGAACTCTGCCCAGGTGCGTGGCGGCTTGGCGGGATCAAGTCCGGCTTCCTTGAAGTGCTCGACATTGTAGTAGAGCAAAGGCGTCGAATTATGGAAGGGCACGCCATAGAGCGCGCGGTCCACCGTGGCGTTGGCGTGCAGGGCGGGCCAGAAATCGGCGAGGAATTTCTCGCGGTCGGTGCCGTCGGCCCGGAGCTGCGGCTCGAGCGACATGAGATCGCCCGAGAGCTTGAGGTCGGTAATGAAATTGGCGCTCATCATCACGACCGAGGGTGGCTTGCCGGCCTTGGCAGCGGCCTGCGCCTTGAGCTTGGTCTCGTCGTAGCTGCCGGTGTAGACGGCGGTCACCGCGACGTTTTTCTGGCTGTCGTTGTAGACCTTCACCAGCCGCGTCATCTCGCGCGCCAGCTTGCCTTCGACCGGCACAGGAAAGAAGAACTCGATTTTGGTCTGCGCCGAAGCCGACAGCGACGCCGTAGCCCCCATCGCCAGCGCCAACGCGCCCGCACCCCATCGCCTGAACATAGACATGTCTACCCCCTAGCCTTTCACACCGCTGAACACGAAACTGTCGACAAAGCGCCGCTGGAACGCGACGAAGGCCACGGCGAGCGGCGCCATGACCAACAAGGTGCCGGCCCCCAGCACGCCCCATTCCTTGCCGCCCTCGGCGCCCTGCGTGAAGGAGGCGAGGCCGATGGTGAGCGTTTGCTTGCCGGGATCGTTGATGACCATCAGCGGCCACAGGAACTCGTTCCAGTGCGTCGTCACCGAGACGATGGCAAAGGCCACCAGCCCGGGCTGGGCCATCGGCAGCAGCACGTACCAGATGACGACCCACCAGGGCGCCCCATCGATGGCGGCGGCTTCCTCGAAGTCGCGCGGAATGGCCAGGAAGGTCTGGCGCATCAAGAAGGTGCCGAAGGCCGAGGCGAAATAGGGCGCCATGACCCCTGGCAGCGTGTCGTAGAGGCCGAGATCGACGACGGTGCGCAGGTTGGGCACGATCAGCGCCGGCGGCACCAGCATGAGCTGCAGCAGGAAGGCGTAGAACAGCAGGTCGCGCCCGCGAAAGCGCAGGCGGGCGAAGGCGTAGCCCGCCAGGCTGACGGTGACGCATTGCACAGCCAGCACGCCGCCCACCACGATCGCGGTGTTGATGTAGTAGAGGCCGAAGGTGCCGCTATCCAAGGCGTTGCGGAAATTCTCCAGCGTTGGGTTGAGGTCGGGCACCAGCGACGCCATGTCGGCGTGGCCCGTACTCTCGGGACGGAATGATGCAACCAGGGTCCACAGGAAAGGCGTCAGCCACATAAAGGCGACAGCAGCCAGCAGCGCCGCCGCTAACGCCGGCACCAAGCGCCGCTTAAACCGCACCGCGCCCTCCCCGCTCCATGACCCGGATCGAGGTAAGGGAGATGGCGAGCAGCACTGCCACGCTCATCAGCGTCGCCGCCGCGGCCTTGCCATAGTCGAAATTCTCATGCGCCGTCTGGAAGATGTAATAGAGCAGCAGATTGGTGGCGTTGCTCGGCCCGCCTCGCGTCAGCACCACGATATGGTCGACGCTGGTGAGCACATTGATCGTCGCGATCACCAGCACGAAGCTGGTCGTGGGTACCAGCGCCGGCAGGATCACATAGCGCAGGCGCTGCCAGGCATTGGCGCCATCGATCGTCGCCGCCTCGATGGTATCGCGCGAGACGTTCTGCAGGCCGGCGATGTAGAACAGCATGTAGTAGCCGGCGTTCTTCCACACCGTGAGGCCGATCACCGACCACAGAGCGAGGTCGGAATTGCCCAGCCAATTGGGGCCGTCGATGCCGATCTTGCCGAGGTAATAGTCGAGCAGGCCGACGCCGGGCAGGAAGATGAAGAAGAACAGCGATGCCGCGGCAACCAGAGGCACCAGCGACGGGAGAAAGAGCACGGTGCGGATGACAGCGTTGAAGCGCGTCGAACGCTCGACCGCGAGGGCGAAGGCCAAGGCCAAAGCCAGCGTCGGGATCAGCGTGCCCACCGCATAGACCAGATTGTTGCTGGCGGCCTGGAGGAAAGCCGGGTCGTTCAGCACGCGCGTGTAATTGCCCAAACCCACGAATCGTGCCGCCGCGACGCCCAGGCCATGCGGCTTTTCATAAAGCGATTCGATGGCGACCCGGATGACCGGCAGATAAGTGAAAAGACCCAGAAAAATCAGGGAAGGCGCCAGCAGCAGATAGGGCAGCAGCTGCGCCCGTGCGCGGCGTCGCCTGACCAGGCCCGACGCGGTTCGCGCGCCGGAGTCGATGCCGCCAATTGCCGGGGCCGCGTCGGTTACCGCCATGGTCGAGCCATCTGGCTGCATTAGGCAGGCCCGGATCAAAGCACGGTTACAAACAAGTTTCAATTCGATGACGAAAACATCGGGTCTGGGGACGATCCTGCCCCCAGGCTTTTCCTGTTCTGTAGCAAATCGGTAAACAGACGGTCGCATTTTCGAAGCACGCTGCCGCTAGATCGGCGCAACAGAGCGTGTGGAGGGATTATGCTGAAGCTCGAAGGCCTTTCCAAACGCTTCGGCGACAAGCGTGCGGTCGACAACGTGTCGTTGACCGTGCCGCAAGGTCAGATGGTCGGCGTGATCGGACGCTCCGGCGCCGGTAAATCGACGCTGCTGCGAATGATCAATCGCCTTACCGATCCGACCGACGGCGCGATCCGCTTCGGCGATGTCGATATCACCACGTTGCGGGGCCGCGCGCTGCGCCAATGGCGTTCGCGCTGTGCCATGATCTTCCAGCAGTTCAACCTGGTTGGCCGCCTCGACGTGCTGAACAACGTGCTGATGGGCAGAACCTTCCAGACCCCGGCGAGCCGCGCCCTGTTCAAGCTGTGGACGCGCGACGACAAGGCCGCCGCCCTGGGTGCGCTGGAGAGTTTCGAAATCGGCCGCTTGGCCGCGCAGCGCGCCGATACCTTGTCGGGTGGCCAGCAGCAGCGCGTGGCGATCGCCCGCGCCCTGGTGCAGGAGCCGGACCTGATCCTGGCCGACGAGCCGATCGCCTCACTCGATCCGCGCAGCACCCGCGTGGTGATGGACGCCTTGCGCCGCATCAACCGGGACTATGGCATCACCATCCTGTGCAATCTGCACAGCCTCGATCTGGCACGTGAATATTGTGATCGGCTGGTCGGCATGGCCGCCGGCCGGCTGGTCTTCGACGGCGTTCCCGCCGGCCTCACCGAGACCGTTGCCCGCAATCTCTACGGCATCGAGGCGGCCGATGTCCTCGACCCTGATGGACCGCACGCCCGGCCATCGCTGGCGCCCCGTCCGGCGCTGGCGCTTGCCGGTTCTTAACCCACAAGGAGATATCCGTATGTTCACCCGTCGTCGCACGATCCTGGGCGCCAGCGCCTTGGCCGCCACCCTGCCCATTGCCACCGCGGCCCGCGCCCAGTCGTGGCAGGCCAAGTATCCGGAGCTGGTGCTGGCCGTGGTGCCGGCGGAGAACGCCTCGGGCGTCACAGAGCGCTACGCGCCGTTCACGGCCTATCTGTCCAAGGCTTTGGGCGTCAAGGTCACGCTGCGCATCGCCAACGACTATGCCGCCGTGATCGAAGGCCAGCGCGCGGGCAACATCCACATCGCCGCCTACGGTCCGGCGTCCTATGCGCGCGCCTATATCACAAAGGTCGCTGTCGAGCCGTTCGCCATTTCGATCAACAGCGATGGCTCGTTGGGCTACTACTCGCTGTTCTATGTGCGTTCCGACAGTCCCTACCAGAAAATCGAGGACCTGAAGGGCAAGAATCTGGGCCTGGTCGATCCCAACTCGACCTCGGGCAACAACATGCCGCGGTTTGTGCTGAACAAGCTCAACATCGTACCGGAGTCTTTCTTCGCCAACGTCACCTACACCGGTAGCCATGAAAATGCGATCCTGGCGCTGCAGCAGAAGACGGTCGATGTCGCTGCCAACTGGTGGAACTCGGAAGACGATTCGAACCTGTCGCGCATGGAGCACAAGAACCTCGCCAAGCGTTCGGACTTCCGCACTATTTACAAGTCCGACCTGATTCCCAACAGCCCCTACGCCTATCTCGCGGATCTGCCGCCCGATCTGAAGGCGGCCATCCGCAAGGCGATCATGGAATCGCCGACCAACGACAAGGCGGCGTTCGACAAACTATCCGACGGCAAGGACAAGGGTTTCAAGGAGGTCGACCACGCCTTCTTCCAGCCGGTCGTCGAGCTGGTGCTTTTCGTCGATAGCCTGCGCAAGCAGAAGCGCACCTGAAGCTAATGTCGGGGGCGACTGAGGTCGTCCCCGACATTTTCCGTGTATGTCTCCTCTGTCGTCCTCCCTGACGCGTCTCCCCGAAGTGCGGCTACGGCCGCTGATGGACAGCTACGCCCGCGCCGTCGCCGCACAGCGCCTGCGCAGCCTGCTGGCGTTGGCCGGCGTGCTGCTCTGCGTCTGGCTCGCCGCCAAGTCGGCCGAGGTCGATCTGTGGAAGCTGTTCGAGAATTTCCATCGTCTGCCGAGCTACATCATCCGCATCTTCACACTGGAGAGCGGCCAGCCGGTCTGGACCGACTTGGCGGAATGGTTCTGGGGCCTCGGCAGATGGGCGCGTCTGCTTGGCGAGACCGTCCTGATGGCCTATGTCGGCACTGCCCTCGGTGCGATCGGAGCGCTCGGCCTTTGCTTCCTGGCGGCCGCCAACGTCTCGCCCCGCCGCTGGACGCGGATCGCCGCGCGACGGTTCCTCGAGATCTGCCGCACGGTTCCCGAACTGGTCTTCGCCCTGGTCTTCGTGATCTCGTTCGGCCTCGGCCCGCTGGCCGGCGTGCTTGCCGTCGCCATCCATACGCTTGGCGCGCTCGGCAAGCAGTTCGCCGAGGTGGTGGAAAACGGCGACATGAAGCCGGTCGACGGCGTCTCCTCGGCGGGCGGCCATTGGGTAGTGGCGATGCGCTTCGGCATGCTGCCCCAGGTGCTGTCGAACTTCGTCAGCTATGCGCTGCTGCGCTTTGAGATCAATGTGCGTGGCGCCACGATCATGGGCTTCGTCGGCGCCGGCGGCATCGGCCAGGACCTGGTCGAGGCCATCCGCAAATTCTACTACTCCGACGTCTCGGCGATCCTCACCCTCGTGGTACTCACGGTGTTCGTCATGGATTTCCTCACCGAGCGCCTGCGCCATCGCCTGGTCGATGTGGACACTCAGCGGTGAGGTCCGCCGATCGCCCGCCCGCCGACCTGGAAGCCCTGCGGGCCCGCCACCCTACGCACTTCGCGCCACTCCTGGCTGGACGGACGGGCAGGGTGGCGCTCGCGAGCGCACCGCTCCTGGTGCTGCTGTTCGGCATGGCCTGGCTCGGCTTCTTCGATGGCAGGCTTGGGCGAGGAATAGGCAAGCTCGGCGAAATGGCGCTGATGCT
>WNFR01003198.1_pt1 | contig 19706 bp, 15 predicted proteins | sample 5400221 | NCBI WGS metagenome assembly WNFR01 (sample SAMN13153357, study PRJNA577476) | soil metagenome | isolation source: 40 cm soil under Madrone tree | place: USA:California | collected 2016-06-14 | reverse complement strand
TTACTCCACAGGAAGCAGGAATTTTTGAATCCTTGACGGTGCGCGAACACCTCGAGCTCTTCGCTCGTCTTAAAGGTCTTTCAAAAGGCGAGGCAAGAGCGGGAACTGCCTGGGTCATGAAATCCCTTGATCTCGTTCAGCAAGCGAAAAAGCGCGTAGGAACTCTTTCCGGCGGGCAGCGCCGGCGCATTCTGATTGGTCTGGCCCTTTTGAATCGTCCTCCATTGCTGGTCCTGGATGAGCCGACAACAGGGCTTGATCCCACGTCGCGTCAGACAGTGTGGGGAGTGATACGTCGCGCGGTTACGGAAGGAGCGAGTGTCATTCTTTCAACACACTACATGGATGAGGCTGAACGTTTGAGCGACCGCATCGGCATTATCGCGCAAGGGCGTCTCATCGCTTTCGGCACCCTCGACGAACTATTGACGCGCATAGAATTGAGCTACCGCTTGACCTTTCGCGATCCACTCGACCCATTTGGAAGCAGCTGCGTGCATTACTTCGCCAGTTTCAATGAAGTGCAAAGCTATATCGCCGACAAGGCGCTTTCCGAGTATTCAATCGCGCGAGCATCGTTGGAAGACGTTTATTTTGCGCTAACCGGCGAGCGCTTCTTAGAAGAGGAGTCCAAGAACGCATGAGTCGGGTAACTGACATTTTGTGCGTTTTCCGTATTCAGCTCATGAGCATGCGGAACGAGGTAGGACCATTCCTTCTGGCTGGACTCGTATTTCCCGCAGGAATGTACCTGTTCGCAAACGCCGTTAGCGGCTCTGAGAATGCGCATCAGCAGAAAGGCCTGCGCTTTCTTGGGGGCTCGATTATTTTCTCCCTCTCGCTGACTTCAATTAGCTGGCTTGGGTATCTCCTCCTCGAGAATCGTTTCACCGGACGGCTGAAGCTTTTTGCGACACTGCCTCTCGCCCCGTCTTCCTATATCTGCGGCATGCTCGTCTTCGCCTTCGTTCAGGCGACGCTCAGTACGGTGACACTGCTCATAATCGGACGCGGTTTAGGTGTTCCTGCTCGGCCAAGCATCATGCTTGCTCCGGTGCTCATGCTTACAGTTCTGACCTTTTGCGGTTTGGGAGCGGTCATTGCCGCGCGCGCACGGAGCTTCACTCAAGGCTCTCTCTTGACTGACGCACTCGGTGCTGGACTCGTGTTTCTCTCGCCTGTTTACTACACAGCCGAAACTATGCCCTCCAGCATGCGGACGGTTTCTGGATTGCTTCCGACAACATTTGCTGCGCGCGCAGTACAGACAACACTAACGGGCGGTTACCACGTTGGCAGTGAACTGGTCGCGTTGGGATTGATGGCTCTTGCGACTCTTTTTCTCGGGTTCAGATTAACGAGATGGAGGGAGGAATGAGCGTAGACACCGAGCGCGTTCTCATCCTCACGTTGTCTTTCGGTTCCGGCCATACTCAGGCTGCGCGAACAATCGCTCGCGAACTGAAAACACAAACACCTGATGCCGAAATGCGTGTCATTGATGCGCTCGAAGACTGTCGCCGTCTATTTCGTGCAGGCTATGTGTGGCCCTACTGGGCCATGATTCGCTATGCGCCGGCATTGTGGGACCGCTTCTTTGCTCGGCGAATCGCCAGAAAGATTCAGCACACTGCTCCGGAATGGTCGTTTTTCTGGGGTTGTCCTGGCGTCTTCGAGGCGATCTCGGAATTCAAACCCCACACTATTGTCGCGGTTGAAGTTGCGGCGTGCGAGATGGCTGCGATTGCCAAACGAGAAGGACTCACAAACGCTCGAATCATTAGTGTCATTACTGATTACGAAGCAGAGCCGGCATGGGTGAAACCGGAAACGGACCTTTATGCTGTGGGCGACGAGGGAGTGCGCAGTCAACTGTCTTACTGGGGCGTGTCAGAGGAAAAAATTAAAACGTGCGGGATTCCTACTGACATGCGCTTCCGCTCAGGAAATGATGAAAGAACAACGCGTGCCTGCTACGGCATTTACGATGACATTCCTATCGTGCTGATTATGGGCGGCGGCATGGGACCAACGCGAATGCACCGCGTGGTTGCTCATCTTGTCGAGAATCGTGAGCAGATGCACGTCATTGTTGTGACGGGACACGACAGGAGAGCCCGTCGCAGGATCGCTCGTTTCTGTGCCGAACCGACGATCTCTCTGCGCTTGCTTGGGTGGACCGAAGACGTTGCGGCTCTGATGAAGGCAGCCGCGGTGTTAGTAACCAAGCCAGGCGGCCTGACAATCGCGGAAGCAGCTCTTTGCGGGTTGCCGCTCGTACTCTTGTCCCTGGCAGTACTTTCTTTGCTGCGCGATGAGAGCGCGCGGAGAAGAATGTCGGCCTGCGCGCGACGTTTGGCCCGCCCGGATGCTACTGGTGAGATCGTACGCCTCATCACAAACAGAAAGACCGTATGGTCTCGAGTGAGGAGGATGGCGTAATGGTCGATCGCAGCCAACATCTCGAGCAACCGAGCCCTGTGCTAATCCTTACGATTGCAAACGGTGCAGGACACATCCGCGTGGCTCAGGGAATAGCTGCGGCGATCCACTCGACTCAGCCTTCAATGCCCGTGATGATCGTTGATATCGCTGACTACATGACGCATCTCATGCGCTTCACACACGTGACAAGCTACCTTTGGCTCGTTAAGCACGCTCCCGCTGCCTGGGATCGCATTGACCGATATCAGAAGAAACAAACGCACACGAGTCCTGAGTGGTATTACCGGAAGGGGTGTAGTCGTCTGTTTAAGCTCGCGCGTCGAGTTCAACCGCGCGCACTGATCGCTGCGGAAGTTGGGTGTTGCGAGGTTGCGGCGCTTATCAAACGCGATCTCGGCCTTCGTGTACCACTGATTGCTATCAATGACGATTACGACGCTGACCGCGCGTGGGTGCAGCCGGAAGTTGATCTTTATTCCTTTGTTAGTGACGACCTGGGCGAGGAATTGATTTCGCATGGAGCACCGCGAGAGCGCGTCGTGGGCTGGGGTGCTGCCTTGTCACCTGGTTTTGACGTTGATCGGGATCGCGAGAAGGAACGCGAAGATGTTTGCCGATGGCTCGAGCTAAATCCGCGTTTACCCCTCGTATTGATTGCTGGCGGTGGAGAAGGCATGGGACGAATCGAACAGACAACGAAGCTCTTGTTGGATTTGAAGCAGCCGGCTCCGCAGCTAGTTGTTCTTACAGGGCACAATCAGCGGGCTAAGTTGCGTTGCGAGCAGTTGGCGAGAAAGGGGGCAAGTAACAGGTTACGGGTCCTGGGTTGGACCGGTCCGGAGTTCATGCCGAAGTTGATGTCGGCGGCTGATCTGATGGTCTCGAAGCTTGGCAGCATGTTCCATGAAGCTATGGCTTCGGAACTTCCTATCATCGCGCTCACTCCTCCGCCGGGATCGGAGCGAGTGCAGCATCGGCTGCTTGACGAGTGGAGGATAGGGCGTGGGGTACGCACCCTCGAGGAAGTTGCTGAGACAGTTAAGCGCTTACTGTCTCAGCCATGGGAACTCTCGGAGATGCGCGAGCAGGCTCGTGCCCGCTGCAAGAGATTCGTGTCAGAGCGGATCGCGCGCTGGCTTGCGGATGCCTTGGGTGGACAAAACCACGATCTAATCGATCCGGATCGTGAAGCCAGGCTCTACGCTCTCCACGCCAATACAGAACAATACCGGAATGGCTTAACCGAAGACAAAATGTTCGGAAGGAATCCTTTGTGACTCTCAGAATTCCGCCAGCTAAAATTCATTTTCCTGAGGAAGATCGCAAAGCGATACTTCAAAAGATTGATGAAGCTCTGCTGACAGGTCAGCTAACTCTTGGCAGGCATGTGAAGTCGTTCGAAGAATGTTTCGCCGAGAAGATGGGTGCGCGCCATGCTGTTGCGGTGAGTAGTGGCACCTGTTCTCTCGAGATTTCTTTACGTATCCTAAATGTACGCAACCAAACGGTACTGGTCCCCACCAACACTTTTTTCGCAACACCCGCAGCCGTCCTACATGCCGGTGGTAAGCCCCGCTTTGTGGATACTGACCCGTCCACTTTTGCAGTCAGTTTAGAAGGAATAAAGCGGCGCCTTACCGAAGACACGGCAGGTGTGATCGTTGTGCACATCGCCGGAATTGTGACTCCTGAGATGCCGGCCATCCGAGACTTCTGCAAGGAGCTTGACCTTTTCTTGCTGGAGGATGCCGCCCACGCTCACGGATCATCATTTGACGGGGAGGCAGCGGGCACGTACGGAGATGCCGCATCATTTTCTTTTTATCCAACAAAGGTGATGACCTGTGCCGAGGGCGGCATGATAGTTACCGACAGCCAACGGATCCACGAGGAAGCGTTGATCTGATGAACTTCGTTTTGCCTGTTATTGGAAGTATGTCAGTTGTCGGTGCTGCCGTGGGCGCCGGCTATTACGCGACTTATGCGGTTCGCTCGCAGTGGCTTGGCCCTACGATCTGGCATGGGCGGCGTGATACCCGCTCAGTGTCGCTGACCTTCGACGATGGGCCTTCAGAAGACACCGATCTCATTCTTGACGTACTGGAGGCGCACAATCTCTTTGCTACCTTCTTCATGATCGGTCGAAATGTCGATCGTTTTCCGCAAACCGCGCGCCGGATCGTCACCGCCGGACACGAGGTTGGTAATCACTCGTATTCACACCCTGTCTATCTTTATCGACGCGCGCAGCGGACGCGTCGGGAGTTGGAGTTAACTCAGGCAGCCATCATGGAGGCGACCGGGTTGTCGCCGACGATCGCGCGACCACCATGCGGCGTGCGCACTTCCACTTACTTCAGCGAAGCCCGCCGCCTGGGCTTGCGCACGGTGCAGTGGGACGTGGCTGCCTTCGATTGGCACAGATTGAAGGCGAAACAGATCTCTCGAAACGTGTTGCGGCGAGCATCCGCTGGTTCGATCGTCCTGCTCCACGATGGTGATAGTGAAGGGAAGCGAAACCGTCGCGAGACGGCTAAGGCGCTCCCGTTAATTATCAAAGGATTACGCGACGCCGGATTCAGCATTGTGCCTCTGGCCGAGCTGCTTCCGGAAAGTGAACTGGAACCTAAGACCTTTGGCAGAGGACTAAATGAGGAAACAGCAAACACCTAAAGCGATCCTCTTTCTGGATTTTGACGGCACGATTTCAAGTAGCGATGCCGTCGATGTCATCCTCGAAACATACGCCGACCCCAGGTGGTTAGTATTCGAAGAGGAATGGCGTGCAGGTCGAAAGGGATCTCGAGACTGTCTGCGGGCTCAGATGGCGCTCGTTCGCGCGACGCATGATGAACTCAACACGCTGCTGGATCAGATTGCAGTTGATGAGGGTCTTGCTCGATTGTTGGAAATGTGTGCCGCCCATGATGTTCCTGTGCATATTGTCAGCGACGGTTTTGACTATTGCATTCGTCGCATCCTCTCTCATGCAGGAGAGAGTCTGCAATCCCTTCTGCGGGGCGTGCGGATTGCCGCGAGTCGTTTGGAGTCGCAGGGACATCTTTGGCGCACCGCTTTTCCATTCTTTCATCAGACCTGCGCACACGGATGCGCGACATGCAAACCCGCGGTAATGCACCTCCTTAACCGAACAAACGCTCCGGCCCTGTTCGTGGGCGACGGGCTGTCGGATCGATATGCCGCCGAAAGCGCTGATTTGGTATTCGCGAAAAATGGTTTGGCTCGCTACTGTCGCGGGCAATCAATCGAACATATTTCATATAACAACCTGGAGGACGTGGCTGTGTACCTCGAGGGTTGGCTGGCTGCGCGAACGTTTATAGACGATGAGATGGAACAGCGAGCCAGCGCTTGAGAGTTCATAGAAGGAGTTGGCTTGATAATCATGAGTTCAATCATTAACGATCTTGAGCAAACAGCACTCGTTACAGACGAGCAGGAGCTGCTCTCACTCGAAAGCAAGTACTGCTCGTGGGGCGATACTGTGCATTATCTGGATCCGCCGAAAATCTTCGAGCGTGCCGAAGGCAATTATCTCTACGATCGTGAGGGCATTCCGTACCTGGATTTGCAGATGTGGTATTCAGCGGCCAGCTTCGGCTACGGTAACCAGCGGCTAAATAACGCGCTGAAGAATCAGATAGACAAGCTGCCTCAACTTGCCTGCCAGTATCTGCACCCCGAAAAGGTTGAACTGGCAGCCACGATCGCTCGGCTCAACGAGTCAAAGTTTGGCTTGGAAGGCCGCGTGCATTTCAATGTCGGTGGTGCGCAGGCGATTGAAGATTCGCTCAAGATCGTGCGCAACGCGACAGGGAAGAATCTAGTCTTCGCGTTCATGGGTGGCTATCACGGTCGCACGCTCGGCGCCTCGGCTATCACTTCCAGCTATCGCTATCGCCGTCGGTACGGGCACTTTTCCGATCGCGCTCACTTCGTTCCATTTCCCTACTGTTTTCGTTGCCCGTATGGAAAGAAGCGCGAGGATTGCGGGCTCTACTGTGTCGACCAATTCGCAAAGAACTTTGAAACGGAATACAACTCCTTTTGGGATGCAAAAGCAGGCGAATCTGAATTTTCCGCGTTTTACGTGGAACCAATCCAGGCAACCGGTGGCTACGTCATCCCGCCCCCAGAGTACTTTCCCGCACTGAAGAAGATCCTCGATGAGCGCAATATCTTGCTCGTTGATGATGAGATTCAGATGGGTTTCTACCGCGCCGGAAAGTTTTGGGCGATAGAGAATTTTGGAGTCGAACCGGACATCATCGTCTTTGGAAAAGCACTGACGAATGGTTTGAATCCGCTTTCAGGTCTGTGGGCGCGGGAAGATTTAATCTCACCCGAAGTCTTTCCACCCGGTTCAACGCATTCGACCTTCTCTGCGAATCCCCTCGGTACAGCGGTCGGCCTGGAGGCAGTGCGAATGATGGAGGACAAGGACTACGAGACGATCACTGCGCGGAAAGGCGCCTACTTTCTGGCCCAGATTCGCGACCTTCAACGACGCTACCCTAAAGTAATCGGCGACACCGATGGACTGGGGATGGCTTTGCGTATTGAGATTTGTCAGGAGGATGGGTATGAGCCTGACCGCGAACTTACTGACCTCATCTTCACTCAAGGGATTCGAGGCGACCTTGATGCGCGTGGTCGCCGCATGGGGCTCGTGCTGGATATCGGCGGCTACTACAAGAACGTTTTTACGCTCGCGCCGTGTTTTGAGATGACCGAAGAAGAGATTGATATCTCCGTGGAACTCCTGGAGCAGTTGATCCGACGTTGTGCTCCTGAGCGAATCTAAGAAGAAGGATCATGCTCTCTAAGATAATCGGACACGCCGAAGCGTTGGCGCTTCATCTTGAACCTCGACGCGCTATGCGGTTGCTGAATGCTATGCCGCCATCAGTGATCGAGACGCTGCAACGCGTAAGGTTTCGGCAGACTTTGCAACTGGCGGTCACGCGGTCGCCTTTTTACCGTGAGCAATTCCGTCGTCGCGGTATAAACCCGCGCCGGATAGACCATCCTTCACAACTGGGAGACTTCTACACCACAGGCGAGGACCTTCGCGCTCATGTTGAGGACTTTAGAATAGGCCGTGCTGATACGGTGTTCGAAACCACTGGTACGACGTCGCCAGTTCCGAAGCGTGTCTTCTTCTCTCGCAATGAGATTGATGAAATGGGAAGAGCTAGTGCTCTCGGACTCTATTTCCTGGGCCTGCGCCGCGAAGACACGGTTTTGAGTGCCTTCGACTGTTCTTTCTGGGTCTCGCCTGCGACGGTGCGTTCCGCTTTTCAATACATTGGCTGCTTTCATACGGAGGCAGGCAAGATAGACCCCTGGGAGTTTTACAAGCGCGCGACCTTCTACAAGCCAAACGTGATCTTCGGTGAACCATCCTGGATTGTTAGGCTCTCGAGTATTGCGGCTGACAAGGGCGTATGGCCGCTGAAGTTTCTCTTCGCAGGTGGTGAGAACATTACTGAGAGTGCACGGGCAATCGTTGAACAGACCTGGCAAGCGCCGCTATATCTTAGTTACGGACAGACGGAAGGCTTTGGCTCGATGGGCGTCGAGTGCGCGAAAAAGAATGGCTATCATCGTAATGATTTGAATTTCGTTTTTGAAATTGCTGACTGTGATGACACCGGCAGCGGCGAGCTCGTCTATACCACGCTTACGCGTAATGTGATGCCGTTGATTCGTTATCGCTCTACTGATCTTACACAGCTGATTGATGAGTCGTGTGAATGCGGTTTGTTTGCCAGGCGCATAGCCAAAATACGGGCGCGTACGGACGAGATGGTTGTGTGCGGCATGGGTAACGTTGGTCCCTGGGTCTTTGAAGAGGTCTTGCGAGATGTGAATGGTTCAGGTGCGGAGTGGCAGGCGGTGGTCAAACACAATGGCAGACGCGACGTAATAGAGTTGCGCGTTGAATCGGAGAATAACGGTCATGAAGCTGAAATGGAGCGCGCCATAATGAGCAACTTACAGGAACGATTCTCCGATTTCTGGAAGAATTACGAGATGAAGCTTTATGAATTTCGGGTCGTGCAATATCCACTGGGAAGCTTACGCAATGGGAGAAAGCTGAAGCGCGTGGTTGACGAGCGGCAAATGGGAGGGGTTGTTTCAAAACCAGTCGAAGCTTCACAACAGAGAGCAAACGGCACAGATACTTAGATACCACCGACTTTAGGCGCGTGGTATTTCAGTTTCAACCTGGGAGCAAACAGCAGAGATACTACCTAAATTGCACCGCCGAAGAAGGCCGAAACTGAAGTACCACCGACTAAAAGTGGGTGGTATCCAAAAAGATTACTAGACCTCAGCACCAGGTTAAAGCTGAAGTACCACACGACTGAAGTCGGTGGTATCCCAAAAAATGCAAGACCCCCAGCTAAATGCTCTCGACTCGAGTGGCGGATGGTCATTGATCTCCTCAAGTTAACTTCCAGCCAATATCCGTACTCGATCGATTGCGTCAACGACCGCTTCGGGACGTGTGATGGGAATTTGATGACCTGTTCTTTCGAGAACAACCAGCTCGGAGTGCGGCAATTCCAGGTGCAAGCGTCGAGAATTCTCTTCCAATGGAACGATCATATCTGAATCGCCGGTCACGATTGCAATAGGCAAGCGTAGTCCCGAATAACGCGTGCTGAAGTTGCGCAGGTCCGCATTAAGCAGCGCGTCGTCGACCGAGTACCACTTTACTTTACTGGGTCTGGTCCATTCGGAGAGAACGGCCCGTAGGTAATGCTTTGGTACGCGGTCGGGCGCGAATGCTTTTTTCAAGTCCTCTCGTACAACGCGCGCGCCAAGCAAAGGTGTGAACAAATAATTGACAAGATCACCGACGAAGGGCAGTGCGGGAAGTTTTGTGAGGAACGAAACTCCATCCTGGCTGTCATAAAGGGCGGGAGCCAGAAGGACAGCGCCCGCAAGCGATTCGGGATACTGAAGTGCGTAGATAATAGCCAGCGCGCCGCCCCAGGAATGACCAACCAGAATCGGATTTTCGACGCCTAACTCCTGGAGCGTTGCGTGTAGCAGGCGCGCCTGTACTTCAACCGTGATGTCCTCATGGTTTGGTCTTTCACTATGCCCATGCCCGGGCCGATCGAAAGCGATGGCCTGGTAGCGTGAGGCGATTGGGCGGTACAACCGAGACCAATCCTGACAGGAACCCGGATTCCCGTGGATCAAAACCACCGGTTGGCCGGAACCCTTCATGACGACGTGAAGGCGTGCGCCTTCAATCTCAATGAATCTCGAGCTGGCGTGGGCGTAACGGTGAGAAACACGTGACGCGATGTATCGTTGCTTGAGCCGTCCGGTGACTTTCACGCTAGAGGTACCCCTTTAGTCTCCGGTCGCAAGATCGGTTGGTAGCGACTCTGGCGTGTGCTTTGTCTCACCGCTGCGGGGCTTTTTAGAACGACGCGAGCGGAAAAAGGAAGTGCGATCCAGCACATTTTCCTGAAACTGCTCGAGGTACAGATAGATCACCGGAGTGATATAGAGAGTAATGAATTGCGAAACTACCAGACCGCCCACGACGACCAGACCGAGAGGCCTGCGAGAAGAACCATCGGCCCCGTAACCCAAAGCTATGGGCAGCGCGCCAAAGACTGCAGCAAGTGTAGTCATTAGAATTGGGCGGAAACGATCCATGCTCGCGTCATGTATAGCCGTCTCGGCTGACTCCCCAGCTTCAACACGCTGGCGCGCGAAGTCGACGATCATGATTCCATTTTTCTTGACGATCCCCATCAACATGAACATCCCGACAAAGGCATAAAGAGATGCCTCCTGACCGAACACGATCAGCGTGAGCAAACCTCCCACCAGTGCTGTTGGAAGTGTCGAAAGCACGGTCAATGGGTGTACATAGCTCTCGTACAGGATGGCCAGAATCACGTACATCACGAAGACGGCCAATGCCATCAAGATCGTCAAGCTGGAAACGGTGTTGCTGAATGTCTGCGCCTCACCTTGTAATTCCGCGCGGACCGTTGGAGGTACGACTGTGGCAGCAGCTTTGTTAATGAAGTTAGTGGCATCGCCAAGAGCCACGCCCGGCTTGAGATTGAAAAAGAGCGTCATGCTCGTGAACTGATTCAGGTGGTGCACTGCTTGTGGGCCGAGGGTCGATTTCCAGGTTACCAACTCGCCGAGCGGAACCAGTCGCTGTCCATTGTCGGACCTAATGTAGAGCTGTGAAAGGTTCTCGGGATTGGCCCGGGCAGCGTCTTCAATCTCCAGGATTACCTGGTACTGGTCCTGTGGCTTTTTGATCAGGTAAAGGTAGTTCTGCGAATAGGCGTTGCGGAGAAGCGTCAGGATTCGGGTCTCCGACACGCCGTACGTCTTCGCCTGGTCGCGACGAATACCAATATCTAGATTGGGTGTGTTGCTGTAATAGTCCGACGAGACGGTTAGAAAGCCGGGGTATTCCATCAGTTTCCCCATCAGCTTCTGTCCCACTTCATAGACCTGGTCGGGACTGGCCCCGGAAACCGAGAAAGCATACTGCCCCTGATTCTGGCTCGTTACGCCTGTACTGATTTCCAAAACGGGAAACGGGCGCAGGAAAGTAAAAACCCCCGGGATGGTATTAAGCTTACCCATCATCCCCGCGGTAACTGCCGGAATTGGGGGACGTTGATCGGGAGGTTTGATGAACGTAAACATGATTCCCTGATTGGAAGCCAAAAATCCCGTTGCGCCGGTCAGGGTAAAGTCGGTAATAACATTCGGGTCCTGGTGAAGGGTTTCGTCGACACGATTTTGTAGTTCATGCATTTGTGCGGGCGACGAACCTTCGCGCGCGATGAACGCTCCGAAGATTACGCTGCTGTCACCTGGGGGCAAGAAGGCTTTGGGAACCAGCATGAAGAGCCAGATCGTTCCAATAAGACAGGCAAGCCAGATCACCGGAGAGATCCAGCGCCGCCGCAGGAACCACCAAAGTGATGAGCCGTACATAGCAAGTACGCGCTTCTCAACGCCGCCGATCACGCGCTCCAACCAGGTTTTCTTCGTACCCTCTCCCCGTTCTTTCAGCAGCCGAGCGCACATGAGCGGAGTTAGTGTCAGCGACACCAAACCAGATGCGAAGATGGATATGACAATCGTAATAGCGAACTCGCGAAAGATTCGGCCTACTAATCCCGTCATGAAGACCAGCGGTATGAAAACCGCCGCCAGCGAGATCGTCATCGACATGATCGTGAAGCTGATTTCTTTCGCGCTGTTGATGGCCGCCTCGAATGGCTGCTCGCCGCGCTCCATTCGGCGCACGGTGTTTTCCAGAAAGACAATGGCGTCGTCTACCAAAAAACCGATCGCCAGTGTGAGAGCCATCAATGAAAGGTTATCCAGACTATAACCAAGAGCGCGCATGGCGATAAACGTGATGAGGAGCGACAAAGGCAGGGCAACGACGGGAATTAGAGTGTCCGTGGCTCGTCCCAGAAACACGAAGATCACAATGACAACCAGGATAAAGGCGATCACTAGAGTTGTTTCCACGTCGATTACCGAGTGAACGATATTCTGGGAACGATCATAGATCGGCGTCACCCTGATCGAGCCGGGCAGTTCGGCGCTAACAATCGGCAATATCCCTCGAATGCTTTTCGACACTTCTACGGCGTTAGCTCCGGCTCTGCGATTAACGGCGACAATTACGGTTGCGGATGGCACATTGTAGCCACGCACCCAGAAGCGCATGTTGATCCGCTCGTCCTGAACCGAGTCCACAACCGTAGCTACGTCGCGTAGGTAGATCGGCGAGCCGCCATTATTTCCGATGATGAGGTTGCTGTATTGCTCCGCACTTTCCAGTTGGCCCTGAGGACGAAGTATCGCTGTACCGGAACCACTGTCTAACTGGCCCGCACCGGTATAGCTGGTGCCACTCTTGATCGCTGCCGTAAGGTCATCAATTGAAATATTGCGAGCCCACATGGCTGCAGGATTGGCTTTGATCCTAATAGCCGACTTGGTTCCGTAAACGTTCACGCGGGAGACGCCGGGCAGTATGCTGATGCGCTGACCGACCTGCGTGGTCGCGTAATCGTAGAGTTGGCCCGACGTGACTGAATCGCTGGTCAACGCGATATACATGATCGGTTGATCGTTAGGATTGCTCTTCGAATAAGTTGGCTGGGAGGGTAGATCCACCGGCAGACTGCCGCTGGCTTGCGAGATCGCTGTTTGGACGTCCGTCGCCGCCGCATCAATGTTTTTGTCGAGTGCGAATTGCAGGGTAAAGCTCGCAAATCCCTGGGTGCTCTGCGAGGTCACTACCTCCAGTCCGTTGATTTGCATGAACTGGCGCTCGAGCGGAGTCGCGATGTTATTGGCGATGGTGTCGGGGCTTGCCCCGGGATACCCTACCTGAACCTGGATGACAGGATAGTCAACGGCAGGTAGATCGTTCACGGGGAGTTGAAGGTAGCTCAGTATTCCAAAGAGGATTACTGAGAGCGTCAACACCGCGGTCATCACGGGCCGGCGTATGAAGGGTTCCGAGAGATTCATTTACTTCCCCCCGTTGCCGGTTGCTGCTGCGGGGCTGCCAGCGTCGCGGGGTTGCTCAACGAGGACTTTGCCGCCGGGTGTTACGCCTAGTTGACCGGTGGTGACGACACGTTCGCCGGGTTCGACGCCCTTCTCGATGACGACTAGATCTCCCTGCCGTTGGCCCAATTCAACAGTTCGTTGCTCAGCAGTCGAGTCTTGCTTGACGACGTAAACAAATGATCCCTTCGCCGACATCTGCGGCGCGGTAGACGGAATCAACACGGCTTGATGTATGGTGCTCAATACGAGTCGAACGTTGACGAACCGGCCTGGCCAGAAAAGATGTCCTCCATTAGGTACAGTCGCGCGGAGATTTACTGCGCCGGTCGCATCCTGTACTGCGTTGTCCAGAAATGTAAGCTGACCATTTACCGGATCACCCCCAGTTTCTGGCAGACGAACCTCGGTTCTGAGAGAACCTTCACGCATCTGTTGCTGCACTTCTGTCAGATCATGTTGGGAGATCGTAAAGTCAGCATAAATCGGATCCAGCCGCTCGATTACAAGCAAGGCATTCCCATTGCCGGAAGTCCCATTACCGCCGGAGCCATTGTTCCCGGCACCACCAGGGTTGACGACGTTTCCAATGTCCACGAGCCGTTGCCCGGCGCGACCGTCAATCGGCGAGCGAATGTAGCAATAACTGAGTTCCACCTTCGCGCTCTCAATTGCTGCCGCGTCTACCTTCAGGGCTTCATCCGCGCTGCCCACCGCCGCACGAGCGGCGCCAACATTCGCATTAAGAGAGTCCAAGGTTGCTCGCAGTTGTTCGTATTGCTCGCGCGGAACTACACCGCTGTTAACTAACTCGGTATACCGCTTAACCTGAGTTTCACCCCACTTTGCCTGGGCGATTTCTCGGAGCAAGTTAGCTTCGGCCTGTTTCTTCAAGGCCCCGTCCCGGGAAAGGTTGGCCTGGGCTTGCTTGAGACTTGCTTCGAAGGGCCGCGTATCAATGGTGAAAAGAAGATCATTCTTCCTGACATTGGCGCCGTCGGTGAAATGAATCTTGACTATGCGTCCTGAAACCTGCGACTGGATGGAAACAACCTCTCGGGCCACGGTCTTGCCGATTGCGTCCAGGTAGGTAGGCACGTCCTGCGTAATCGCGACGGTGACCGATACGGGCGCCGGCGGGCGATCAAAGCTCTGTTGAGCCTGATTCGAACAGCCGTTCAGGAAAAACGGCGAGATTACGCCCAGTAAAATGATGAGTCCCGATCTATGGTTCAACCCTTGATATCTCCTGGCGAATTCAGATTCTGCCTTAACTTGATACGTAAACATAATCTCGCATTGGTGCCAATCGAACAACCCAGCAACCAGACTTTAAGTTGAGTTACGTTTGGCTGAGAGTTTTTGTTGCGCTACGCCTCGCTGGATTTCAAGATTTTGATGACTCGTGTTTTATGTCCGATATGCTTCAGCTTGTCGTTATGAAGCGCTAGGGCCTTTCTTTGGGAGTTAACGACAAGCTGAAGCATATCGGACATAAAACGAGCCAGGACTCACCTCTTCAACCCGAGCACCAGAACGCCTCCGCCGACCATGAGAATACCGATCCACTCGCGTGCAGATGGGCGCTCGTGCAGAAACAGAACCGCAAATACTGCTACCAGCATGACGCTGAGTTTGTCGACTGGCGCGACCTTTGATGCCTCACCGATCTTGAGCGCGCGGAAGTAGCACACCCAGGATGCGCCTGTGGCCAATCCGGAAAGGACAAGGAAAAGCAATGTATGCGAGGAAAGCTCAAACGGATTGGCCCATTTGCCGGTCAAGTACACGAACGCGCTGAGTACGATGATGATGACGAATGTTCGAACCAGAGTTGCCAGATCGGAGTCGACGCCTTCAAGACCCACCTTCGCAAAGATTGCCGTAAGTGCCGCGAATGCAGCGGACAAGAGAGCCCAGGTTAGCCAGTTGGATGCTGTTGCCATGATGATTATTCTCGATGATCCGATTTTACGACAAAGAAACAACTATGGAAAAAGGCGCGACCTTCACAAAGACCGCGCCTTTAAGGTTGCCGGTATTTTTGCTTATCAGCTTACCGGCCTACTTGACAGGGAATTCCTACCCTTCTGATTTAGTGGCGGTGGAAGAATCCCCATCTATCGTAATAACCATACTGATGGAAGTTTCCGGACCGATCAAAGTATCCAACTATCCTGGTCTGGTTATTCTCAACGTAGACCTATGTTCGGCCCAATTTGTTGTTGAACAATTGCTTTTCCATTGTAATCTCGTGCAAAGGAGTTTCAAGATATTAGACACTAGCTGAGATTAACTTCCGACACTTCTCACTCTTCAAACTAGTCGACGAGTGCGCAAGACCTCATATCCTGAATGCAGGCCCCCCTCAGTTTCAAACATAGCTCGCTGGGAGAGCACCTCAAGGTGCGAGGTGCCCCGGAAGGTGATCAATATCAGACGTGCTGTTCGCGCTGCGCGCTCACTGCGGGCGGGCCGCCCGCAGTCCCAGTAAAGAGCTCGAGTGGTGAACTGCAAGGAACAACTAAAAAAGGACGCCCTTCCAGACTTGTATTCAGGATTGGCTAGCATTAATCTATGCGCGTGACCACCTGCAGGGTGTTTTAGACGCGACGACGCAAGCACTCTGAATCTCTCTCCGATTACTTTTCTTTTCCATCTCCCCAGCGCTGTCCGCGGAGCGGTCGGCTTTCCGCGATATCCAACGATTTATGCTTCGAGCAAAGTACAGCTTGAATGGTCACCCATCTTCAAAGGGAGCAACGACAATGAGAGTATTCTGTCCCGAACACAAGAGAGGATTCTTCACTCCTCGGCAAAGTCCAATCAAGTGTCAGAATCGCGGTCACATACTAGGCGAGTTGGATTTCGAGGGTGAGGCAAAACCTGAGGCTGAGCTGCAATGGCAATACTGCTGCAACTGCGAGCATTTTTGTCCGATCGATTTAAATCAGAATAGCCTGGAGCGATGTCCAGTCTGCACGCGACTGAGTTCGATGCTCTATTTGTGCGACCGGTGCTATACCATTAGCTTCGAATCCAACAGTCCGCTGCAGACGAAGAATTTCACACTCACATCCGAAGGTGCGCCACTACCCTCATGTCCGGGATGTTTGCAGGCGACCTCCGACGGTTTGCGCGAACACACTTGCGAGGGACTTGGCGCATCTTTCATCACTGCCCTTAATTCTTGTCCAATTTGCCTGGAGCGCCTTGATATCGGTCCTTCTTTTCCTTGCTCAGTAGCGCACTACTTGAGAAGAACTAAAGTTGCGAACAAGGTCAACGTAACATTCGACTACGAGAATGAATTGTTTGTTCCGGTGGAAGACGGAGAGTTTGTCCTGATAAGCAATGAGAATCAAGTCGGCCAGCCAATCCTATTACCGCGATCGGCACGCTTTGCAGCAAGGCGAGATTTTTACGAGTTCTATCAGGACTACTATCACTGCACCAAACCAGATGAGGGCGAGGTGTATGTCATTCAACCCGCCGAGGTGGCCCGTTCCGCCGGAGGATGGAAGCTCCAGGCGCCCGGCATTCTCGAAGTGCTGCAAGATCAGCCGAAGAAAACAGCTTCGGTTGATGCACCGCGCCGTGAGGTCGATACAGCGCCGCGCCCGGAACCAAAACACTTCATCGCACCAATGAAAGAGGAGTCACCAGTTACGCCCTGTCCTTCTTGTGGCTCGCTTGTAGAAACGAGATACGCCTTCTGTTGGAAATGCGGCAATCAATTGACAACAAAGAACGAGTCCTCGATTACCCACCGGGAGAAGCCTCGAGAGATAATGCCATCGGCTGAGATCGCAACCGACGAAGAGGATGAGCTAACTGTGCAGCACGATGTGCGCGCCGCTGGCACACCAATTTTTTCCTGGGCCATGGCAAAAGAGCCGGAACCGATTAGCTCATCGAAGGGGTCGGTGCTAAAGCTGATCGCTGTCGCTGTGGTTGGCTTGGTGCTTGTGTCACTTGGAGTATTTGCGCTGACGCGTTCGATCTCAAAATTCGCTTCCGCAACTGCTCAACCCGCTACTCTTAACGGGCAATCTGATCCGACCATTGCGTCTAGTCAGGAAGTAAAGGGTGATGTGGATAACCAGCCCACGTCTCAGCGAACCTCTTCCGTACGGCCTGAGGACGACGCGCTGAACAAGCTCCGCAAAAGGCGAATTGCCGTCGCAGATTCCGCCACAGTTGCCGATCGATCAGCGATCCTTCAAGCGTTCGCCAGGGCAGAAAAACAATACCCCAGTGACTACCGGTTTCCGTATGAACGGGCCAAGCTGACTATGAAAGAGTCACAATCGCATTCGCACGATGACGCTTTTAATGCGCTCTCTCTAGCTGCAGAAATGGCCATCAACAGCGGTAAAGCACATGAGATGCTGGACGATTTGAAGGCGGACAAGGGTGGTGATTTTCACAAGCTTTCACATGGGCATCATGAGTGGGCCGACTTGGCGGAAGCGTTAAAGAAAAAGGATACAAGCTTGTTAGGTAAGTAGTAGTAGTTTTCACCCCGGTAGGGGTTAGATGTTTATAGACCGGAGCAAAAGGGTGCCAACTCCATTCGAAGGAGCGGAATTCAAGTAGAGCGTCACCACTCCGGAACGGTTCCGCTCCTTCGAACGGAGCCGGAGGGGGTTCTGCGCGTCGTACTATAAACATCTCACCCCTAAAATAAAACGGGGTGAAATCCCGTTAACTCAGACCGCATCCGTTAGAGTGTTAGTCACAACTGTGCCCTGCGAAGACGCAGTGCGTTGAAGATTACCGACACGGAACTGAAACTCATCGCGGCGGCAGCAATCATCGGACTCAGCAGAATGCCGAAGAACGGGTAGAGAACTCCGGCGGCGATGGGAACCCCAATTGAGTTATAGATGAAAGCAAAGAAGAGGTTCTGTTTGATGTTCCTCATAGTCAAGCGACTAAGGACTCGTGCTCTGACGATTCCTCGCAGGTCTCCTTTGATCAAGGTAACTCCGGCGCTTTTCATTGCCACGTCAGTTCCTGTTCCCATCGCTATGCCCACCTGTGCCTGAGCGAGCGCCGGTGCGTCGTTGATGCCATCGCCGGCCATCGCTACAAACCCTCCCTCAGCTTGAAATCGCTTCACCACCTCAACCTTCTGATGCGGAAGCACCTCGGCGACCACTTCATCAATGTTGAGTTTCTTCGCCACCGCGTTGGCCGTCGTGTGGCTGTCGCCGGTAAGCATGACAACGCGAATGCCTTCTTCGTGTAGTTGTTTGATAGCTTCCGGCGTGGATCCTTTGATGGGATCGGCGACACCGATCAGACCTGCGGTTTTGTGGTCCACCAACACGAACATTACTGTCTGGCCGTCGCCACGTAAGCTCTCGGCCTTCGTCACAAGTTCTCCCGGGTCGATTTTCAATTCATCGAGAAGGGCGCGATTCCCGAGCGAAACGTTGCGACCATCTACTTCACCTGTTACTCCTTTACCTGTCAATGACTGAAAGGAGGCTGCATTGGTTAGCTCGATGCCGCGCTCTTGCGCACCGGCGACGATCGCTGCTGCCAACGGATGTTCACTGCCTCGCTCCAGACTTGCAGCCCATCTCAATAAGGCCTCTTCATTAACTGCCTGGGCGGTAACAACACTAACGAGTTTGGGTTTGCCTTCAGTAAGTGTCCCAGTTTTATCAACCACCAAAGTGTCAACCCTGCGCATGATCTCGATGGCTTCTGCGTTCTTGAAGAGCACCCCGTACTGAGCTGCCTTTCCTGTCGCCACCATAATCGACATTGGCGTCGCCAGGCCTAGCGCACACGGACAAGCGATTATTAGCACAGCAACTGCGTTCACTAGACCATACGCCATTCGTGGTTCAGGTCCCCAGGTGCTCCAAACCACAAACGTAATAACAGCAATCGCGACAACCGCCGGCACAAAATAAGCAGACACAACATCAGCCAGTTTTTGAATGGGTGCGCGACTCCGCTGAGCTTCGGCAACCATCTGGACAATCTGAGACAATAATGTCTCCGCGCCAACGCGCTCCGCTCGCATTACAAAAGAGCCTGTGCCATTGACTGTCGCGCCGATCACGCGGTCACCCGAATGTTTCTCGACCGGAATTGGTTCGCCAGTGCCTGCACCTGTTCCAGAGGAACGTCTTCCTCACTACCGTCCTCGCGAACGCGACCCGCCGTCTTTGGTGCAAGCCCAAGTAGTGCTTTGATCGCTGCGCCGGTTTGACTGCGTGCGCGAAGTTCGAGCACTTGGCCCAACAGCACAAGCGTGGTGATGGCTGCTGCTGCTTCGAAGTAAACGGGCGCTGTTTCGCCGTGACCGCGAAACGAGTGCGGAAAAATATCCGGCCATAGTGTGGCGACCACGCTGTAGCCATAGGCCACTCCCACGCCGAGCCCAATCAGTGTGAACATGTTCAAACTTCGGTTCACTACCGATTGCCAGGCGCGCTCGAAGAAGGGCCAACCACCCCAAAGAACTACTGGTGAAGTCAGAATTAATTGGAGCCAAGTCAGAACGGCTGGCGGCACGATGCGCGGTAAAGGCGCGCCGGGAATAAGGTCACTCATTCCAATTAAAAAGAGCGGAATGGTAAGCACCACGCTGACCCAGAAACGCCGCCGCATGTCAATTA